>ULTQ01009175.1_pt1 | contig 16417 bp, 21 predicted proteins | sample 1957731 | NCBI WGS metagenome assembly ULTQ01 (sample SAMEA4835738, study PRJEB28245) | human gut metagenome | biome: gut microbiome; material: fecal sample | place: Denmark | collected 2008 | reverse complement strand
CATTCTTTTCATAACCCATTTTTTCTAATTGTTCATTATTAACAAATTCATATCTTGTACCTCTATCTTCTGAAATTTTAGCAACATTATCAACAAAGTTTCTTGATTTTGTTGTATTATTCATTACTTTACTAGCACTTTCTCTTAATGCTTTTATATTATCACTTTCATTTGTATTATTTTCATATTGATAATTAACACTCTTTTGTGATTTTTCATAAAAACTTCTATGTAACAAATTGTCGTTTGTTATATCTGTATCTTCGCCCAAAACATTTGTTATATAATCAGTATCTATATTACCTTCCATTAATTGTTGCTCTACAGATTTTTTTATTGATTTAATCTCCTTCTCTGATAATTTAGCATTGGATATATCTATATCTTTTGTTTCATATTCTTTTCGTATTCTTTCTGCTATTTTATTTTTATTAGTTTCAGATATTGAAAAGTTTTTTTCTTGCTCTTTTATCACATTATCTATTTCAGTATTTATAGCCTGTTCTTTAGACTTTTTATTTATTTCATTATTAACTAATTCATCTATTACTTTTTGTTCATTTTGAGTGTATCCAGTGTCAAAATCTCTTCCTGTTTGTTTAGCCCATTGATTTCTTGCAATATTTTGTGACCCTTCCATAACACCTGATGTTACTGCTCCTAAAGTACCAGCATAAAGATTTTGAGTACTAAAGAAATTTTTAGCAGTGTACGATGCTATATTACTAGCAAGTTCTTTTACATTTTTAGAATTTTTTATTCCTACACCATTATCTTTATCTAATAATGCTTCTTCAACTATTGGTCCTAAAAATTCTTGTAAATATTCTTCAGTAAACTCACCTTTCATACTTGTTAGTGTTTTTCTTAATGCTTTATTTTTAACAAATTTATCTAATACTTTTGAAGTTAATTTATTTGTTGATTTTCCTAATGCACTTTTACCATATACACTTTCAAAACCACCAAGTGCTTTTTCCATTGCCATTTCAAGTGTTCCAGAAACAATACCATATTTTGTTGCTTGTTCTTCTGTAGCACCATCTTTTTTTGCTTCATTATATGCACTACCGCCGTAGTTAGCAAATCCAGTAGCAAGTGCTCCTGCGGAGTTTCCAGTCATCATCTGTGGTAACATTTGTCCAATAGAATATGTCATTTCCAATCCTGCTCTTCCAACAGGATTTTTTGTTGTGTTAATATTGTTTTGTGCAACATCGCTAAACATATTATATTTTATTTTTTGATCATCTAAAGATGGTGTTTGTCCTAATATTTTTTTCGTAGTACTTTCTATTCCTCCGATTCCTGTTTCAAACCCACCTGCTAATGTTGTACCTGTTTTTATTATTCCACCTGACAAAGTACCTGATTTTTCTTTTACTGCATCTTTTATAATTTCTGAATTTCTATTTGTTCTTTCTTTTTCTAAAGTTGTTGTTTTTTCTTGTGTTTCTTTTAAAAGTCCTTGATATTTTTCATCATTTTGTACTCTTTTACTATTTTCATTAAAAAGATTAATATTATTCTCCTTTTTATAATCTTTTAACTTATTATATGCAGTATCAGAATCTTTTTTTATAGTGTCAACAGTTTGTTCTACTTTTTTGTTTTTAGATTCATTTATTCCTGCTTCAACAGTATTATAAATTACTTCACCAATTCCGTTTGTTGCTAAACCTAAAATTTTACTTGGAATAGAACTTTTGCCACTTATTGTTTTTTTAACACCAGTTACTAAAATTCCTTCTCTTTCTTTTTTAGGACTATTATTTATTGTTACATTACCATTTTCATCTGTAGTAACTTTAGATGTTGTTTTCTTTTCTTCTTTATTGCCGAATTTTTCTTCTAAATAACTTCCTAATGCTCCAGTTAAGGTTGCATTCTTTTTCTTTTTTTTAGCCATTATATCGCCTCACTATACAACTTTAGATTTGCCATTATATTTTTTATAAGTTCTAGAACCACCTTCCCAATACCATTGTGTACCATCTGGTGTTTTCCATACATTTTGCGTATTAACATTACCTGTTTTTGTATTTGTTACCATTATTGTTTTACCTGTTTTAGATACTGCTCCATAGCCATCAATTCCTTTTGGTTGATATCCATTACTAAAATATCCATACGAACTACCAGATGAACCACTTCCATCTGTCAATTCATAATTACTAGATGAACCATATTGTGCATTCCATCTCGCTTGGGAATTTGCTTCTTGTTGTTTTTGAAATGCTAAACTTTCATTATATTGTCTTACTGATTCTTGGAATTCTCTATCTTTATTCATTTGGTCTAATACTGCTTGCCATTTATTTTGATAAGTATTTTCTATTGTTTGTTGTGTATTTAATTGGCTTTCTAATAAAGAATTTTTGTATTGAAAACCTTGAAGTCCTAATTCTAATTGTTTTTGTAAAGCATTATATGCTATCTCTGCCAAAGCACTATTATTTTGAAGTTGAGCATCTTTTATTCCATTGTTATAATTTAATATAGACCTATCAAAACTATCTCTTGCAATTGCTACTCTATTTTGATATGTATTATACATACTTACTTTTGAACTTTCACTATATCCACTATTTGATAACCCTGAACTTGCCATTTGTTCTGCATTTACACCATAATCATTCGTTTGTTTTTGATAATCCGCATATGCACCTTTTTGTTCTTTTGTATAGTCTTTTTCTGTTTGCTCTTTTTGTTGTTCTATTTTTTCAATTGCAAAATCAGTATTAGCCTGTTGTATTTCTTGTTGCTTAGTTGCATAATCTTTTGAAGCTTGAATCTGGTCTTGATAATACTTATCTGAATTATTTATCATAGTATTATAAGTATTATTTGCATTATCTAATGCTGATTGCTTCTCTGATTCTACTTGCTTAAATCTTTGATCATTATAATCAATATTCATTTGTTATCACCTCTTTACATAACTTCCTATGTAGGATTCTAAAGTTCCTGAATAAAGAAAAAATCTAGTTTTTGAACTAAATTTTAATTGTATGCTTTTCCATTTTTTCTTTTTTATTCTTGCTACTATAAATCCTTTGATATTTTTATAATCGTTTATTTTTTCAAATACTCCGTTATTTATTTTTGTTGATATAGTTATATCTCCTTCAATATCAATTACACAACCTTTTTTATTTGTTGTTTTTTGATACTGAGGATAATTAAATTCGTCTTCTAAAGTTGTCCAATATGAAATTAAATTATCTGTTTTAGTCAATGAATATATTTTATTATCTAAACATAAATAAAGTATTCCATTTTTTACTTGAGCATATGTAATATTACCTTCCATTTCCCAATAAAACCATTCATATTCGATATGGTCATTAATCTGACATTTTTCTCTACTATCTGCTAAATAGATTTTATTATTTACAATAACAAGTAAGTATCCTTGCCATTCAATTAATTGTAAATCTTCATAATTTTTTTCTCTTAATAATCTAGAATCTATTAAACTACTTCTGTGTCTTACTACTTGTTCAGATGTTACATCTGAACTTATTCCTTCCATTCCTCTATCACTGAAGAATACAATATCATCATTAAAATTTATTCCTGTTGAAATACAACCTATGCTTATTGATGAATGTGATGAAGGATATGTTTTTCCATATTCACTATCTATTGTAGGATTATGATAATATATTGTTGTATTTGCTTGTGATGGTTCTTTTAAAACCCATAATGCATTGTTACCGCTTATCATTGCTTTTACTGATGCTATATCTAATCCTTCATTATAATAATCTAAATCGCTTATATATCTTGGATTATTTAAACTACTATGAAAAATAGTACTTGGATAATCTTGATTACCACTAAAAAATATTCTGTTATCAAATACTTCTAATAAAGTACATTTATTTATTCTATTAGAATAACCACTTACATGTTTTTTAAATTGAATTATTACATTATCTTTTCCATCTGTTAAAGGTTTCTCCGGTGCAGTTGTAAATTCTATATAACCTTCTGCTGGATAACTTTTAAATGCTGTTGTATTTTTTCCATTTATTGTTACAACTGGTGCATAATCTCCATCAAAAGTTTCAACATCTAAATAATATTTTGTTTCTTTACCATCAGCACAAAAACTATTTTTTCTATAATCACTTAATAAATTTATGTCTTCGTATGTTGTACCTCCACCTAATGGACTTCTACTTATTGTTGTTGTAGGTATATAACCTATTACCTTTTTACAAGTTTCTCCATTATATTCTAAATAATTTATTCCATCTTTTAAAAAGAATATATTACTATATACAAAAGATTGTGATCTTATTGGATTCATTCCTTCAAAAATAACTTTCTTTTCTTCCTTATAAACATCATATAATTTAGTTCCACAATGGACAATCATATGACTTTCTTGATTTATTTCATAAAAAAAGATGCCAAATATAGTATTATCAAATTCACTCAATAATTCTAATGTTGGTCTTGTTTCTATACATCTTCCATTTGAACCACTATAATTTCTCCATACATTTAAAGCATCTGGACTTCTATATAAAGATACTTCATCTTTTCTATTACTAAAATCTACACCTTTAAAGTTTTTATAATTTCTTGTTATTAAACTTCCACTTATTTGAGTACTAGACATTTATACCACCATCAATAAAAAAACTACTCATTGCATTTCTTGGGTCTAGACCTTGTAGCATTGACTCATATCTTTTTGAATAAATCTGTCCATAATTGCTTGAAACATCACTTTTAAGCAAATCACCTGCTATACCATATGGCATTATTTCAAGTGCATCATTTGTAAGTTCAAATTTATAATTATCAGGTGTATCATTATTTATTTGTGTTGGATATTTATAATAAAGTATTTTTGCCGTTCCATCTTCATTAAAAATTATAGTATCACCTAATTGTTCATAATCTACATCTTTTATTATATTTAATTGATAAATGTTCTCATCTATATCTGTAAGTGTCATTATATCATCTTTTTTTACTTCTTTTGTGATGAATGCATTAATTTTTTTATATCTGCATATTTCATTTTGAATTTGATTTATTACACTATTCATTTTAGTTGCCAAATCATTATCTTCAGTTAAATCATCCGAATCTTCATTATATTCTTCTATTAAAGAATATGTTTTAATTTTCATTTCCTCTAATGTCATAATCTTCACCATCCAATGCTTCTGCTAATCCTTTATAATCGTTTATAGCAGTTTCTATTGTTCCTATTGGTTGTGCTGGTAAAAACCAGCCTCTATTTTCTCCCTCAAGCAAGAGAATTTCACCTTCTTCTAAATTTATTGTTAGTTCACTCTTTGTTGTGTATTTATCTGTTACAATTTCTTGTTTTGTTGTTAATTTTAAATTTTCTAATTTTTGCTCTACTTTCTCATTTTTATAATCAAATTTACTTTCTTTGCTAACTACCATTCCTTCGTATGGCGTTAAATCCGGTCTTAAAACATAATATTTCATATTTTCCTCTCTCTTCTGCCTATTAATGGAGTTGCACCATTCAATACTACTATAGACATATAAAAAGGCTTAATAGCCTTTATTTTAGTTAATTATTAGGCTGGGATTTTTACTGCTTGTAATTCATCTTGAGCGATTATTTTTATACCATATGTATCAAGTCCACGAACACCATCAGCGAAAGCACCTTCACGTCTTAATGCTTCTACTTCATTAATTTGTCCAGCGAAAGCAATTGCATTCTTTGTACGAAGCATACAATATTTATTTGTACCATCATTGTAAATAGCATTAGACATAACTACTTCTGCATTATTATACATACCTACAATACCTTTACGAATTAATTCAGGATTATTTGTTGATAATTCTATTATATTATTCTTAAATGTTGAATAAGTTGCAGGGTCAATTTCTACTCTTATACCAAAATCACAATTTCTTAAGTTTAATTCTACAAAAGCATCATCAATTGCAGTTTTTATTCCTGCTTGTGTTTTAGCAGTTGCAGTTGTAATGTTTGTAGCACCTTCCTTATAATTTCCTTTTGTAATTTCGAAGTAGTTAGTTAAACCATCTTTTGTTGGTTTTGCAACTCTTTTATAGTATGTATCTCCATTTGAATTTGTTTTAGCAATAAAGTAGTCTTTAAATGTTTTAACATCTGTATCAGTTGTTTTTGTATATGTAGCACTTTCTTCATCAATAGTACTTATACATTTACCTGCTACTAATCTTCCTATGTTAATATCTCTTCTTTGTGCTAATCTATTACTTGATTTTTCTTGGTATTTTTCTGGTAGACCTGGTACTGATTGTGCTTTATCAATATCTTTAACATTAAATGCAAAGTATTCAGCAAAATCAATAACAAGGTTTTGTCCTTTGTCTGCCATATCTTCATAATCTACTTCGCCATGATATCCACTAATTGTTGGATCTCCTACTCCTAGAATAACAACTGTTTTAGCAAATTTGCAATCTCCCTCATAGTCTCTTGTACAATAATCAACTAATTTTGTTTTCATTTCCAAACTATCTTGAATTTTTTTAGACCATATAGTTTGAATAAAGTTTTTTACTGCCATTTTTATCACTTTCCTTTCTTATTTTAGGAAGTCTTACCATTTCATCATTGAACGCTCAATTGCTTTCATTAACTCTGGATTTTTATCTAAATCCTCTTTAGTAAATTTAGATGCTTCATCAAAAGTATAAAATTCCTTTATTTGTTCTTTTTCATTAGATTCATTCTTCATACTTCCTATTGTTTCAACCTCTGGCTTAGGTTTAAATTGTAAATACATTTCGTATTTATCTTTTATTGACATACTAGGATTTAAGTTCTTTTCAAATTTTATAAATTCAGAATCATTTAATGCTTCTGCTTTTACTCCAATTGACGCAAGTTCTTTTATTCCTATTTGTCTTTTTCTTTCTTCAGCAATTTTAGTAAAGATTGTTTTATCTCTTTCGGTTGCTGTTCCGTTTTCAATTAATTTTGCAAGTCTATCAGTTTCTTCAGAAATTTCATCAAATCCTCCAGAAATAATATCCTCTGCTTCTGCATTTGCTAATAATTCTTCTTCTCTTTTTGAGTATTTAGGTGTATTTACTTTAATACCCTTCTTCTCATAAAAAGATTGCAAACTATCTACTGCATCATCAAATGAATCAGTTTCTAAACCTGCTTTTAAAAGTTCTTCAACCTTTCCATATTTTTTTTCATACTCTTCTCTGATTTTAGTTTCTTTTCGATATAATTTTTTCTTTACAATCTCATTTACTTCATCATCAGTGTAAGTTCTTATTGGTGCTTTTTCTTCTTCGACTATCTCTTCAGAGGTATCACCATTACCATCAACTATTTCTTCTGTTGTTTGTTCTTCAACATTTTCAGTATTATCTTCTAATACAAGTTCTTCATTATTTTCCATAATAAAATCCTCCCTATTTTTTTGAGTTTGCTTCTCATATTTCCATATCTTTTACCCTCATAAATGCTTGGAGCATATAAAAACACCTATTCAGTAGGTGTTTCTTCCATATTTTGTGCATCTGCTATTTGTGATGCTTGTTGTTCTACATCACCATTGATGAATTGATTTGCTCTTTGTTGCATTATTTGTGCTTGAGCATTTATTTGAGCAATCTTTCTTTGCTCTTCTTCTTCAATTTCTATTGCTTTTAGAATATCTTGTTTTGGTGCAATAGCATCATCTGGTAATATTTTTGCATATACTTTTAATTCTCCCAATTTTTGTGGATTAAAGTACCCTGCTTTTAAAAAGTTTTCAAGAGTTAATTCTCTAGCATATTTATCATATGAACTTTTTGGTGTTATATCCACTTTTACAGTGCCTTTTAAATTTTCTAATACTGATGAAGGTATATCGACAAGTTCAACATATTCTTCTCCAGTTGTAGGGTCTGTTTTCTCTTCTTCTAGTTTCATTCCATCTTGTGAATAAGTAACCCACATATCAAGCCATATTCTTGCTAAATCTTCAATAAACATTTTTAGTCCTGTTAATTGTTTAGTCATAGGTTGTTGTGATGCTTGTTGCACCGCTAATATTGCTTTACCTGATGCTTCAGTTGGATTAACACCACCAGTTGCAATATCAGATGAGTTTTTTAATTCTCTTGTTATGCTTATTAAATCATTTATTGTTTTTGATACATCAGTACTCATTTGTGCTGGTGCTATTGTTGTAAATACTTTATTAACATCATCAACACTTTGTCCTTTTGCCTTTATTGTTCCACCAACCTGATTAATAGCATTTGGATTTGATATTTTATCAATTGCAACTACTTTTGTTGGATAAGCATTTTGCTTAACACTTAATAACATTCTTGCTAGTGTTTTATTTAATTCTAATTGGTTAGGTATTAAGTATCTTACTTCTCCTTCTCCTCTAGCACTTCCTTTTTTTGTTTTCCAAGGGTAGTGTGCTACTGGATATAAAGAAAGTCCTGAATTTGATTCTTTCTTTACAACAACGTATTTTGTTGATTTAACAAATTTGACTTTTCCTTCTTCTTTCCACATTTTAGTGATTAATGTACATTTATTATCTTTTTCATATTTAGCAGATTCTCCAGCCTCTTCAAAATAATCACTATCACCTTTAATATTTTTGATTTGTTCTTCTGATACTCCTTCTTTTCTTGCTAAATTTTGTATTTCTATCACTGATTTTCTTTGACTTATTATTATGTATGGTTGAGATTGAATGTCACTTGAATTTTCATTGCCATATTGTATATCAGTTTTGTTTATTATTTCATTTAATGGTTCTTGTGTATCAATATCATAATTAACATACATAACACCTTCATCATTGACTGCACTATCTTCAGATACTTCTCTAACCTTGAAATCCATTGAATCTTTTTCCCATACTTTGCTTGCTTTTTTATTTAATAGTTTGCAAGTTTCTTCTGCCGTTTTCCTGAATTCTCTATCCTCAAAGTTTTCACTTGAATAATTAATTCCCCAAAGATTTTGATTTATAGTGCTTACTTTATAATTTACAATTGTTTCAATGAAATTGTATTGTGCCTGTTCTATTCCCTCAATTTTAGCACCTTCCCACTGGTTACCCGAATACATACGGTAGTTTTTATCTGTATCAGTAAACATATTCATTCTTCGCATGAAACTTTTACCTTTTTCAAATAAAGTCCATTCATCAGTAACTTTTAATTCTTCTAAATCCATTTATCTCACCTCGGTATATCTTTTTGTCCTAATGATGTACCATCATAGACATCAATGTTGTGCTTAATAACGTCATCTATTTCTTGTTGCTTTTTTAACTCTTTGCTATCTTGTTTTTCTCTAATCGATTCAATAGGTGACTTGTCAATTATTCTTACAGGTTGATTATTTACAACTCTTTGTCCAATTTTTGCACCTAAAAAAAAGCATATTATGTTTGATATGCTTACTATTAGTAAAATAATTGCTTCCATTATTTTTCTCCTTTTTTATTTTTCTTTATTTCTTTTTTTGGTTCTTCTATTTTTCCATATTTTTCTCTATATACTTTTTTCTTCATAATATACCTCCTAAATAATTTTTATTTCTTCTCCATAATCTTCTTTCACTTCTTCTTTTTTATCCCAATTGAATTCTGAATATGGTGTTAATGGTTCTTCATTGAATATAACTTGTTCTCTTGATTGATGTGCAATCGCAAGTCCCATCATTTGATCATCGTGTTTTCCTTCTGGGGCTTCAATTCTTCCTTTTTCATTTTTTACTATTGTTAATAGTTCTCTTAATGTATCTTCATCATTTATTGAATCAGTATCATCTCTTACTATTTCTTTTAATCTGGATATAATAACTGGTCTTGTTATTTGCGTTGTTCTAAAGCCATATTTCTTTTCAAGTTTTCCAGTATATTCATCCATCTTTTCTCTTATATACATATTTGTATAACCTAATCTTTCTAGTTCCATTATCGGATAACTATCAAAGTTCGTTTCTATACAAATTAATGCATTCTTATAATATTTTCCTAAACAATACATTTGTTTAGCATATAAATCAGAATCTAATTTATTTTTAAAATTTGCTACTTGCTTTCCTGTTTTAGCATCTAATACGTGAGCAGTAAAATAATCACTACCTTCTCCAGCAGTATCTCCACCAATACAATATTTTGTCATTGTTGGACTATTTGGTAATTGATATATTCTTATATAACCATTTCTATCATTAACCCATTTTATGTTTGACATTTTTTTATCTTTAGGTAAATCATCATTATAATCATATATAAAGTAACCAACTTTCAATGGTTTTGGTATTCTTTTTAATCTACTTAATATTGCCTCACTATCAAAAGCAGGTTTACCTGATAATAAAAATGCTTCTTCTGGTGCACATGGATACTCTTGTTTAATTAAATCTTTATCTATATATCCTTTATATTTTTTGTAATACCAATAAAGTTGATTATCATTTAGTTTAACATCATTTTTTAGCCATTTTAATCTTGTATATATCCAGTCGTTTTTTTTATCAATATTATTTATAAATTCGTTATGTATATCCTCACTTTCAAAATTCAATACATATTCCTTTGTTCTCCACCACTCAAAGAAACAATTTATATGTTCGTTGCTTTCCCACATAGTCTGGTAATCATTGAAGCCATTTGCAGTTGATTCATATATTTTTATACAATTCTTTGTAAATGCTTCTCCTAATGCCGCTTGAATAGGTGCTATACCATCTTTCCAAAATGCACATTCTGATCCATGAAAGAAATTAATTGTTCTCGAACGGCCAACATCTTTAGTAGCAGTATCAACCGCCCAACTGCTATTAATCTTTTCGAATAATAATTGTTTTCTATTATTAAACTTTTCAGTAGGTTTTAATATATCTGGAAGTTGTGAGTACGGATATTTTGCTTTATTTTGAAATATAGCCTCTGAATTATCACTTTTATCTGCTAATGTAAATCCTTGAAAGTTTCTATTTAATATACTACATGATAATTGATAAGCAGTTACAACTGTTGTAAATCCTTGTTGTCTACCTTTTAATATTAAAATAGATATATTAGTTATTAAACCTTTCTTATAATCTTCTTTTGCTTTATTTAATATATTGATAAACTCTTTTTGTACATCATTTAAAAAAAATGGTTTTGTTGTTTGATCCTTATCTACAACTATGAATACTAATTCTATTAATTTTTCTGGATATTTTTTTACTTCATTTAATAAAGTTGTATCATTATACAATTGATTTGCTATTGCTTCTCTTAATGACTTATCATAATCTATGTCATGAAGTTCATCCCATTTTTCTTTTCTTTTGTTTATTAAGTAGTCTGCGGTATATTTCATAATAAGTCTTCTAACTTTTTAACATCTATTTTCCCATCTAAAATGGTTTTATATTCTCCGGTCATTTTATTTAATGTATCTATTGCTTTTAGTTTTGTATTTAAATCTGCATTTTTCATATATAATGTTTCATCACTACCATCTGGTAATTTTATTTTTATTTCTTCTCTTTGTATATCTTTTATTACTTCTGATAACCATTTCATACGTTCTTTAGCAGTCATTATTGTTTCATCTTCTATTTTTTCTTGTAATTCTTGTATATAATTTTGTATGTTAGCATTTGTTAGCAATCTACTAGCATTTACTTTTGCTGTATCTTCTTTCTTACAAGTCTTATATGCTTTTAAATATGCTTGTGTCCCATTTAATCCATTTTTAACATATTCTTGACAAAATGTGATTTGTTTGTTGTTCATTTTTTCTTCTTTCATAGTTTTTCTCCTCCTCTTCACATTTTCTTGCCCTAGGACATTCTTTACAATGGTATATCATACATAATTTTAAGTTTTCCTTTTTTTTCTTCATATTATTTTCCTCAATAAAAAAACAACCTTATTTGGTTGTATTAATAGATACTGTACTAATGATATACCCTATCGAGCTTTTAAAGTGTTTCTACACTTATAGGTTATTATTGTTTATAGTGAGTATTACTGCACTTTATATATCATCAGTACACCACCTACTAGAGATAGTGCTATTTACTATCTTATCCCCTCGGAGTTCGTATAGCAAATAAAATAAAAACTTCTAGTGCCTTATAGACACCACAGAATAAATATAAAGGTTTTTAAATCAAAACATTGCACTTAGTTTGATTCTGTGTGCTCTGTCAAGTGCTTCCATCAACCTTTAACTCGACGTGGTTATTTATATATTTACTCTGTGCTACCTATAAAGGTAGTATCACTACTCTATATTATTCACTTAACACCAACGAAAGAAATTAAGTTTTCATATATTTTGTATACACGACTTGGTTCGTTGTCTAGGGTATTAGTCGTTTTCCCTACCTCTAAAATAAGATTCAATACTTAACTTTGAAATGTCAGCCATTAATTCTTTGCAAACACAGGATTTTATGTGTTTTCCTCGTATTTAGTACTTAATCATATTTCCACACGGGAAAATAGGCTTATAAGCACCATATCAAGTAAATAATAGTTGTGCAAATGTCACTACCTTAGGGTTACATATACGCTTTTTGTTATAATCAGGGGTTTACTTAATGTAATCAACAATTCTAAACGAGTAAAGGCTTAATTATAACTGACATTTAATCCTGACTACAGGCTTCACTATTTACTCAATATGCTACTTACAAAAAGTAGCACAATAATTTAAAAGGAGTTGCACGGGACTTTGTATTATCCCATACTAACATTTTAACATATATCATCTGCTCATAGGTGCTCATTCGTCTATATTGCGCATTTTTTTATGTTTGCTATACATTCTCCTTATTGTCGATGATGGAGAATATACTTTTTTACTTATCCAGTCCCATGTTATCTTTTCATTTTCTTCTGGTTTATATACTTCTTTATAATAAATTATTTTTTGAAGTAAATCATTATATTCTCCAATTCTTTTTAGTTCACTTTCTACATAATTATTTAATGAAATTAAATAATCATTTAAATGGTCTATCCACCATTCAATATCCTCATTCTCACATTTATATACATATTTAAAGAACTTTTCTTCTCTTGTCATACTACCATCTACTCTTTCTGCATTTGGATCTGCTGATTTTGGTTGTGTGTCATTAAATAATAAGTTTTTTCTGTCTATATATAAATTTAGCAAATTTGTTAATCTGTTTATTTCATTATTTGCTTCTTTAATGGTAAATTTAATTTCTTCCACTTTTTATCCTCCCATATTTAATAATATATTTTAATAATTCATCTGATACTTTTTCATATCTTTGTTTTAATTTTTTATATTTAATTTTTAATTCTATAAGTTCGTCCCTTAATTTCTTTTCTTCTTCGGTCATGGATTACTCCTCTGGCATTTGATATGTTGATATTGTTTTTAATGCATTACTAATTTCTTTTTCTGTATATCCTTCATTTTCTAAACATTTTTGAAATGCATTTATATCGGCATTAAATAATTTATTAATATAAATTGCATTTTGTATTTCATCTAATACATGCAATGCTCTTTCTTTTGTTTCATAAATTCCTAATATAATATTTTCTTCATTTAAGACTTTTATCACAAATTCATTATTATATCTATTGTTTATATATAAATTACAATTATTAACTAATTTAAGCTTATCTTGACTTCTTATCCATAGTTCCATATTTATTCACCAACCTTATATGCCCTTTTTTCAAATTCTTCTTTTGTTAATATTTGTAAAACATGATAATTTTTATTTTCTTTTATATTTTCTATCATTTCTTCGTCTGTTATATCAATAACACCTGTTAAATAACCTTTTGTTTCTAAAGAAACCTTGTCAATTCTATATCTAATAATATCTCCTTTTTTAATTAAATCATTGATATCAAAACTTGCATTTATAATATCATGTTCAAGCAAACCATCATGTTCTAATATTATATAATCATATACACTCATATCATCTGCTGGTATTATTTCACATATTTTGCCTATTTTTATTTTATTTTGAAAATTTTTATATCTACAATACATTCCAACTTCTAATTTCATTATTTACCTCCTAAATTCATATAACATATTTCTTCATCAGATATTATAAATATTAATGGAAATGCCATATTAATTATTGCCAATACTTCAAAATCTTTATATTTAAGAGAAATTAAAATACTTATTAGAATTGATAATATAAACCATATTAATAGTATATATGCTTTTATTTTCATCATCATTTACCTTCTTTCAACTTTTTCTGCGTTTTCTATCCTTTCTTTTGCAATATTGAAATATTTTTCATCAAGTTCTATTCCTATAAAATTTCGATTCAGTTCTTTTGCTGCAACTCCTGTGCTTCCACTACCCATAAAAGGATCTAAAACAACATCATTTTCATTAGAACTTTTTTCTATTAGATATTTTAATAATTCTACTGGTTTTTGAGTAGGATGGAATTCAGGCTTACATTTGTTAAAACTTAACAAATCTCTTTCTCGTTTGCCATTCAGTTTTTTTCCTTGCTCTTTTACAGCAAAGACAATAAACTCATAACTAGGTGCATATTGTCCATAGAGGTCTCCCATTCCGAAACCATTTTTGTCCCAAACAAGAATATTTTTAATTATAAAAAAGTTTTCTATTTTTTGTTTAAATTCATCTATCTTTTGCACGGGTGCAAACATGTACAGATGTCCATCATCTTTCAAAATTTTATTTGCTTTATAAAGCCACTCATTTAACCAACTTGTATTTCTATCATAAAACATAGGTAAATCTTTGTTTTTTTTCATATTCGACTGATAGCCAAATCCATACGGGCTATCAGTTAATATTAAATCTACACTTTTTTCAGGTATTTCATTCATTATCTCTAAACAATCGCCTTGTCTTAAATCAATCATAATTTACCTTCTTTCAGCTTATTTACTTCATCTATTAGTTCATTAACTTTAACTATTGCTGTTTCTAATGCCAATGGTGTATCAGTTCCAACTATTTCGTTATTTAAAGCTGGAACTCTAACATTACACCCCACCATTTCTATTTTCTTCATCTTCTTTGGCTCTTCGATTATTTCTACTTCATCTGTAAATATATCATCTATATAATTATTTCCAATATAACTTGATAAATAAAATACTGCACTTGTTTCTTTTTCCGTCCCTACATAATCTATAAAGTTATTTTCTATGTTACTTTTATATTCATATATTTCATTTCTAAGTTTTATTTTTTTAGGTGCTTTACCATCTTTTACTAATCCTAATAATTCATATATTGTTACTTTCATTATTTATCATCTCCTATATTTATACATTATTTATACATTTATTTTCAAATTTTTTATAAGCATCAAAATATATTTCATTTTTATTTGAATTATAAGTTATTTCATAATACATACCATCTAATAATGTTGTGCTTAATAATGCTTTACTATGTCCCAATTCATAAGCATACCAAACTACAAATACATCAAATTCAGGTATGTCATCACTTTTATCTAAATGCTCATTAGCATATTTTTTTACTAATTCTTTTGCTTTAATTATAAATTCACTACTTTTCATCTTTATTTCCTCCTATTGTTTCTTTATATTTTTGTAAAATTTCTTTAGCAGCATAATATCTACCATATTCTTCGGAATAATTATCATTTACATAATTTCCATATTCTTTTTTTAATGAATTAATATAATCTTCTAAATATTTTATAAACTCTTTTTGTTGAATTTCTTTATCTTTTATTGCTTTATCATAACCAGTTTTATATGGTAAACAAACATTGTATAATCCCTTATTCACTTGTTCTTTATATTCTTCAAGTTGTTTCTTTAATTCTTGATTTTCTTTTAATAAAGATTTTACAGTTTGACAATCTGCTTTTTCTCCAACTAATGAATTAAAAATTATTATTGCTTCTTCATTATTGATATCATTATGAACTGATTCACCACTTATACTATCTACACTTAAACAAGCCATATTCCCACCTAAATATCTAAAATTTATTTTTAAATCTTTGATTTTCATCTATTTAACCTCTTTTCTTTTCTATAATTTTTAATAACGATAAATAAATAAATTCTAATGGGGAAAATAATATATCAAGGAATAAGCAAAATGGAGTTAAAAATATGCTTAATAATAATATAGTTACTATTTCTTTATTGCTATACCCATATTTACCATAGGCATTTTGATACTCAAAATCAGTTTTAAATTCTTTCCATAATTGTTTAATCAACATTTACTCATCACTTCCTTTACATTTTTCATAATGTTCATTGCAATTCATACTTACAACACTATCAATTCTATTATTTTTTATACATTGATATCTACAACCATCTCCACAACTACAAACATCATATAATTGATAATTTTTACATTCATAACAATTTTTTTTACCTATTTTTTT
>ULTQ01031403.1_pt1 | contig 16421 bp, 23 predicted proteins | sample 1957731 | NCBI WGS metagenome assembly ULTQ01 (sample SAMEA4835738, study PRJEB28245) | human gut metagenome | biome: gut microbiome; material: fecal sample | place: Denmark | collected 2008 | reverse complement strand
TCCGGGAGCCGATGCCAACCATAACAGGAAAGCATGGATATGGGATAGTAGAGCCGACTCTTGCACCATATATGGGAACAAATACGACAAATCATCCGGGTGGAAATTGCAAAGATCCGATACATACGATCACTACAGGAAACCAGCAGTGTTTGATTAGCCCTACATTGATTCAGTACCATTCAGAAACTTCTAAGGATGAAGTCCGCGGGCAAACAATTAAAGACCCTATAATGACGGTGGATGGTTCTAACAGATATGGATTGGTTACATCGTTCATCCAAAAATATTACGGAGGGAATTATCAAGGAAACGGATCAGATATTAAAGAACCATTGCACACGATCACTACGCTTGAAAGAAACGCTATGTGTGCAGTAAACCTCATTCAGATGAACAATCATTGCGATGGAAGAGATGTAAGCGAACCGATTCCTACAATTACAGCTGGCGATGGACATTTTGGAGAAGTTAGGGCGTTTCTTGTGAAATACTATGGGCAAGGCACCGGACAAGACATTGAACAACCATTAGACACGGTTACAACAAAGGATAGATTTGGTCTTGTAACGATTGAGGGTGTTGATTACCAGATTGTGGATATTGGACTTAGAATGCTGGAACCAAGAGAGCTGTATGGATGCCAAGGCTTCCCGGCGGACTACATAATCGATCATGATTATACCGGCAAGACATATCCGAGAAGTGAGCAGGTGCGCAGGTGTGGAAATGCGGTTTGTCCGCCAATACCGGCAGCACTGGTCAGAGCAAATCTACCGGAATTGTGTGTGGCAGAACGCACACCGAATATGCAGATCAGAGCTGAACAGACCGGGCAGCTCCGGTTTGCCTAAGAATGTATAACATGAAGTAAAAACAGGATCCAAGCGATCATATACTCACCCCGTTATTAGTATATGCGGAAAGGATCGTTTGGATACAGAATTTTGTACATTGACAATTGAATAAAGATGGTTGGAATGATATAATTACTATAAAAAAGGGGGATTGTGTAATGCAAATATCAAAGGCAAAGTTTGAAGCGGAATTAAATGCTCTTATAGAGGCGGCGTTATCGGCATCTAAAAAAGAAACTGCTAGGAGATATTTGATTCAAGCTGATAATAAAATTGATGGATATGATAACATTCCATATAATTTGCAACAGGAATATCGACAAAGAATAGCAACTGCTAGGAATCAGTTGAATTTGTAATAATTCCAATACCAACCATCACTATTCGATGGTTGGTATTTTTTTGCCCAAAAGGAGGAGCAACTATGAGCGAAACATTTTACAAGCCATTAACGCCACAGTTTAGGGCGGAGCTTAATAAATCAATCGATAAAAACATGGAAGAACTTAAAACCTGTCAGAATAATGTATATGTATCTATGCAGAGAGCAGCCAATAATGCTGCAAGAAAGATCATCAATGCGCTGCCGGATGGCTATCCTATGCCAATGGAGAGAACATACAGGGATCATTACATGGACCGGTTTGAAAGGAGATATTAGATGCCAGCAAGATACGATAACCCACAGGATATAGCGCAGCTCATGCATCAGACCAAGAGACTGCAGCAGTCAGCCGAGAGAAGTCCATTTACAGGACTGGTGACATTGTTCTGCTATGTGCTGTGGAAAGATTACAGATACAGCCAGAAGAAACTTGCAGAATTCTGTGAGCAGATTCATAAATACGAGGATCAGTGGCATGACAAGCCAATAGATCAGATTCATGACAGACTGGATGATTATGCAGGCTGGTGTGTAGAATATGAGGAATATACAGAGAAAGATTTCCCACACTTCCGGTCTAAAGTAGCACAGAAAGCTATCAAAGAGCAGATCCGGTGCAATAATAAGATCAATGATCTTTCAACCAGATATATGACATATGGCTTTTGTGTGCTGATGGATGATGGATTCGGACGGCGGAAACTGACCAATCTCAAAAACAAAGTACAGAAACAGATGAATGATGTCACAAAAGCCGGCAGGGAGAAAGGGATCATGGATCTGTGGCGTGAGCTGATAGACGGCGCTGGAATTTACATCGAAAAGCCATTGTTTGATTAAAGGAGAAGCCATGAAAGAACATTATTTAACATCGGAAGCCGAGAGGGCTTACCGGAAAAGATATTATCAGAAGAACCGAGAAAGGATCCTTGCAGCAGCCAAGGAGAAGAGATCGGATCCTGATTTCAAAAAAAGACGATCAGAGTACGGTAAACAATATTGGGCAGATCACAGAGAAGAGCTGGCACTAAAGGCAAAGAAAAGACGTTTGCAGGGTACGCTTGAATGTGGTAAAATACAATCAAATATGACCGTATGCCAATAGGGGCATGCGAAGGACTAAGTGGAGTCAGTTACATTTGTAGCTGGCTCTTTTTTATTTTGGAGAATGAGCACGTATAAGAATCAAAGGAACTATGAGAACTATAACAGAATGCAGTTTGTTGGTGTTGGAGATTACGGGATACCACAGATACAGCCTACACAAATAGAAATGTGCGATTTTATTGGATTCAACTATGCAAAAGGGTGTAAAGATCCGGAACATAAGGGAGTACATTTCTTCTTGGATGATTACCAGTTTAATAGGTTATGGACAAATATAGATCAGTATATTCCAATGCTACACAGATTCAGATATGTGATGTCTCCTGATTACAGCATGTATACAGATTTTCCAAAAGCATTGCAGATTTACAACCATTATCGGAAACACTGGGTAGGTGCATATATGCAGACGCATGGTATAGACGTAATACCAACTATCTGTTGGAGTGACCAGGAATCGTTTGAGTGGTGTTTTGATGGAGAGCCGGTCGGCGGCGCAGTAGCTGTATCATCCGTGGGTACGCAGAACAGCGTCGAGAGAAAAAAGTTATTTCTTTCCGGGTATATGGAAATGGTGGAAAGGCTGAAACCTACACAGATTATATTTTATGGAAATGTGCCGGAAGAATGCAAAGGAAATATTGTACATATCAAACAGTTTAGTGAAAAGTTTCATGAAGCGGAGGTGGCTCAATGGTAAATATGAATCTGCAGTTTTTTGGTGGGCGTGGTGCCAGTAGTGGGATATCAACAGAAAATAATATTGTTGCATTTAAGGGACGAGAAACAAAACAGGAAAATGATGGTTGGGATTACAAAGGAGAAAAAGAACGAGTTGATAAGCTGATACAGAATGCTAAGCAGGCAAAGAGTGTAAAACAAATCAATAGAGCCGCATTGTCGCTAAAGAAAGAGGATGAGCATATATCTACACTGATAAAGAATGCAAAAGCTGATGATGGTAATATGAAGGCTCTGAATACACTTAGACGGAAGATAAGACAGCAACGTAAGAGTACAAAACTATAAGGAGAAGAGAAATGGGCGGTAGAGGTGCCAGCAGTGGAATAAGTACTAAAGGAAAACCGTATGGGAGCCAATATGAGACTGTTCTCGAGCATGAAAATATAAAGTTTGTTACAAACATTAGTAAAAATTATGAGCCATTGATGGAAACAATGACGGATGGAAGGGTATATGTACAGGTTGGTGGAAATGATGTTTTAAGAATCGTACAGATGGATAAAGACAACAGGAGAAACAAGGTCATTGAATTTGATAAGAAAAAGAAACAATGGCATGTACATCATGGATATATACATGCAGAAAATTCGGAAAAGTTACATGATCCGTTAAGTAAGGCTGATGAAAAGCTGCTTGATAAAGTAAATAGGATATGGCATAATCGTAGCAGGTAAATATAGTTTAAGTCTGGTAGAATAGTCGGAAACGAAAGGTCTGCGTTCAAATCGTCGGTATTTACCTAAAGTCTTATGGCTCTATGATGTGTGCATGGAGTTGTAAGGCTTTTTTTGTTAAGAAAGGAGGTAGCACGGCAGCAAAGAAGAATCCATTAAGTGATAAAGCATATGAGATGTATAAGGCGGGCATGAAGCTGGTAGAAATTGCGGCTAAACTGGATGTACCTCCTGGAACGGTAAGACGGTGGAAAAGCACACACGGATGGGATAACGAGCGTTCGGAATGTACTAAAAAGAAGAAAAGCGAACGTTCGGAATCGGTCTCATGGGTGAAAATAGAGCATGAGTATGTCACCGACATCAGAAAAAAACCTTGTACGTTGGAAGAACTGGCAACTAAGCACAATATTGCTATTGGAACCGTCGAAAAATACTCCATGCAACATGAATGGAGCGAGAAAAGAAAGGAATATAAGAAAAGCATCCTACAAAAAGCCCTAGAAAAATCAGCTGATAAAGATGCAGATCGCATATTGCGGCTTTTGCAAATAGCTGATATGGCTACAGATAAGGCAGAGCAGGCACTGGAAGAACTTGAGCAGTATGTGGTGAGGGATAAAAAGAAAGTTAAAAAGGTTGAGTATAAAGACAATACGGCAATCGGAAAACCAACCAAGGAAGTCATAGAAGAGACTGAGAATGTTCGGGCAGTGCAGGGACCGATAGACAGGCTGGGGCTGTCACAGGTTACAAATGCATTGAAGAATATCAAGGAGTTGTATGCAGTGTCAGTGGATATGGATAGTAAGAAGTACCAGGCAGAATATGAGCGTAAGCGTGCAGAGGTCAAGGACAATGCTGGAGAGGAAATCCTTCAAAATATGCAGACTATTGCGGATATTTTAAGGAACCCGGTAGCCAAACGAACCATAGAAGATTTTGAGGAGAAAGCGGATGAATAGACCGGCACCGTTCAGTGAACGGCAATATCAGTATTTCCTTCGATGTCTGAATAGTTGGTTTAATGTGGCGGAGGGCGGCAAGCGTGGCGGTAAGAACGTGTTGCAGACCATTATATTCTGTTCCCTGCTGGAGACACACAAGAACAAAATCCACCTGGTTGCAGGCGTGTCCAACGCAACGGCAAAACTAAATATCCTGGACTGTGACGGCTATGGGCTGTTGAACTACTTTGAAGGCAGATGCCGAGAAGGAAAATATAAAGACCGTGATTGCGTTTATGTGCAGACCAAAACCGGGGAGAAGATTGTACTTATATCTGGCGGCGGTAAAGACGGAGATGAGAAGCTGATAAAGGGTAATACCTACGGCATGGCGTATGTGACGGAGGCAAATGAGTGCCATCCTAAATTTTTGAAAGAAGTATTTGACCGTACATTATCCAGTACGGACCGAAAGATATTCCATGATCTCAATCCAAAAGAGGAAGAACATTGGTATTATACGGATATATTGGCGTTCCATGAGGAACAGCAGATTTTACACAGCAATTATGGCTACAATTACGGACATTTCACACTGGTGGACAACATGAGTATGTCCGACGAAAAGATAAAAGCCGTGCTGCTCACATACAACAAGGGTACCGTATGGTATCGCCGGGACATCAAGGGAGAGCGAGCCGTTGCAGAGGGAATTATCTTTCAGAGGTTCGCCAACAACAACGAGCCATATCTATATGACGATGCAGATATATTTGAGGAATACACGGAGGGTGGAGAGGCAAAGCGTAGGCTGAAAAAGACCCCATTCAAGGTAACAATGGGCATTGACTTCGGTGGTAACGGTTCCATGACCACATTTGTCCTGAAGCTGTTTTATAACCGTTACCATGATTTAAGAACAGCAGAGGAAGCCTATATCCCATTGTCTAATGATATTGATGCAGATATGATATGTAAGAGGTTTGTAGAGTTTTATAGGATGTGTATTGAGAAATATGGGCGCGTTGATTGGGTATTTCCTGATAGTGCCAGTACGACAATGATCAATAGCTTGCGGAGTGCTGCCAAGAAAGCAGGGTTGCCGTGTCTGAATATAAAGGGATGTCGTAAGAATGAAATATCAGATAGACCTAAGACAGTAGATGGATTGTTAAACACTGGTAGATTGAAGATTAATCGAAGGTGCGAGAAACTTCGTAAGGCAATAGGAAGCCTAAAGTGGGATGAGGATCACCCGAACCAGCCGGAAGATAAGAACATAGGAAACTGTAATGACTGGTGGGATGCTGAATGTTATACATGGCTTGATTATGTGGAATACGTAGATTTGGATAGATAGAGAGGAGAAGAACACGGAAGTATGCGTTAAGAATTTTTTAGTAGGCAAAGGATACACAGTAAACGACAAGGCAATGACTGTCATACAGTCGTGTGACGACTGGTACAGTAATCGTCTGATTGAGGACTTCCACAGGCGCAAGACTATCAACGGTCAGTCCTACGAGCTGAACAGGCTGAACTTCGGCAAGCGGTGCTGCTCTGACGATGCGAACCTGTGCGAAGTGTTGGAAATCAACGCCGGAGACGGGGAACAGGCTGATTATGTGAATGATGTGCTGAATGGCAGCATGTTCAACACACAATACAGAAAGCAGCTTGAAAAGACATCAGCCGATGGTACGGTTGCATGTTATATCCGTTTGGACAATGCCACCTTCATGGATGATGGATCTGTGCACGACGGCGTGATCAAGCTGAATTATGTGGAAGCAGATGCATTTACACCACTTACAGTTGAAAATGATGTGGTGGTTGAAGCAGCCTTCTCCGGAAGCACACTTGTAAAAGGGAAAAAGCAGACCACACTTGTTTTGTTCACGCTGGATGAGAATGGACTGTATACCGCGGAAACGCATGTATTTGACGACAAAGGGAACGAGCTGAAGGATCTCGAAACCGTTGTACAGCTTGGAGCTGTGAAGCCGTTTGCCGTTATGCGCAATGCGGAGGTAAACAATTTGGACGACATGGAAGGGTACGGATTGCCCAAACTGTTGGATGCAATCCTAGCGCTTAAGATCGTGGATTTGTGTTATAACGTTCTCTTTTCCGATTTGGACAAGGCCGAGAAGATTATTCTTATCAACGAATTGCTTTGTGAGTTTGACAGTAATGGTAAGCCGAAGCTGACACCTGAACAGAAGAAACTGTTTGTCTTTACCGGAGAAAAACTGCCAGAAGAAAAAGGCATGATTCAGGAGTACAATCCAGAGATCAGGATTGAGCAGATTACCAAAGCGTTTGAATTGGCTTTGTCACTGCTGTCTCTGTCATTCGGCTATGGCACCAAGAAATACAGCTTTGAGAATGGGCAGATCACAACAGCAACGGAATATATAGGAGAAAGGCAGGATCAGATGCAGGAGCTTAACCGGCAGCGACAAGAAGCAACACGGTATATTCAGGACATCTGCAAAGCCGTTATGTGGTTTGCAAATACCTTTCAAGGGAAGCACTTTAATCTGGATCAGGAGATTTTGATTGATTTTGATGATTCCTATATCACAGATAAGGAATCTGAGCTGGAAAGAAAGAGAAATGATGCTTTGTCCTTTGACATCCCGCAGCTTACTGTATGGTATCTGATGGATGCGTACAATCTGACCGAAGAAGAAGCTACAGCAATGTTACCTAAGCAGGAAGAGCCACAGGAGCCGGAAGAAGATTAAGGAGGTAGCGCACGCTTACAGATGAACAGCTGCAGATCATAGAGGATACGATAGCACCATTGTTTCAATACCTCGAACATGAGGTTATCGTGGACGTTGCGCGGAGAATTGGAAAGACCATGACATATACGCGGACGGCGGAACTGCAGGCTATGAGTATGTACCGTCTTGGATATAGCCCGGCGCGGATCCGGTCAGAAGCCATGAAGATATTAAATGCAGATCCGCAATACCGTAAAGCGGTAGCAAAGAATACCTTGGAATACAAAAAGGATGTAAGGAATCTTATCAACGATATAACCAAGCAGGCAATGCTTGCAGGTGATGAGCTGATTGCAGGAGCCGGTAACATGGCATGGGTTAATGATCTGGCAATCTGGAAAGCTGCCAATAAGACTTTAGAGGATAACTCCTATTTGCAGCAGCTCATTGATGCATATGGTAGGCAGACAGGGCAGAGCATGAAGAATCTGACCAAGACCACAGGATTCAAAGCCAAGAGCGGGTTTGAGAGTATTGAAAATCTGTACAGACGTGAGATGGACAAGGCGACGATCAAGGTATGCTCCGGGACTTTTACAAGGGAGCAGGCGACAAGAGATGCAGTAAAAGAGCTTGCGCAGAGTGGATTAAGATCGGTGGACTATGCCAGTGGATACAGTATGCAGATAGATACAGCCGCACGCATGGCGATCAGAACAGGTTGCCATCAGATCAGCCAGAAGATAGAAGCTGAAAATATTATGAGGAGTGGAGAAGGGCTGGTATATATTCCAGAGCATGAGGGCGCAAGAAATAAAGGAACAGGACATGCAAATCATGAGCAGTGGCAGGGGAAGGTATATAGTTGGAAACCTGGCAATTATGAAAAAGAAGAGAAGCGTATAGGACAGAAGATAGAGGATCTGTGGGAAAAGACCGGATACAGTTTGGACGGTTCTAAGGAGAATGATCCGCTGGGACTTAATGGATATAATTGCCGACATAATGTGCATATATGGTTTGAGGGAGTAAAAGATCTTCCTGCCCATATGCAGCCGATGCCATCAGTCACATACAATGGAAAAACCCTCAACTATTATGCGCAGACACAGAAGATGCGGCAGATGGAGCGCGGGATCAGAGCATTAAAGCGCGAAAAAGAAGCCTGTAAGAAGCTGGGAATTGATACCACAGAGACAGACGCAAAGATCAGCGCAAAGAGAAGAGAGTATAATGAGTTTTGCGACTTATGTGGGATCAGACCACATACAGAGCGGCTCAGATATGATTGCAATACCAGCGAGTTGAGAAATACAAGGACTTATGAAAAATTTGCCACTGCATCAAGAGAAAATGCAGTGTATGCAGATGAAATAGTATCAGCGCAGAGTAAACTTGGCAAACTGGAACAAAAGGAAATAATAAAAAGAGGTAAAGACCTTGATTTACCAGTCTTTGATAATGGAAATCTTGGAAAAGCATATAGAAAATGGAACATCCAAAAGGAAAGTGGATATTATGACGTTGTGGGACATGGATCTCCGGAGATTATGGAATTCTTTGGGAGAAAGGTAAATGATGATATTATTGCAAAAATAATCAAGGGCAGATCGGACTACAAAGGGGAAAAGATACGATTATTATCATGTATGACAGGACTGGCAGACGAAAAAGGTAATTGCTTTGCGCAAAGACTTGCAAATGCTTTAAATGTTGAAGTTCAAGCTCCAAACAAATTGCTATACTTGCATAAAAATGGTACAATACACGTAGGAAGTAGTGCATATAAAAATGATGGAGAAATGATCACGTTCTATCCAAGAAAGGGGCACAAAAATGAAAGAGATAACCAATAATATTGTATTTGATGAAAAGAAATGTGCTCATGTAATGAAAGATGGAGCCCAGATACAGGAGTGCAGTGAAAAAGATAAAGTGCTGAAGTATCTGCGGTCATTTGATGTGGATAGTGTATCATCTGGATATGTATATGATTCTGTCAAAAAACAATATACCGATATGGAAATTGAGGGGTATTCGGATGGGGAATATGCATGGGAATCGTCACAGATTTATTATTTTGAGAATTATGATATAAAACTAAGTGATGCATTTATTAAAAAAGCAATAGGTGTATAATTTGGAAGGAAAATATTATGGATAATTTCAAAGCGGTATATAAAATTTTATCTGCACTGGAAAAGGCAATGGACTATCCGGAATTTGATATCTCACAGGTCGATCATAAAAAGCTGGAGGTTTCCAAAGAACGATGGTGCAGATATATTGAGATGATGAGTGATGTTGGCTATATAAAAGGCGTAGAAATATATGAAAACATAAATGGTGAGCTTACTGTGAGTGCAGATGATATAAGGATCACTTTAAAAGGCTTGGAGTATCTGCAAGAGAATTCCATTATGCAGCGTATGTATAATGCTGTGAAGGGAATAAAGGAAGTTGTACCGGGACTGTAAAAAATATAGTTGCCATTGATTTTACTGTGAGTTATAATAGATTAAGGAGGTCGAACGTATGACCGATAAACAGATTATAGAAGCCATTCGCCGGATCTGCTTACGCGGGAACAATGCAGAAGTGAAAAAGGCGAAAGACGGTACACTGGTAGTGTACGAAGTGAAAAAGAATATTGCCGTCAGATAAATTGGTATCTGGCAAGAGCTAATAGGAGCTGACTTGTACGAAAAGTACAGGTTGGCTCTTTTTTATTATCTATCGCACGGTGGAGAAGGCTGGTCATCTCGTGAGCGTCGTGAGCTTAAGATCGCAGGTTCGAATCCTGCCCGTGCTACTATCCCTACCGGAGAAAGTCCGGTAAATAAATCATTTAAGGAGAGACAACATGAAGAACATTTTAACTATCTTGCAGGAACTGGGAATCGAGGTTCCGAAAGACAAAGAAGAAGGTCTGAATTCTGCTGTAGCGGAAAACTATAAGCCGGTAGCCGACTACAACAAGCAGAAAGAAAAGCTGGACGCAGCCAATGAAACGCTCAAGGCAAATGATACTGCCATGAAAGACCTTCAGACGAAGCTGGATGGATTCAAGGACGTTGATGTATCCGGTCTGAATCAGAGAATCAAAGATCTTGAAACTGAGAAAGAGAACATCCAGAAGGACTATGATGCGAAGATTGCAGATCGTAATTTTGATGATCTGGTCAAAGAAAGTATCACAGCGGCAAAAGGCAAGAATGCCAAGGCAATTACTGCTTTGCTTGATGTGGATACACTGAAAGCATCCAAGAATCAGAAAGAGGATATTGCTGCAGCACTGAAGGCGCTGACCGAAAAAGAAGATAGCAAGATGCTCTTCGGAGAGCCGGAGCCAAATCCGGTAGGAACAGGAAACATAATCGGACAGGTAAGAGGTGGCAGCAATGTTGATGCAGATGAAGCTGCTATGAGAGCAGCGATGGGACTGCCACCTGTGCAGGAGACAAAATAAGGAGGATTAGAACACGCCAAACACTATTGCTTTAGCAAAAAATTATGTACCTCTGCTTGATGAGGTATATCAGAAAGAATCTGTAACAAGTGATCTGACAGGCGATCCGGCAATGGCAAGAGCCGGTGCAAACGCAAGAGAGATTGTATATCCGCAGATTGCAGTTACAGGACTTGGAGATTATGACCGCAACAGTGGTTATACACAGGGAACAGTAGATTTCACATGGAAATCGACAGAATACAATTACGATCGTGGTGCCAAATTGTCCGTAGATGTTATGGACAATCAGGAAACATATAACCTTGCTTTTGGTATGGCAGGTGCGGAACTGATGCGTACTAAGGTTGCACCGGAAGCAGATGCATTTACCTTTGCAACACTGGCAGGAATTGCAGGTATTTCCAAGGGCGAAGCAAAGACTATTTCTACAGCGGAAGCATTCCTTGCTGAACTTTTGGAAGCAAAGAATACAATGGACAATGATGAAGTACCGGAAGAGGGTAGAATCTTATATGCAACTTCAAATCTGCTGAATGCTCTTATGATGATGGATTCTTATAAGTCAAAAGAAATCCTTGCGGCATTTACAGTTAAAAAGGCTGTGCCACAGGGAAGATTCTATACATCTATTGATCTTTTGGATGGTAAATCTGCAGGAGAGGAAGCAGGTCACTACCGCAAAGGGACTGCAAAGTATGAGAAGACAAAAGACGTTGCTCCGGTATCCGGCAAAACATATTATACAGAGGATGGTGGTGTATACACACCTGTAGATGGTTCCAGCGCATCATCAGGATCTATGTCATCTTATTATGAGAAGGTGACTGCTGAAGCTAAGGAAATCAACTTTATGATTATCCACAAGCCTGCAATCATCAAGCATGATAAGCATATCGTATCCAATATTATTCCGGCGGATGCCAATCCGGATGCTGATGCTGACATCATTAAATACCGCAAATATGGTCTTGTGGATGTATACAAGAACAAAGTGGCAGGTATCTATTTAAGCCACAAAGCGTAAGGAGGTGCCAGGCATGAGAAAGGTAGGAATGGGAACAACCAAGGACGAAAAGGCAGAGGTTGATTTATTGAGAGAGCAGAATGCAGCTTTTGAGAAAGAGATCAAAGAGTTGAAAAAGAAGAATGCAGCTCTTGAGAAGAAGTCGAAAGACAAGCCTGAGCAGTAGAAAGAGAGGGAGCAGTATGACTTATATCACATGGGAGTTGTATAGCTCCCTTTTCCATAAAATTCCACAGGATAGTTTTGATCGGATTGCCCGAAAAGCCAGCATGAAGATGGATGCTCTTACGCATACCAGAGTGCAGAAGTTTATGTGTGAGTACGACGATGAGACAGCTACAGGTTTCCAAAAGAATGTCAAAGCACAGATTGAAATGACCTGTGCAGAGCTTGCAGAAGCCATGTACGGACATGAGAACAGCGCGATAGGGACAGGCGTTACAGCGGTAAGCAACGACGGCTATAGTGAATCCTATAAGGTAGTGACACAGTCTGAAAAAGAATGTGAAATGCAGTCTCTTGTGATCCGTGGTCTTTCCGGCACCGGATTGGCAGGTGCGTTATGATCTGCAATGATGTTATGACCGTATATAACCATTACACGGTGGATGGCGCAGATAAGTGGAATAGGAGCGTTGTAAGCAGTGTCATGTGGCGGCATAACAAAACGGAAGTAATCACACAGGGTACAGAGCAGACTATCAGTAAGGCAGAATCGATTACCATTGATTTCAGACATGGAGATCAGGGCTATGTGGATCCTATAGAATTTGCAAAGCTGGAAGATAAAACAGGGCATTTTACCCTGTCTGCAAAGGGGCTTGATGTTGTTGTGCTTGGTGTATCAGATAAAGAGATCAGCAAGGCATACAAATTGTCTGCATTAAAAGATGATTTCCAGTATGTTGGGACCATATCGGCGGTATCAGATAACCGAAACGTCAACTTCCTGCCCAATATTAAGGTGGTGGCAAAGTAACGGCTATTTCAATCACAGTAAATGGCGAAAAGAGAAGCGACATCAGCCTGTTTTCTAAAGAATTTCCTAAGGCACTGGAAGCAGAGTGTATTGATAAGGCTATTTCAATCACGAAGCGTGGATCAGCGGATTATGTACCGTTTGATACAGGTGAGCTGAGAGATTCCGCAAGGCAGGAAGGTACAGATCTTGTATATGACACACCTTATGCACGTAGGCTCTATTATCATTCGGAATACAATTTCCAAGGTGCGCCGATGCGCGGGGCATATTGGCCGGAGAGGTATCTGCAGAATGGCGGCATGGACGCAATTAACAGAGCCATCGACATAGAAGTACAGAAAGGAGCTGACAAGCTAATCAAATGACAGTTTCACAGGCAATTATTAAATGGCTTTTATCCTTTAATTCCGAATATGGCAATATGTCCGGTATAGATACTGACATAATCAAGGGCACTGCAGCCAGCTATGCGCTTGTAAAGGAGCCGGTACAGAATAAAAAGAAAGATATCCTTGGCAATGTGACATATACAGATCATTATCAGCTTGCTGCCCGGCTTGATAGCCAGACGAATTCCGACAGGATAGACAATGTTGCATTTCTGGAAGCATTGACAGAATGGATCCGGGAAAAGGACAAAGCCAAAGACTACCCTGTCATTGAGCAGGGGACAGTAACAGTAGAAAAAATTGAGGTTACTACTCCATTCTATCTTGGAAAGACGGATGGAGATAATAGTATATACCAGTTAACCATAGCTATCAAATATTCAAAAAAAGGAGATTAAACACGGGAAAAATTAAACGTCAGTTTTTAGGACATCTTATTGATGCCAATTTTGGATCAGGAACAGAAGCGAACTATCGTCTTGGTAAGGATCTTGAAGATTTCAATATCGAGATGAATCCGGAAGTAAGGACGGTAAAGAACATCCTTAATGAGCAGTCTACTGATGTGTCGGGATATGAACCGCAGTCATCTGTTGATACGTATTACGGCAGATATGATGAGACTCTTACAACCGCTCTTACGGAAAAAATCAATGTAAGAGCTACAGGTGATGATCTGAAAACTACAGTTGTAGATTTTTTGGTAGATGAAGACAAAACCCTCATATGGGCATATCAGGAAGATGCCATTATAGTTCCGAAGTCATTGGGTGGATCTATGGATGGTGTTAATATTCCATTTGAAATTCACTACAACGGCAATCGTAAGAGAGTCAATCTGGATCTTACAACTTATGCGGTATCTGAGTATTCCGCAGGCTAAGACTATCAACCATTATTTGTTAGTATAGAGGGACGCAGACCTTTCTGATGCGCCCCTCACAGAAAGGATAATAACATGAGACAATTACAAATTAACACCAATACTGAACAGATCGCGATTACAGATGAACATGGAAATACAAGAGGCGTTATTGAGATCGCCAAGTCTGATTTTAACCTGATAGCCAGACTGGAAAAGCTGGGAGATAAAGTCGGAGAGACCATTGCAAAAGTACAGACTTCGGAAGAAATGTCAGATGATGAGCTTTTTGACACGATTGAAAAGCTGGATGCAGAGCTGAGAAACGAGGTAGATGCTGCCTTTGGATATCCGGTTTCTGAAACTGTATTCGGAGCGCAGCACTGCCTGTCTACTTGTGACGGAGAATTCTTTATCGTGAGATTTATCAACACGATCGCACCGGTTATCTATGAAATGTTCAATGCGGAATACGATGAAAATAAATTGAAGAAGTATGTTCCACAGGATCATAAGAAGAAAGGAACAAAATGATAGGACAGCTCCCGGAAAGCCTGACGGTAAACGGAAAAGATTATCCGATCCGATCAGACTACCGGGATGTCCTTGCAGTAATAGAAGCACAGGCAGATGATGAACTGACAGACATTGAAAAAATGGTAGTAACCATCTATATGTTATATGCAGACTTTGGCTGTGCTTCTGACGTATTAGAATCTGACATTGATATGGAAGAAGCCTATTTGCAGGCGGTGTGGTTCATGAACTGCGGACAGGGTGATGTAGATGAGCCCCAGGGCAAACCTACTTATGACTGGAATAAGGACGAGCAGATGATTTTTTCCTCTGTCAATAAAGTAGCCGGTAAAGAGATCCGGGCAGAAGCCTATCTGCATTATTGGACGTTTATGGGATATTTTAATGAGATACAGGATGATCTGTTTGTAACGGTAGTATCGATCAGAGACAAACGAAATAAAGGCAAGAAACTGGATAAATGGGAAAAAGAATTTATCCAAAACAATCCGAAGCTGTTTGATATTCAGACAGATAGTATGGCAAAGAAGTTAACGGAGCAGTTGAAAGCACACGGCAGAAGTAAGAATTAAATTCGGGGCAGATACAAGTGCATATGTAAAGGGCATTAAGTCCATGCAGAGCCAGCAGAAGAAGCTGACAGATGAGATCACAAAGACAAAGAACCGGATCTCGGAGTATGAACGTAAGCAGAAGGCTTTGGAACATACAAAGCCAAAAGAAACCGCTGAGTGGAAGAGCATCCAGAGACAGATCAAAAAAGCGGATGAAGCGGCAGAATCCTATGAAAAACAGCTTCAGAAGATAGAGAAAGAGCATATCGATTCTTTCATGGATATCGATCCGAAGCGAGCTGAAACACTTGGTATTGAAGTAGCACAGAGCACAAAGGAATACAAAAAGCTGTATGATGCTATGGTCAAGGCACTAGATAAGTCAGAAAATCTGACAGGCAATCTGAAAGGTGTGCAGCAGTACCAGTCTACAGATGGATTGCAGGCGCAGAAGCTGGCAAATCTTGACCGTATCGGCGAAGCAAAGGATAAGCTGGAAACTCTTGAAAGGAAACTCGAGGAAGTTCAGCAGAAAAACAGTGTGGAAGGATCCCAGAAGCTGTTTAAGAGCATGAAATCCAACGCTGCAAAAGCATTTAAGACGATATCATCCGGTGCAAAGACAGCTATGAATGGGCTGAAAAAGCTGGGCACTATTGGTGCAAACGCATTCCGGAAGTTACGTGATCATGCGAAGAGTACAAATAAGTCTACCAATGGACTGGCAAGCTCAGTTGCGAAGATGCAGAAGCGTATGTTGGGACTGGCAAAAACCGTACTGGTATATCAGATGATGAGGACGGCTCTGCGGGGTCTTAGAGATTACATGGGATCCATGCTCAAGACTAATAAGCAGTTCACAAACAGCTTATCCGCGGTCAAAGGTAATCTGCAGACGGCTTTTTATCCAATCTATCAGACGATCATGCCCATTCTCAATACTTTTATGGGAGCACTGGTAAAGGTAACAGGATACCTTGCGACATTCTTTAATACTTTGCTTGGCCATAATGTAAAGACTTCTGCCGGTGCTATCAAGAATCAGGCGGATGCTACAAAGGATCTGGCGGATGCCACCAAAAAAGCGAATAAAGAACTGTATAGCTTCGATGAGATCAATAAGCAGTCTGATAATTCGGACAGCGCATCTTCCGA
>ULTQ01078052.1_pt1 | contig 16425 bp, 16 predicted proteins | sample 1957731 | NCBI WGS metagenome assembly ULTQ01 (sample SAMEA4835738, study PRJEB28245) | human gut metagenome | biome: gut microbiome; material: fecal sample | place: Denmark | collected 2008 | reverse complement strand
CCGAGCATAGCAAAGACGGAGGTGTGGCAATTTTTATGTCGCCAAAAATCAGCGGAACGGCAAATACCGCACAAATGCAAAAAGTGTGCAAGCTATTTTTTAACTTACACACTTTATTTTACAAGCTCATATGGACAAAGCAGTCAGTTAAGATATATTCGAGGATTGTTTGTGCTTCCGATTGCGTATGTGCAAACAAAGCCGCCAAAGCACAGAGCGAGGAATAGGTGTATCTACGCACCGGAAGGGCGAGCGGCTGTTCATAAGTCGCTTGAAAAAGTGAATGTAAATATCCTGCACTACCTTATGGAAAACCCTGTGCAGGGCAAAGCATTGAGTATAACGATAATAGATTAGCGTTATATTGTGCCCAGCAAGGTAAATGTGCTATTACAGGGCAACCTCTTGTAATTGGCGATATACATTATCATCACAAAACTCGAAGAGCAGACGGCGGAGACGACAAATATTAAAACCTTGTACTGATAAAACAAGATGTCCATATTTTATTACATGCTGTCCATGCAGAAACTATAAGCTATTATTTACAGAAATTTTCATTGAACAGCAGACAGAAGGATAAACTGAACAGGCTGAGAAAACGCTTAAATTTAACCCTATCTAAACACAAGGATTTTGTTGTTTTAAAGAAAATATGATTATTGAATTTGTATACACCGATGGAACGCCGGATGAGTGGAAATCGCTCATGTCCGGTGTGAGGCGGGGGAAAAGGCGGCGTAATATCAAACCCTTACCTATCGCCATTGCCAAAGATTGATTCAGCAGAGATGATGTTCTCCGCTTCCCGTTCAAGGCGGTTGCAGATAGTTCCAATCATTCAATCCTTTGCACAACTTGAGAAAAATTACGGGAAAGAGGGTGCTGATGTAATTGTCGACAACACACAGCTTACAATCTTCGGTGGATTTGCACCAAACAGCACAAGTGCGGAAGTGCTGTCAAAAGCTCTCGGTTCAAGAACTGTTATGTCAGGCTCCGTCAGCAGGAGCAAAAATGATCCGTCCCAATCATTGCAGATGATTGAACGACCTTTGATGACTCCCGATGAGTTAAAGTCACTTCCGAAAGGCATATTTGTTGTTATGAAAACAGGCTTTTATCCGATGAAAGTCAAGCTTAAATTGTTCTTCAAATGGGGCATTCAGTTTGAAGAAAAGTATGAGTTCATGGAAAACGGAAATCGTGAAGTTCACTATGCCAACCGCTCGGAGTTGTTCAACAACATAATCCAAACATACTCTCCTCAATATCTTGAACAGCCAGTAAATGATTCGGATTTTGATGAAACAAGCGGTGAGAAAAAGAAGAAAAATGAAAACCTAAAGACCTCGCCAGATACAGAACAGACCGAGAGTGAAGATACTATTAATTCAGAACAGCAAAATGATCCAACAGAAGAACCCGAAAATTCAAGCGTTGAACAGAATGCAGACAAGCAAAGAAAAGTAGTCATAAGAACTGAAAGACTACCTCAGGAGGTGCTGGACAATGAGTAGATTAACTTATCTCTATCAAATGGACTTACCCCACAGAGCCGTAGCTGTCTATACCTATCTCTACGACAGAGCAAACAAAAACGGCGAATGCTGGCCCTCCGTAAATACAATAGCAGACGACATAAAGCTGTCGCCTGCTACAGTAAGAAGAGCTATTAAAGATTTGAAAAAAGCCGGATTAAACGAAACCGAACAGCGTTATCGTGAACAGGGTGGTAAGAGCAGTTTGCTATATAGAATAAAAAATAAAACATTATAAAAGTATGATGGTAAGAACATATAATACATATTATTTTTTAGCCAAATACACATTAAAGGTATTAAAATCACATTTGAATGAATCAACCAACTCTAAATCAAAATTACTTTGTATATATTCGGGTGTTTTAGTTAATTCATTCTTTACAAACCAAACGGTATCGTTGGGCGGAATTTTATTGGAAAGTTCGTTTTTATTTATGCATTCTATATTATCAAATGCCACAAACCAAGGCTCACTGTAGGTGCAGATATGCGTGTTTTCGGGATAATAATATGACAAAATTCCGAATGAGCTGTCGCAATATAAAAATGTATCTGTTGAAGAAGCTATTTCATCAAAGCGGTTGAAAAAATTATTCATTGACGGGTTGTATTCAAATATTCCCGTGCCGATAAGACAGGCTACGTTAAGTGCGCAAAGCAATACGCAAATAATATTTTTAACTTTTTCTTTTATATGTTGTGTGCCGAAAGCGACAAGCAACGCGAAAATTCCCGATATAACAACGCTGTACCTCGCTATGTAAAAGGGGCGAATGAAAATTGTCACAAGCAGACCTATCGCCTGAACGCTTAATACGCAGGTTATCGCAAATATTACAGATAACCTGCGGTTTTCCTTTTTGGCGAGTATCAGCGTCGAAATAACAATTCCCGATGCAAACACAACCACCGAAAGCGGTTCTACTCCTTTTAGCCAGAAGCTACCGGCAGCCGCCTCGGTTTGATATAACAGCGGGATAATCCAAGGAGAATATCCCACCGTCATAGCTATATCAGATATTATGATTGCTTTTATCAGCTTTCCGTCTTTTACAAAAGCATAGATATTCACGAAAATGAAAATCACGCCGACCGCAAGCAAAGCGTAAATGTGGTTGTACGCGGCAAACAAAGCGGTGATAACAAATATAACGCAATGCCGCGTCCCGTGATTTTCAAGAAACAGCAAAGCTTCCGTAAAGCAAAGTGTAACAAAAAATATGGACCATTGATACGATCTCTGCTGAACGCTGAAATAAAGCGACATTGGAATCGCGCCGATGGTAAGCATATAGACTGTTGATGTTTTTCTGCCGAAATGATTTTTGATTACCGTTAAGCCAAGTGAAAGCGTCGCAATATAGCCAAGTACCGAAAAAGCTTTGGTAATCGGTATTGAATAACCGAAAATCTCACAGAAGAATTTCAGAGATATAAAGTATAGAGGAGGATGCATATCCGATTTTAATATTTCAATTACTTCGGAATAATTGTGCTGAATTAGCGACAGTGTATAAGCTTCATCAAACCATACATTATTGTTAAAAATCAGACTTATTGAAAACAAAGATAGTATTGTGAAAATTATATATGATAAATTGTTATAGCGATTTTTAAAACATTTCATTAGATATTCCTTTTCCTGATACTATAATTTGATTTTTAACATCAAAATTACATAAATAATTGTTGAAACAGACAATAGTATCAATGCAGATAGATTATATAAGTCTAAGAAAATATAATTTATTTCTAAAGAGCGATACTTAAGCACTTACATGATTATTATAAAACTCGAAAAAGCCTAGATAAATCGTAACTGAACAGTGTTACCGTGAACAAGGGCGGTAACACTGTTTCAATAAGTAAATAACGAATAATAATATATGTAAATATAAAAGATTATGTTTGATTGCTATTTTGTATATTAGAGTTTATTCCAATAGTAGAAGTAAATGTATTTGTATCACTATTAAATTTCATTTCTAAATTTCCATTGTATTTTTCAACTACTCGTTTAATACTTCTAGTTCCGATTCCGTGCATACCAGAGGTGATTTTAGAAGATACAAGAGTTCCATTGATGTATTTAGGTTTCTTATTGCAAGAATTTGAAATTTTAATAATTACAAAATTTGAATTTCTTGTGCAAATAGAAAAATCAATAAATTTATCGTCAGTCAACAATGCAGATTCAACTGCATTCTCTAATAAATTATCTAACAAAGCTGTTATATCATGTTCTTTCATAAAATCAAGATTTGCGTTTTTGATGCTTATTGTAAAATTAATTTTATTTTTTTTGCATATTTCATAATATCTATGGGTTACTAAATTAACAACTGAGTTTTTGCAATAATCTACAGGATTCATAACACTAAAATCTTCAACAATTTCGGATATATATTGTGATATATTTGAATCTTCTTTTTCCGATAATTGCTGAATGGTTTTTAAGTGTTTCGTTATATCATGAATTAATATTTTTGAATTTTCATTTTGTTCTCGCAACAATTCATAGTAGTTTATTGTATCTTTTTCTTGCTGATAATCTAACAGTATTTGGGTGTATTTCCGGTTTATTCTTATGGTTGCTTCATGGAGATAAAATACGATTATGTTTGACAGTAATATGAGAATGTTACCTATAATGATAGCAATTTTATAATTGTCATTTACAGAGTAGAATGTACAAAGATATACATTTGTATGCATTAATATTATTGAAGCCATGGGTAAAACGCAAAGCAGTAATGAAAATTTAGAACCTGTACTTTTAGATTCTTTTTCAGAAAATTTTAGAATACACCATATAAAAATAAAATAAAGCAATTTACTTATAATTGCCTGAATTATGAGAATAAATGCGTCAGACCGGCTTTCAAAAAGACTAAAATGAAACACAACAGAAAACGAGAAAACAACAATTAATTCTGAGATAATCATTAAAAACAACAAGACAAAATTAGCAAATATAGCAGATTTTATGTTTGTGTTATAGCAAATTTTCAGGACGATAAAGTTGCAAGCATAAAAACAAACAGCATTTATTGGTGGGGCTTCGATAAAGTTTATCGCATAAAGAATCAAACCTGATAAAAGTATAAATATTGGAAAAAGATTTCGGGATATTTTTCGTTCAAATTTAAAACTAAAATAATAAAAAGATATGAGTGACTCAATCAGAAAGACTATAGCGTAACAGATATTAGAAATCATGTTGTACCTCCCATATATTCATAAAAAGCTTTTTTGAATGATACATAGAAACTACGGGATATAGGTACTGTTGCTTTTTTAGAATTAAATGATAATGTGATTTCATTTTTATTAAAGTCTGTTACATTCTTTAAATTAACTATGTAACTATAGTGTGATTGTGCAAAATAACCATATGGTTTTAAGTGGCTTTTCCAATAATCAAACTTTTTATTTGAAATGAACTCTTGCGTTTTTGTAACTAGTTTAGTTTTGCGATTTTCTATAGTTAAATACAAGATGTCAATTGTAAATATATTGTGACATTCATCAAAATAGTCTAAGACAATTTTTTCTGTGCTTTGTTTATACAGATTTAAAGCAATCTTCATGCTCCTAAAAAATCTATTTTCGTCAATGGGTTTAGACAAAAACCTAAAAACATTGAGATCCATTGCATCATCTAGGTATCCTTGAAAAGAAGTAACTATAAAAATAATAATATTAGGATTTATTTTTTGGAGATGTTTTGTAACTGTGAGTCCGTTAACACCGGGCATTTCTATATCAATAAACGCAAAATCAGTTTTAATTTGTGTATCCAATATAGAATCCCCATTTGAAAAGCAGGTAATATCAAAATTATAGGTTGACTGTTTTGATAATTTAAGGAGAAAATTTTTGATTTGCTGAACGATTTTCAAATCATCATCACATATCAGTACATTCATAGAGCTATACCTCCTTAATTAGGATTATAACTCAAAAAAAAGAATTTGTCATCTGTTTTATTCCTGTTCAGTTAAAACTCGATATATTATTTTTGATATCAGGCTCAATGATTTATCATTGCAAAAATTTGTTTGTCAACAATATTTTTAGGAATGTTATTACTTTTTAAAGTACTTAATAAGAGATAGTCAGGTGTGATATTTAATGCATTGCAGATTTTAGCAAATGTTTCAATACCTAGTACAGAGTAACCGTTTTCAATATTTGATATGTGATAATTTGAAAAACATGTTTTTTGGCTAAAGCATTTTTCTTCATTTTTATTTCTTTTCTATGTTGTGCTATACAAATTCCTATTTTTGTAGTCTACATACATTAATATCAACCAATAAAATGTTATCAATCATCGGCAATATTGTTAATAAATTTTAAAAAAAGATAATATTCTTATATGATTGTAATATTTAAAAGTTTTTATATAGTTGTAAGATGAAGGGTTATAATAGATTAAAAGTGCATTTTTTGTCGAATTTGTTACCGGTTTTGCAAAAATAAACATAATTTTATATATTCTGATAAAATATATAACAAGGAGGTTGCTAATACGGTGACTTGGCCGCAAGCGGTTCTTCTTCAAATTATGTAAACAAAGAGGCAGGCTACGGTACTACTGTTGGTAGCACTAAACACATTTTCACGTTGAGCAATAACAGCAATACATTAATATACAATGTTGTGGGAACTCAATCATAAGTAGATATTCAAGTTGAGGATAAAGCTAATGTTAAATTTATCAATTAAAATCTTTTGGCATTTTTTAAAAAATAATAAGTTATTGGTTGTATTTCTTTGTTTAATACAGATAATATCTATATTTGCATCTCTTTTTGTGTTTTCGTATTTTGCAAGCTATACAAATGCAAATAAAAAATATGATAATTCTAAGACCTATACTGTATCGTTTAATGGTGCATTCATCGATGATAATACGATGCTAAAAGAGATAGAGCATTTTAATAATAAGTGTGATTTAGAATTAAATGCCGTCTCCATAAAAGCTAATATTGATGATACAAGAATAATGTTTGACTATCTTTACTATCCCAATCACATTAAGCATGGTAGATATTTCAACCAAGACGAATTTGTGACAAACAAACATGTAATAATATCAGGTGATGAAGGTGTGATAGAAGAGGATAAAATATCAATATGTAATGATAAATATACTGTAATTGGTACATATTCAGTTGGCGGTTATAATATATTGCCTATATCGTCTATAAATGATGTGAAGCATAATAATGAATCTGTATCAATTGTTTTAGATAAATATCCTGATGACGATGAAAATAATAAAATTATTTCTCAATTGACGGAATGCTTTGAAAATGCAGAAATAATCTATCCGGAAAGAATAAAAAATATTGACAGCTTATGGAATGATTCTACTACTATTATATATATAGGAATATTTTTGTTATCAATGATAAATGTAGCATTTGTCTATTTATATATATTAGAAAAGAATAACAAAATTATTTATATTTATAGATTGAACGGTGCGACAAAAACAACTTGCATTTTTCTCTTAGCTAATGTAATTTTCATTATTGCTTTAATATCATTTGTATGTGGATGTATTTTTTCAAGATGTGTCTTGCCAAGCATAATTGAATATGTACAATATGAGGATTTTACATACAGCTTAGGAATATATGATTACATTAGTATGATTATAGTGTACTTTATAGTTATTATTATTACTAGTGCTCCTGTAATTTCAAAATATGTAAAAAATATATCTATTTCCGAAAAAAGATTGGGGTGACAAAATAATGAAGTTAATTAAATTTTCATACCATCTTTTCTGTAAGAATATATTAATGAGCATAATTATAATAATACAATTAGTTGCTTCCACTTTATTATTAAGCGATATTTTAGTTACTGCAAATAGTTACTTCGTTACAGTTGATGAGTACATTAGCAGTGGACTTTCAAATATAAACGGAATAATAGTTGATAATGGTGGTAATTCTGTTCCGGAAAGATTATTAAATAAATTACCTGAAAATTCAATAGATTATTGTGAATTGGGTGGTGTAGCTTACTTAGGAGAATATACCCTTTATGGATATAGCGATGAATTTGTAAATGATTATACTCCCGAATTATTAGAAGGAACATGGCTAAACGAGTGTACAGATGATTTAAAAAACATTCCTGTAGTAATACCTTATTCCTTAAATAAACATTTTAATATTGGTGACATAATTGATATTGATTCAGAAAATGGTTTTACGGGAAAGATTGTTGGTATATTAAAAACTTCTTACTACTGTACTTTTAATAATGGCGGTACAGAATTGAATACAAAAGATATGTTAGGCAAAGCAGATGAATCATTTGAAATTCCGTTATTAACATTATATAATTATTTGCCGAAAGAAATTATTAGTACCGGAATGACTGAAGCTATAGTTTTAAAAAATTCAAACGATTTAAATGAAGCTTATAAACTGTTTAGTAATTATTATTATGTCAGAACTTTTTTTGATGTGTTAGAAAACGGAAAAGAAGATGCTTATGCAAGAGTTAGAGCATTAGGTCCGATTCTTTTAACTTTATCTTTAGTTTCGTTGTTTGGAATGATTGGTTGCATTGCTATTTCTACTTATAAGAATCTTTATTTTTATTCCATTTTATATCTATGCGGTGCTTCAACCAAAAAATGTTTTTTGATAAGTTTATTATATACTGTTATCTATATTGTTCTGACATTGGTTGTATTCTTTGTAATATTTATTTTTGTTATGCAAAAAAGTATGTGTTGGCTTAATTATATTGCTATAATAGCTATAATTATGATACTGTTATCATTATCGTTAATTCCTTATAGAATATTAAAGAAAAACCCACCTATAGAAGTTTTTAAATATAAAAGATAATCGGAGGCAACTATGATTGAAATTAAAAATTTGAACAAGATATATTTAAAAGGGAAAAAAAATATGGTTCATGCGTTAAACAACATAAACCTAAAAATTGACGATAGAGAAACGGTTGCAATTATAGGAGAAAGCGGTGCGGGTAAATCCACATTATTACATATTATGTCATGCATTGATAATTTTGACGGAGAATATTATCTTGATAATATTGATATCAATAAACTTAGCGAAAATAAAAAATCAAAGCTTAGAAGTTCTAAGATTGGAATAGTATTGCAGGATTTTGCATTGATTGATGATTTTACTGTTTTTGAAAATGTAATGACACCCTTATATTTTAATAAGAAAATAAAGGATAAAAAAGGTTCAGTAATGAGAGCTTTAAAGAAAACAGGAATTGCGTCCCTGAAAGCTAAAAAAGTATCACAGCTTTCCGGTGGTCAAAAACAGAGGGTAGCTATATCGCGTGCTTTGGTTACAAACCCAGAATACATATTTGCCGACGAACCTACAGGCTCATTGGACAGTAAAACATCGGAAGAAATAGTGAAAATGCTCTTTGATTTAAACAGGAATGGAATTACCATAATTATAGTAACACACAATTTAGATATAGCAAATAAATGTCAACGCGTTATTGAGATAAAGGACGGAAATATTATTGAGGATAATTGTTCGTAATTAAAAATAAGAATATAAATGCCGACAAGTTATAGCTTTTAATGCTATTGCCTGTCGGCATTATTTTTTGCCTCTTTTGCGTTAAAAGCAGAAAGGGCAGTTATGTTTTTTTAAAACAGAAGTCCTCCAATCTACCTGAATTAATAAAAATTCAGATAAACTACAGATTAATAATTTAGAATTATGTTAAGACATATAAAAAATCACAAGGTGAATCATTATGAAAAATAAAATTGCGATAATTTTAACATTACAATTTATTATTACTGTGTTTGCTTTCAGCGGATGTGGTGAAAGCACAGCTTCAAGCAATTCCTCAAAGCTTACATATTGTGCATACTATGAGGATGATATTTGCGATATTATTGAAAGGTACAATAAATATTGTACAAAGCATTACGATGAGTCCTATCAAATTGAAATCGTGGAATTTGATTCGGAAGATACTATGCTTACAAAAATATCAACGGAGATAATGGCGGGGAAAGGCCCCGACATAATTTCATTGAATCAAAAATTACCTTTTGAAAAGCTGATTGATAACGGTTCATTTGCGGATATAGATGAGCTTGCGGAATTATACAAATCCGATATAGATTTTGATGACTATAATTCAACAATAATGGATTGCGGAATTTACAATGGAAAGCGATATATTATACCTATAGCTTATTGCCCCAATATACTTATAACAACTCAGGAAATATTAGATAAATATAATCTGGAAAATACTAACTTTTCATTTAAAGAGTTAGAGATACGGTTATCTGACAAAGACCATAGTTATGCGCTTTTTGGAAATAAAGATGAAACATATAAGTTCTTCCTTTCCTATGTTAATGAATATGTGGATTTTTATAATAAAACTACAGAATTTTCAAGCGATGAATTTACCGAGAGCTTAGATTATATTGGAAAAATGATTAGGAATGATAATTCAAGAAAAGAAGGAACTACATGGGATATAATAGGTAATTATTTGTTTCGTACTTCACAATTATCTTTCGACGGTTCTATGATGAGTACGCTAAATTCTTATTTTTATATTTATAATAATAACAGCACGCCGGTTATTATTCCAAACTACAATAAAAAGGCGAATGCAGTATCAGCATTTGTTCAATATGGTATTGCATTGAATAATAATTCAAATAACAAAGAAAAAGCATTGGCTTTTATTCAATATGTTTTAAGTTATGATATTCAAAAATTATGGAGTGAAAGCAGCTCGTCACCATCAATAGTGGTAAGGGCACTGCCTGTAAATAAAGCTGCTTTTGAATATGTAATTGACTATACGTCAAAACGTGTATATGATATTAATGATGATGGAGAGTATGAGAAATCTGAGGAAGAATATTCAGATGAAATAAAAACTAAGTTTTTTAATGAATATTTAGATATGATTAACAGTATAAGCAGTTGTACTTTATATGATTATCTGGAATTTGAAAATACTTATTACAACTCCTCGGTTATCGGAGATATTGTGAACGATTACTTAAACGGGGATATTTCAAAGGAAAAGTTTATACGTCAACTCACAGCGGCAACGGAAATTTATTTAACGGAATAGACTAAGGATAAAATGTATTATGTTCACACGCTTTTTATTTAAACCGCATGAATCTATTAAAGCCATAATAGCTATACTTTTAAGTGTTATAATAATTACTTCATTTTCAAGTTGTGCAATAAAAAATAACAGCGAACAAAATCATCTTGTTTATTACACATTAAATGATGAAGATTCTCTGTCTTGGATTATAGAAAAATATAATAAATATTGCATAAACAGTAATAATCCGTCTTTCCAAATTGAGATAGTTAAATTTAATTCTGAACAAGAAATGTCAACGCAGATATCAACTGAAATTATGGCAGGAAGTGGACCTGATATTATTTCACTTAGTCAAAAATTGCCTTTTGAAAAATTAATTGAAAGCCGTTCATTAATGAATATTTATGATTTGCTAAAAGATGATAATTCTTCAAATGCAATAAATCTTGATGATTATAACGTTAACATACTCAACGCAGGAGTTTATGATAACGGTTTATATATTGTACCGCTGTTTTATGGAGTTGATGTATTGGTATCTACAGAAGAAAGATTGAAAAATTTCGATATCAAAGAAAATAACGGCTTTTCTTTGACATACAGTAATTTTTCAGATGTATTTGAAAATTATTTTTTAAATGATGAAGGCTATTCATTTGTATCTAATGAGTTGTCGGATTTTTTGTGGTTTGATTATCCAATGCAACTCTTTTGCAGATTTTTAAACAGCTATGTTGATTTTGAAAATAAAGCTGTGTATTTTGATACCGATGAATTTAAAGATAATTTAGATGTAATGATGCAGATGTTGACGATTTCTCAAAAAAACAATACAAATGAATTGTTTGACGGATTGTATATAAATCGGTCATTTCCGTTGATGGCAGGAAATTATTCTTATTATCAATCTATAAATGAAACACCTGTAGTCTTTCGTGGATTGACAAAAAACAAAGATGTTAATTCCGCACACATACAGGTTGGATATGCAATTAATAATAATACACAACTAAAGGAGCAAGCACTTGCGTTTATAAAATATACTCTTAGTGATGAAATTCAAGAAATTGGTGCAACAGCATCAGGAAGTTTGAGTTTTCCTGTGAACATGTCTGTTTACGATAATGCTAAGCTTGTTGCCGGCTCAAGAACGGATGATAACAATAAAATTATCGGGATTGACAACGATTTTATGAAAGCATACATTGACATTGCCGATAATGTAAACGCTTGCACCTTGTATCAAGATGTGTCACATTCATATTATAATGACAATGTTATCGGTGAGATTGTTGACAATTATATAAATAAGGGTATATCAAAGGATAAGTTTATTCGTCAGCTTTCGGCGGCAACGGAAATTTATTTGACTGAGTAGGAATGAATTATGAGAAAATCTAAATTAACAAGGAAACAAAAAGAGCATATAGCGGCATATCTGTTTATATTGCCGTCTTTTTTAGGAATAGCGGTTTTCTACATTGTGCCGTACATTATCTGCTTTGTAAAGAGCTTGTATGTGGGCAATACCTTTGTAGGAATCCAAAATTACATACAGCTTTTTCAAAATAATACCTTTTTGCTTGCTTTAAAAAACACATCAATATTTACTGTTGTTGCAATACCGCTTTTAATGGTGATTTCGTTTTTAATTGCACTGTTTCTTAATTCTTTTAAGAAAATATCATCGTTTTTCAGAAGTTCATTGCTTATCCCTGTTGTAGTGCCTGTAGCTTCGCTTATCTGCGTGTGGCAGGTGGTTTTTGATGATTACGGAGCAATTAACGGAGTACTTAATTTTTTCGGTTTTAATACTATTGAATTTTTTAATTCCGAGTGGTCAATGGCTATGATTATTTTTATCTATATATGGAAGTATTGTGGATTTTGTGTGATTTTGTTTACGGCAGGACTTGCAAATGTTCCGCAGTCGCTCTATGAAAGTGCAAGGCTTGACGGTGCAAATTCTTTTAAACTCGTCACGAAAATAACCATACCTATGATTATGCCCACTACATTTTTTGTTTTCCTTATGGAATTGATTTATTCTTTCAAAATCTTCCGTGAGGTCTTTGCATTGTTTGGTGATTATCCGAATTCAAATGTCTATTTTCTGCAAAACTTTATCAATAATAATTACTACAATCTGAATTATCCCAGACTTTCGTCAGCATCAATAATTTTATCTGCGTTTATGATAATTGTACTGCTTGCTTTCTTCATTTTCGAACGAAAGCACAGCTTTGCAGAATAGGGGGCAGTAAAGTGAAAAGAACGATAAAAATTATTAAGTATATTTTTCTTATTTTAATTACAGCGATTTTTCTTTTCCCTGTTGTGTATATGATTGCCTGTTCGTTTATGTCAAATTCACAGGTTAGTTCTATGCTGGACTTTACAAACGGAGAATACAAAAATATAAATCTTGTGCCGGAGATGTTCTCACTTGAACAGTATTATCAGGTGTTTTTCAGACGCCCTGAATATCTTCTTAAATTCTGGAACTCGGTAATTATAACATTTCCAACAGTAATAGCTCAAGTTATAGTATCTGCACTTGCGGCATTTGCTTTTGCAAAGCTGAAATTTCCTTTCAGAGATAAGCTTTTTTTTGTTTACATTGTTCTGTTAATTTTACCTTTGCAAGTAACACTTGTACCGAATTATATTGTTCTTGACAATCTTGAACTTCTTAATAACTTTCTTGCAATAATACTGCCCGGTACATTTTCTGCATTCGGAATTTGTCTATTAAGACAGAGCATAAAGTATATTCCCGAATCATCTATCGAAGCAGCAAGAATTGACGGTGCGTCATATTTTAAGATATTTACAAATATTATTCTCCCCCAGATAAAGGGTGGACTTATAACCCTTACTTTACTGTGCTTTATTGACAACTGGAATGTCGTTGAACAGCCGCTTATCTACTTTGATGATGAGGCTATGTATCCGCTTTCAATAGGTTTATCTGATATAAGCAACTCTGATTACGGAATTGTCTTTGCCTGCGGAGTTATGTTTATGATTCCGGCATTACTGATTTATTTGTACGGGCAAAAAGATATTGATTCACCGTTTGTTCAGGTCGATAAAAATTAGGAGTGGCAGATATGAAAAAAGATAAATTAAAAAAATATTCAATACGCTTTGGAATTACATTTTTAATTGTAATAGCCTTTCTTACATACTTTTCCGGTACAATAGATAATATGCTTTTGCCACAGGTGAAAGTCAGCGATGTAGCATATGGCACCATTAACGGTGAGCAGAGCCAAGACGACAGGTATTTAATACCGATTTCTGCGGTTATTGCTATGGGAGATACCGGCTCAGTGTTTGTTACAAGAACAGACGAAAATAACAAGACAACCGTAAACGAAGCTACTGTAAATCTTAAAAACAGTGACGATTTATATTATGAGGTAACTTCTGATGAAATGTACAGCGGTATGAAAGTAGTATATTCAACCTCAAAGAGTATTTCAAACGGCGACAGAGTGTATATTGTGGAGGAATAACAGATGTCAAAGAAGAAAATTTTGTCTGTTGCTTTGATAAGTGTTTTGACGGTATTTGTATTTTGTCTTTGCTTTTATTTCAGCGGTAATGCGCTTAATCAATTGCCAAGCATAACGCAGATGAATTATAATCTCAAGTCTGATGAAAAACCTTTGACAGTAAAAGATATGAATAATTTATCGGACAGAATTTCATTTAATCAAGTCAGCTTTTGTGTAGAACTTGATGAAACAAATGTAAAGGAAGAAACTGTTACACCTGTTCTTACAAATGAATTTTATTTTGAAATTTACGGACAAAAGCTTAATGGTAATAGCATCACCGAAGAAAATATAAAAAATGAAAACAAGGTTGCAGTTATATCAAGCAGCCTTGCACTTAAATTGTTTTTTAATACCGATGCGGTAGGGAAGACAATAATGCTTAATGATGAAGTCTATACGATTTGCGGTGTTATTCAGGAAAGCGAAAACATTATTAACAGTCTTTCGAGTGATGGAAAGCAGAGAATTTACATTCCTTATACCTGTTATAGCGGATATGAAAATTGTGATGTATATACTATTTCATATGACAATTCGGCAAGCTCTGCACCATTAATTGAGCAGATGAAATTATCTCAATACCACTCGACAAATTTTTCTGAAAAAGCGAATGTCATCAGGAACTTTGAAAATATCATATTTCTGATACTCTTCATTGCGCTGTGTTTTTTAGCTATAAGGCTATGGTACAGAATCTGCAAAAAACTTATCAAAGATATAAAAGAAAATCTGAGTGAGAATTATATTTTAAATTCGCTTAAATCAATACCGATAAAATATGTATTGCTGGCTATCACGGCATTTGGTATACCTGTCGTATTGCTGATAATATTTTTTCTATCGGATTTTAGTATTTTTATAATATCGAAGTACATACCGTATGACAATATATTTGATGTGTCATATTATTTGAACACCATTATTGAAAATTCAAATATGGCAAACAATCTTGCCTTAACAGGGGATACTTTTTTGATTAATCTCTACTCAAATTCATTCTCTTTGCTGATATGGCATGTTATAATCTTTGCTATTATTTTTATTGCAGTACTAAGTGTGATTTGGAAAACTTTAAGTAAACTGTTGTCATCTGTATAGCACTGCCTGCCGTTCTGTTTGTAGGTGCATCTCCTTGTCCTAAATAATCCTTTAAAATTCCCATAGGTCATCATCCTTCCTTGAAAAATAAGTTGCATCTTCTAAATCGGTAAATTCTCAAAGTAAATGCAACAGTAGCAAAAGGTAGCATTTAACTTGAGAAATCGGTAGCATTTAGTTTGAGAAATGGTTAAAATATTAACTAAAACAAGGAAAAATTAGCGGTATAGTTTCCTTCCCGGTCACAGAGCTGATTTCCTTTGGTGCTGCAATCATACTGCTTATGATTTACAACAGAAAGTCAAAAAACAAGCTGCCCTCTTGAATCATAGACGAGCTTGTAAAATAAAGTGTGTAAGTTAGAAAAATAGCTTGCACACTTTTTGCATTTGCGGGAAAGTGTGCTACAATAGAAGAAAGGACAGAAAAGGAATGAACGAAATGGCAAAGAAAAAGGAAAGCACACCGGGTGAGAACCTCGCAAAGCAGATCATAGAACAGTATCATCCGAAAAGCGTTGCAGATATGCAGGACGCCTTGAAAGACATTTTCGGACCGATGTTTGAGGCAATGCTGCAAGGCGAAATGAACAATCACTTAGGCTATGAGAGCAACGATCACGGTGCAAAATCAACCGATAACCGTCGTAACGGCTACACCAATAAGAAAGTCAGGACAAGTGCAGGAGAGGTTGAAATTAAAGTTCCTCGTGACAGAGTTTCAAGCTTTGAATCGAAGCTTGTGCTGAAGCGTCAAAAGGATGTATCTGAAATTGAAGAAATTGTTTCCATATTATTGCATTAACTTTTTTAGCACTTGTACTATCAAATATATCAGTACAATTTACTTTACAAAAAAATCCTGCCTCTGATTTGTTTCCATCAATATCATAATGGTAAGTTTTTATAAAGCTAATATTTCTTATATCAAGGCTATCTTTAGGAGATTTACAAATTCTAACATTATAAGAAATAGCATTCCAAAAATGAAATACTACATATCTAAAACCGTCGGGAGCATCATATTGGAAAAGTATGTTCGTTCCAATATTTGATAATTTAGCAATGTTAGAAAGAATAGTAGCTATCTTT
>ULTQ01052199.1_pt1 | contig 16519 bp, 15 predicted proteins | sample 1957731 | NCBI WGS metagenome assembly ULTQ01 (sample SAMEA4835738, study PRJEB28245) | human gut metagenome | biome: gut microbiome; material: fecal sample | place: Denmark | collected 2008 | reverse complement strand
TATAGTGAAATATTTAATCTTTTAAATTTAAGAAAAAGGATTAATGAAAATTTAATGTTAAATAAAAACATATATTTTAATTTTAATGAAATAAGCGATTTCGTAAATAATAACGACTATTTTCTTAAGAATATTAACACAATTGAGTTTTTAGGTAACTGTTATGATAAAATTTCAAATTTTATTACAAATAACAATGAATTACTAAATTATAAAATTTTGATTAGTGAGAAAATTATTCCTAATTCTGAAAATTTAGAAAAGGCAAAAAAGTTCTTTGGAAATTTTCCTAATATTTTATTTAATTTAATAGGAAATGATGAATATGTTAATCTTACCCAATTTGATGCTACAGTTAATGCAATAAATAGTATTGTGAATTCTATAAAAAGATATGATTATAGTCCAGCCGAACAATTGTTATATGCTTATGATTTAATAAGAAATCGTGAATATATTATGGAAGAAAAGTCAGAACCATGCTATATTTCTCGTGATTTAACTAGTGTTTTATCAGGTGATAAAATAGTTTGTTTGGGATATTCAAATATTTTTAATGCGGTTATTAATAATTTGGGTATTTCTGGAACCATTTGTTTTTTGAAAAATAATTCTAAAAATGGTCAAGGTCACGCAAGAAATCTAGTATATGTAAAGGATGAAAAATATGGTATTGAAGGATTTTATTTTTTTGATTTAACACTTGATAGAAAAATCAATTCAGATAGTAATCTTTTCTTTAATGTATTTAGAGGTTTTGCAAAAACAAAATCACAAATTGATGCTATAGATAATTATAAATTTAATGATAAATTAACAGAGCTTTTGAAAAATGATGTATTATTTGATTTATCAGAAAATTTTAAATTAAATAATTATAGTGCAATTTTAAATTGCTTTTTAGAATATGAGCAAAATAATATAAATACATTATCACAACTTGTTGATGGTAAAAAAATTATTGATAGTGAAAATTTCTTATTAATTATGCTTTCAAAAAATGATAGTAATAATAAAATCGTTGCCGAAGATTTACTTAGATATGATAAATTATGTGATAATAAAATTTCTTTTTCTAAGTTTTTAAAAATATATTATAATGTAAGAAAAAATGAATATTATGAATACCCAAGTTTATACCCATTTAGCGTTAAAGATATAATGTATATGGCTGTTAATAGTTCTTTTGAATTACCAAAAACTGACGAAGAAAAATTAATCTACTTAATTTTTGGTGAAGATAGGGAAACAGTTATGCGACAAATAATAAGAGAAACCCAAAAAATCATTACTGAAGATGAACTAGATAGAAAAATAAAAGGTGTTCAATTAGCAAAAACTTTATCAAAAGTTTATGAGAAAAAAATTAATAAAAACTAAAAAAAATAGTGGTAGATTTTATCACTTTTTTTTGTTATAATGAATATGGTGAAAAATATGACGAAAAAAAGAAAGTTAAAAAAGGGAGTTTTTATTAAATTATTTATTTTAATTGTTATTTTTATATTGTTGGCTATGGGAGTATTTTTTGTAATAAAAAAAATTAATAGCTTAAAATATAAAGAATATACAAAAACATTAAATTATATGGATACTGTTATTGATATAAAACTTTATAGTAATAATGAAAAAGAAGCAAACAATATTATAGAAGAAATAGATGGTATTTATAAGCACTATCATGAACTTACAGATAGATATAATTCTTATGATGGTATTGTAAATGTTTATACAATTAATCATACAACTGATGTTACAAAATTAGAAATAAGTAAAGATCTTTATGATATATTAAATTATGGAATTAATTGGTATTATAAAAGCAACGGTTTATTTAATATAAATATTGGTAATTTAACAGATATATGGAAAAAATATCGAGATAATAAGTCTGGTATTCCAACTAGCGAAGAATTAAATAATATTGTTGGATTAGATATTCAAAATGTTGTTTTATATGATGACTATAAAATTTTAACTGGTAATGTCAATATTGATTTAGGTGGTATTGCTAAAGGTTATGCTACAGAAGTTGTGCATCATTATTTAAAAAGTATTGGATTTGACAAATATTTAATTAATGCAGGGGGAACTGTTTTAGCTGGCGTAAATGCAAGTTCAGATAAGTATAAAGTTGGAATTCAAAACCCTGACTCACCATCAGAAATCTTTGATACATTGTCTATTTCTAACGCTATTGTAACTAGTAGTGGAGGATATGAACGTTTTTACGAATTTGAAGGTCAAAAATATCATCATATTTTAGATTTAAAAACTAAAATGCCTGCAAATTATATGAAAAGTGTTTCTGTTATAACTGATGATGCGATTTTAGGAGATGTATTATCAACTACATTATTTCTAATGAGTGTTGAAGATGGACAAAAATTTATAGAGTCTTTCGATAATGTTCAGGCCATTTGGTATGCTAATGATAATACTATTGTAAAATCGTCTGGATTTAATAAATATGAATAAAAGTGATATAAAACTTATTATAATAATTCTATTAATAGCTATTACAGTTTTATTTGTAATAGCTATTATAGATAAAAATAATAGTAAAGAAGCCTTGGTATATTATGATAATAATTTAGTTTTAACAATTGATCTAAACGAAAGTGAAGAAAAGATATATATAGTTGATGGATTTAATGGTGAAGTTAAAATTATTGCGGGTAATGGAAAAATAAAAGTGGATGAAGAAGAAAGTCCCTTACATTTATGTAGTAAGCAGGGATTTATTGAAGAATCATATGAATCAATTGTATGCTTACCTAATAAAATAGTTATTAAAATTTCTTCAAAAAAGAAAAAAGATTTGGACACAATTTTGAGGTGATTTGGTGGAAATAAAAAAAATTAGTCGTTTATCTATGCTTTTGGCACTTTCTGTTGCTTTAAATATAATTGAAACTTTTGTTCCACTTTTTAATGGAATTATCCCAGGTTTAAAATTAGGTCTTGCTAATATAGTTATACTAATTTCACTTTATATATATGGCTTTAATGATACTTTATTACTTTCTATTTTAAGAGTATTTATAGTTGGTATTTTAAGAACAGGTTTATTTAGTATGAGTTTTTTCTTTAGTTTAAGTGGTGCAATTTTAAGTATTTGTATGATGTTTGTAGCAAAAAAAATTTCAAAACTTTCAATTATTGGAATAAGTATAGTTGGTTCTTTATCACACACTATTGGTCAAATTTTAATTGCGGTTATTTTTTATAATATTAATATGATTTACTATATGGCTTTATCTTTAATACTATCCATACCAACTGGTATTATAATTGGTTTTTTAGCAAAAGAAGTAAAAAAAGCATTAGATTTAGCAATAAAATGGTAACAATGTAATTAGATATTGAAAAAGATATATAACTATGATAAAATTTTTACATAAGATAAGGAGAGGAAATATGAAAAAAATTAAAAATTTACTTTTATGTTTTAGTTTGATTTCGATTATATTTTTTACAGGATGTGAAGAAGTTCCTGAAAAAGGAATTTATAAAGAGGGAACTTACTTTGGATATGCACAAAGTGAGTCATACGGTTTAATTTTAACAACAACAGCTGTTGTTTATGTTGATGATTTAGGAATGATTAAATCAGTATTTGTAGATACAACATACTCAAATGTAACAGGTACTTTAACTACAAAAAAAGTCCTTAAGGATAATTATGGTATGAAAGAAACATCTGCTGGTATTGGTACAATTAAAGGCGGAGCTGAATGGTATGAACAAGTTGAAACACTTGAAAATGAAATAGTAAAACAACAAGGTTTAAATTGGATTAAATGGACTGATGATACTAAAACTAAAACGGATTCAGTAGCGGGTGTTACAATAGAAATTGATGACATTTATACAGCTATAAATAATGCATTAAATGAAGCTAAATAAAAAATATAGATTTTCTATATTTTTTTCATTATCAAAAATTTTACATTTGAATTAAATATAATAGAGATTTGGAGGTAAAAGATGTTTGATAATTTTATTACTTCAACTTTATTTTTATTAGTATTAGGTTTATTATTTACTATAAATACTGTATTAGGTGTTCTAATTGGTACAAAAGAGGAAGGTTTTAATTTAAAAAAACTTTTATATGGAATTTTAAAAGGTATAATTGCGTCATTATGTATTGTTGGATTTTGTTTTGTAATTGAAATAACTCCAATTATTTTAAAAAGGATTGAAATAGAATTACCAAGTGATATTGTAACATTTGTTGAACTTATTGGAATAACTATGACTGCTTATAAAAAATATACTAAAGAATGTTTTGAAAAAATAAAGAAAATATTTGAATAGAAAAGATGCAAAAGCATCTTTTTATATTATTTTAATGATTTATGTAAAAATAATACTAGTTTGCATAAAATTGTTGACAAATTGAAAAAAAGTGATAGTATAATATTCCAAAAGAGGGGATAAATGTGAAAAATTGTTGAATCGTATTGCAAAAAGTTTAATTATAATATAATATAATGTTTAATTAGGAGGTATTTATAATGGAAAATGAGGAAAAGAGATTCAAAATAAAAAAATTAGAATATTATGAAGAATTAGATGAAGTTAATCAAGAAATAAATAAAGATTTGCATTTCATAGGCTTTATGGCTATGCTTATTACTATGCTGAACATGGTGACTTCTTTTTCTTTTAAAGAATGTGGTTTCTGGTGGGGCTTTGTTGTACAAAGTGTATGTTTAGGTATTGAGTATGGAATTACAGTTTCTTTTATTATAGATCTTGTACAAGAAATTATGCAAAAGAAAATATTAAAGGAAAAAATTGAAGAGTTAAATGATTTATTAAATGTAGAAGAATCAAAGAAAATAGTTTTATCAAAAAATGGAGAAGATAAAGGATTTAGAAGATGATAATTAATATTAAAGATATTTTAACCTTAGATGATGATAATAGATATATTGTTATAAGTAAAATTAATTATGAAAAAAGAAACTATTATTATTTAATGGATGTTAATGTTAATAGTAATATAAAATTTTGCTATGAAGAAGATGACGAATTAATTGAAATTGATGATAATAAAGTTATAACAAAATTATTACCATTATTCTATAAAGAGGTAAAAGATAAAGTTGATTTAAATAAATTAAAAAATTTCAATCAATAAATATAATGGAAAATGTTTAGTATTTTAAAATATAGAATTTTTTCTATATTTTTTATTTATGTAAAAATAACGCTAATTCATACAAAATTGTTGACAAATCGGGACAATAGTGGTATTATAGCACCCAAAAAGAGGGGGATAAATGTGAAAATAGGAAATATAGGAATAGATATAGATGGGGTTTTAACGGATATTGAAAGTTTTCAATTAAAATTTGGTGAATCATTCTTTAAAAATAAATATAATAAAGATATTGTAAATAGAAATGGTTATACAATAAAAGAAATATTTGATTGTACTAAAGAACAAGAAAAAGAATTTTGGACCAAATATTTATTACAGTATTCTATAAGTACTAAAGCAAGAGAAGGTGCTTCAGATTTTACTAATAAAGTTCATAATCAAGGTGGTAAAATATATATTATTACTTCAAGATATTATACTGATAAAGATAATTCATTAGGTAAAATTATGCGTTTTATAGTAGAAGAATGGTTAAAAGCTAATAATGTTTATTATGATCAAATTATTTTCTGCAGTGATGATAAAACAGATGCGATAAAAAATAATAATATTGAAATTATGTTTGAAGATAGCGCAAAAAATATTAATGATTTGAAAGATTTAACCAGTATTGTTTGCGTTGATGCTAACTACAATAAGAGCGTTACAGATGTATATAGAATTAATTCATTTGATGAACATACTTTTGATTTAGTTATTGATATTATTAATAATAATGAATATAAGAAAATTGAAGATAGACACATTAATGAAATAAAACCAATATCTGGTTATGCTTCTATTGATAAACCTTGGATGAAGTATTATTCTTATGAAGAAAGAAATATTGAATTACCTAAAATGAAAATATATGATTATTTATATAAAAATAATCAAAGTAATCTTAATAGAATTGCAATCAATTATTTTGATAATAAAATAACATATAAAGAATTATTTCAAAAAATTGATGCTTTCGCTACATCTTTTGTTAATTTAGGTGTAAAAAATGGGGATATAGTTACATTATGTTTACCAAATGTTCCAGAAGCAGTTTACGCTTTTTATGGATTAAATAAAATAGGTGCTGTAGCAAATATGATTCATCCTATGAAAAGTGGTAATGAAATTAAAGAATGTATAAATCTTGTTAATTCTAAAATAATGGTAATGATAGATAATTCATATAATGAAGTTAATAAAATAATAGATCAAACAAATATTAAAAAAGCAATTGTTGTCTCAGCTGGAGATTCAATGCCATTTCTTATGAGTAGTGTTTATAAAGCAAAATGTGAAACTAAAATTGATTATAAAGATAAATATATAAGTTTAAAATATTTTTTACGTCAAGATGTTAAAAGAAATATTGATTCTAAATATGAAGAAAATAAAACAGCAGTTATAATATATACAGGTGGTACTTCTGGTACTCCAAAAGGTGTTGAACTTACAAATGATAACTTTAATTGTATGGTTCATGAACAAAAGGCTACTGCTAAAAATTTCTCTTCAGGCGATAAAATGTTGACTATTATGCCTGTATTTCACGGATTTGGATTATGTAGTTCAATCCATATGCCATTATCGTATGGTATTACTACAATTTTAATACCTAAATTTGAATCTAAGAATTTTCACAATTTAATAAAAAAATATAAACCAAATCATATATTTGGTGTTCCTAAATTATGGAAAGCTTTAATTTCTGATAAAGAAATACAAAAAATGGATTTATCTTTTATGAAATATATTGTTTCTGGTGGCGAAAATATGAAAGATGGTCTTGAGGATGAAATTAATAATTTCTTAAAAGAACATAATTGTTATTCAAAAGTTAAAAAGGGGTATGGTTTATCTGAGGCAGTTGCGGGCACAACTTTATCAGATGACTACTGTAATTTAGTAGGTAGTGTAGGTATTCCATTAATTTGTAATAGTTTCAAAGTCGTTAAACCTGGTACACAAGAAGAAGTTAATTATAATGAAGAAGGCGAGTTCTGTATATCTGGTCCAACTGTAATGAAACAATACTATAATAATGTTGGTGAAACAAATATGACTATTCAAAAACATAAAGATGGAAAAACTTGGTTACATACTGGTGATATGGGATTAATGACAGAAGACGGAATTTTATATTATACAGATAGATTAACAAGAATGTATGTAACAGGAGGTTTTAATGTATATCCTCCAAGAATTGAAAAAGTTATTGAAAGTAATAAATTAGTTGAAGCGTGTGCTGTTGTGCCTATGAATCATCCATATAAAGATGTTAAAGTTCCCAAAGTATATGTTATTATGAAGGATGGCGTTGAACTTAATGATCAAATAATTGCAGAAATAATGAATACTTGCAAGGAAAATTTGGATTTACATCATCAACCATTCAAATTTGCTGAAATTGATGAGTTTCCAACGACAAAATTAGGAAAAACAGATTATAAAGCTTTAGAAAAAATGGCAGAACAAGATAATATTAAAGTAAAAGTAAAAAGGAGATAGTATTATGAGTGATTTTGGATTTCAAGTTGGTAGAATATTTGGTACTCCTTATTTTAAGGAGAAATATAATTTAAAAATTGTTAATAGTGAAGCAATACCTAAAAGTGGTGCCATAATACTATGTGGAAATCACCTACACGTTCTTGATCAATTTCCTGTTATAGCGTCAACAAAAAGGACAAGTCATTGGATGGCTAAAAAAGAATACTTTGATTCAAAATTAGGCCCATTATTTAAAATGACTGGTGCGATATGTGTTGATAGATATGGTAATGCTAAAGCAGCTGAAGTAGAAGCTATTAATTATCTAAATAATGGAAGTGCTGTTGGATTGTTTCCGGAAGGCACTAGAAATGGTTTAAAAGAAGAAAGATTAAAGGAATTATATGAATTATATAAAAATAATATGCGATATGATGAATTTAAAATGGAAATGCCTAAAACTACATTAGCATCACAAATAAATTTGTTAGAAAAATTATATAAAGAAGGAAAAATTACCTTAGAAGAATATAAGGACTATATATTAACGTTAAAAGAATCTTTATTAAAACTTTATGAAAAAAATATAATTTCAGATTTTGAATATAAAGATTCCATATTACTTCCATTTAAGTTTGGTGCTGTATCAATGGCTCAAAAAACTGGAGCAAAAATTGTTCCATTTGGTGTAACTGGAGATTATAAAAAAAATAGTCAAAATTTAATTGTCAGTTTTTCTGAACCTTTTGAGGTAAGTAAAACAGATTCATTAGAAACATCTAACTTTGAATTACGAGAAAAAATAAAAAATCTTGTTTATAGTAATATAAATGCAAAAAACTAATTGATAATTAGTTTTTTTGTGTTATAATTTAGTTAGATGATAGAGGTGTTTTACTAATGGTTTTAAGCAATATGTATTTTCAAATTTTTAGTTTTATATATATTACAATGTTAATTATTATATATTTTTCTAAAAAAAGACTATTATCATTTGAAAACAAAATTTATGTATATATGTTAATCGCTAATTTTTTTGGATTAATATTAGATGTTTTAAGTATATTTACTATTATAAATATTGATTATTATCCAGTTTTAAATTTTATTATAACTAGGTTATATTTACTATATCTTTTATTTTGGGTCAGTTTGTTTACAATTTATACAATGTCATTATGTTTGAATGATAAGAAAAATCTAGAAAAAAGTCAAAATAAAATTTTTAAAATATTTATGATATTGTTTGTTATTTTTAGTTTCGTTATTTTTTTACTTCCACTTGATTTTTATAATTTGGACGGAAAAATTTATTCATACGGAATGAGTGCTAATTTATCGTATATAATTGGTGGAATATATATTGTATTATGTATTATTGCTGTTTTAATTAATTTCAAAAAAATTAAAAAGATTAAATGTGTTCCATTATTATTATATTTAGTAATGTTTCCATTAATTTTATCTATACAAGCTATGTATCCAGAAATGTTACTGGTAACATCTACGGAATCATTTATAACATTTTTAATGTATTTTACAATTGAAAACCCTGATATGAAATTAATTGAACAGTTAAATATTGCTCGTAATCAAGCAGAAAAAGCAAATCAAGCAAAATCAGAATTTTTATCAAGTATGAGTCACGAAATTAGAACACCATTAAACGCAATTGTAGGATTTAGTCAAGCTTTAAAAGAAGAAGAATTACCAGAAACCGCTAAGGATGAGGTTGAAGATATAATGTCTGCATCAACTAGTTTACTTGAAATAGTAAATGGTATTCTAGATATATCCAAAATAGAAGCAAATAAATTAGAAATTGTTAATACTGAATATAATTTTAATAAAGTTTTAAAAGAACTTGTTTCTTTAACTAAAGCACGTTTAGGAGATAAACCACTTGATTTTAGAACAAATTTTGATCCTAATATTCCGCCAGTTTTATATGGTGATCACGTAAGAATTAAGCAGATAATATTAAATATATTAACAAATGCTGTTAAATATACAAAAGAAGGATATATTGAATTTACTGTAAATTCGGTTATTAAAGATGGTGCTTGTAGATTAATCATTTCTGTTGTTGATACAGGTATTGGTATAAAAAAAGAAAATATAAATAAATTGTTTAGCAAGTTTGAAAGATTTGATTTGGAGAAAAATATTACTATTGAAGGCACAGGACTTGGAATGGCTATCACTAAAAAATTAGTTGATTTAATGAATGGAACTATTGTTGTACAAAGTGAATATGGAAAAGGATCTAAATTTACAGTTGCAATAGATCAAGTTGTTGTTAATAAAAAAACTGAAGAATTAGAAAGTGAAAAGGAAAGTAGTTTCAGTTCTAATGATTTAGATTTATCTAATAAAAAAATATTAATTGTTGATGATAATAAAATTAATTTAAAGGTTGCTAGTAGATTGTTGCAAAGTTTTAATGTAGTTGTTGACACAGTATTAAGTGGCAGGGAATGTCTAGAAAAAATAAATAATGATGAAAAGTATGATTTGATTTTAATGGATGATATGATGCCAGGTATGACAGGGGTACAAACATTAAATCATTTAAAACAAATCAAGGATTTTAATACTCCGGTTATTGCGTTAACTGCTAATGCGATAAGTGGTATGAGAGAAAAATATTTAAGCGCTGGATTTGATGATTATTTATCTAAACCGATAGATAAGCAAGAATTATCGGTTATTATAAAAAAATATTTAGGAAGGGAGAATTAATTATGAAAACACAAGAATTTTTAGAAAGTAATGGTATTGATGTAGAACATGGATTAGAATTATTGGGGGATATGGAGATGTATAATGAAACATTAGAAGATTTTTTAACAGAATCAGAAACAAGATTACCTAATATCTTAAAATATAAAAATGAAGCTGATATGCCAAATTACGCAATTTTAGTACATGCTATGAAAAGTGATTCAAAGTATTTAGGGTTTACTACTTTAGCAGAATTATCTTATAATCACGAAATGCAAAGTAAAGCAGGTAATGTTTCTTATGTAAACGAAAATTATGATTCACTAATTAAAGAAGCTAATAGAATTATTAATGTTGTAAAAGAATATTTAGGGAAATAGAGGTGAGTATATGGAAGGTAATCGCAAAATTTTACCAATATCTATATTAGTAATTTTAATTGCTCTAGGCTTTATTTATAAATTCGTTGATTTTAGTTCTCTTAGTTCGGATACAGCTATTACAATTATCATTGGTTGTGTAGTGGCTTTGTTATTAATATTTTTAATATTATATATAATTATTTCTGTTCGTAATAAAGAAAAAACAAAGGAATTAAAACATCGTGATAAACTGTTTAATTCGTTAGTAAAAAATTCCGATACTATATATTTAATGTACGATAATAAAAATAGAGAATTAGTTTATATGACACATAATTTAGGTGAAGTATTAGGTCTAAAAATAAACGAAAATGAAAATAAAAATGAACTAGATATTATAAAGGAAATATTTGAAAGTGAAGCTTTGAAAAGTCAATTAGATAGTTGGGATGAACAAAGTGAATTTTTAAGTCAAATGTTTTCATATCATAATCCAAACTATCAACATAAAAGATGGTTAAAAATTAAAATTTATCCTTTTATTGAAAAAAAATCAAGTTATTATGTTATTTTAATTGCTGATGCTACTAAAGAACATGATCAACAACATTTACTTGTATCTCAAGCAAGTGATATAAAAATGCGTGAAAGACAATTAAATCAAGTTACTACTTTATCTTATGATATTGAAATAGATATTAATTTAGTCTCATTGGAATTTAGTTTGAAAAACCTAAAAGATGACACTAAATATTTAGGTGAATCTGTAAGTGGAAAATTAGATGATTTAGTCTATATAATTAATAAGCATGTAATAGAAAATGACAGAAATAAAGTGTTAAATTTAGTATCACTTGGAAATTTAATGAAATTATCAGGTGAACAAGTTAATGATGAAATTTCTGTTAGATACCAAATTATAAGTGATGAAGATATTTGGTTAGAGAGTAATTTATTTTTTACAACAAATAGAGGAGAAAAATATGTTACAATTTTAACTAAGAATGTTACTGAAAATGCAGAATATATGCGTAGACAAAATACAATGTTAAAAACTGCTTTAGAAGATGCTAAAAAAGCAAATGAAGCAAAATCAGAATTTTTAGCAATTATGTCACATGAAATAAGAACTCCAATGAATGCTATTATTGGTTTAAGTGAATCAGTATTATCAGAAGAAATTGGTGAAAGTGCTAGAGAAGATATTGAAAATATTAATACTGCTAGTAACAATTTACTTGACATAATTGATGGAATTTTAGATATTTCTAAGATAGAATCTGGAGTATTAAAACTAGAAGAAAAAGAATATAGTGTAGCTAAATTTTTTAAGGATATTTATAATGTATCTAAAGAAAGACTTAATAAAGATTATGTTAAAATGACTCTTGATATTGATAAAAATTTACCAAGTAAATTATTTGGTGATAGTGGAAAAATTCGTCAAATATTGTTAAATTTAATAAGTAATTCAATAAAATTTACTGAAAAAGGACAAATAATAATTAGAGCAACTGGTAAAATATCTAATTCAAACTTAAAATTTATGATATCCATAGTTGATACTGGAATTGGAATTGAAAGTCAAAAATTAGAAAGATTATTTGATGACAAAAAGAAAACTGAATCAAATGATGAAGATTACATAGGTGGTATGGGACTTTCTATTTCAAAGAAATTAATTGACTTATTAAATGGATCAATTACCGCTGAAAGTAAAGTCAATGAAGGATCTATTTTTACAATTGTAATCGAACAAAAAATCATAGATGAAAAAGCTATTGGTGATATTGATTTAATAAAGATTCAAAAAAGAAAAGCAAATAGTTTTGATGCAAGTGGTAAAAAAGTTCTAATTGTTGATGATAACAAATTAAATTTAAAAGTTGCAGAAAAACTATTAAAGCCTTATAAAGTTTCATGTACATTATTAACTAGTGGAAGAGAATGTATTAACGATATTGAATCAGGAAATAACTATGATTTAATTTTATTAGATCAAATGATGCCTGAGATGGATGGCGTTGAAACTTTAAATAAATTAAAAGAAAATAAAGATTTCAATACACCAGTAGTAGTATTAACTGCTGATGCTATAGTTGGTGTAAAAGAAAAATATTTAAGTTCTGGATTTAATGATTATTTATCAAAACCAATTGATGTTGAAGAATTAAATAAAATAATGAAAAAATATTTAGAAAAATAAAAGCTTAAAATTTAATAAGCTTTTTTTGTTAATAAATGTAAAATTTAAACTCGATTTAATTATATTTATTTAGTTTGTGGTAAAATAATAATAGATAGGAGAGATGATATGATAAATTATGATTTTAAAGATAAAAATGTAATTGTAACTGGTGCAAGTATGGGACTTGGATACGCAATTGCTTTGAAATTTGTTAAAGCAAAAGCTAATGTTATAATTGCTGATATAAATATTGATGAAGCTTTGAAGGCAAAAGAAAAATTAGAAAGCTATGGAACAAAAGTTGAAGCTTATAAAATAGATGTTTCTAAATATAATGAATTTGTTGATTTAACAAATTATGTTGTTAATAAATTTGGATCTATAGATATTCTAGTAAATAATGCAGGAATATTTATAGCAGAAATGTTTAACGATATGGACACGTCAAAAATGGATAAATTAATTAGTGTAAATTTAAATGGTACTGTATATGGATGCAGAGCAGTTTTACCAATTATGAAACAAAAACACTATGGTAAAGTTGTTAATATTTCAAGTATTGCTGCAAAATTAGGAGGTGCTGGCGCTGCAATTTATTCTGCAACTAAAGCTGGAGTATTAGAACTTACTGCTTGTTTAGCTCGTGAATATGCAAAGGATAATATTAATATAAACTGCGTATTACCTGGTATTATTAGGACACCATTATGGGAAAAAGCATTAGATGAAATGACTAATGGAGATGTTTCTAAAAAAGAGTCTGTTTTTGCAAACTTTACAAAAGATATTCCAATGGGAAGACCACAAGAACCTGCTGATATAGCTAAGGCAGTTTTATTCTTGTGTAGTGAGGACGCAAATAATATTACTGCTCAAAATTTAGGAGTAGATGGTGGGCATACTTATTAATTCTAAACAAACGTTTGAGTTTGTTTTTCTTTTATTATCTAATAGATTATGGTATAATCATTTTAGATAATATAATAATTATTTAAAAAAGTTCAACCATGGAGGTAATACCAATGAAGTTAGGCATAGATATAGATAATGTAATATCAAACTTTAATGATAGTTTATTAAGTGAATATTTGCTTTACGATAAAAAGTTAAGAAATACAGGAATTATAAATAAAAACGCTGATTATATAAGAAATGGAATGTTTGATTGGCATAAAGATGAGGAAATGAATTTTTATAGAAACAATATAGAAAGAATAGCTAAAAATTTAAGTGTTATTGATGGCGCTAAAGAATATATAGATAAACTTCATAAAGACGGTCATTTTATCTATATTATTACGGGTAGGGATAATGGTGAATATACAGCACCATATCTGATGACAAAAGAATGGCTTGATAAAAATAATATTTATTATGATAATTTAATTTTAACAAATGCTTATGACAAACATGCAAAAACAGAAAAATGTTTAGAACATGGAATTGATATTATGATTGATGACTCAATTCAAACATGCAATGATTGTATTGAAAATGGAATTATTACTGTTTTAATGGATACACCTTATAATAAATCAGCAAATATAAAAAGAATTAAAAATTGGAAAGAATTTTATGAATATGTTTCAAATCATGAAAATAGTAAAATTAATGTAATATTAGATACTGATACTTATAATGAATGTGATGACCAATTTGCATTATCATATTTAATTAAATCTCAGAATAAATTTAATATAGAGGCAATTACAGTAGCACCATATTCTCACAAGACAAAAAACGTTTCAGTTAGTGATGGACAAACATTGAGCTATAACGAAATTTTGAAAATATGTAATTGGTTAAATTTTGATACAAATAATAAGGTATTTAAAGGTTCAATTGATTACATACAAAATGGTTATAATGAAAATAATGATGCAGTAAATAAAATTATAGATGTGGCTTTAAAAAAAGATAAAACTTATATATTAGCTATTGGTGCTATTACTAATATTGCGCTAGCTTTAAAAAAAGAACCTAAAATAATTGATAGACTAGAAATTATATGGTTAGGCGGAAATGAGATAGGATATAAAAATAATCTAGAATATAATTTTAGACAAGATATAGAAGCAGTTAAAATTCTATTTAATTCTAAGGTGAAATTAACTATATTACCTTGTAAGAACGTTGTATCTGAACTTAGAATAGATATAAATACTTTAAGAAATAATTTAAATAATAAGTCACAATTGTGCAATTATTTGATAGATAGATTTTATGATGATGGATATCATGGAATAAAAGAATCAAGAGTAATTTGGGATATATCAGTTATTGCATATATGATAAATAAAAATTGGTTTGATTCAAAAAAAATAAGCTGTCCCAATATAAATTCTGATGGTTCCTATGAATTAACAGAAAATCAGCATAGTATAACTTTTGTAACAGAGTTAGATAAAGATAAAATATATAGTGATTTATTTAATAAATTAGGCGTGAGGTGAATGATTATTATGAATTTATATGTAATTAGACATGGGCAAACAAATTGTAATAAGGAAAATAAATACAATGGAAAATTAAATGAAGATATTAATGAAATTGGAATACAACAAGCAAAATTAGTACAAGAAGATATAAAAAAACTAAATATTGATTTAATAATATGTTCACCATTATTGAGAGCAAAGCATACTTGTAATATTGTTAATGTAAACAATATACCAATCATTTTTGATAAAAGAATAGAAGAAAGAGATTGTGGAAAGTTAACAGGTGAAAAATTAGGAAAATTTTATTATACTGATTATTGGAATTATTACTCAAATAAAAGGATTGATGGATTAGAAACAATACAAGAATTATTTGATAGAGTAGCTAATTTTTTAGATGAAATAAAGGAAAAGTATAAAAATAAAAATATTTTACTTGTTACTCATGGTGGAGTTGCAAGGGGGATATATTTCTATTTTCATGAAATACCAGAAGATGGGATGTTAGAACCCTTTGGTTCAGATAATTGTGGAGTGAAGGAGTATAAATTATGAAATTAACAAGTTTAAAAGCAAAAGAAATATTAGAAAATATAAGAAAAACTGTACAAGATGATAGATGGATTGATCATTGTATATGTGTTGGAAATTGTGCCGGTGTTATTGCAAATGCATTGAATGAAAAAGGATATGATGTAGATGTTGATAAAGTAATATCATTTGGCTATATTCATGATATCGGTAAAAGTTTTAATGAACATGGAGATGTATTTCCTCATGCCATAAATGGTTATAACTATATAAAGAGTTTTGGATATGATGAAGAATATGCAGGAATTTGTATTAAGCATTCTTTTCTTAACAATGATATAGATTGTATAGCAAATAATAGAGATGAAACTGATAAATATAATCCACATTATGATTTTGTGAAAGGATATATAAAGAATGAATATAGTTTGGAAGAAAAAATAATAAATTTATGTGATTTGATGTGTACTACTAAAATATTAACTGTTGAAAAAAGAATGATAGATTTATTATTAAGACATGGTGTATTTGACAAAACACATTATCATATAGAACAAACTGTAAAATTAAAAAAATATTTTGACAACTTATTAAATTATAATATTTATGATTTGTTTCAAGAAATAAA
>ULTQ01023790.1_pt1 | contig 16627 bp, 14 predicted proteins | sample 1957731 | NCBI WGS metagenome assembly ULTQ01 (sample SAMEA4835738, study PRJEB28245) | human gut metagenome | biome: gut microbiome; material: fecal sample | place: Denmark | collected 2008 | reverse complement strand
TTCTCCGGATTCACCGCCACGACGATAACGAGACGGTCGAAAAGCCTCAACGCCCTCCGGGCAATGTCATCGTGCCCGATGGTGTAAGGGTCGAAGCTGCCGGCAAAGACAGCCACGCGGGGCGCGGGTTCGTTTATATCTTGTTCTTTCATCTTCTTTGTTATAGAGGGTGCCGTCGCCGTAAACGGCGGTGCACAGGACTCGGAGCTTCAACAGGACTCGGAGCTTCAGAACAGCTTGGGCTGCATGATGTTGCCCTCGTAGGGATTGCGGCCGAGGTGGTCGTAGGCAAGTTTTGTCGCCATGCGTCCGCGCGGCGTGCGCTTGACGAAGCCTTCCATGATGAGGTAAGGCTCATAGACCTCCTCTACCGTGCCACTGTCCTCGCCTATCGCCGTAGCTATAGTCGAGACACCCACGGGGCCGCCCCGGAACTTGTCGATGATGGTCGTGAGGATTTTGTTGTCGATCTCATCGAGGCCGTAGGAGTCGATGTTGAGGGCAGCGAGTGAGAGGTCGGCGATCGCTTTCGTGATGGTGCCGTTGCCTTTGACCTGCGCGAAGTCGCGCACACGGCGCAGCAGTCCGTTGGCAATACGGGGCGTGCCCCGTGAACGGCGTGCTATCTCCGCAGCTGCCTCATCCTCGATAGGCACCTTCAGCAAGGAAGCGGAGCGCTTGATGATGCGTTGCAACGTCTCGGGATCGTAGTACTGCAGGTGCATGTTGATACCGAAGCGGGCACGGAGCGGCGCGGTGAGCATGCCGGAGCGCGTGGTGGCTCCGATCAGCGTGAAGGGGTTGAGGTCTATCTGGATGGACCGTGCCGAGGGACCTTTGTCTATCATGATGTCGATGCGATAATCCTCCATGGCGGAATAGAGGTACTCCTCCACCACGGGTTGCAGGCGATGGATCTCATCGATGAACAACACGTCGCGCGGCTCCAGCGACGTGAGGATGCCCGCGAGGTCACCCGGCTTGTCGAGCACAGGCCCCGAGGTTATCTTAAAGCCAACCCCAAGCTCGTTGGCAATGATATTGCTCAGTGTCGTCTTACCCAGTCCGGGCGGACCATATAATAAAGTATGATCGAGCGGCTCTCCACGGTATTTGGCTGCCTCGACGAAGACACGGAGGTTGTCCACCACGGCTTTCTGACCATTGAAGTCGTCGAAGCGCAGCGGGCGAAGGGCATTCTCAAAGTCCTTCTCCTCTTTGCTCACATGCTCGTCGCGTATATCGAAATCTTCTGCCATTAGTATCTATAAATGCCTATACAGTGCAAAGTTAGTGATTTTTAAAGAGAACCATGTGCTTTTCAGCGAAGAAAATAGGACAAACTTTTAAGTCACTTTTTGTTCAGCGCAATCGCCCTTGGCCGAAGCATCCACAATCCAGCAAAAGTGAGGGCACCATTGAGCATGAGCAGCTCGTAACCGAACTGATAACCCGTGAGCTGCCGCGTCGTGAAGTCGATAGCAAAACAGAGCAGGGGACTGACGATGGCGACCCTCGGCACCCTGCGGTCGTTGACCTGACGGTGCGTGAGCAGTCCGAAGGCAAAGAGCCCCAACAACGGTCCATAGGTATACCCACAGAGAATATAGATAGCGTCGATGACACTCGTGGAGTTGACAACACGGAAGATGAGGATGAAGACGACAAAGAGCACGGCAATGGTCAGATGCACGCGTTTGCGTAAGCGCTCATCGCCGGAACGCTCAAAAAGATCGACACAGACGCTCGTCGTCAAGGCCGTCAGCGCACTGTCGGCACTGGAGAAGCTCGAAGCCACGATGCCTATCGTGAAGAGAATGACCACGGTGGCTCCCAACTGTCCCGAGGCTGCGAACATCGGCAACAGGTCATCGCCCATCTCAGGCAGAGCGATGCCCCGTGCTGCCGCCAGCCACGTCAACAAGATACCAAGGACGAGGAGCAGCAAGTTGACTGGAACAAAAGCGAAGCCGTAGAGACACATGTCTTTCTGCGCCTCGCGCAGCGTCTTGCAAGTCATGTTCTTCTGCATCATGTCCTGGTCCAGACCCGTCATCACAATGACAATAAAGATACCACTGAGAAACTGTTTCCAGAAGTTCTGCCTGCCCGCCCAGTCATCAAAGACAAAGATGCGACTGTGAGGGTCAGCAGCGAGCTTACTGACGAGCCCATGGAAATGGAGTCCGAGGCTCCCCATCGTCGCCACGATAATAAGGACAAGTGCCGTGAGCATACAGAACGTCTGAAAGGTATCCGTCCACACTAAGGTCTTGATGCCGGCACGCCGGGTGTAAAGCCAGATGAGCACGACCATCACAAGGACGGTACAAACAAACGGCACATGCCAGGCATCGAAGACGAAGTGCTGAAGGATGAAGCAGACGACATAGAACCGCACCGCGGCACCGATGAGCTTGGAGAGGATGAAGAACGCCGCGCCGGTCTTATAACTGCGGTGACCAAGACGTTGACGGAGATAACCGTAGATCGTGGTGAGGTTCAACTTGTAATAGACCGGCAGCAAGAGGAAAGCGACCGCGAAATAGCCCGGGATGAAGCCGAGGCACATCTGGAGGTAGGTCATATCACCCTTGAGGACCATTCCCGGCACTGAGACAAAGGTGATGCCGGAGATGGAAGCGCCGATCATACCGAACGCCACCATCGCCCACGGACTTTTCCTGTTACCACGAAAGAACGCCTCGTTGTCAGCACGCCGTGAGGTGAGACGACTGATGACGAAGAGGACAGCGAAATAGACGATAAGCGTGAGGAGCATAGGTATCAGAGATATAACACGGCTTCGTTGCCTTCGTTGAAGAGCAGGTCGAGGATAGACAGATTGGGCTGGAACCCAAACTTCTGCCGGTAGACCTGGTAATAAGGACGGGGCGTGAACGAAGCATCGGAAAGCGGGTGCTTGGGGCGGATGGCATCGCGATAATCAATGTCTTCATCTAAACCTTGCGCGTACGCCTCCGTCAGGACGATATGTGGCTCTATATCCAACAGCTCGCACATCTTCTGCGTGATGGCAAGGTTGAAATCGAAAAGGAACGCCCAATGCTTCTCGAAGAAAGGATGGAGGTCGTCGGCATAGAATTCGAAGAAAGGACTCTCTCCGTAGGCCGACTGCAACGCCTGCCAATGGAGGTGTCGCCACGAGCCATGGTCGGAGATGCGCACATCTTTCATCTCCGTCTTATCGATGCGCAAGCCCTGCGGGCTCTCCACCGGCACCGTCAGCGCCTGAAGTCCCTGCGTCGTAGCGATGATGCAACGGTTGCGGTAAGTCTGTTTGATAAAATGGTCGTGCTGCTCCAGATAGACGGTATCAGCATGTACCAGTTTCTGATACCACTGCACAGGACCGAAATAGGTTGAAGAGAGAATACTGTTCATTGGAAGAGACGGACTGCCTTGCCGACGATTTGATGTTTGTGGATCAACCGCTTGCCATGGCCGGTGTCGACAAGATAGAGACAACAGTCGTGGCACGGGCAGCGGTCGCAGCATCTGTAAGGAATGTAATAACGCGTCTTGCCCAGGCAGAGGGTGTCTCCCGGGAGATTGACTATCTGACCCAACTCTTGAGGCGGTCCGACGAGTGCTACAGCCGGTGCTTCACCACTCACCGTGAAGACAATGAGCTCGCCCCGCCGGAAAGTACGGCAACGAGAAAGTTTGTTCACCACCACTCTGTCGCCCGTCCGCAGCCCTTGGCCGATGGGAGCAGGCACAGTGTAGATGGTGAAAGCAAACATGCGGATGGCAACGACAAGAATCGATGCTATCGCAAGTCCGATGATAAATTTTATTACTTGATGTTGTCTACCCACTTGAACAGACGGTTCCAACGTACGCCGGAGAAGCCCTTGCGGTCGGGATCGGAGCTCCACCAGATGAAGATAGGCTTGCCCACGATGTGATCCTCCGGCACGAAGCCCCAGTAGCGTGAGTCTTCAGAGTTGTGCCGGTTATCACCCATCATCCAGTAATAGTCCATCTTGAACGTATAGCTCGTCGCGGCCTTGCCGTTGATATAGATGCGGTTGTTCTTCACCACGAGGTTGTTGTGTTCATACACGCGGATAGGCCGCTCGTAAAGAGCAATGTTGTTCATGTTGAGCTTCAGCGTAGCGCCCTTCTTCGGAATCCAGAGAGGACCATAGTTGTCCACAGTCCATCCCGTCACGATGTTGTGCGGATAGAGACTGATGGAAGGCGCGGCATCGGTGTTGAGCTTGATGCTCCTGACGAGGTCCTTCCGCTTGGAGAGGAACGCCACGGCCCGTTTTGTCAGCGGCATGTACCCCATCTGGTTGAGGGTTGTGAGGTCCTCCATGGAGATGTTCAGCTCCTTCAGGATATCGTCGGGGATATGGTCGGTAGCGAGCTTCACATAATAAGTATACTGCACGTTGTCCGGCTCTTTGTTGGGTTTGCCGTCGAGATAGACGATGCGGTTCTTGACCTGCAACGTCTGGCCGGGGAGACCCACGCAACGCTTGACATAGTTCTCGCGCCGATCCGTAGGACGATAGTCGACCGAACCGAACTCATTGGGATTGTCGTTGATATAGTTGCGACCCAACGAATAGATCATCGCGAAGAAGTCCATCTGTTGCTGACGACTGAGCTTTGAGGGGTCAACAGGGTTGGCGTTGTTCTCCTTGTAGAGCTGCATGCCGAGGGGATAGACGATATCGCCGTAGAAGTCGGGACCCTGGTAACGCTCCTCCGTGAGGATAGAGTCGCCACAAGGATAGTTGAACACGACGATGTCGTTGAGCTTCACATGTCCGAGACCTTTCATGCGGCGATAGTCCCAGTGAGGCCATGAGATATAGCTCTTTGTGTGGATAATCGGCAGCGTATGCTGGGTGAGCGGCATTGTCAGCGGTGTCTCAGGGATTCGCGGACCATAGCTCACCTTCGACACAAAGAGATAGTCGCCTGTCAAGAGACTCTTCTCCAAGGAGGAAGAGGGGATGACATAGTTCTGGAAGAGAAAGAGGTTGATGAAATAAACCGCTACAAGGGCGAAGACGAGGGCGTCGACCCAACTCATGATGAAGCGCACGGGGCCCTCAGCCTCTTTCCACCACTGCCACCGCACCTTCTTCGAGACATAGCAGTCGAAGATGAAAAGCGCACCGAGAAGGGTCAGGATCCATCCCGTGATGGTGCGTGGTGATACCCATATAATGAAAAGCACATAGAAGAAGAAAGCAATGCCAAACTTTGTCCATTGCTTCTTCATGTTCATCGAAGCTTTTTCTTTGTCAATCATAACAACATATTATTGTAAAGGAAGGTCTGAAGACCGGAAGATCTGAAGAACAGAAGTCCGGACTTCTGTACTTCCGGACTTCTCAGGAATTAGAATTTGAACAAGTCACTGGTTGTGAGCAGCCCGGTGTGGTTCTTGGTATACTCTGCTGCCAGCACAGCACCCAGGGCAAAGCCTTTACGGGAGTGTGCGCTGTGCGTGATCGTGATCTCGTCAGCCTCCGAGTTGTAACGGATGCTGTGGATGCCGGGCACCTCATCGTGACGGATACTGTCGATCAGCAGTTCCTCGGGCTTGTGCTCCTCCGAACCTTCCACACGCCCGTCGTCCCAGGTCGTCGTTCCGAGCTTCCAGCCGTTCTTGCGGTCGAGACGCTCCACGATATCTTCGGCAAGCGTGATAGCGGTGCCGGAAGGCGCGTCGAGCTTGTGGATATGATGAGTCTCCGTCTCGGTGACATCGTACTGTGGGAACTGGTTCATGATCTCAGCCAACTTCTTGTTGACAGCCTGGAAGATAGCCACACCTACGGAGAAGTTGCTGGCCCAGAAAAGCGTCTGCTTGCCATCCTTGCACAGTGCCTCTACATCAGCCTTGTGGTCTTTCATCCATCCCGTAGAGCCGGAGACGACCTTCACGTTGTGCTTGAAAGCCTTGAGGTAATTGCCATAGGCAGCTGTAGGGTTGGTAAACTCGATGGCGACATCCGCCGAAGCAAAGGCGGGGCTGTCGAAATCCTCAGGATTGTTAACATCAATCTTGCATACAATCTCGTGACCACGCTCCAGGGCAATCTGCTCTATCATGTGCCCCATCTTGCCGTAGCCAATCAATGCTATCTTCATAATCGATTATTTATGATCCGTTTTATATTATTCCATGCAAAATTAGCTATTTTATAGCAAAAGGCGCTTTCAATGTACCATAAATTATTCTAAATCACCACAAAACATGATTATTATTGCGAATTAAAGAGTTTTAATCTCTACAAAAGAATTTAATTGGCAAAAAAGCAGTAATTTTACAACCGATTATATCAAGATAACACAATATCGTATGCACACAAATGTACACACATGGGGAAGCGCTTTTCTCTTAGCTGTTGCGATGACAGCGGCGCTCGCCTCATGCATCAAGGAGGAGGCATTGAATGCTGAAGCTGACATCACGGGAGTGAGCCTGGGTGCCGACAGTCTGCTCATCCGCGAACCGGAGATCACCAACAACGAGATTACGATCTACGCGAACACGCGTGACAGTATCCTCGCCCCACAGTTCACGCTGACCGAAGGGGCTACGATAGCACCCGCCAGCGGCACGAAACGCCAGTTCTTCAAACGTGTGGCAAACCCGGATAAGACAAGCGTAGATGACGGTCTGCCCGACTCCATCGACGAGGCTACGCCGCAAACATACACGGTTACCTCACAAGACGGGAGATGGAAAAAAACTTATACCGTGCGTGTAGCCAACAACGCTACACCTTCTGACTTCCATTTCGACGATATCAGATATTATATGTACGATGCCGACAATGACGGCACCGACGACCCGCTCTTCCAGATATTCTATGAGAAGATTGGTGGCCAGCAAGTCGATTGGGGAAGTGGCAACCCTGGCGTTATGATCACCCTCATGTCTTCCAACCCCAAGCCCACCGATTACCCTACCAGCCAGGCAGACAATGGCGTAGAAGGCAAATGTGCAAAGCTGACAACAGTCAGCACCGGCGCGCTCGGAGTGATGTTCGGTGCACCTATCGCAGCAGGAAATATCTTCCTCGGCTCTTTTACAGTAAGCATGAACGACATGGCATCGTCCACACACTTCGGGATTCCGTTCTTCAACACAAAGCCAATCTCTCTCACGGGTTACTACAAGTACAAAGCCGGACCCACGGTGACGAATAAGAACATGAAGCCCGTCAGCGGCGCTAAGGATGACTTCGCGCTCTACGCCGTGGTGTTTGAGGTTACGAAAGAGGTGCCATGGCTCGACGGCACCGATACAGACCGGAACTCGACGAAGAGCCCGAACATCGTGCTGAAAGCTGAGCTCACCGACCGCAAGGAGACTGACAAATGGACGAAGTTCACCATTCCCTTCGAACCGATGAACGGAAAGACCTTCGACATCAACAAGATGATCCAAGGCAAATACAGTATCGCCATCGTGGCCTCCTCGAGCAAGGACGGCGCTACATTCCAAGGAGCCGTGGGAAGCACGCTCTATCTCGATGAGTTCCACATCAACTACGAAGCGTATTAATATTGCATATTCACATGAAAAACAAGATACAACTTTTCTTCCTCACAGCATTCGCCTTTACCGCCTCGGCTCTCACTGCCTCGGCCCAGAACAATATCGGGGAACGCGATGCAGCGCTCCGACAGATGTCATCCAAAGGCTGGGAGTTTGAACTGAAGGCCGGACTCAATATCGGTGGTGCCACACCGTTGGGTCTGCCCCGCGAGATTCGTCATATCAACAGCTTCGACCCGAAACTGAACGGGACGCTCGAGGGCACCGTCACGAAATGGTTGGGCGAGCAACGCAAATGGGGTGTGGCAGCCGGTCTTAAGATTGAGTCCATGCGTATGTCGACCGGTGCACGCGTAAAAAACTATCACACGGAGATTATCCAGGACGGTGACCGTGTGGCGGGTTACTATACCGGTTATGACAAGACCAACTATAGCAGTACGAACATCACCATTCCCGTCACCGCCAATTACAGTTTCAATGACCGCTGGAAGGTACGCGCCGGTATGTTCGTCAGCTATCGCCTCGACGGTGAGTTCAACGGCTATGTGAGCGACGGTTATCTGCGCAACGGATCACCGGTGGGTGAGAAGGTGACCTTCAATGACGGAAGCTCGGCCAACTACAATTTCGACGATGACCTACGACGTTTCAACTGGGGTACACAGATTGGAGCTACATGGAACGCTTACCGCCACTTCTTCCTCTTCGGTGACCTGAGCTATTCGTTCAACAATATCTTCAAGCACGACTTCAAGACGGTGGCATTCACCATGCACCCTCTGTATTTCAATTTCGGATTCGGATACAGATTCTAATTATAAATCATACATTCATACATTCAATTATGAAGAAACTTTTTACACTTTTAATGGCAGCTACCTTAGCCATAGGGAGCTACGCCAAGGACTACACGGACACACTGGCCGTGACCGTCAATGGATCAACAACCACGCAGACAGCTACTATCAGCGTGGACAAGCAGGCTGACGGACGATACAACTTCGCCTTGAAGAACTTTAAGTTGAACATGGCGGGAAAAGTGATGGGTATCGGAAACATCGAGCTCAAGAACCTTGTGCCTGCTACAAGCAGCAAAGGAGAAGTGCTTGCCACCGACACCAAAATAACGATTTCAAAGGGTGATGACAAGTCTGTAGCCACGTGGATGGGCCCGGGACTGGGTAAGATTCCTCTCCAGCTGAAGACCCTTGTTCAGGATGATCATCTGTACACCGTGATCGATATTAACATGGCATCCTTGAATCAAGTCATCCACGTCACGTTCGGTGACAGATACCAGTTGCCCAACAGTGGGTTTGAGGATTATCGCACCGAGACAATTTCCAAATTAGACGCATCTTATAACCAGATTCAAGTAGCCGTTGAGGAGCCGCTCCACTGGCACTCTTTCGCTTCGGCTTCCGGTGACTATAAGGATGCAGCCAATGCATTCTCTGATCCACACACCTATTCCTCCGACGTCGTACGTAGCGGTGCTACGGGCAAGAAGAGTCTGCTGCTTACTTCTTCACAGGTATTGGGCATTGTCGCTAACGGCACCGTCACGAGCGGCCGCATGCAGGCAGGTTCTTGGGATGCAAGTGACACAAAAAACTGCGCCTACCTCTCTCTCGACAACACGGCAACGGATAGCCACGGCGATCTGTTCAGCAACCACATCGAAGGCTGCCCCGACTCACTCATCGTGTGGGTGAAGTTCAAGCAGAAAGAAGTTGTAGCCGAACATCCTTACGCTACCGTGAGCGCAGCGCTCACCGACGGCACTTATTATCAGGATCCGCAGGACAAGACCTATAACAATGTGGTCGGCACAGCCAAGGACAACAAGATTGCTTCCAACGACTTCCAGTGGCAAGAGGTGAAAATTCCGTTCACATACAACGACAACGACCTGTCTCCAAAAGCCATGCTGGTCACAATCTCTACCAATGCCGATGCAGGCCAGGGAAGTGCAGCTGACAACCTTTACGTGGATGACATCAGCCTCAAGTATGGCATTGAGAAGCCTGCCCTCTCCGTGGATGGCAAGGCTGTAGAACTGAGCAACAGCAATCTGACCGTTAAGACGGCAGACCCCGCCAACGCCACCATCACTCCGACAACTGGCAATCGCGGCTCTTTCGCAGCTATGAACACGATCAGCAGCAATGACAACCAAAAGGTTGTAAGAATTCTCTATTGCGCCGATGACCTCAACACCATGAAAGCGTATACACTCACGCTCGTAAAAGACAATGCAACAGGCATCAACGCTATCGCTGCTGACAGCAATGCCGCTCCCGAGCTTTACAACCTCGCAGGCCAGCGCATCAGCAACGCGCAACCCGGCCAGATCGTCATCGTCAAGAAAGGCGACAAGGCCGTGAAGGTATTGAAGTAATTGACACGACAAGTTCACAAATTCACAGTTTACCTGTGCATTTGTGAACTTGTTCTTTTATATCGTTCCATCCCAAACAATTTGTCAGAAGAAACCACTTCGATTATTTGCGAATATCAATCCTTTTGCTTAATTTTGCTGCATAATCATAAGATAAGATTATGCTCGTTACATTTGAGGAACAATATCTTGAAGACCTGTAACGAAAGGAAAGACAGAAGGCAAGAAACACTGCTTTCAGTCTCAAATCGTACGAGGCTACCAAAAAGCAATAAAATACCTAATCACCGCCTCACGTATAGAAGACTTATTTCCAATCAAGTCTCTACATTTTGAGGCTCTTCATGGTGATAAGAAAGGTAGATTCTCTGTCAAAGCCAACGACCAGTATAGGGTCGAGTTTACTGTTAGCGAAGAAAAAGGAGATACGCTTGTTTCCATTTGTAACGTTTTAGAATTGTCGAATCATTATAATAAATAACGAAATGAGCAATACGAACAATAAGCTATATGCCAACAACATGACATCATCCCTCTTGATTCATCCAGGAGAGATGATAAAAGACGAGATTGAGGCAAGAGGAATCAAACAAAAAGTCTTGGCGGAGAAAATGGGAGTCTCATATACTGTCTTCAATGAAATTCTCAATGGTAAGCGCCCGGTCACAACAGAATACGCTCTCCTGCTGGAAGCAGCCTTAGGCATTGACGCAGGAATATGGCTTCGTATGCAAACTGACTATAACATGCAAAAAGCAAAAGCAGACAAGACATTTATGAACCGCTTAGAGCATATACGACGCTATGCCGCTGTGCTTTAATTATTAAAAGCTCATGGAACAACTGTTGCACTATTGCTGGAAACACCGGCTCTTCCCGCTCGACGGCCTCAGAACGACTGAGGGCGAGGAGGTTGAAGTGATAGACCCGGGCCTGCACAACCATAATGCGGGTCCCGACTTCTTCAACGCCAAGGTGAAGATTGGCGGACAGTTGTGGGTGGGCAACGTAGAGATTCATGACAAGGCCAGTGACTGGTTCCTGCACGGACATGAGAAAGATGCACTATATAATAATGTGGTGCTGCATGTCGTAGGCAAAGCGGATACGCAAGCCGTCACCCAAGATCAGGTGGAACCACCGCAGATGGAACTGGAGGTACCGGAGCTCGTGCGGCAGAACTATGAGGCGCTGCTCAAGACCGACAGTTATCCGCCTTGTTATAAGATCATCCCATCGCTCAGCCGCCTGATGAAACACGCCTGGATGAGTGCCTTGGAGACGGAGCGGCTGGAGCGTAAGACGGAGGATATCAAGCGGCGTGCCGCCCGTTGTCAGGGCTCATGGGAGGGGGCTTATTTCGTGACCATGGCACGCAACTATGGTTTCGGCATCAATGCAGAGGCGATGGAACAGTGGGCGCTCAGCATTCCACTCAATGACGTGGCGCACCACAGCGACAGTATCTTTCAGATAGAGGCGCTCTTCATGGGACAGGCAGGACTGCTCAATCCGCTCTCCGTACCCGAGCGCCATCGTACGGCAGCACTCGCCGACGAGTATCTCTTCAAACTCAACAACGAGTATCAGTATCTCGCACATAAATATTCCTTGCAGCCCATCGACTTCCACCTCTGGCGCTTCCTCCGCCTGCGGCCGCAGAATTTCCCGCATATCCGCATCGCACAGCTTGCCAACCTTTATTATCATCGCAAGGCCAGTCTTTCGCAGCTCATCGACTGCAAGGATATCAAAAGTGCCAAGGCGCTACTCATGACGGAGGTCACCGACTACTGGCAGACCCATTACGCCTTCGGTTGTGAGAGTAAGGCCAATAAGAAGCATCTCTCCGAAGCCTCACTCAACCTCTTGCTCATCAACACCGTTGTACCTATCTTCTTCGCCTACGGGCGCCACCGCCAGGATGACACGCTCTGCGACCGCTCCTTCGACTTTCTCGAACAGCTCAAAGCCGAGGACAACCACATCACGCGCACCTGGCAGGAAGTGGGACTCATGGTGGAGAATGCCGGAGACAGTCAGGCACTGATACAACTGAAAAATGAATACTGCGACCGGCGCGACTGTCTACGCTGCCGGTTCGGATACGAATACTTACGTAATGTTTAGTGTTGAATGTTTAGTGTTAAATGAGGAACACTCAACATTAAACATTAAACACTCAACATTAAATATTCAACACTTAACATTACAATCATTACAATCATTAAGCACATAACACTTAACATTCAACATTACAATCATTAAACACTCAACATTCAACACTTAACATTATGAAGAAGTACCTGTTTACAACACGCATGGAAGTACGCGACTACGAATGCGACATCGAAGGGATCGTAAACAATGCCAACTACCTCCATTACACAGAACATACGCGCCATCGGTTCATCAACAGTTTAGGTATCAGCTATGCCAAGTTGCATGAAGAGAAACATGTCGACCCCGTCGTGGCACGTATGACCTTGAAGTTCAAGGCACCGCTCCACTGCGATGATGTCATGCTCTCGTGCGTCAACGTGCGGAAGGAAGGGCTGCGCTATATCTTCAGTCACGACATCTACCGGGAGGCCGACGAGAAACTCTGCTTCCACGGCGATATAGAACTCGTGATGCTCATCAACGGCAAGCTCGGGGAGAGCGAAGACTACGACAATGCGTTTCTCCCCGTCATAGAGAAGTTTAATAAGGAAAATGCAGAATAGGGAAGAAGTTCTCAACACCATCATCCTCACACGGCTCAGTTATTACCATCTCAACACGATGGTGGAGCTCTATCGGCAGTTAGGATCCGCTACGGCTATCATTGAGCAGCGACACGACCTCGGCAAGATGTTCAGAGGGTTGCCGCAACGCATCCTTGATGACCTGGCAAGTATTAATGTCATGAAGCCAAGAGCTGAAGAGGAACTGTCGTGGGCCGAAGCTCACGGTGTGCGCATGCTATGCCTGAACGATACCGATTATCCACGACGGCTCAAGGAAGCACCCGACGCGCCTTTGATGCTTTTCTATAAAGGAAACGCCGACCTCAACACCCGCCATATCGTCGATATTGTTGGTACCCGCCACTGCACACGCTATGGTGATGATCTCATCCACGTCTTCGTCCGCGACCTCCACAGACTCGTACCCGACACGCTCATCGTCAGTGGACTGGCTTATGGCGTTGACATCCACGCACATCGGGAGGCGTTAGCCAACGGTATGAAGACCGTCGCCGTTTTAGCCCACGGCCTCGACACACTCTATCCGCCTGCTCACCGCGACACCGCCAACGAGATGATAACCCATGGTGGACTCATCACCGAGTATATGACGCGCACACAACCCGACAAACTCAACTTCGTGCGGCGCAACCGCATCACCGCCGGGCTCTGCGATGCCACTATCCTTGTAGAGAGTGCCCGCAAAGGAGGTGGGCTTATCACCACGCGCATCGCCAAGGAGTACAACCGCGATGTCTTTGCATTCCCCGGTCCTGTAGGTGCACCTTACAGCGAAGGCTGCAACAATCTCATCCGCAGTTGTGGTGCAGGCCTCATCACCTCCGCAGCAGATTTTGTAGAAGAGATGGGATGGGAGAAGGAAGCCTCACTGATACAGGCAAGAGCCCAAGGCATCGAGCGACAACTCTTCCCCAACCTCAGTGCCGATGAGCAACGCATCGTCAATATTCTCCAAGCCACCAATGACCTTCGCCAGGATATCATTGCCGTGAAGACCGGTCTCTCTTCCGGCTCCCTCACTGCCCTCCTTTTTCAATTGGAAATGAAGGGTGTCGTGAAAGCGTATGCCGGAGGCACCTACCACCTGATGGCATAATACACTTGAAGTCGCTATTTACGACTTCAAGTTTAAATCAGAGTGCAGCTATTTCTTCAACAGACAACCCTGTGTACTTTGCTATCGACTCAATAGACATTCCATCCGCTTTCATAGCCTGAGCATTACTTATTTTCGCCTGATGCTCTCCTTCCGCACGACCTTCCGCACGACCTTCCGCACGTCCTTCTGCACGGCCTTCTGCACGGCCTTCCGCACGTCCTTCTGCACGGCCTTCTGCACGTCCTTCCGCACGTCCTTCCGCTATTCCTCGCTGACGGGCACTGTTATAATAGGTCTTTTCTGTTCGCACAATATCCCAAAACTTGTCGTACCCGTTCAACTGTGCTTCCGTATAAGATGATTCTTCGAGAATCCCTATAGCCTTACTCACTTCAGGGTTCTCAAGGAGTTCCTTGGGTGCTCTTTGTGCATCACCCATCTCTGTCAGATAGCGGAGCCAGAGTACCTGCATTTTCTTCTGCGAATAATTCTGAGGCTTAAACTTCGGCAACTCTATAAATATAAGGTGTAAACCCTCTATTACAGTATCAGGATGATCAACATCAGCTACATCATAATGGTGGTAGTAATCCGATGAGTCTTTTTGGAAAATATCATTGACCAGATTCAATGAATAGACAGGCTGCAACAATTCGTATTGTTCCTTCCTGTCAAGTTGACGCACATAGGCCTTACAGGCATTGAACAATACCCGCTGCTTAAATTCCTCCGACCAGATCATCTGCATTTCAACAAGGAACTGCCGGCCCTCACTATCCTTACACCGAACATCAACAATGCTATTCTTCTTTAAAGGATTATCAGGGACAAGTTCTATCGGAATATATTCCACAGACTTGACCTGATGATCTTTGTCCAGAGGTAAAAGAGCATTAATAAGACTTATAACGAGATCCGGGTGCTCTCCAAACACTCGTTTAAATGTCAAATCCGCGCGTGGGTCTAAGTATCTCATAATATTTTCCTAACTGGTTTCCGCAAAAATAAGAAGATTTGTTGTAATTCACAACTTTCTACAATCTTTTTTTCACAGAATTAATTTATAGATTCGATATGCTTGGGTACACAACATTTGTAAGGTCTCCAACCTTCAGGGGAAATCATCTTCTTCCTTGCGAAGAGACTCCAACTTCATTAACACATTGACCATCGGCTCTGAACCTAACAGCCCTGATTATTACGCCTTCATCATCTCCACGTCTCTTGCGAGCTTCACCTTCGGATCTTCCATAAACCGCCAGTAGGCGACAGGCATGACGGTGAGGATGAAGAACATCGTGAAGATCGTACCGAGGAAGATGACGGCGGCCATCGGCATCCACAGCGAACTGCCGCCTAAGAGCATAGGCACCACACCCACCGAGGCACAGGCCGAAGTGAGGAAGATCGGACGCATGCGCTCCTTCGCGGCTTCAAGGATACTGTCGTGCATCGACATATTCTTCGTATTGTAGAGCTCGTGGGCATAGTCGAAGAGGATGATACCATTTCGTACAAGCACACCCATGAGCGACACGAAGCCAAGGATACACGTCAGACTCACATCAATACCTGTCATCCAGATGCCCACCGAGGCACCGAAGATACAGAGCGCCAGACTGCCGAGCATGATGAACGACTCACGCACATTGCGGAAATGCCATATCAAGACAAAGAAGATGATGCACACGGCAATGATCAGCGCCGCGACGATATTCGGGATCTGCTCCGTATCCGTCTCATACTGACCGCCATAGCTCACCTGTACGCCATCGGGGAGATGCATCGATGCCACTTCCTTCATGATCGATGCGTTCATATGCTCCACATTGTATTGTGGATCTACCTCCGCCACAACCGATATTGTGCGCAGACCATTGCGGTGCACGATCTGCCCATATTCCATCTTCTTCTCCACCGTCGCGATCTCACGAAGCGGTACGGAGCGGAGCCCGCCGAGCACGGGCATCTGCTCGTTGAGCAAGTCGTTGACCGACGACGAATCGCTATGCAGCGATTTGATGACGGTCTTCACACTAAAATCGCCGTCCCACATCTGTGCCACGGGGAGACCGGAGGAATAGCGCAGGGCAAGGTTCATCTGCACATAGGCATTCGTCAAACCGAGCCGGTCGGCAGCATCCTCATTGAGCTTGATGCGCGTTGTAGCCAACGGCTCACGCCAGTCGGTACGCACGAGCTCCAGACCGTCCCGAAGACGCAGCCTATGCTCGATACTGTCTGCTGCCGTGTTCAGTGCCGTGAAGTCGTCGCCCGTGATACGCACCTCTATCGGGTTCTCTTCCTTACTGTAAGAAAGGTGCTTGATCTTCACGATACCCTCCGGGAAATAGTTCGTGAAGCGCTTCTTGCACTCCGCCACAATCTTCTCCGTAGCATCATTGCTCTTGGTATTGACAATGAACTGTGCGAAGTTGTCTCCCGGGATCTGCGGCGCGTAAGTCGTCTGGAATCGGGGCGAAGACATGCCATGGAAGTTGGCCACCGACACCACACCCGGGATGCGGCGGATCATGTGCTCCAAAGAGTCGGTGAGCACATTCGTACCCTTCACCGTGGTACCCGTAGGCATGAACACCTCCACGGCGAACTGGTCGCGCTGGGCGATAGGCATGAGCTTCTGAGGCAACAGGGCAAAGACGAGGCATCCGATGACGATGCTCGCAATCCCTGCGCCCAAGGTCACACGCCAGTGGGCAAAGCATTTCTCGATAGCTTTATTGTAGAAGCGCTGCATGACATCGAGGAGGTTGAAGGCTTTCTTGCCGTTCACCGTCACCCCCGTCTCGATAGGC
>ULTQ01086822.1_pt1 | contig 16745 bp, 29 predicted proteins | sample 1957731 | NCBI WGS metagenome assembly ULTQ01 (sample SAMEA4835738, study PRJEB28245) | human gut metagenome | biome: gut microbiome; material: fecal sample | place: Denmark | collected 2008 | reverse complement strand
CCTGTAGTTCAAAACTCAACTTTTTAAATTATTAATTTCTTTTTCTAAAGCATTTATAACTTTTTTCATCATATTTATTTGATCGTCAATTTCTTCTTTATTATTACTTTTGAACATATTTATTAAATTATCATCATTAATTACATGCCGATTATTTTGATTTGAACTGCCTGATCTATTGTTCAAAACTTGTTGTTGTGCTGAATTTGTACACAAAACTTGTCCAATCAACATAAACCAGTTACCAAGTGAATTTTGTTCAGCTGGTGTTGATTCATCTAATAATAAATATCCAATAATAATTGCGCTTAACGTATATGTTTTTGAATTAATGCTCGGAATTATGTTCATAACCATCACTATTAAAAGATATGCACAATAAAAAAAAGTAGAAATGTTTCTACTAATCTTTAAATAGTCTTTTTAAAAAAGGTTTACCGATTTCATATAATAGTAATCCACTCATATTAAAGCATAAAACAATTAATAGTGGTAGTAATTTGATTTCTACAATATTAATAAATTTTCCAATTGGTGTTAGAAAAAATAAAATTTCAACAAAAGCAACAACTATTAATCCAATATTCATACACTTGTTAGAAAAAAATCCCTGTTTATAAATAGTTTCTTTTATGTTTCTACAAGATACTGCATATAATAATTCTTGAATTACTACAGTAAGTAATGCAAGTGATCTAGCTATATCTGAATTAAAAAATTTTAATGACACAAAATAGGTAATTAGTGCAAAAATAGTTTCTATTAATGCAGAGAATATTATACTAGAAATTACAAAGTGTGTAAAAATAGGTTTATCAATTCCTCTAGGTTTTTGATTCATAATATTTTTTTCTGATTTTTCAAACGATAAACAAATACTTGGTACTGTATCGGTAATTAAATCTATAAATAATATATGTATTGGTAATAAAATTGTATGTCCCGTGAATATTCCTATTAAGACTGTAAATAATTCAGCAAAATTACTTGAAAGAGAATATACAACATTATTTCTTATATTAGTAAAAATTCTTCTACCTTCTTCAACAGCGTCGACAATTGTTGAAAATGAATCATCAAGTAAAATTATATCCGCAACAGATTTTGTTACATCAGTTCCAGTTATTCCCATACCAATACCTACGTGCGCGTCTTTAATAGCTGGCGCATCATTAACTCCATCTCCAGTCATAGCAACCACTTTACCATTTGCTTGCCATGCAGCAACAATTCTTGATTTGTGAATTGGACTAACTCTAGCGTAAACGCTATATTTTTTTACAATTTCTTGTAATTCAAAATCGTTATATTTATCTAATTCAGAACCTATAATTCCTTCATTATTATTATTTATTATTCCTATTTCTTTGGCAATTGCACAAGCTGTATTTAAGGAATCCCCGGTAATCATAACTGGTCTAATGTGTGCATTTTTGCACTTTTGCACAGATTCTTTAATATCTACTCTAGGCGGATCAATTATACCAATCATTCCAACAAAAATTAAATTATTTTCTTCATTTAGTGTTTCTATAGAGTTTGTAGGAATATTTTTAAGTTCCTTATATGCGAAACCTATAACTCTTAGAGCATTATCAGCCATCTCTTTTTCTTTTTGTTTTATATCGAAAATTAATGATGCAGATAATTCTTTAGTTATTTTATCTTCAATATATTTGCATTTCTCTAATAAGTTTTCTATACTTCCCTTTACTAAAATATAAGTTTTATTATCAATATTATTAACAGATGACATTAATTTTCGTTCACTATCAAATGGTGCAAAATTAATCCTTTGATATTTTTCTTTAATATATATAGGATCAATATTATTATTTTTTAAATAATCATACATACAAGTTTCGGTTGGATCACCGATTAATTTGTTATTGCTAGTAATTGTTTCATTGGCTAATGACATTATGTAGTTTGCCATTTTTTTATTTAAAATGTATTCTTCTTTTATTTGCATTTTATTTTGAGTGATTGTGCCAGTTTTGTCAGAACAAATAATATCAGTAGAACCAAGTGTTTCAACAGCACTCATTTGTCTAACAATTGTCTTTTTTTTAGCTAGGGCATTAGAACCTGTAGAAAGTGCAATTGTAATAACTGCAGGTAATCCCTCTGGAATAGCTGCAACAGCAAGTGATACACAAAGCATAATAATTTCAATTAATTTATAATTGTTTAATACCCCATAGAAAAATATAAAAATAATAATTATAAAAACTAAGATTGTAATTTTCTTACTAATTTCATTCATTTTAATTTGGAGTGGGGTACTAACTTCATAAGGAGTATTTAAAGATTTAGCGATGCTACCTATTTCAGTATCCATTCCAGTTTTTACTACAATTGCTTCTACGGTGCCATTAATAATGTTACAACCTGAAAACAGCATATTACTTTGTTCTTGAATTAAAAGTGAATCATTTAACATTTTGTTAGTTTTTTTTACAGGTATTGATTCTCCTGTCAATGGCGATTCATCAACACTAAGATTAGACTCGGAAATAATTCTTGCATCTGCCGGAATTTTGTCTCCAGCTTCTAACAAAATAATATCTCCTGGAACGATTAATATAGAATCTACAATCGCAATTTTTCCGTTTCTTCTTATTTTGCAAGTAGATGTTGAATAATTTTTTAAACTTGATAATGTTACTTCGGCTTTTTGTTCTTGAATGAAACTCATTATAGCGTTTAATAATACAACAATTGTTATTACAATTGTATCAGTATATTCGTGAGAAAATAAATAACCATAAACAAACATTATAATAGCGACAATTATTAAAATAATAATCATTGGCTCATTAAACTGACTAATAAAACGTTTAAATGGTGATTTTCCTTTAGCTTCCTTTATTTCATTTTTACCATATTCAAGAATTCTTCCTTGAATTTTATCCTGATCCATCCCGTTTCTAGATGAATCGAATTCTTTAAAAATCTCATTGAGATCCTTATTATAAAAATTCATAATGTGCCTACCTTTCTTCAAATAAATTGTATCATTTAAATAAAAAAAATTCTACAAATTATATATATAAGAAAGATATATTAATTATTTTGAAAAATAAAATAAAAAAATCATAAAAAAGCCTTGCTTTTCATATATTTTTATTGTATAATTTTGAATGTGTGGCATGCATTGATGTGTGAGGTTGCCGATACACCAGGTTAAGTTGTTAATAAATTTAAAATGATTATCGGGTTTTTACACGGAGCAAGTCTATACTGGATATAGGCGAAGGGAGGATACAATATGTCAAATACTAAAGTTCGTATTAAGGCTAGAGCATATGATCATAAAAGTTTAGATCAAGCTTGTGCTAAAATAGTTGATACTGTTAAGAGAACTGGTGGAGAAGTAAGTGGACCAATTCCATTACCAACAGAAATCGAAAAAGTAACAATCTTAAGAGCTGTTCACAAATACAAAGATTCACGTGAACAATTCGAAAAAAGAACACACAAAAGACTTATTGATATCACAAATCCAAGCAAGGAAACTATTGACGCACTAGCTCATTTAGATATTCCAAGCGGTGTTGATATCAAAATTGATACTAAATAATAGGAGGAAAAAAGTATGAAAGGAATCTTAGGTCGTAAAATTGGAATGACTCAAGTATTTACAAAATCTGGAAAATTGATTCCTGTAACTGTTGTTAGTGTTGAACCAAATGTTGTAACACAAATTAAGACAAAAGAAAATGATGGTTATGAAGCTATTCAATTAGGATTTGATACAAAGAGAGAAAAGTTAGCGACAAAAGCTTCTATTGGACATACCAATAAAGCTAATACTACACCTAAGCGCTTCTTTAGAGAAATAAAAGGTGTAGAGATCAGTAATTATACTTTAGGTCAAGAAGTTAAAGTAGATATATTTACTGAAGGAGAAATGGTTGACGTAACTGGTACAACTAAAGGAAAAGGTTTCCAAGGTGTTATCAAACGTCATGGTCAAAGTAGAGGGCCTATGGGACATGGTTCACATTATCACAGAAAACCTGGATCAATGGGAACAATGAGACCAATGCGTGTATTCAAAGGTAAAGCATTACCAGGACACATGGGTATTGATACAGTAACAATTCAAAATCTTGAAATTGTAGCTGTAGATGTTGAAAATAATGTAATCTTAATCAAAGGTAATGTTCCAGGAGCAAACAAGTCTTTAGTTATTATTAAGACTGCTGTAAAAAATCCGGGAAAAATCAATGAAAGAGAAGAATTAATTTCTTATACTGAAAACGACTCTACTGTAGAAAATAATGAATCAGCAACTGCTGAGTCAGAAAATTAGTAGGAGGTATATAAATGAAAAATATATCTGTATTAAATATTAAAGGTGAAAAAGTAAAAGAAATTACTTTAAATGAAACAGTTTTTGGAATTGAACCAAATGACGCTGTTTTATATGATGCAATTACATTATCAAGAAACAATTCTAGACAAGCAAGTGCCAACACTAAAACACGTAGTGAAGTAAGTGGTGGAGGAAAGAAACCATGGAGACAAAAAGGAACAGGACGTGCTCGTCAAGGTAGTACTAGAGCTCCACATTGGTATCATGGTGGTGTAGTATTTGGACCAACTCCAAATCGTAATTACACTAAGAAAATGAATAAGAAAGAAAGAAGATTAGCTTTAAAATCTGCATTATCATATAAATTGATTGATTCAGAAATGATTGTTTTAGACGCTATGAAATTAGAAAGTGGAAAAACGAAAGAAGCTATTCAAGTTCTTACTAATTTAAAAGTTAATAATGAAAAAACATTAATCGTTGTTAATGAATTAGATGAAAATCTAGTTTTAGCTACTCGTAATTTAGCTAATGTTATCTTACTTGAAACAGATGAAATCAATACATTAGATGTTGTATCTGCAGATAGATTAGTTATTACTGAAGATGCTGTTAAAAAAATAGAGGAGGTGCTAGCATAATATGAATAATTATAGAGATATCATAAAAGCACCAATTATAACTGAAAAAAGTTCTACTTTAGCACAAAATAATACTTATGTATTTAGTGTTGATGTTAAAGCAAATAAAACACAAATCAAAGAAGCTATAGAAAAAGTATTCAATGTTAGTGTTGAAAATGTAAATACAGTTAACGTAAAACCAAAGAAAAAAAGAGTTGGACGTTATGCTGGAAAAACAAACAGAGTAAAAAAAGCAATTGTTAAATTAAAAAAAGGAAGTTCAATTGAACTTAATTAACTCTAAAGGAGGATTAATATGCCAGTAAGAAATTATAAACCAATGACTAATGGTCAAAGAGGAAAATCAACATTAATTAATGATGAAATTACAACAACAATTCCTGAAAAATCATTAGTTGTTACATTAAAGAAAAATGGTGGTCGTAATAATCAAGGTAGAATTACAGTAAGACACCGTGGTGGTGGAGCTAAAAGAAAATACCGTGTTATTGATTTCAAAAGAAATAAAGACGGTGTAGTAGGAACTGTAGTTTCAATTGAATACGATCCAAATAGATCTGCTAACATTGCTTTAATTAGTTATACTGATGGAGAAAAAAGATATATCATTGCTCCAAAAGGTATAAAAGTAGGAAATAAAATTGAAAGTGGAGATAATGTAGATATCAAAGTTGGTAACTCATGTCCACTAGCTAATATTCCAGAAGGAACATTAGTTCATAATGTTGAACTTAAAGCAGGAAAAGGTGCTCAAATGGCTCGTTCTGCAGGTTCAAGCGTTCAAATCCTTGGTAGAGAAGGAAAATATACATTACTTCGTTTAAGTAGTGGAGAAGTTCGTAAAGTATTAAGTACTTGTCGTGCAACAATCGGTGAAGTAGGAAATGCTGATTACGAACTAGTAAGTTTAGGAAAAGCTGGTCGTAAAAGACATATGGGAATTAGACCAACTGTTCGTGGTTCTGTTATGAACCCTAATGATCACCCACATGGTGGTGGTGAAGGACGTGCACCAATCGGTCGTAAAGGTCCAGTTACTCCTTGGGGTAAACCAGCATTAGGATATAAGACACGTGACAAGAAAAAAGCTTCAAATAAGTTAATTGTTCGTCGTCGTAAAAAATAAGGGAAAGGATGATTGAAATTGGGTAGAAGTATTAAAAAAGGTCCATATGCAGAAGAAAGCTTAATGAAAAAAGTAGCAGCTGTTACTGCATCTGGAAAAAAAGAAGTTATTAAAACATGGTCTCGTCGCTCAACAATCTTCCCTGATTTTGTTGGACATACATTTGCTGTTCATAATGGAAAAGAATTTATTCCAGTTTATGTAACAGACGATATGGTAGGTCATAAATTAGGTGAATTTGCACCAACTCGTAAATTTGGTGGACACGGCGAAGATAAAGATAAAAAATAGTTGCCAGGAAGGAGGACTAAAATGGAAGCAAAGGCGATTGCAAAAGATGTTAGAATTGCGCCTCGTAAAGCTCGTTTAGTTATAGATTTAGTACGTAATAAAAGTGTTATCGAAGCTGATACAATTTTAGCTAATATAAATAAAGAAGCAGCAAGATTAATACGTAAAGTATTAACATCAGCTGTAGCAAATGCAGAAAACAATTTAGGTTTAAATAAAAATAATTTATATGTTAAAGAAGCCTATATTAATGAAGGTCAAACTTTAAAAAGAATGAAATTTGGTTCTCGTGGACACGTAGATCCAATTAAAAAAAGATCAAGTCATATAACAATTGTTGTTAGTGAAAAAAATTAAAAGAAAGGTGGTAAACTGATGGGTCAAAAAGTTAGTCCAATAGGACTTAGAATTGGTATTAACAAAACTTGGGAATCTAAGTGGTATGCTGATAACAAAGATTTTGCTAAGTTTTTAAATAATGATGTTGAGATTCGTAAGTTTTTATCAAAAAAATTAAAAGACGCAGCAGTTTCAAGTATTCTTATTGAAAGAAATGCTAAGAAAACTAATGTAATCATTAATACCGCAAAACCAGGTGTTGTAATTGGTCACGGTGGAGATGAAATTGAAAAAATTAAGAATCAATTATCAAAACTAGTTAATGAAGATATACAAATTTCAATTATGGAAATTAAAAATCCAGATTTAGATGCAGCTTTGGTCGCAGAACAAATTGCACATCAAATTGAAAATCGTGTATCATTTAGAATAGCTCAAAAAAGAGCAATTAGAAATACAATGAAAGCAGGAGCAAAAGGAATTAAAACTTCTGTATCTGGTCGTTTAGGTGGAGCAGATATGGCGAGAACTGAAGGCTATACTGAAGGAAACATTCCACTTCATACTTTAAGAGCAAATATTGATTATGCTCACAAAGAAGCTGATACAACTTATGGTAAAATCGGTGTAAAAGTATGGATTTATAAAGGAGAAATCCTTCCTGGAACAAAGAACAAGGGAGGTAATAACGATGGCAGTAATACCAAAAAGAACTAAATATAGAAGACCTCATCGTTTAAGATACGATGGAGTTGCTAAAGGAAATACTAAACTAACATTTGGTGAATATGGTTTAATGGCAATGGAAGGTGCTTGGATTACTCAACAACAAATCGAAGCTGCTCGTATTGCAATGACACGTTATATGAAACGTGGAGGAAAAGTTTGGATAAATATTTTCCCTCATCTTTCATTAACTAAAATTCCTCTAGAAACTCGTATGGGTAAAGGTAAAGGACAACCTGAAGTATGGGTTGCTGTTGTAAAACAAGGTAAAATTATGTTTGAAATTGGAGGCGTTGACGAACAAACTGCTCGTGAGGCTTTAAGACTTGCTATGCATAAACTTCCAATTAAATGTAAATTTGTAACTAAAGAAAGTGGTGAAGCTAGTGAAAAATAGTGAAATTAGAGAATTAACAAATGAACAAATACTAGCTAAGATAGATGAGTATAAAGAAGAATTATTTAATTTACGTTTTAGCCAAGCTACTGGAAATCTTGAAAAACCTTCAAGAATTAATGAACTTAGAAAATTAGTAGCACGTATGAAAACAATTCTACGTGAAAGAGAACTAAATAAATAGGGAGGCTTACATGGAAGAAAAAAGAAAACGTGAAGAAATTGGAAAAGTTGTAAGTGATAAAGCTGATAAAACAATTACAGTTTTAGTTGAAACTTATGTAACAAATCCTAAATATAAAAAACGTGTTAAATATTCTAAAAAATATACTGCACATGATGAAAAAAACGAAGCTAAAGTCGGAGATATAGTGCGTATTGTTGAAACTAGACCATTATCAAAAATGAAAAGATATCGTTTAGTTGAAATAATTGAAAAAGCAATTATTTTATAATTGTAAACGAAGGAGGATTAATATATGATTCAACCAGAAAGCCGTTTAAAAGTTGCTGACAATTCTGGAGCTCGTGAATTATCTGTAATTAGAGTTCTAGGTGGAAGTAAAGTAAAAACTGGTAACATTGGTGATATAGTTGTTGGAACTATTAAAAAAGCAACTCCTAACGGTACAGTTGGAAAAGGAAAAGTTGTAAAGGCTGTTGTAGTTAGAAGCAAATTTGGTCTAAGAAGAGAAGATGGATCTTATATTAAGTTTGATGATAATGCTTGTGTTATTATTAAAGATGATAAAAGTCCAGTTGGAACTCGTGTATTTGGACCAGTAGCACGTGAATTACGTGAAAATTTTATGAAGATTGTATCACTTGCTAAAGAAGTGTTATAAATCGTATTGGAGGGAAATGCATGAACTTTAAAGTTGGAGATAAAGTTGTTGTTATTGCTGGTAAAGATAAAGGTAAAGAAGGAAAAATAACTAAAACTTTCAAATCAGAAAATAAAGTTATCGTTGAAGGCGTAAACATGATAAAAAAACATGTTAAACCAAATGGAGAAGCTGCAGGTAGTATCGTTGATATGGAAGCGCCAATTCATGCTTCAAATGTAATGATTCTTGATCCTAAAACAAACAAAAGAACCAGAATAGGACATACTGTTGATAAAAAAGGGAATAAAGTTAGATGTACAAAAAAATCTAATGAAATTCTTAATTAATTGGAAGGAGGGTATATATGAACCGCCTAAAAGAAAAATATAACAAAGAAATCGTACCAAGCTTAAGACAAAAGTATAATTATAAAAGTGTAATGGAAGTTCCAGCATTAGAAAAAATTGTTGTAAATATGGGAGTTGGCGATGCATCACAAAATAGTAAATTACTAGATGCAGCTATGGCTGATCTTGAAGCAATTACAGGACAAAAAGCTGTAAAAACTCATGCTAAAAAAGCTATCGCAGGATTCAAAATTCGTCAAGGTCAAGCAATCGGATGTAAGGTAACATTACGTGGAGAAGCAATGTATAATTTTCTAGATAAATTAATTAGTATTACATTACCTCGTGTTAGAGATTTCCGTGGAATTTCAAATAGAGCATTTGATGGTCGTGGAAATTACACACTAGGACTTACAGAACAATTAATTTTCTCAGAAATTGAATATGATAATGTCGTAAAAGTACGTGGTATGGATATAGTTTTTGTTACAACTGCAAAAACAAATAAAGAAGCACACGATCTTTTAAATGGTTTCGGAATGCCATTTAAGAAGTAATCAATTAGGAGGATATTATGGCTAAGAAAAGCATGATTGTAAAAGCTAATCGTAAACCAAAATTCAAAGTACGTGAATATACACGTTGTCAAAGATGTGGAAGACCTCATGCAGTACTTAGAAAATATGGTATTTGCCGTATTTGTTTTAGAGAATTAGCTTATAAAGGACAAATTCCAGGGGTTAAAAAATCAAGTTGGTAATTGAAGGGAGGATATAAATGACTACAGATCCAATCGCAGATATGCTTACAAGAATTCGTAATGCAAATCAAATGCGTTATAAAGAAGTTGAAGTACCCGCTTCAAAAATTAAATTAGAAATTGCTAAAATTTTAAAAGAAACAGGTTTTATTGTTGATTATAAAATTAAGAAAAATGATACTCAAGATACAATAGTATTATTCTTAAAATATGGTCAAAATAAAGAAAGAGTAATAACTGGATTAAAAAGAATTTCAAAACCAGGATTACGTGTTTATGCAAATGCTAAAGAAATGCCAAGAGTTTTAAATGGGTTAGGAATTGCTATCGTTTCAACATCAAAAGGTGTTATGACTGATAAAGAAGCAAGAGAAGCAAATCTTGGTGGAGAAGTTTTAGCATACATTTGGTAGAAAGGAAAGGATTATTATGAGTCGTATTGGTAATAGAATAATATCAATACCTGAAAATGTTACTGTATCAGTTGATGGTAATATTGTAAAAGTAGTTGGTCCTAAAGGAGAACTTTCTACTGAGGTAAATAAAAATATTACTGTTACAGTTGCTGATAATAAAGTTACTGTTACAAGAAAAAATGATAATTTTAAAAATTTTCATGGAACAGCAAATGCTTTAATCAATAATATGATTATTGGAGTAACTGAAGGTTATGAAAAAAAATTGGAATCAATTGGTGTAGGTTACCGTTTTCAAGTTAAAGGCAGTGACACATTAGTTGTTACAGCTGGTTATTCTCATCCAGTTGAAGTAAAAGTTCCAGCAGGATTAACAATTGAAAGTCCAAGTAATACAGAATTACTAATTAAAGGTGCTGACAAATGTAAAGTTGGAGAATTTGCTGCTAATATAAGAAAAATAAGAGAACCAGAACCATATAAAGGTAAAGGTATTCGTTATACAGATGAACATGTTCGTCGTAAAGAAGGAAAGAAAGCTTCTAAATAAGCTTAAATTAAAGGAGAGATTACTATGATAAAAAAAGTATCACGTAACGAGATGCGTCAAGCAAGACACGCTCGTATCAGAGAAAAAATCACTGGTACATCTAGCGTTCCTAGATTAAACGTATTCCGTTCAAACAAAAATATATTTGCTCAAATCATAGATGATGAGGCTCAAGTTACTTTAGTTAGCGCTTCCTCAATCGACAAAGATTTAAAACTTGAAAATGGAAGCAACATAGAAGCTGCTACAAAAGTTGGCGAATTAATCGCAAAAAGAGCTAAAGAAGCAAAAATTACAAAGGTAACATTTGATAGAGGTGGTTACCTATATCATGGACGTGTAAAAGCATTAGCTGAAGCTGCACGTGAAAATGGATTAGAATTCTAAAAGGAGGGTAATTAATGGAAACTAAAAAAAGAGAACCTCGCCAAAAATTATATGAAGAAGAAATCATTGAAGTAAAAAGAGTTACAAAAGTAACTAAAGGTGGACGTCATTTCCGTTTCTCAGCCACAATGGCAGTTGGAGATAGAAAAGGTCATGTTGGAATTGGAACAGGTAAGGCAAACGAAGTACCAGATGCAATGAAAAAAGCAGTACAAGCTGCTACAAAGAACATTGTTAAAGTTTCAATCGTTGACGAAAGAACTATTCCACATGAAGCTATTGGTGTACAAAGTGCTAGTAAGGTTATGTTGAAACCAGCTTCAAAAGGTACTGGAGTAAAAGCAGGAGGACCAGTAAGAGCAGTATTAGAACTTGCTGGAGTTAAAGATATTTTATCTAAATCATTAGGTTCAAATACAAAAGTTAATATGGCTTATGCTACATTAAATGCATTAAAATCACAAAGAACAGTAGAAGAAGTTGCTGCATTACGCGGTAAAAAAGTAGAGGAGATATTATAATATGAAATTAAATAATATTCATCCAGCACTAGGCGCTACAACTGTTAGTAAAAGAGTTGGACGCGGAACTGGAAGTGGAAATGGAAAAACTGCAGGAAAAGGTCATAAAGGACAAAACGCTCGTAGTGGTGGTGGAGTTAGACCTGGTTTCGAAGGTGGACAATTACCATTATTCAGAAGACTTCCAAAAAGAGGATTTACTAATGCAAAATTTAAAACAGTTTATGCTGTAATTAACTTAAGTGATTTAGAAAAATTTGAAAACGGTGCAGTAGTTACTCCAGAACTATTACATGAAATGGGTATAATTAAAAAAGGTTTAGATGGTGTAAAAGTTTTAGGAAATGGAACTTTAACTAAAAAATTAGTAGTAAAAGCAAATAAATTTTCTGATACAGCAGCATCAAAAATTGAAGAATTAGGTGGAAAAGCAGAGGTGATCTAAAATGTTTGCAACATTTAAGCAAATATTTAATCCCAAAAACAAAGATTTACAAAAAAGAATCTTATTTACATTATTAGTATTGTTTATATTTAAGTTAGGAACTACAATAATTGTTCCTGGAGTAGATACAAGCAATTTTCAAAATCTTGGATATTTTGAATTATTAAATGTTTTTGGTGGTGGAGCTTTAGAAAAATTTTCTATTCTAGCTTTAGGCGTTATGCCTTACATCACTGCTTCCATTGTCATTCAATTGTTACAAATGGACATGATTCCATATTTAACAGAACTTGGTAAACAAGGACATACTGGAAGAACAAAATTAAATCAAATAACAAGAGTATTAGGAATTATTTTAGCGTTTATAAACGGATATGTTTTCTCATTTGCATTTTTAAAAAATGGATCAACAATAGAATATATGCAATTTGCAACTGTATTAACAGCTGGAACAGCATTTCTATTATGGTTAGGTGATCAAATAACTGCAAAAGGAGTCGGTAATGGTATATCACTTATCATTATGGCAGGTATAATTGCAAGTATCCCATCTATGTTTGTTGATGCATTTAATGCACTAGTAAAAATTGGAACAACACAAGAAACAACACTTGGAATTGTTTCATTCATACTTTATGTTCTAGTATATATTGGTATTATTATTGGAATTGTATTCATAGAAAATGCAGAAAGAAGAGTACCAATTCAATATGCTAATAAATCAAATGCAATTTTAGGAAAACAAAATTATATTCCTTTTAAATTAAATTCTGCTGGAGTAATGCCTGTAATATTTGCATCTGCATTATTATCAGTTCCAAGTATTTTAGCGTCATTTATTAAAAAGGATGGATTTACTATCTTTGTTAGTAAATGGTTAACAATGAATACTCCGACTGGATTTGCATTATATGTAATATTAATTATTGCTTTTGCATATTTCTATACTTTCTTACAATTAAAACCAAAAGAAATGGCTGAAAACTTACAAAAAAATGGTGGATTTATTCCAGGTGTTAGACCAGGAGAAGAAACTGTTGGTTATGTATCAAAAATTCTTAAAAGAATTACAATAGTTGGAGCATTTTTCTTAGCAGTTTTAGCTGCACTACCTATTGTATTTGGTATGATTTTTACAAATTTACCAAGTAGTGTTTCAATAGGTGGAACTGGGTTATTAATTGTAGTAGGTGTAGCTTTAGAAACTTATAAACAAATCGAAAGTGAATTAGTTACTAGAGATTATGTGAAAGGAAGAAAAAGAAGATGAAAAGTATAATTTTAATTGCTCCACCATCAGCTGGTAAAGGAACAATCTCAAAAATTTTATGTGAAGAATATAGTATTCCACATATTTCCACTGGAGATTTGTTAAGAGCAGCAATTCAAAATGAAGATGAGCAAGGAAATTATATAAGACAACAGATGAATCAAGGAAACTTGGTTAGTGATGAAATTATAATAAAATTAGTAGAAGACCGAATTACAGAAGCTGATTGTTCAAATGGATATATCTTAGATGGATTTCCAAGAAATATTAAACAAGCAGAAATTTATGAAAAATTTTTGTCACAAAATAATATTGAACACGGAATAACAATTTTATTAGATATTTCAAAAGAACAGGCTAAGAAAAGAATTTTAGGACGTGTTTCATGTCCAAATTGTGGAGCAGTATATAATATATATTCGAAAGATACGCGTCCTAGAGTTGTCGGTGTTTGTGATAAGTGTGGAACTAATTTATCTCGTAGAGATGATGATACAGAAGACATTTTTGATATCAGATTCGATACATATCTATCTGAAACAAAACCTGTTGCAGATTACTATGAAAAACAAAAACTATTATACAAAGTTGATAGTAGTATAGAATTATCAAAAGTATTAGAATTTGTAGAAGAAATTATAAAAAAAGAAAATAATTAACTTTTACAAATAAAATACACTATGATAATTATTATAAAAAGTCATAATAGTTCAATCAGAATTATCCTGTTGGAAATTACAAAATATCTTTATATTAGATAATGATTGAATGATTATAACAATTGTTTATCTGCTCATTTTAAACAAAATGTTATTATTAATTAGTTTTGAAATTTTAACAAAGAGGTGAGATCATGGCAAAGCAAGGTGCTATTGAAGTAGAAGGTAAAGTTTTAGAGTGTTTACCAAGAGGATTATTTAAAGTTGAATTAGCAAATAAACATACTGTAATTGCTCACGTTTCTGGTAAAATCCGAATCAATAATATTCGCATCTTACCAGGTGATACAGTAGTGTTAGAATTATCAGAATTTGATTTAACACGTGGGCGTATAACCTATAGGAAATAGTAGGAGGGATCTTAATGAAAGTAAGACCATCGGTAAAACCGATCTGTGACAAATGTAAAGTAATTAAAAGAAAAGGGAAAGTAATGGTAATTTGTGAAAACCCTAAACATAAGCAAAAACAAGGTTAATATAGGAGGTGTTTTATGGCACGTATAAATGGTGTAGATATACCAAATAATAAAAGAATTGAAATTGCTTTAACATACATTTATGGTATTGGAAGAAGCTTATCAAATAAAATTTTAGCTGATGCTAAAATTGATATCAATAAAAGAGCTGGTCAATTATCACAAGATGAATTAGTAAAAATTCGTGATGAAGTAGCTAAATACACTACTGAAGGTGATTTAAGACGTGAAGTAAACATGAACATTAAAACAAAAATGGAAATCAATTGTTATCAAGGAACACGTCATAAAAAAGGTTTACCAGTTAGAGGACAAAGAACAAATCGTAACGCAAGAACTCGTAAAGGTAAAGGAAAAGTAGTTGCTAATAAGAAAAAATAATTTGTAACTAAAAAAGGAGGTTAAGTAACATGGCTTATAAACCAAGAAAACGTAAAGTTAAAAAGAATATTCCTGCTGGAAAGGCATATATACATTCAACTTTTAATAACACTATTGTAACAATTAGTGATTTAGAAGGTAACGCAATTAGCTGGGCTTCAGCTGGAACATTAGGATTTAAAGGAAGTAAAAAATCAACTCCATATGCTGCAGGTATGTCTGCAGAAGCTGCTGGAAAAGTTGCTGCTGATATGGGTATGAAAACTGTTGAAGTTTATGTTAAAGGATTAGGTTCAGGAAGAGAAACTGCAATCCGTTCATTACAAACTGCTGGGTTAGAAATTACTTCAATAACAGATGTAACACCAATACCACATAATGGATGTCGTCCACCAAAACGTCCACGTGGATAAAAGAAAAGGAGTGTTTAATAATGTTAAATTTTGAAAAGCCAATATATAAAATAACTGAATATGTTGAAAATAATAATTATGGAAAATTTGAACTAGAACCACTTGAAAGAGGTTTTGGTACTACAATAGGAAATGCACTTAGAAGAGTAATGTTATCTAGTATGCCAGGTAGCGCAATAGTAGCAGTAAAAATCGAAGGTGTAATGCATGAATTTCAAACTATTGATGGTGTAGTAGAAGATGTAACAGCAATTGTTTTAAATTTAAAAGATGTTGTAATTAAAAATCATTCTGATGAAAAAAAGATTATTAAATTATCTGCATCTAATGAAGGTGAAGTAAAAGCTGGAGATATCGAATGCGATGCTGATATTGAAATTATGAATCCTGATAAAGTAATTGCAACACTTGCTAAAGGTGGAAAATTAGAAATGGAATTACTTGTTGCAAATGGTAGAGGATATGTTCCATCTAATGAAAATAAATGTCACATTGAAAATAGCAAACTAGGATTTATTCCTATTGATGCATTATATTCACCAATTGAAAGAATCAGTTATGAAGTTGAAGACGCTCGTGTTGGTCAAAACGCTAACTATGACAAATTGATAATGAATGTTTATACAAATGGATCAATTAAACCAGAAGAAGCTATGGCTTTGGCTAGCAAAATATTAATTGAACACTTAAATATTATTACTGATTTGAGTGAAATAGCAGATACAACAGGTATTATGAATGCTAAACAAGAAGATAGTAAACTAAAGAAATTAGAAACATCAATTGATGATCTTGATTTCTCAGTTCGTGCTTACAATTGTTTAAAAAGAGCAGGAATTAATACATTAGGTGATTTAACTGAAAAAACAGAGTTAGAAATGATGAAAGTTCGTAATTTAGGTAAAAAATCTTTAAAAGAAGTTATTGACAAAATTAAAGAAATGGGACTTAAATTCCGCGACGAAGACTAGAAGTTAGGAGGGAATTTTATGTACAGAAAATTAGGACGTACTAACAAACATAGAAGAAGTATGCTAGCTAACTTAACTAAAGATGTAATCATGAATGAAAGAATTGAAACAACAGAAACTCGTGCTAAAGAAGTTCGTAAATTTGTTGATAAAATGATTTCTTATGGTAAAGATGGATCTTTAGTTGCAAGAAGAAAAGCATTAGCTTTCTTGCATAATGATGAAGCAGCAGTTAAAAAAGTTTTTGATGATTTATCAAAACGTTATGCTACTAGAAATGGTGGTTATACTAGAATTTTAAAATTAACTGAACGCAGAGGAGACGATGCATTAATGGTTATTTTAGAATTAGTAGAAGGAGATGCAAAATAAGCATCTTTTTTTCTTGAATTATATATTTTAAATGTTATAATTAG
>ULTQ01073191.1_pt1 | contig 16887 bp, 14 predicted proteins | sample 1957731 | NCBI WGS metagenome assembly ULTQ01 (sample SAMEA4835738, study PRJEB28245) | human gut metagenome | biome: gut microbiome; material: fecal sample | place: Denmark | collected 2008 | reverse complement strand
CTGATGAAAATTTATATTTACAGGACGAACTTCTTTGCTTAGAAAATATAAAATTTACAAAGTTAAATGAAAGTTTAGTTAATAAAGTAAAAATTTTAAATAATTATAATATTTCAAATTATAATGGAATAGATAATTATAGTAAATTAAAAGAATATAATTTTGATAAACAATATATAATTGGTTTTTTGATTGATAGCAGAACAATTTTTTTAGGAAATATAAATGATACGATAAAAATGCTTAAAAATTTTGAAAATAAATATAGTTTTACAAATGATTATGATAAATATTTAAAATATGAGATTTCTGAATTTTATAATGAAATGGAATATGATCAAAAGAATAAAATTTATCATTTAAAAAGATAGACTTTTATTTGTGTAAAAAATGACACTTTTTTATTGACAAACATAAAAAAAAGTGCTAGTATAATACACAATTCTCAAAGGGGGTATATATATGGAAAAAGATAATAACTATCTTAGTAATGAATCAAAGAAAATTATTCAAGATATGATTGAAAGAAAACATTACCAAAAAGGTCATTCGGTTGTTTTTGAAGATACAAAATCAGACGAAAATGATGATAATGATTTAGAAAATGGTGCAAGTGTTGAAGATGTTGAAAAAACTTTAGAATGTAGATATAAAAAGACAAAAAATAAGGAATTTTTGAAAAGAAGTAAAGCTATTATAGTTGCTACTTTACTTGCAAGTGGAATTGGGGTTGGTGCAGTATCATGTAATAAAAATGAAAATGAAGATAAGGATACTGAAGAAAACCAAAATGATGACAAGAAATTTTTCACAAAAATAGAAGAAGTTACAACAGCCATTGTAACTTCAGAGGGAAAGATTGAATTAAGTAGTGATGAAGTGAAAAATGATTCTGATATATTCACTATAGCAGATGAAAATAACATAGTTACAAATTCTGAAAATAATTCAGAAATGAATTCTGATGATAAAGAAGTATCTAGCATTAGAACTGTAGTAACTGCTAAAGATGTAACCAAAATAGTAAATGATTATTATGGTTATTTGAATGAAAGAATTGAAGATAAAAGTAACGATATAAGTATTGGTGCTTTGTATTCAACTGTATGGTTAGCTAATAGTCAGTTTATAAGTGTTGATGAAACTAATAAATTAATCGAAAGTGGATTGATTCCAAATGATTTAACAACTTTGAAAACAGAGGTTGATGCAATTGTGGCAGTTATTACTAGTGAAAATGCTACTAAAATTGCTGTGAGTGAAGCTTTTAAAACTGAATTGGATATAAATAAGTTGATTAACATTAGTAGTATATTTATTGATGAAACTGATATAAGTGTTTCTGAATATAGTGAACAACAGTATTTGAAGTTGATCTCATCCGATAGTGTTTATGCTGACAACGGTAGTATTATTCTATCTAATCAGAAAAAAATATTTGATATTTATGAAAATATAAGAAATTTCTTTAATAATACTACAAAATATGATTTCTCTGAGATAAATGATTCAGAACATTTTAGACATGATTATCCTGTTAATTTTGTTCAATCTTCAATTGGTGCACAATATTTAATTGAAAGTGTTATTGGGGTACAAACTGTAAGTTATGCTACTGGAACTGGTTCTGTATTAAAAGATGAATCCAAAAGATTTCAAAGAGCAATGGACAATGATGTTGAAGGTTCAATTTCATATCTAAATGATAAATTCAATGGAGTTTGCTTTGATAATGATACAATTAAAACATATGTTAAATAGCATATGTTTTTTTCTTTTAAAAATAAATATATTATGATATAGTATTTGTGGTGATAGTATGGATGGAATATTAGTTGTTAATAAGCAAAGTGGTTATACTAGTCGTGATGTTGTTAATGAAGTATGTAAAATACTAAATACAAAAAAAATAGGTCATACAGGTACACTTGATCCAATTGCGAAAGGGGTATTAGTGTTATGTATCGGAAAGGCCACTAAATTAGTAGAAATATTAACTGCTGATGAAAAAGAATATATTGCAGAAGCTACACTTGGTGTAAAAACTGATACATTAGATAATACTGGTAATATTATTGAAGAAAAAAGTGTTACTGTGACAAAGCAGCAAATTATTGATGTATTAAATAGTATGATTGGTAATTATAACCAAGAAGTTCCAATATATTCAGCAGTAAAAATTGACGGTAAAAAATTATACGAATATGCAAGAAATAATATAAGTGTTGAATTACCGAAAAGAAATATTGAAATAAAAAAAATAGAATTAGTAGATGATATAAAATATATAGATAATAAAGTAATCTTTAAATTCAAATGTTTAGTTAGTAAAGGCACTTATATTAGAAGTTTAATTAATGATATTGCAAAAAAATTAAATACGATTGGTATTATGTCTGATTTGATTAGAATAAAGCAAGGTCATTTTTCAATTGAACAAAGTTATACCTTAAATAATATAAAAAATAATGAATTTAAAATTATTAATATGTTAGATTGTTTAAAAGATTATTTAGTGATTGAAGTGGATGGCTACTTAAATTCCAGAATAAAAAATGGTTCAATATTGCAAAATAGATATGATAAAGATACGATTGTCTTCAAATATAATGAATCATTGATTGCAATATATAAAGTGTATGAAAAAGATAATACAAAAATAAAACCTTGGAAAATATTCTAAAAAATTCATAAAAAAGATTGCTAAAAAATAGATAATAGTGTATATTATATATGTACTTGTTCTTAGTAATCGATTTCCTGACGTTTACTCAGAATAAGCGAATATATAAAAGAAAGGAAAATTTAAAATGGCTTTAAACAAAGAAAAAAAACAAGAAATTATTAAAAAATATGCTAGAACAGAAGGAGATACTGGTTCAGCAGAAGTACAAATTGCAATTTTAACAGAAGAAATTAATAATTTAACAAAACATTTAACAGAACATAAACATGACTTTCACTCAAGAAGAGGATTATTAAAAAAAGTTGGTCAAAGACGTAGTATGTTAAATTACTTATTAAAAACTGATGTTACAAGATATCGTGAAGTAATTAAAAGCTTAGGATTAAGAAAATAATTATTTATATAAAGTAGGCGCTCTTTTTTGAGTGCTTTTATTTGTTTAGATTATAAAATGGAGGTAAATAATGAAAAAAGTGTACGAACTAAATTTTAGAGGAAGAAATATAACAGTAGAAATAGGTGAAATGGCAAAACAAGCTAATGGTGCCTGTTTAGTTAGATATGGTGATACTGTAATTCTAAGTACAGCGGTAGTATCAAAAAATGCCAATGTACTATCTGATTTTTTTCCTTTAATGGTGCTATATCAAGAAAAGTTATATTCAGTTGGTAAAATACCTGGTGGATTTATAAAAAGAGAAGGAAGACCTACTGAAAATGCAACATTAGCTGCTAGAATGATTGATAGACCAATGCGACCAATGTTTCCAAGTGATTTCAAAAATGAAGTTCAAATCGTTAATACAGTTTTATCAGTTGATCAAGACAATTCACCAGAAATGACTGCAATGTTCGGCTCATCTTTATGTGTTTCAATTTCGGAAATTCCTTTTGATGGTCCGATAGCAGGTGTTAAGGTTGGAAGAATTGATGGTAAATTTATAATAAATCCAACAAAGGAACAAGCAGAACTTAGTGATATAGATTTAACTGTAGCAGGAACAAAAACTGCAATTAATATGGTTGAAGCAGGTAGCAAGGAAGTAAGCGAAGATGATATGCTAGAGGCTTTAATGTTTGGTCATGATGCAATAAAAGAACTAGTTGCATTTCAAGAAGAAATTATTGAAGATTGTGGCAATGAAAAAATGCATTATGATGTATTAGAAATTACTGATGAATTAAAAAAAGAAATTAATGAATTAGCGAGTGAAAATTTAAATTCTGCTATGAGAATAAAAGATAAACTAGAAAAATATGCTGCAATTGAAAAGGTAAAAGAAGATGTAGTTAATAAATATGTTCTAGAAAATGAGCAATTAAAAGAAAGTGAACTAGAAGAATTAGTAACTAAAGTAAAACTTGTTTTAGAAGAGATAGAGTATGAAATTTTTAGAAAGATTGTAGTTAAAGAAAAAACTCGTGCTGATGGAAGAAGCATGACTGAAATAAGACCTATATCTACAGAAATTGACCTGTTGCCAAGAACTCATGGTTCTGCAATGTTTACTCGTGGTCAAACACAAAGCTTATCTGTTGTAACTTTAGGTGCACTAGGTGAACACCAAATTTTGGATGGTCTTTCAATTGAAGATGAAAAAAGATTTATGTTGCATTATAATTTCCCACAATTTTCAGTTGGTGAAACAGGTAGATATGGTAGCCCTGGAAGAAGAGAAATTGGGCATGGTGCATTAGGTGAAAGGGCTCTTGCTCAAGTAATTCCAAGTGAAGATGTATTTCCATATACTATCAGAGTTGTATCTGAAATATTAGAAAGTAATGGTTCATCAAGTCAAGCAAGTATTTGTGCAGGATGTATGGCACTAATGGCTGCAGGTGTTCCTATTAAAGCACCAGTTGCTGGTATCGCAATGGGACTTATAACTGATGGTGATGATTATACTATTTTAACAGATATTCAAGGTATGGAAGATCACTTAGGGGATATGGATTTTAAAGTTGCTGGTACAAGGGACGGAATTTGTGCATTGCAAATGGATATAAAGATAAAGGGTATTACTAAAGAAATTTTAAAGAAAGCTCTTGCACAAGCAAAAATTGCTCGTTTAGAAATATTAGACAAGATTGAAGCAACAATAAAGGAACCACGTAAAGAAGTAAGTAAATATGCACCAAAAACTTTAACATTTAAAATTAATCCAAATAGAATTAAAGAAGTTATTGGTCGTGGCGGTGAAATGATAACTAAGATAATTTGTGATGCTAGTGGTGTAACATCAGTAACAGATGTAAATGCAGTTAAAGTTGATTTAGAAGATGATGGAACAGTAATAATTTATCACTCTGATTCTGAAATAATTGAGAGAACTGCTGAAATGATTAAATCGATAGTTAGAGAAGTTGAAGATAATAAAATATATACCGGAAAAGTAGTCAAAGTAGAAGATTTTGGATGTTTTGTTGAACTATGGCCTGGATGTGAAGGGTTAGTACATGTATCACAATTAGATGAAAAGAGAGTTGAAAAACCAAGTGATATGGTAAAAGTAGGGGATGAAATTATTGTTAAATCTTTAGGATACGATAAAAAGGGAAGATTAAATCTTTCAAGAAAAGATGCACTTAAATAATTTGTCGAATTATTTTACAATAAAAAGCATAGATTTGTATTGACAATCATGCTTTTTTTATTTATACTTGAAACTATGACTTTTGAAAGAGGTGAGAAAATGGATAATGAAATGCTAAATATGAATAATAAAAGAAAAATAACTAAATCTGATGTTGATATTTATAAAGCACTTACTTATACTTATTCTTCAACTGCAATTTTTATGGCAACTAATGCATTGTTAAATGATAATTGTTTATTTCTTTTTATACTTGCGGGATTATCTGGAATTAAAGCTTTAGAAGCAAGAAAAGAAATGCTTATTTTTTACAGAAAAATGCTTGTTGAAAGTGAAAACAAAAAAAATAATACAAAAACTTTATCAAAATTTTAATTTGTATAAATAATAAATTGACTTTACATAATAAATATGATAATCTTTATATAGCACGTAAGTGTTTTTTATTTGAAATGAAATCATATTATTAATGAGGTGTAGAATGAAAAAAATTGCAAGATTTTTTGCTAGTGTCAAAAAAGAAATGAAAAATGTTAGATGGCCTAGTAAAAAAGAATTAATCACTTATTCTATTGCTACAATTAGCTTTGTTATTTTCTTTGGTTTATTTTTTACTTTAACAGATTCTGGAATCGCATTAGTTAGGACGTTAATTGGATAATGCAAAAAGAATGGTATGTAGTTAATACTTACTCTGGACATGAAAATAAAGTAAAAGAAAAACTAGAAATGCGTGCTAGTAGCATGGGTATGGAAGACTATATTTATCGTGTAGTTGTTCCCGAAGTTAAAGAAATCGAAATAAAAGATGGAAAACAAAAAGAAAAAACAAAAAAAATGTTTCCTGGTTATATTTTAGTTGAAATGGTTATGAACGATGAAGCATGGTTTATTGTTCGTAATACACCTGGAGTTACAGGGTTTATAGGATCATCTGGTAAAGGTGCTAAGCCATTCCCATTAACGCCTATGGAAGTTGATAAAATTTTGGGTACAATGGGATTATCTAGATTAGAGATAGGTAATGAACTTAATGTAGATGAAATGGTTAAAGTTATAAATGGACCATTTGAAGGAATGTATGGAAAAATTAAAACAATTAATATGGAAACACAAAAATTAGAGGTTGCTTTAGATTTATTTGGTCAAGAAACAATTGTTGAAGTTGGCTTGTCAGAAATAGAAAAAGCATAATAAAAGTTTTTTTGAATAAAATATTTACAAATCAAACTAAATATGTTATCATAAAATGGCTATATTAATTTATATAGATTTTAAGTGGGAGCGCGGATGCATTATGACCACTCGCGAAAAAAATATAGGAGGTGTTTTTCGTGGCAAAACAAATTACAAAAGTAGTTAGTCTACAAATTCCAGCCGGTAAAGCAACACCAGCACCACCAGTTGGAACAGTTTTAGGTCCAACAGGAATTAATTTACAAGAATTTTGTACAAAATATAATGATGCTACTAGAGATAAAATGGGAGATATCGTACCAGTTAAAATTAATATCTATGAAGATAGAACTTTTGACTTCGTATTAAAAACTCCACCAGCAGCAGAATTAATTAAAAAAGTTGCTAAAATTAAATCAGGTTCGAAAAAAGGATCTACAGAAGTTGTTGCTACATTAACTAAAGCTCAATTAAAAGAAATAGCAGAAATTAAATTACCAGATTTAAACTGTTATTCAGTTGAAGAAGCAATGAAAATCGTTGCTGGAACAGCTAAAAATATGGGCGTAAATGTAGAAGAATAATTAAATTAAGAAAAATTTTAAAATTTTACATATAGGTATATTACCTATGTGGGAGGAAAAATCCGCATATACCACATAAGGAGGTAAAGAAATGAAAAAAGGAAAAAAATATACTGAAGTTTCTAAATTAGTTGAAAAAAATAAACTTTATTCTAAAGAAGAAGCTATTAAACTAGTTAAAAGTACAGCTGTTACAAAATTTGACTCATCTGTTGAAATTGCTATCAGATTAAATCTTGATACTAAAAAAGCAGATCAACAATTAAGAGGAGCTTTTGTTTTACCAAATGGTACAGGAAAAACTAAAAAAGTTTTAGTAATTGCTAAAGGTGATCAAGCTAAAGCTGCACAAGCTGCTGGAGCTGATTATGTTGGAGACATGGATTATTTAGAAAAAATCGAAAAAGAAAATTGGTTTGATTTTGATACAATGATTGCAACTCCAGACATGATGCCTGCATTAGGAAAACTTGGTAAAATTTTAGGTCCAAAAGGATTAATGCCAAATCCAAAAACAGGAACTGTTACAACTGATGTTAAAAAAGCTGTAGAAGAAGTTAAAAAAGGTCGTGTTGAATATCGTACAGATAGTTATGGTAATGTTCACGCATTAATTGGTAAAGTTTCTTTTGATGAAAAGAAATTACTTGAAAACTTAGAAGCTTTCGTATCATTAATTATAAAAAACAAACCAGCTGTTGTTAAAGGAACTTATGTTAAAGGCATTACAGTTTCATCAACAATGGGTCCTGGTATTAAAATTAATACAAATGATTTTGACAAATAATAAATAATGTGATACAATATTATTGTTGTTTGAAAAAATATATAGTACCGTAGACAGTAGGAGGATAAAACCTTAAATATTCCTACCGAGGAACTTAACAAATTAAGTTTATCGAATTCCCTACGGTTTAATGTAGGGAATTTTTTATTACGGTATTACACAATTATATAGGAGGTGTAATATGGCTAATCAAAATATTATTGCTAAAAAGCAAGAAGTTGTTAATGAAATTAAAACTAAAGCAAGTGAATCAACAACTTTTGTAATTTTCGAAAATCATGGTTTAACCGTTGCTGAAACTAATGAATTAAGAAGAAAATTAAGAGAAAATGATTCAGAATTCAAAATTTATAAAAATACTTTAGTAACAAGAGCATTAAACGATTTAAATATTGATTTAGGTGTTCAAATGGAAGGACCTAAGGCAATTGCTTTTGGTAAGGATGCAATTGCTCCAATTAAAGTGCTTAGTGATTTCGCAAAAAATCATGAAGCTCTTGAAATGAAAATTGGTATGGTTGATGGCGAAGTTGCTGACATTAATATGTTAAATCAACTTGCAACAATACCTTCAAGAGAAGGATTACTTACAATGCTTGCTGGTGGATTAATGGGAGTAGTAAGAGATTTATCTATCAGCTTAGACTTATATAGTCAACAATTAGAAAAATAATTAAGGAGGAATATAGAATGGCAAAATTTACAAAAGATGAATTTATTAGTGGATTAAAAGAAATGACAATTCTTGAAGTAAAAGAATTAGTTGATGCAATGAAAGAAGAATTTGGTGTTGATCCAAGTGCTGTAGCTGTTGCTGCACCTGCTGCAGGAGCTGCTGTTGAAGAAGGACCAAGTACTGCAAACGTAGTATTAACTGCTGCAGGAGCTAACAAAATCGCTGTTATCAAAATCGTTAGAGATATTACTGGTTTAGGATTAAAAGAAGCTAAAGATTTAGCTGATAACGGTGGAGTTGTTAAAGAAAATGCATCTATGGATGAAGCTAATGAATTAAAAGCTAAATTCGAAGAAGCTGGAGCTACTATCGAATTAAAATAAATAAAAAATATTTAGGTTTGAGCCTATACTAAGAATTTTAGTATGGGCTTTCACCGTTTAATAAAAGAAGAATAGGTGAAGTATGTCACATTATTTTGAAAATGATAATAATGTTAAAAGTAATGAACGAATAATCTATGCAAAAGTAAATGATATTGAACTTAAATTCATTGCCGATAATGGAGTATTTTCTAAAAAAGGTTTGGATTTCGGTACAAGAACATTACTAGAAAATGTTAATATCAGTAATTCTAACTGTAGTATTTTAGACTTTGGATGTGGGTATGGACCGATAGGAATATACTTATCAAAAAAATTTAATATAAATGTTGATATGATTGATATAAATAAAAGAGCTATTAATTTAACCCTTAAAAACGCTGAATTGAATAAGGTTAATGTTAATGCTTTTGAAAGCAATATTTATTCAAATGTTTCTAAAAAGTATGATTATATTGTTACTAATCCGCCAATTAGAGTTGGTAAAAAGGTTTTATATCAAATACTATTTGAAGCAAAGCAACATTTGAATCAAAATGGTGAATTATGGTTAGTTATAAATAAAAATCAGGGAGCTAAATCTCTATTCACTGATTTAAAAAAAGAATATAATGCTTTTGTTGTAAACAAAAATAAAGGTTTTTATATTATTCGTGCTATAAACAATTGACATCTTGTCTGATGTCTGATAAAATTATAAATTGGTGGCATATACTGTGGATATAGTTTATGCCTAACTTAATACTAGTATATAGGGGTGAAGAAATGGCTTACATAGTTAAAAAATTTGGTGATCACCGAGAAAGAAGAAGTTATTCAAAATCAAAAAATGCGATTGAATTATCAAACTTACTAGAAATTCAAAAAAAGTCATATGAATGGTTTATGACTGATGGAATTAAGGAAGTTTTTGATGATATTTTTCCTGTAGAAAGTTTTACAGGTAATTTGTCGTTATCTTTTGGAGATTATTTCTTTGAGTCTCCAAGATACTCAATTAAAGGCTGCAAAGATAGATATGCTACTTATGCTCAACCTTTAAAAGTACAAGCTCAATTATTTAATCATGAAACTGGTGAAGTAAAAGAGCAAGAAATTTATTTAGGTGATATGCCTATTATGACTGATGGTGGAACATTTATAATTAACGGTGCAGAACGTGTTATTGTTTCACAATTAGTTCGTTCTCCAAGTGTTTATTTTGGAAAAACAATTGACAAAAATGGAAGACTTGTTATTACTTCCCAAATAATTCCAACAAGAGGTACTTGGTTGGAGTTCGAAACTGATGCTCGTGATGTAATTTATGTTAGAATTGATAGAACAAGAAAAGTTCCAATTACAACATTATTACGTGCGATAGGTTTATCAAGCGATGAAGATATTATTGATTTGTTTGGTGAAAATGAATATTTAATTAAGACTATTGAAAAAGATGCTAACAAGAATACAGATGAAGCATTAATTGATATTCATTCAAAATTAAGACCTGGTGAACCTTCAACTTTGGATAGTGCTAAAAATCAATTAATTACTAGATTCTTTGATTCATTTAGATATGACTTAGCTAAGGTTGGTCGTTATAAATTTAATAAAAAATTAAATGTTTTAGATCGTTTATTAGATTGTAAATTAGCAGAAGATATCAAAGTAAATGGTGAAGTAGTATTTGCTAAAGACACTGTAATAACTAAGGATATAGTTGAGCAATTAAAACCAATTATGGCCGCTGGTTATGGAGTAAGAGAAACAATTATAAATAAAGAATTAGATACTTATGATAAAGTACAAATTGTTAAGGTTTATTCTAAGAAAAATCCTGAAAAGATTATTTCTATTATTGGAAATGACCAGACAATTGATATTAAACGTCTTACTATTTCTGATGTTTATGCATCTGTATCATATTACTTAAATTTATTAGAAGGTATCGGTAATTATGATGAAATAGATCATTTATCAAATAGACGTGTTCGTCAAGTTGGAGAATTATTACAAAATCAATTTAGAATTGGTATTTCACGTATTGAAAGAGTTATACGTGACAGAATGTCAACTCAAGAATTAACTGAAGTAACTCCTAAAACATTAATAAATATTCGTCCTCTTACAGCTGCAATCAAAGAATTCTTTGGTTCAAGTCAATTATCTCAATTTATGGATCAAACAAATCCAATTGCGGAACTTTCAAATAAGAGACGTTTATCATCTTTAGGACCTGGTGGTTTATCTAGAGATCGTGCTGGTATGGACGTTCGTGACGTTAATCCTTCACACTATGGAAGACTTTGTCCAATTGAATCTCCAGAAGGACCAAATATCGGACTTATAACAGCGCTTGCAAGTTATGCAAGAGTAAATGATTATGGGTTTATAATGACTCCATATCGTAAAGTAGATAATTGTAAATTAACTGATGAAATAGTTTATATGACTGCTGATGAAGAATTAGATTATTATATTTCACAAGCAACAGTTAAATTAACTGATGATAACAGATTTGCTGAAGAACGTGTTCCTGTTAGATATCGTGGTGGAACTGTTATTGTTGATTCAAAAGATGTTGATTATATTGACGTATCAGCTCAACAAGTTGTTTCAATTACAACTTCTGGAATTCCATTCCTAGAACACGATGATGGAAAACGTGCCCTAATGGGTGCAAACATGCAACGTCAAGCAATTCCATTAATTAAAACAGAAGCACCACTTGTTGGTACTGGTGTTGAAGCAATTGCTGCTCGTGATTCTGGCGCTGTTGTAATCGCAAAAGCAGATGGTATTGTTGATTATGTTGATGCTAAAAAAATTATTGTAAAAACTGTTGGTGGTATGGATACATATTATTTGAATGGTTTTGAGAGAAGTAATGCTGGAACTTGTTATCATCAAGTACCAATCGTTAGAGTTGGTGATAAGGTAACTAAAGATATGGTTATTGCTGATGGTCCATCAACAAATATGGGAGAGATGGCATTAGGTAGAAATGTTACAGTTGCTTTTATGAACTTTAACGGATATAATTATGAGGATGCTGTTATCTTAAATGAGAGATTAGTTAAAGATGATGTTTATACTTCAATTCATATAGAAGACTATCAAATTGAATGTCGTGATACAAAATTAGGACCAGAAGAATTTACAAGAGATATTCCTAATATTGGTGAAGATGCACGTAAAAATTTGGATGAAAATGGTATTGTAAGAATTGGTACAGAAGTTAAAGATGATGATATTTTAGTTGGTAAAGTTACACCAAAAGGTGTTGCAGAATTAACTAGTGAAGAAAAATTATTACATGCAATCTTTGGTGAGAAAACTCGTGAAGTAAGGGATACATCACTTCGTGTTCCACACGGTGGAGAAGGTATTGTTCATGATGTTAAAATATTTACTAAAGATGATTGTGATGAACTTCCAGCTGGTGTTTCTAAAATAGTTCGTGTTTATATTGCTCAAAAACGTAAAATTAGCGTTGGTGATAAAATGTCTGGACGACATGGTAATAAAGGTGTTATTTCACTTATCTTACCAGAAGAGGATATGCCATATTTAGAAAATGGACAACCTGTTGATATTTTACTTAACCCACTAGGTGTTCCATCACGTATGAACATTGGACAAATTCTTGAAATGCACCTAGGTATGGCTGCAAAAAAATTAAATGTTTATGTTGCAACTCCAGTATTTGCTGGTGCAACTAGAGAAGAAATTGTTGATGCCTTAAAAGAAGCAAACTTAGATGAAGATGGAAAAACAGTTTTATATGATGGACGTACTGGTGAACCATTTGATAATCGTATAAGTGTTGGTGTAATGTATATGATTAAACTTCACCACATGGTAGATGATAAATTACATGCTCGTTCTACTGGACCATATTCATTAGTTACTCAACAACCACTTGGTGGTAAAGCACAATTTGGTGGTCAAAGATTTGGTGAAATGGAAGTTTGGGCATTGTATGCTTATGGTGCTGCTCACGTATTACAAGAGATGATGACTGTTAAATCAGATGACGTTGTAGGACGTGTTAAAGTTTACGAAGCATTAGTAAAAGGACAACCAATTCCTAAATCAGGTGTTCCAGAATCATTTAGAGTATTAATAAAAGAATTCCAAGCATTAGGTCTTGATATTACAGTTTTAAATGATGAAGGAAAATTTGTTGAATTAAAAGAATTAGAAGAAAATGAAAATGATAATTTCTTACCAAATGGTGAATTTGATAAAAATTCAAAATTACCTATCGAAAATGAACCAGAAGATACTTTCGAAGAAGAAACTGATTTTGATGAAGAAGACGGTGATTTTGATGAAGATTATATGGAAGGGGATGAGGAATAATGGATGTTAATAGTTTTGAAGGATTAAAAATTTCAATTGCCTCACCTGAAAAAATTCGTTCATGGTCATATGGTCCTGTAAAAAAAGCAGAAACAATTAATTATCGTACATCTAAACCAGAACGTGATGGTTTATTCTGTGAGAAAATTTTTGGTCCAACTAAGGATTATGAATGTTCTTGTGGAAAATATAAAAGATTAAGATACAAAGGTATTGTTTGTGACAGATGTGGTGTGGAGGTAACTAGTTCAAAAGTTCGTCGTGAACGTATGGGACATATCGAATTAGCTACTCCCGTATCTCACATTTGGTTTTTCAAAGGAATTCCATCAAGAATGGGTCTTGTTCTTGACATGTCTCCAAGAGATTTGGAAGAAGTTTTATACTTTGTTTCATATGTTGTTTTGGATCCTGGAGCTGCTCCTTTAGAGAAAAAACAAACTATAAGTGATAAAGAATATCGTGCATATTACGAGAAATATGGTAATAGTTTTAGAGTTGGAATGGGTGCAGAAGCTATAAAAGAACTTCTTGAACAAGTTGATATTGAAAAAGAAGTTGAAACAATCAAAAAAGAAATTGATGAAATTAAAGATTCTGCAAGTCAAAAACGTATTCGTTTAATTAAAAGACTTGATGTTTTAAATGCATTCCTTGAATCTGGAAATCGTCCAGAATGGATGATTTTAGATGCACTTCCTGTTATACCACCAGAATTAAGACCAATGATTCAATTAGATGGTGGAAGATATGCAACAAGTGATTTAAATGACTTATATAGACGTGTAATAAATCGTAACAATCGTTTAAAAAAATTAATGGAATTAGGTGCTCCATCAATCATCATTCAAAATGAAAAACGTATGTTACAAGAAGCAGTTGATGCATTATTTGATAATGGACGTCGTGGTAGAAATATAACTGGTGCTGGTAATAGACCACTTAAATCATTATCAAGTATGTTAAAAGGTAAACAAGGACGTTTCCGTCAAAACTTACTTGGTAAACGTGTTGACTATTCTGGTCGTTCTGTTATCGTTGTTGGTCCATCACTAAAAATGTATGAATGTGGTATTCCAAAAGAAATGGCACTTGAATTATTTAAGCCACATGTTATAAATGGCCTTGTTTCAAAAGAAATAGCAACAAATATTAAAGCTGCTAAAAAAATGATTGAAAATCAAGATCCACGTGTTTGGGATATTGTAGAAGAAAAAATTAAAGAACATCCTGTATTATTAAACCGTGCTCCAACATTACATAGACTTGGTATTCAAGCGTTTGAACCAAAATTAATAAGTGGTCGTTCAATTAGACTTCATCCACTTGTTTGTGCAGCATTTAATGCCGATTTCGATGGAGATCAAATGGCTGTTCACGTACCAATTAGTGAAGAGGCACAAGCTGAGGCAAGAATTTTAATGTTAGGTGCTAATAACATCTTATCTCCTAAAAATGGTGATCCAGTTGTTACACCAGGACAAGATATGGTACTTGGAAATTATTATATAACAATTGAAAAAGCTGGCTTACCTGGTGAAGGTAGAGTATTTAAAAACTCAAATGAAGCATTAATGGCTTATGAGAGAAGAGAAATTACATTACACACTAGAATTGCTTTACCAGTTAAATCATTTAAATATAAATTATTTCCAAATGAATATATGGATATGTATTTAGTTACTACTCCAGGTAAATTATTATTTAATGAAATCTTCCCTGATACTTTCCAATATATAAATGATAGTAGTAGTGAAAATATTGAAAAAATGACACCTGCTAAATACTTTATTGCTAAAGGAAAGAATATTAAAGAAGAAATTGCTAATATGCCTTTAGTAGATGCTTTAAATAAGAGTGCATTAGGTAAATTGATTGCGCAAATTTATAAACGTTATCAAACAACTGAAACATCAGTAATGCTTGATAAGTTAAAAGATTTAGGATTTAAGTATTCTACATTATCTGGTATATCAATCGCAATTAGCGATATTAAAGAAAGTAGAATTAAACCTCAAGTATTAGCTGAAAGTCAAAAGAAAGTTGATACAATTAATAAACAATTTAAACGTGGTTTAATTACTGAAAATGAACGTTATAATAAAGTAATTACTGTTTGGACAGAAGCTAAAAAGACAATTCAAGAAGAGCTTGAACAAATGGTTAAAGAAGATAGAGATAATCCAATTTCAATCATGATGATGAGTAAAGCCCGTGGTGATATAAATTCCCATACTCAATTAGTAGGTATGAGAGGATTATTCAATAAACCAAATGGTATGCAAGAGGAAATTCCAGTTGAATCTTCATTTAGTGAAGGTGTTACAATTTCAGAATTCTTCTTATCAACACACGGTGCTAGAAAAGGTGCGGTTGATACAGCTTTAAAAACAGCCGATGCAGGATATTTAACACGTCGTTTGGTTGATGTTGCACAAGATATTATTGTTAAAGAAGAAGATTGTGGAACAGAACAAGGTGTTGTTGCAGAGGCATTTATCAATGAAAAAGATGGAACTGTTATTGAATCATTACACGATCGTATATTAGGTCGTTATACAAGTAAAAAAGTATTCAATCCAGAAACAAAAGAATTAATTTGTGATAGAAATACTTATGTAACAGAACAAATTGCTAATAAAATTACAGCAGCTGGTATCACTAAAGTTCCAATTAGAACAGTTTTAACTTGTAAATTAGAACATGGTGTTTGTCAAAAATGTTATGGACGTAACTTAGCAACAGGTTCTATTGTTGAAACTGGTGAAGCAGTAGGTATTATGGCTGCTCAATCAATTGGTGAACCAGGTACACAGCTTACAATGCGTACATTCAATACTGGTGGAGTTGCCGGAGACGATATTACTCAAGGTTTACCTCGTGTTCAAGAATTATTTGAGGCGCGTAATCCAAAAGGTAAAGCAACAATATCTGAAATTAATGGTGTTGTAACTGCTATTGATGAAGAAAATGGTAAATTTGTTATATCTGTTAAAAACGATGTAGAAGTTAGAAAACATACAACAAACTATGGAGCAAAATTAGCAGTTGAAGTTGGTACTGAAGTAAAAGCAGGACAACGTTTATCTCATGGTGCAATTTCTCCAAAAGAATTATTAGTTGTAACTGACCCAATAACTGTTCAACAATATATTTTATTAGAAATTCAAAAAGTTTATCGTTCTCAAGGTGTTGATATCAGTGATAAGCACGTTGAAGTAATGGCAAAACGTATGATTTCAAAAATTAAAATCATTAATTCAGGTGACTCATTATATTTACCTGGAACAATGGTTAATATTAATCATTTTACTGATGTAAATAAGAAACTTATTCTTGAAGGAAAAAGACCAGCTACTGGTAGACCAGTATTATTAGGTATTACCAAAGCTTCTCTTGAAACAGATTCATTCTTATCTGCTGCTTCATTCCAAGAAACAACAAGAATTTTAACAGATGCAGCAATTCATGGAAAAGTTGATTATTTAAATGGTTTAAAAGAAAATGTTATTATTGGAAAATTAATTCCAGCTGGAACTGGTGCTAAAAAGTATCGTAAAGCTGATTTTGATTTAGAAGTTCCATTATTAACTGATGAACCACTTGAGACATTAGAAAATGAATTAATGGATTAAATTAAAAGGTAGCTTTGCT
>ULTQ01059042.1_pt1 | contig 17086 bp, 11 predicted proteins | sample 1957731 | NCBI WGS metagenome assembly ULTQ01 (sample SAMEA4835738, study PRJEB28245) | human gut metagenome | biome: gut microbiome; material: fecal sample | place: Denmark | collected 2008 | reverse complement strand
CATCGGCTACGGCATCCGCCGTCTGATGGCCGAACGCGCTCATTCCGCTAAAGAAGCCGTCGACATCGCCATCAAGTTGCTCGGCGAATACGGCTACTTCTCCGAAGGCCGCACCTACACGGTGGCAGACAAAAACGAAGCCTGGCAGATCGCCATTCACAAGGGCAACACCTGGGTGGCACGCCGCGTTCAGGACAATGAAATCGTCTACATCCCGAACAACTTCATGATCGGCAAAGTGGACGCCACCGACACGAAAAACGTCATCGTCGCTCCCGGACTGATTGAGCGTTCGATTCAGAACGGCCGCTACAAGCCAGCCAAGGCAGGCGTCTACAACGACTTCAACTACCGTCTGGCCGTTCAGCCGCCGGAAAGACGCGCTGCCGAATACAATCGCAGCCGCAACGAGCTTGCCTGGAACTACATCACCGGCAAGAAGATCACCGATCCGGAACAGTTCCCGTACAGCGTCACACCTGATCGCAAATTCAGCGTTGACGACGTCAAGGCCATTTTGCGTCTGCACGAACCAACCATCGGCGACGATCCGGGCTGGTACCACCATAACGGCTTCGGCACATGCCGTCCGACTTCTCACGAATCGGTCGTCTTCGAATTGGATCCGGATCCCGAATTCATCACGGCCTTCCGCGCCTACGCTCGTCCGTGCGAAACGCCTTACGTTCCGGGATATCCGTTGGCCAAACCGGCTGCCAACGCCAATTTCATGACCTGGCAGGAAGCCACCGCCGAGCAGTTCAACGCTCAGGACAAGCGTTTTAGCTACCACGCCGAATTCGCATCCACTCCGTTTATCAATCACGCCAACGTGCTTGAGTATCAATGGGGCGATCAGATGCCCACGCGGGACATGATCAAGACGCTCGAAGACGGCTGGATGGGCGATCGCGCTGCCGTTCATGCCCAAGCCAAGGCGGCCATGAAGGTTTCCAAACAGAAAGCGCTTGACATCCTGCACAACTTCAACGTGCAAAAGATGCAGGAAGCTCAGGGTGCCGTCGATCGCAACCTTGCTTCGATTGCACCGCACAAGATTGTCGTCCTTGCCAAAGAATTGGATCCCAAGAGCGACGCCAACGTCAAGATTGCGCTGCTGTCGGACACTTTGCTGGATGCCACGACCATCGACAAAGACAAGACCTTTGCCGGCCCAAGCCGCGCCTCCACGGTTGCCGCCGTTGTCATGAGCAATCTGGCCAAACCGAAGGCTTTTGAAAAGAAAGACGTCAACGGCGACGGTAAGACCGATCTGGTGATCAGCTTCTCGCAGAAGGATCTGACCAAGTACATGATGGCCGGCGCCGTCTGGGATACGTATCTGTATACCTACACGAGCGGCAAGCGCATCTGCGCATTTGACACCGTTCCGGTCAAGGGACAAACCAACAAGAAGTACTCCAACGCCGAACGCGGTCACGACCGTTAATCGGCTGCCTCTGGTCCGTCTCCGACGGGCCCACCTAAAAAAACTCCCCGGCGAAATTTCCGTCGGGGAGTTTCTTTTGGCGCTTTCAGCGTCGGCTTACCGCTTCAGGAGATTAAGCACGCGCTTGATGTGGCTTTGCGAATCCATCGCTGCAACCCCCGCTTCGCGCTTGATCTTCTTGTAGCTGCCGTCACTCAGGAGCTCCCAAGCATGCGTGTTGTCGGCAAGCTGCGGATTGACGATCTGCTTGAGGATATTATCCATGAGCTTTTTGTCGAGTACCGGCGTGAGCACTTCGATGCGACCATTCAGGTTGCGCGTCATCATGTCGGCACTGCCCACGTACATCACGGGTTCGCCGCCGTGCTCGAAGTAGTAGATACGGGCGTGTTCGAGCAATTCGCCCACAATCGAGTGCACGCTAATCGTTTCGGACACGTTCTTAATGCCGGGGCGCAGCGAGCAGATGCCGCGCACCACACATTCGATCTTGACACCGGCGCGACTGGCTTCGTAGAGCTCGCGCACGATGCCCTGGTCCACGAGTTGGTTGCACTTCATGATGATGCGACCGCCGCCCTTGGCCCGGTGAATTTCCGCTTCTTCCCGGATCAGACGCGTGATGTTGGCGCGCAGGTGATTGGGCGAAACGAAAATGCGGCGGTAGTTGTCAATCACTCCGAAACCGGTCATCACGTTAAAGAGATCCTGCACATCGCTGCAGATGTCGTCTCGTGCGGTAAAGAGTCCCAGATCGGTGTAGATCTTTGCCGAAGACGCGTTGTAGTTGCCCGTACCGATATGCGCATAGCGACGCATGCCCTTGGGCTCACGGCGCACAACCAAGCAGAGCTTGGCATGAATCTTCAACCCGGCAAAACCGTAGACAACGTTAACACCGGCGCGTTCGAGCTCTTCTGCCCAGTTGATGTTCTGCTCTTCGTCAAAGCGAGCTTTGAGTTCGACCACAGCCGTCACCTGCTTGCCACGGCGGCGAGCCTCCAGCAACGCACGCACGACGGGCGAATCGCTGCCGCAGCGATAAAGCGTCTGCTTGATGGCCACAACGTCCGGATCCACCGCTGCCTGACGCAGGAAGCGCAACACGCAGCCGAAGCTGTCGTAGGGGTGAAACACCATCAGATCGCGTTCGCGAATTTCAGCAAAAAGATCCTCTTCCGGATCGAAAGGCTTGGGCGTATTGGCATGGAAAGGCGGGTACTTCAACGCCGGCTTGTCAATCTTCATCAAGCGCATGAAATCATTGAACGCCAGCGGCATCTTCAGGCGCACCACCTGAGACGGGTGCACGTCCAAATGGCTGATCAGGAAATCCTGAAGGGCAAGCGGCATGCCGCGCGCCAATTCCACACGCACGATAGAGCCGAAACGGCGCTGCTCGACATAGTCGCGCACGGCAGCCAACAGATCGTCGGCCTCGTCTTCCTCAATCTCACCGTCGGTGTTGCGCGTGACGCGGAACATGCCGTAGTTCTTCACCTTATAGCCCGGGAACAACATCCCCATGCGATTGGCGACTAGATCTTCCATCATAAGGATGTCGCCGTCACCCGAAGCAAAGTCAACCGTCTCTTCGCCCGTCAAATCCTTGGGCACAAAGAGGAAACGCGGCACGTTGTTCGGATTCTTGAGACGCGCGAAGTAGGATTTCTCGTCGCTCGGGTCGGTGCTGCGCAGCTCAATCACGAAATTGATGCTGCGGCTCGAAATCATCGGGAAGGGGCGTCCGGCATCCACACCCTGCGGAGTCAAAACGGGCAAGATTTCGGTTTCAAAATACTTGTCGACCATCTGACGACGCACACCGGTGAGTTCGTCATAGGTGATGAAGTGCACGTCCTTCTTTTCAAGCGCGGGCTTGAGCTCTTTGAGCCACAGCTCCTCGGCTTCGTCGAGCAACTCACCCACACGACGTCGAATCTCGATAAGCTGCTTGGCGGGCGGCATCTTGTCGGGACCCGTCGGCAACACGTTGCTGCGCGCCTGACGCTGCAGGTTCATGACGCGCACCATGTAAAACTCATCAAGGTTGTTAAAGAAGATCGCCAGGAACTTGACACGGTCAAGCAGCGGCACTTTTCGGTCTTCAGCCGTTTCCAGAACCTTACGGTCAAATTCGATCCAGCTGATTTCACGGTTGGTGTAGAGCGACGGGCTGTCAAGATCGACCGCCACCGGCGCTTTTTCTTCCTTGGCAACCTTGGTCGTTTTTTTAGCTGGGGCGGTCGCCTTTTTTATTACCGTCTTACGGCTGCGCTTGACCGGATTTGCCTTAGGGGCTGCCGTCGTCGATTCTTGCTTTTGGTCAGGAGTCGGAACCTCCGGCTGCACCGCTTGTTGTTGAACTTTTTCTGCGTCGCTTTCAGTCACTTTTTTCTCCATCATGGCTAATGAAATACGAACGGAATGTCGTATTTTGTGGCGCTAATTTTTCGATTTTATTACAAGCGCTTTTTCTTCGATTTCATGGTTCTTTGATCTGTCCATCATTCAAGCGTTTTCCCGTGGATTTCCCAAATGATTTCCACGTCTGTACGGAGATGTTCCACATGGAACGTTTAGACTGCATCAGACAAAGTTCGACAGGCGAAGCAGACCGCTTTCGCGTTATGATTTGGCAACTTCTTTTTTACCGCCGATGCGGGGTGTTTTTGTGTCCGCAAAAATCACATCCGTATCGCGCATGACACGAAAGTAACCAACGATGCGAATTCTTCTGGTTGAAGACGATCAAATGATCGGCGAAGGCGTCGTCGACGGGCTCAAAGCCGAAGGCTATGCCGTCGACTGGGTGCAGGACGGCAATTCCGCTCTGATCGCTCTGCGTACCACTCCGTTTTCTCTTGTCATTCTGGATCTGGGTCTGCCTGGCAAAGACGGCATCAGCGTACTGCAAGAAGTGCGCTCGCGCCGCATTCACACGCCGGTGCTCGTGACGACGGCCCGCGATACCGTGTCCGACCGTGTCAAAGGGTTGGACGCCGGCGCTGACGACTACCTGATCAAGCCGTTTGATCTTGACGAGCTCTCCGCGCGTATCCGCGCGCTGCTGCGCCGTTCCGCAGGCCGCAGCGAGCCCACAATTGAGCGCGGCAAGCTTCTTATCAAGCCCGAAACCCGCGAAGTGTTCTACAACGGCGAACCTGTGCTGCTCTCCTCCAAGGAATATGCTCTTCTGGTCGCTCTGGCCGATCGCGCAGGCGTCGTGCTCTCGCGCGGGCAACTCGAAGAAAAACTCTATGACTGGGATTCGGCGGTGGGCTCCAACACGATCGAAGTGCACATCCACCACCTGCGCAAGAAGCTCTCGGACAGCGCCATCAAGACCGTTCGCGGTGTGGGCTACCTGCTCGAGACCTAGCATCGCATGGCCGCCAGTATCCGTAGCCGAATCGTGCTTACGCTCGTTTCGGCTCTCATCGTCGCCGGACTTGTGGCCTCTTGGGCCACTTATCACTCCACCCGCTCCGAGCTCTCAGGTCTCTTCGACGAGCAACTCCGGCATACCGCACTTGAACTGATCGAGCGCGGCGACAACGACATCAAACACACGATCCTCGTGGGACAGTCCCCAGAGATGCGTTTTTTGGTGCAGATCTACGATGCCTCCACCAACCGTGTTTACCTGTCGCGTCGCACCGATGCGTTGCCTTTAGCTGAAAGCGTAGGCTTTAGCGACATCAAGGACGAGTCCGGCACCCAATGGCGTCAGTTCACCGCCACGGTCGGCACCAAGATCGTTCAGGTCGCGCAGCCCATGGACGTGCGCGATCGCTTGGCAGTCTCTTCAGCGATGAACATCGTGCAGCCGATGTTTATCCTGATCCCGTTTTTGGCGATTGCCATCTGGTTTGTGATCGTACAGGCGCTGCAGCCTTTAAACAAAACCGCACGCGCCGTTGCGAAACGATCGCCCTCAAGCATGACGCCGATTGACACCGAAGGGCTGCCCTACGAATTAAAGAGCCTCGTTGATGCCATCAATTCGCTGATGAGCCGTCTGGGCGATTCGTTAAGCGCCCAACAGCGCTTTGCTTCCGACGCCGCCCATGAACTGCGCACACCTCTGGCAGCCATCAAACTTCAGGCACAGCTTTTATCCCGTGCCAAAGATCCGGAAACGCGTGCAAAGTACGCCTCCCGCCTTCAAGAGGGCGTAGCACGCGCCACGCGGCTTGTCCAGCAGCTCTTGACCATCGCGCGCCTTGATCCGGATGCCCACGACAAGCCCATGAGCGAATTCAATCTGGCGGCCGTGGCGCAAGCTGCGGTCGAAGAGCTCTCCGTGTCGGCCGAAGCCAAAGGCATCACGCTCACGCATAACTGCACCGATGTCACCATGCTCGGCATGAAGGATGCCATTGGGCTGATGATCACCAACCTTACGGACAATGCCATTCGTTATACCCCTGAAGGAGGCCGCATTGAAGTCGCCGTGCGGGACGACGGCGATTGTCATGCCGTTATTACGGTGACCGACAACGGTCCGGGCATCGCTCCCGAAGAACGAACCCGCGTCTTTGAGCGCTTTTATCGCGCGCTCGGCACCAAAGTGTCCGGCACGGGATTGGGGCTGGCAATCGTGAGCCGAATCGTTCAGATGCACAACGGTACGATCACGGTAAACGACGGTTTTGTGAGACCACCCCATGACGGCGAGCCCGAAGGCTTTGGGGCGCAGTTCATGGTCCGTATTCCGCTGTGTCCGGCTCCCAATCAGGCCGTCAAATTGTGAGAAACCCGAAGCGAGATGCGTGCCTTGTTACAAATTTAACCCGACGGCCACAGTTCCCCACATTCACCGACGCCTTTTTCCTTTATTGTTTGCCGCAACTTGAAAAACAATTGACGACTGAAGCCAGAGCGCGACCGAAGCCCTCGGATTGATTTGCGCGCCCGACTGTTCGCCACAAAAATTCGATACCGGAGTAACAAAAGAAAATGTTCACCAAAACGCTTAAGCCCGCCGCAGTGATCGCTGCTGCCGCCATTGCTTTTTCCGGCGCTCTTTTGTCCGCGACGCCCGCCGTTGCCAGCGGCCTGGCTCCGCAGGCAACCGTCGCCACGACTCAACTGCCCGACTTCGTTCAGCTCGTTGAAAAGTACGGCAAGGGCGTCGTGAACATTTCCACCGTGCGCGAAGCCCGCGTCGTTGAAGGCGCCGACCCGTTTGGCTTTGACGAACGCCACGCGGAAATCTTCCGCCGCTTTGGCTTTCCCTTCCCCTTTGGCGGCGGTCCCCGTCAGGAACCTGAACGCCGCGGCACGGGTTCGGGCTTCATCATCAGTGCCGACGGTCTGATTCTTACCAATCACCACGTTGTTGACGGCGCCGACGAAATCAAAGTGCGTCTCACCGACAATCGTGAATTCACGGGCAAAGTGCTCGGTTCTGATGCCAAGACCGACATCGCCGTCGTCAAGATCGAAGCCAAGGATCTGCCTTACCTCACGATGGGCAACAGCGACGAACTGAAGGTCGGCGAATGGGTGGCCGCCATCGGTAGCCCCTTCGGTCTGGACAACACGGTCACTTCCGGCATTGTGTCCGCCAAGAGCCGTAAGTTGCCGAGCGATCAGTACGTTCCCTTCATCCAGACAGACGTAGCCGTCAATCCGGGCAACTCCGGCGGCCCGCTCTTTAACATGAAGGGCGAAGTCGTGGGCATCAACTCCCAGATCTTCTCCACTTCGGGCGGCTTCATGGGCCTTTCGTTTGCCATTCCGAGCAATCTGGCCATGCAGATCAAGGATCAACTCGTGAAAAACGGCAAGGTCACACGCGGCCGTATCGGCGTGGTGATCCAGAGCGTCACGCAGGATCTTGCGGAAAGTTTCGGCATGAAGGCTCCTAAAGGCGCTATCGTGAGCCAGGTTGAAAAAGACGGTCCTGCAGCAAAAGCCGGTCTGCAGGAAGGTGACATCATTACAGCCGTTAACGGCAAGGCCATTGACGACAGCGTCGACATGCCGGTCATCATCGGCAGTATGGCCCCGGGCTCGATCGCCAAACTTTCCATCATTCGCAACAACAAGGACATGACGCTTGACGTCAAAGTTGAGGAAGCCCCCAACGAGAGCGCTTCGTCGAACGCTTCCAGGACTGCTGCCGCCAACAAGCTCGGCGTAACAGTGCGTCCTCTCAACGATGAGGAAAAAGCCAAGGCTGAAACCGAAGGTCTGCTCGTTACCGAATCGACGGGTGCCGCCCGCAAGGCCGGCATCCGTGAAGGCGATATCATCGTCAACGTCAACGGCGTTAAGATCAAGAAGACCGACGACCTGGCACGTGTTCTCGAAAAGAACAAGAACCTGCGTGTGTTGGTGCAGCGCCGTGACGGCCGCATCTTCATTCCGGTTCGTCTGAAGTAATAATCTTCTCCTTGGGATTTTCGCAAAACGGCAGCGTCTCTTCGCTGCCGTTTGCGTTTCAAGCCATGCGAATCCGTCCGTTTACCGCTGCCGACGCCGAGCCCACGCTCGCGCTTTTCCGCCATACCGTCAAAACCGTCAACCGCCGCGACTATTCCGAAGAAGAAGTCGCCGCCTGGTTGCGTGACGCCCGACATGTGGCTCGACTCCTTCACCGGAAAAGTCGCATTTGTGGCCATCGACGACAACGGAGCGCTTACGGGTTTTGTCGACTGCAAACCTCAAACCGGCCTTATCGACCGCCTTTTTGTTGCAGCTCACCGGCAGGGAGAAGGCATCGGATCCGCACTTCTCGCACAAGCGCAGGCCGCTGTTGAGCGCTCCGTTTCCACGTTTACCGTCTACGCCTCTCTGACCGCGCGAACCTTCTTCGAGCGAAGCGGCTATACCGTCGTCACGCCCAATCGGGTGACGCGCACGTACACGCATAAAGGTCGTTCACACACAATCGTCTTGCTGAACTTCCAGATGCAAAAAAGCCGCGTCTAAGGCGGCTCTTTTGCGTGATTTGATCGTTACCGTCAGTCAGTCACTACTTGTTTGGATGTTCCTTGCCGTAATGCGTCTCGTCGAGATGTTCGGCGCGTTCGTGCATATCGGCAGGCACACCGATCGTTTCCGGATCATCGCGTACGTTGTCTTCGGCATGCTCGATTTCTTTGGATACCGAAGACCCCAATGTCTTTTTCAAGACATCGTTATCAACTTCCTTCAACCAGTGACCAACCACGATGCAGGCAATACCGTTGCCGATCATGTTGGTGATGGCTCGCGCTTCCGACATGAAGCGGTCGATGCCGAGAATCAGAGCAAGACCGGCCACCGGAACATGACCCACGGCCGAAAGCGTGGCTGCCAGCACGATAAATCCCGAACCGGTGACACCTGCGGCGCCCTTGCTGGTGAGCAACAGCACAGCCAAAAGCGTGAGCTGCTGAACAAGCGTCATCTGCACGTCGCAAGCCTGTGCAATAAAGACGGCGGCCATCGTCAGATAAATCGCCGTGCCGTCCAAGTTAAAGGAATAGCCCGTCGGAATCACCAGACCAACCACCGACTTTGTCACGCCTGCCTTTTCCATCTTGTCCATCATGCGCGGCAAAACCGATTCAGAAGAACTGGTACCCAGCACAATCAGGAGTTCTTCCTTGATGTACATGATGTAGTGCAAAATGGAAAAACCGTGCCAACGGCAGATCAGGCCCAGCACCACAAAAATGAAAAGCAGACAGGTGAGATAGAACGTCCCCATGAGTTCGGCCAGCGGAATCAGCGAGTCGAGCCCGTATTTACCGATCGTAAAGGCCATGGCGCCGAACGCACCCAGAGGAGCCACGCGCATGATCATGCCAACGATCTGGAAGAGCACACGCGAAGATTTATCAATGATTTCAAATACGAGAGAATTGCGACCGCCCATCTTGTGTAGCGCAAAGCCGAAAAGCAGCGAGAAGAAAAGCACCTGCAGAATTTCACCTTCGGCAAAGGCGCCCACGACAGTCGAAGGAATGATGTGCAGAAGGAAGTCCACCGTTCCCTGCATCTGGCCCGGCTTCGTGTATGCTTCGACGGCTTTGCTGTCCAAAGATGCAGGATCAACGTGCATGCCCACGCCCGGCTGAACGACATTGACAATAAAAAGGCCGACGATCAGGGCAATGGTGGAGACAATCTCAAAGTAAAGAAGCGCCAGACCGCCCGTTTTACCCACTTTTTTCATGTCTTCCATACCGGCGATACCGGTCACGACCGTACAGAAGATCACCGGCGCAATGATCATTTTGATCAGCTTGATGAAGCCGTCGCCAAACGGCTTCATCATTTCGCCGACATGCGGCGCGAAGTGACCGAGCAAAACGCCGATCACAATCGCGCAAATCACCTGAAAGTACAGCACCTTGTAAATCGGCGTCTTTTTCTTTGCGGTTGTCTCAAGCATAAGTTATGAGAATTTTCCGTGTTAAATCAGTCGAATGGCTTTGATGCGACCATTGACGCAAAAAAGCCCGCAAGGTTGGATTTTCTCAGCTGCCTCGGTTCCCGGTGTGCAGACACAGTGAAAAGCACCGATATTTTTGAGATACCGGTGCTTTTCATCAAAGAAACCAAGCAGTTTCTCTCAGTAGAGAGTCGTCTGCAGGCAGCTTCCCGAATCAGCGGATGACGGTTTTCACAATGGCGCTGATCATGCGATCCACATCCAGTTCCGGATGCGCAATCAAACGAAACGCCATGCCGTCAACGAGAGCCATATCCATTTCCACCATCACCTCAATTTCTTCATCGGACACATCCGCTGAAGCTCGGCTGCGGTGCATTTTCTTGATCAACTCCCGAACCTGGGCATCCGAACGTTTGACAATGTCACCCATGGAGCCGTTTCTGGCCGCCTCTTCAATGATCTCAATTTTGACACGCGCGCGTTGCACTGCCAACTGTTTGCGCAAAGACTCGCGAAACTGTCGCCGCTGCTCCTCCAGCGAAACGCGTCCATTGACAATTTCGTCGATTTCGCGGGCAAGGCGAGCAACTTCTCGTTGTGCGAACTCATCAATGATGGCGTCTTTACCGTCAAAGTAGTTGTAGAAATTGCCCACGCTGATGCCGGCTCGCTTGGCGATTTCCTGCATCGTTGTCGCCTTGATGCCGCGCTCGCGAAAGCACGAAGCGGCAGCGGACAAAATTTGCTCCCGCAAATTGCCCGCCGCACAGGATACCGCTGTCGTCATTTCGCATCCGCCGTCTGCGTTGTTTCAGCCGACTCTTCAAGCTGCGAGCCGCCACCCAACACTTTGTAGAGCGTTACGAGGCTTGCGGCACGCGACAGCTGGGCGTTGATCACGGCCTGTTGAGCCGAGAAGTTCGAGCGTTGGCTGTCGAGCACTTCCAGATAGCTGTCGGCGCCATTTTTGTAGCGCTCTTCGCTCAAACGAAGCGTTTCGGCCGTTGCTGCGGCAAGCTGCTGTTGAGCCAAAAGCTCGTCGGCAACCGTACCTTCGGTGGCTAGTGCATCGGCCACTTCTTGGAATGCCGTCTGAATGGCAAGCTCATAGTCGGCAATTGACTTCTTCTGATAGGCCTCAGCCGCACGCAGATTGGCAATGTTCGCGCCACCCGTAAAGATCGGAAGCGTGATGTTGGGCACAAAGCTCCATGTGTGAGTTCCGCCGTTGAAAAGCTCGTTGAGTTCTCCCGAAATGGATCCGGCCGATCCCGTCAGCGTGATGCTCGGGAAGAACGCCGCACGCGCCACGCCGATGTTGGCGTTGGCCGAACGCAAAACCGCTTCGGCCGACGCGATATCGGGACGAGCGAGCAACACTTCGCTCGGGATATTGGAAGCCACCGACACCTGCGGTTTCGTGATATCCATCTTGAGACCTTCAGGTTCGAGTTCTGCCGGAACCTTGGTGCCCACGAGCGTAGCCAATGCATTGCGGTACTGTGCCACCGAACGAGAAGCCTGGACGGCGGCGGCCTTGGCCGTTGCCACCGTCTGCATGGCCTGCTGAACTTCAAGCATGCTCGAAGCGCCGAGCTCGTAACTCTGTTGGATCAGCTTCAGACTCTCTGACTGGCTGTCGTAGGTCTCCTGTGCGAGCTTGAGCAAATCCTTGCTGGCACCAAGCGACAACCAGGTCTGAGCGATTTCGGTAATCACCGTCATCTGCGCCGTGCGCTGAGCCGCCTGCGTCTGGAAGTAGGCCTGTAAAGCCTGTTCGTTCAGATTGCGGATGCGTCCAAACAAATCCAGCTCATACGACGCCATGGCGGCGTTGGCCGAGTAGGTGTGCGACGTCACGTCAACACCCGTACCGGTTGTCGACGCCGGCGTACGACCGGCCGTCTCTTCGGCCTGCACCGCCACCGACGGCAACAAGTCCGCACGGCTTACGTTGTACTGCGCACGCGCCTGCTCAACCGAATAGAACGCCGAGCGCAGACTGCGGTTGTTCTGCAAGCCGAGCTCAATAAGCTTGGTGAGACGTTCATCGGTAAAGAAGTCACTCCACTTCTGCAACCCTTCAGTCAGAAGCGCCGCGTTTTTCGTTGCTTCATCCTGCGGCCAAACCTGCTCGACGGGGGCCTCGGGACGCTCGTACTCGGGAGCCAAGGAAATGCAGCCCGAAAGCAGCAAGGCCGAAGCCAGAGGCAAAAGACATAAAGTTTTACGCATTTGTTTCCTCATTTTTTATTCCTGAGACTCCACGGCCTTCGGTTCAGCGGCAACAGCCGGTCGGGACTTCTTGCCCGAGAAAATGCGGGTCACCAGCACGAAGAACGCAGGCACAAAGAAGATACATAGGAACGTTCCCGTGATCATACCGCCCAAAACAGCCACACCAATGGCCGACTGTGCACCGGCGCCGGCGCCCGAAGCCATGGCCAGAGGCAACACGCCCAGACCGAAAGCCAGAGACGTCATCAAAATCGGGCGCAGACGCAACCGGACAGCCTCAACCACGGACGCAAGCAATTCCTGCCCCTGATCGTGCAGATCACGAGCAAATTCCACAATCAGAATTGCATTTTTGGACACCAAGCCGACTGTCGTCAACAAGCCCACCTGGAAGTACACGTCGTTTTCTTTGCCGCAAATCCAAGTCAAGCCCAAAGCTCCGACAACGCCGGTGGGCACCACCAGAATCACGGCAATCGGAATCGTCCAAGATTCGTACAGAGCGGCCAGAGCCAGGAACACAACTAGCACCGAGAGGGCATACAAGGGAGCGGCATTGCTGCCGGCAACACGTTCCTGGTACGACACGCCGTTCCATTCGATGGAGTAGCCGTGCGGCATTTGCTGCAGAATTTCTTCAATGGCCTGCATGGCTTCACCGGAAGAAACGCCGGGAGCCGGGCTGCCTTGAATGTTGACAGCATCAATGGCATTAAAGCGGTCCAGACGCGGAGAACCCGATGTCCAGCTCGTCGTCACAAACGATGAGAAGGGAACCATCTGCCCGCTGATCGAGCTCTTGACGTGCCACTTGGCAAGATCGGCCTCTTCACCGCGAGAATCCGGAATACCCTGCACGTACACCTTCTTCAAACGCCCCTGATCCATAAAGTCATTGACGTAGGACGAACCGAAGGCGGCATTGAGCGTCGTATTGATTTGCGACTCTGACACCCCCAGCGTACGGGCCTTTTCATAGTCCACATTCAGCTGAACCATCGGCGCGTCGGGCATGCCGTTATGACGAACCTGACGCAGACGAGGATCTGCGTTAGCCTTGGCAAGGAACTCATTCATAACCTGCATCAGACGATCATGCCCCTGACCGGAGCGATCCTGCAGGAAGAAGTCAAAGCCGTCGGCCACGCCCAGTTCCGGAACGGCAGGCAACTGGAACACATACCCCTGCGCGTCCTTAAAGGCCGGTGAAAAGAGCGTACCGAGAGAGCGCATCATCACGGCATTGGCCGAGGACGATTCATCTTTGCGCTCGGACCAGTCCTTGAGCTTGATAAAGCCCATGGAGTTGTTCTGACCCGTACCGGCAAAGGAGTAACCGCGCACCGTAAACACGTGTTCGACGTCCTTTTTCTCGGCTTCACGAATGACTTTCTGGAAGCGATCCACCACCACGTCCGTACGTTCGGCCGTTGCAGAAGCCGGCGTCTGCAGCATCATCAGCAGTACGCCCTGATCCTCGCCCGGCATGAAGGCGCTCGGAATCTTCATAAAGCCCAGCACCACAGCACCGATCAAAACGGCGTAGAGCACCAGCAGGCGAGAAATGCGGCGGACAAACATGCGCACCGATGCGCGCACACCGCTTGTCAGCGCGTCAAAAGCCTGATTGAACTTGCCAAAGAACCCGGTCGTCGCCTTTTCGTGCCCCGGCTCAATCTGCTTGAGAATAGAGGCGCAAAGAGCCGGAATCAGAGTCAAAGCCACCACCACCGAAAGCGCCATGGCCGAGACAATCGTCACGGAGAATTGACGATAGATCACACCCGTGGATCCGCCGAAGAAGGCCATCGGTACGAACACGGCCGACAACACCATAGCGATACCGATCAGAGCGCCGGTGATCTGCTGCATGGATTCAACCGTCGCCGTTTTCGGATCGCATCGTCGCTCCATCATCACGCGTTCGACGTTTTCCACCACCACAATGGCGTCGTCCACCAACAAGCCGATGGCAAGCACCAGGGCAAACATCGTAAGCATGTTGATTGAGTAGCCCATGAGCGCCAAAACAGCAAACGTACCCAGAAGCACCACCGGCACGGAAATTGTCGGAATGATCGTTGCACGCCAGTTCTGCAGGAACAGGAACATCACGCAGACCACCAGCACGATGGCTTCCAACAGAGTCTTGACCACTTCATGCATGGCAGCGCGCACGAACGGTGTCGTATCAAACGGAATCACCGCTTCCACGCCTTCCGGGAAGAAGGGACGCAGTTCGTCGAGCTTTGCCTGAACGCGAGCTGCCGTAGCCAGAGCGTTGGCACCGGAACTCAAGCTGATGGCCACACCTGAAGAAGGCTGACCGTCGTAGCGACCTTGGAAGGTATAAGTTTCCTGACCGAGGGAAACTTCACCGATATCCTTGATACGGACGACGGAGCCGTCGGACAGCGTCTTCAAAGCGATCTGCTCGAATTGTTCGGGCGTAGTCAACAAGGAACTTGCTCGAATCGTAGCCGTGATCATGCGCTTGCCGTTGGTAGGCTGGCCAGCAATATCACCAGAAGCCACTTGCACGTTCTGCGTACTGATGGCACTCATCACGTCGGAAACTTCCAGTCCGTATTTAACAAGAAGCGCGGGATCCATCCAGATGCGCATGGCATAGGAGGCACCGAACACCGTCACTTCACCGACGCCCTCCAAACGAGCAAGCGGCTCTTCGATGTTGTTCGTCAAAAAGTCACCCAGGTCACCTGAAGTGAGCTTTCCCGAGGTATCGATAAAGCCGACCACCTGAAGGAATGAAGCCGAACTTTTTTGCACCTGAACGCCCAGCTGTCGGACGGTATCCGGCAACGTCGGCTCAGCCATCGACAGCTTGTTTTGCACCTGCACCTGGGCAATATCAGGATTGGTGCCGGCCACGAAGGTGAGCGTAATCGTCATACGGCCCGTCGAGTCGGAGTTTGAGCTCATGTAGATCAAACCGTCCAAGCCCGTCATGTTTTGCTCGATCACCTGCGTGACGGTGCGTGACATGGTCTCGGCCGAAGCGCCCGGGTAAGTTGCCGTAATGCGAACCTGAGGCGGCGCAATATTGGGGTACTGAGACACCGGCAAGTTAAAAATTGCCAGGACGCCCGCAAGCATGATGGTGATAGCAATCACCCAAGCAAAAATCGGACGATTTACAAAGAAACGACTAAGCATGCTCTGTCATCCTCTGTCGATTATTTCGCGGCTTGGGTCGGAGCGGCAGCAGGTTTTTCACCGGCCACGGTGTACTGCACGAGGGCACCCGGGCGAACGCGCTGCAAACCTTCCACAATGACCTTGTCGCCGTCTTTGAGGCCTTTATTGATGATCCAGTTGGTCCCTTCCGTACCGCCGATCACCACATCGCGACTTTCCACTTTGTTTTCGGCATTGACCACGTAAACGTACGGATCGCCTGTCGTGCGACGCATCGTGGCGCGCTGATCAATCTTGATCACATTCTCACGCACGCCGTCGACCAGGCGCGCGCGCACGAACATTCCCGGCAACAGATCTCCGTCGGGATTGTCAAACACGGCACGTACGCGCACCGTACCGGTGCTTTCATCGACGAGAGCGTCTTTGAAAGTTAGCCGTCCCAAATGCTTGTAAGTTTTGTCGCCGTCCAAAATCAGCTGAACATCGGCCGAGCCGTCCTTATTGACTTTGAGCATGCCTTTGGCAGCCTGTTCACGCAGTCGGGAAAGTTCGTCAAAGGACTGAGTCACATCCACATAAATGGGATCAAGCTGCTGCACAACCGTCAAACGGCTGGTCTGATTGGCCGTCACCAAGGCACCCGGCGTGACTTCAGACAAAGAGACACGTCCGGTAATCGGGCTTCTTACTTCCGTGTAGTCCAGATTAATCTGAGCAGTCGCAAGCGCTGCCTTTGCTGCTTCCACATTGGCAATGGCTACCTTGTATGCCACCTGAGCCTGATCATCGGCCGAACGACTCACTGCATTGACCTTCACAAGTTCGGCGGAACGCTTGGCATCAGCCTTGGTCGAAGCCAGGTTGGCACGGGCCTGCAACAAAGAGGCTTTTGCAGAAGCAACCTGCGCCTTATAGAGCGCCGGGTCAATACGATAGAGTGACTGGCCCTCCTTGACCATTGCGCCTTCTTCAAAAAGGCGCTTCTGCAAAATGCCGCTGACCTGAGGACGAACTTCGGCCGTCTGATAGGCTGTCGCGCGACCGGGCGCATCCGTACGAATGATTGCGTCGGAAAGTTCAACCTGTTGGACGACGACTTGAACGGCCTGAGGCGTAGCGGCAGCCTGCTGCTGATTACCTCCCTTATCAAGGCAGCCCGTGAGTGCGGTCGCGGCAAGTCCCGCAACTACCAGCACATGCGTCGTGCGAAATTTCAAAGTCATTATGAGACTCCGTTTAATGCTTTTTTGGAATTCTTTGAGGACCAATCCGGGCAGCAACGTCACCTGCCTTTTGCATACGGTCCCGACACAAAATGGAACGAATAGCCCCAAGACTACGTTCCGTTTGGATGAATAAAGGTTCAGCATTCGAGACTGAACGAGCGTTCAGAATTCTAGTCAGATTTTTGCGTTTTGTTGTACCAACTGTTCAAACTTTACATTCGACCTCTAGCAGCAACCAACGCATACAAAAAACGAAAGCCGTCCGAACTCCTTCAAAGACATTCGGCGGCTTTCAGAATGGTTTCTCCAAGCGCAGGTTTACTCTACCGTAACACTCTTGGCAAGATTTCGGGGCTTATCGACGTCCGTACCGCGAGCCAGAGCAGTGTGATACGCCAAAAGCTGCAACGGCACGATGTGCAGAATCGGCGACAAGTCGCCATAGTTCTCCGCCAAACGAATCACATGCATGCCTTCGGTGTCTTCAATCACGCTGTCGCCGTCGGCAAAGACATAGAGTTCTCCGCCACGGGCTCGCACCTCCTGCATATTGCTCTTGAGTTTCTCAAGAAGTTCGTCATTGGGAGCGATTGTCACCACCGGCATATCGGCGTC
>ULTQ01013606.1_pt1 | contig 17130 bp, 11 predicted proteins | sample 1957731 | NCBI WGS metagenome assembly ULTQ01 (sample SAMEA4835738, study PRJEB28245) | human gut metagenome | biome: gut microbiome; material: fecal sample | place: Denmark | collected 2008 | reverse complement strand
TGGTGGAAGACTGGCTGATACCATACCTTATGCCATCCGGGGTGCGGACGGCCACAAGGGCCGCACCCTGCAATTGGACGAAACACACACGCCGTGAAACAACCGAGAATTAGCCCCTTCAAAAACAAACTACTAACAATGAGGTCGTTCCACATGGGAAGGTCAACGCATTATATTAATATGTATACCGCCTTTATTAATATTTCCTCATATTTCTTCAAATTGATATTTACTTATTTTTTTTGAAGATTTTTCTTAAAAACCAATGTGCGTTATATATTTTTGTTTAACTTTGCAGTTGAGACTAAATAAGATGTAGCGAAACTTCAGCGGTAGCCTATATAATACCTAATTCATATTAAAATTAGAAGAGTATGCATATCAACTTTACTCAACTTGGGGGGGGCATAACCCTTGCAGCCGCATTGACTTTGCCGCTTGCTGCCTTTGCATCATCCAGTCCTTCTAAAGGATCGGGAACAGGTGTTGCGACAAGTCGGTCGTCTGCTGTCAGCGGAACCCTTCAACAAAATCAAGCCGGGAGGAAGATTACCGGCGTTGTGATGGACGAGAGTGGTCAGCCCGTGATTGGTGCTACAGTAACAGTCAAACGTAACCCAAAGATTGTTTCCGTGACCGATGCAGACGGTCAGTTCTCCATCAATGCTGGTAACAACGATGTGTTAGTGTTCTCTTACATCGGTTTCCAGAACAAAGAAGTCAGCATCAAGGACAAGCGCGTGCTTTCAGTTACCATGAAAGAGGATGCCAAGACCTTGGGCGATGTCGTGGTCACCGCCTTCGGTGCCACCCAAAAGAAAGAGACGGTTGTTGGATCTATCCAGCAAGTAAAGCCTGAGAGCTTGCGTGTGCCTGGTTCCAACATCTCCAACGCCTTTGCCGGCCGCTTGGCAGGTGTCATTGCCACACAGAGCAGCGGTCAGCCAGGTTCCAATGGATCCGACTTCTACATCCGCGGTATTTCCACGATCAGTGGTGCAACCAATCCACTTATTGTCATGGATGGTATGGAGATCAGTCAGGATGACCTTAATCATCTCGATCCTGATGTCATCGAGAGCTTCTCTATTCTGAAAGATGCTTCCGCTACAGCTATGTATGGTACACGTGGTGCCAACGGCGTGCTTATCATCACCACGAAGAGCGGTGCCGACCTTGAGAAGCCGAAGATTAGCTTCCGTGTAGAGGGCAATGTCACCATGCCCACCTCTAAGCCTAAATTTGTCAAAGGTGCCGAGTTCATGCAGCTCTACAACGAGGCTGTGAACAATGAGGGTAACGGCAGCACGCTCTACACAGACGAGCAGATAGCCAACACCCGTAACCACGTCAACCCTTACGTGTTTCCTGATGTAGACTGGTATAAGGAGATCTTCAAGAATGCCGCGTTCAACCAGAAGGCTAACATGAACATTCGCGGTGGTACGCATAAGATCGTTTACTTCATGAACCTCAACCTGAGCCATGAGACGGGTATGTTGCGCAACCGCAGTAAGGAGTTCTACTCGTTCAACAACAATATCGACTATACGCGTCTTGCCTTCCAGAACAACATCGACTTTAACATGACAAAGTCGTCCAAGATCTCGCTCCACCTCTATGCGGGACTGGACAAGATGCACGGTCCGTTGGCCAGCAATAAGGATGTCAGCGCGACGATGAGCGACATCTATTCACAAGTGATGAACTCCAACCCCGTGCTCTTCCCCATCATGTATGAGGATACTAATAATGACGGTTGGATACACTGGGGATTCCGCCAGTTGGCCAACGGTGGCAATACCAACGCTTTGGCTCGTCTGGTCAACGGATACCAGGACTCTTTCGCCAGCACCATCACGGCCAACCTGAACTTTGACCAGAAGCTCGACTTCATCACCAAGGGTCTGGGCTTTCACGCTATGTTCTCGTTCAAGAACTGGTCGAAGACATCCAACTACCGTTATATGAACTATAACCTCTATTCCTTGCAGGGATATACTCAGAACGAGGACGGCACCTTTGCCTACACCACTGTTCCGGTGGGCGATCCGACGCAGCCGGTGCTGAGCAACAGCGGAGCCAATGCCGGAGACCGCCGCTACTACGGGCAGGCTTACTTTGACTATAACCGAACGTTCGGTCCTCATACCGTTTCAGCCATGCTGCTTTGGAACATCAACCAGTACAACAGCAATACGTATGTGACCGACGTGCTGGCCTCACTGCCTCAGCGCAAGATGGGCTTCGCCGCACGTGCTACTTACGACTATAAACACCGCTATTTATTAGAGTTCAATGCCGGCTACAATGGATCTGAGCAGTTTGCCAAAGGTCACCGCTGGGGCTTCTTCCCCTCTGTCGGTCTTGGATATGTGGTCAGCGAGGAGAAGTTCTGGGAGCCGTTGCGCAAGACCATCTCCAACTTCAAACTTCGTGGTACCTACGGTCTCGTGGGTAATGACCAGTACGGTTACGAGCGTTTCATCTACCGTCAGGTGGTGACGCTGACCGGAAAGGGAGAGTACACAACGGGTACTCCCGGAAACCAGCTCACCTACTCTGGTCCAGGATGGACACGCTTGGGCAATGACGATGTGTCGTGGGAGGTAGGTCACAAGCTCGACTTAGGCTTCGACCTTCAGCTGTTCAACTCGCTCAACATAACCTTCGACTGGTTCCGTGAGCGCCGCAGCAACATCTTCCAGCAGAAGTTCTCCATTCCTAACTATCTCGGTACTGCAGAAACAGCTATCTACGGCAACCTTGCCGAAGTGGTCAACCACGGTGTGGATATTGCCGTCAACTATAATAAGGTCATCAACAAAGACTGGGCCATTCAGTTCCAAGGCACTTTGACGTGGAACAACAACTGGATCACCGTCTATGATGAAGCTCCCGGTAAGCGTGAGGCCATGAAGTCATTGGGCAAGAACGTGAAGACCGTATGGGGATATCAGGCTGACGGATTGTTCATCGACAATGCCGACATCGCCAACAACCCGACTTCAACACTTGGCAACATTGCCATCGCGCCGGGTGACATCAAATATGTGGACCAGCCTGATGCTGACGGCAACTATGATGGAAAAATCACCAGCGATGACCAGATTCCGATGGGTGTCACTACGCCAAAGCTTATCTACGGTTTCGGTCCCTCAGTCACTTATAAGAACTGGGACTTCTCGTTCTTCTTTCAGGGCCGTGGCAACGTAGCCCTCGTACTGAGCGACATCCAACCGTTTGGAACCTCATACCGCAGAGGTGTCCTGAAGTTTGTGGCCGACAACCGTTGGAGCCCGAACAACCAGGATCCTACGGCCAAGTATCCACGCCTGACCGATACCTACAACAACAACAATACCGCAGCGTCGACCTATTGGCTTCGTAACGGCCGATTCCTGAAGTTGAAGAATGCCGAGATTGGCTACAGCTTCAAGAAAGTCCGCGTCTATGCCAACGGTACCAACTTGCTCACGTTCTCTCCATTCGACTTGTGGGATCCAGAGATGGGCGGCGGAAACTATACGACCAAATATCCTACTCAGATTACGATCAATGTGGGTTGCCAAATCACAATTAACTAATCACAAGAGATTTGTTGTATGAAAAACATGAAAAAGATCAATAAATACATGATAGGCTGTCTGTTTTTAGCCGGGCTTACTTTGTCGTCGTGCGACTTCCTCGATGTCGTACCCGATGAATATACGTCAGAATCAGACATGACCAAAGACCGCCAGGCAGCACTCAACTATCTATATTCCTGCTATGGCTACCTGCCCCAGCCCAACAATGGAACGTCTTCGCTCGACCTGCTGACGGGCGACGAGGTAGTGACAGCCTTTGAGCATGAGACGTTCGCTGCCTTCCCAAAAGGCAACTACACAGCCTCCAACCCAGTAATCTCCTATTGGAACACGCTCTACCAGGGCATTCGCCAATGCTACTCCTTTGAGGAAGAACTCAACAAGACGGGCAACTTTTCCGGCCTTGAGGAAAAGGACCGCGCCGACTACAAAGCACAGGTGAAGTTCCTGCTTGGTTACTACGATTTCCTGCTTACCCGCTGCTATGGACCGATCATCTTGGTTACCAGCAAGCCCGACGCTAAAGTTAACCCCAAGGATTATCTGCCGCGTACAGCCTACGACATCTGTATCGACTCTATCTGCAACTACTTTGATCAGGCCGCGAAGGGGCTCGTTGCCACCCGTACAGGTACACAGTCGAACGAGTTCGGTCTGGCTACGAGCGTGGCCGCGAAGGCTATGAAGGCCAAGACGCTGCTCTATGCCGCCTCGCCGCTCTTCAACGGAAACAGTAAGTTCTACGCCGACTTCAAGGATAAGGAGGGCAACGCACTGATGCCGTTGACCTATGATGCCAACAAATGGGTGAAAGCCCGTGATGCTTATAAGGAAGCCATCGACGCTGCCGAGGCAGCTGGTTATCATCTCTATACACGTGGCGACTACAAAATGTCTACCAACGGTTATCCGGCCGACCCTCATGTTCGTGCCTTGCGCTATACGGTGACCGACTATGAGCAGGAATCAGAAGCTGCCGGATCCAACTGCGAGGTCATCTTTGCTGATTCAAGAGGTGAGGGAAACTACGGACTGCAGAACAAGAGCATGCCGTTTAACTGGAAGGACGGCAACAACGCCTGGAACGGTATTTCGCCGACCATTGCCATGATGAGCCGTTTCTATACAAAGAACGGTCTGCCGATGAGCGAGGACAAGACCTTGGACTATTCTAATCCGTGGAGCCTTGTTACCGTTGATTCTGCCCATCAGAAAGAGGCCTGTCTGGGTCGTAAGACCATGCGTTTCGACCTCGACCGCGAGCCTCGCTTCTATGCGTGGATCTCTTTCCAAAATGGCTTCTACGAAATCCTCAGCGCAAGCAACAATGGTGCTTACAGCGATGATGAGAACTACAAGAAGTTCTCCAACAGCACCCATGGTGAGCTCATCACCGACTTTGTTGTCGGCGGCAACTGCAGCCGTGGAAAGGACGCTAACAATCTGCGCTCCAACAACTACGCGCCCACGGGCTTCCTCAACAAGAAGTTTGTAGACCCCGATATTGCCAAAAGTGCTAATGGATTGGGTGGCTATCACAACCATCCTTGGCCTGTTATTCGTTTGGCGGAGCTTTACTTGGGCTACGCGGAGTGCTGCGTGGAGACGGGTGACCTCGCTACCGCCCGCGAATATATCGATAAGGTGCGCGTGCGTGCCGGTATTCCTACGGTCGAGGAGGCGTGGAGCACCTATGCCAAAGATCCCTCAAAGGCTAACACACAGGAAGGACTGCGCGAGATAGTCCGCAATGAACGCATGAACGAGTTTTATCTTGAGAACCAGAACTTCTGGGATATGCGCCGTTGGCTCTTGGCTGAGAAGTACTTCAATGTCAAGGCGCAGGGCATGGATATTGATGCAACTAACATTAACAACTTTGCCAAGCCGACAGAAGTGGTGTTTGAGCGTAAGTTCACCTCGCCAGCCAACTACCTCATGCCGATTCCTTCAGACGACATAAACAAGAACACACACATTGTCCAAAATCCCGGATATTAATTTTAAGCGAGAAACAAATGAAGAAATACATAATCAAAGGATTAGCGGCTGCTGCGCTGTTTGTCAGCTTCACAGCCTGCTCCGACGACGATACGGTTCCGAGCCGGATGATTGATGCCAATACGGTGACATCCGTTGCCAAACCCGGTGAAGTGGTGTTTCATTGGACGAAGGTCACTGATCCCGACTACTATTATATTAAGGTGAAGTACAACGACCCCGTGAAGGGCGAGGTGATGAAAACGGCGAGTGCCTATGCCGATTCCCTTGTGATAGACGGACTCTATGCCAAATACGGATCGCTCGACTTCCATTTCTCCGGGGTCAGCCGTGACGGTGGTGAGACGGCTCCCTTCACGGTGAGTGCGCAGGCCGGTGCAGTGGCACCATCAGTAGTTGACAACGGCCTGGGCGAGACAATCAAGCTCACTGGTGACGATCTGTGGACGGATGACCAGGAATCCTCGGAAGGTCCTATCAAAGATCTCGTGGACGGCAACGCCAACACCTATTTCCACATGGCCTGGAGTGCACCGTCACCTTTCCCACATTATATTGTGGTAGATCTTAAAAAAGAGGTCACCGGTGTGACGTTCACCTATATTTGCCGTAACAATAACAACCATGACAACCCCAAGCAGATAACAGTCTTTGGCAGTACGGCTTTCGACAAGTCAACCAACGAGCTATCCAACGCTACACAGTTGACGGTTCTCAGCAATCTGTCTAATGCGAAAGCCGCGACGGTTGAGTCACCGCACATCATCAGTGCCACTCCCTTCCGCTATCTGTGGCTGCGCATCGACTCCTCAACTTCCGGCAGCAACTGGGTAGCTTTGGCCGAGTTGTCGGTGACAGAGGTGAAGACCATTATTTCTGATCCGGAGAACGAAAAGTAGAAACAGTCAGCGCGTTTAGCGTATGGTGACCGCCGGCTAAGCGGATAATACAACAGAGGAAAGGCTGCAGAGGCCTTTCCTCTGTTGTTTTCTGACTTTGTCAATGCGTCACCCATATTTATTTAAGTATGGGTGACGCATTGGCAAAGTCAGGAGTTATATTTGCTTTTTTTGCACCATTGCTGTACAATTTGGTATCCTTCATGTTCAACCTATACACTTCGCAGACAATTTTTTAGACAGTTGTGCGTTATCTTAGTGGACTTATATTGATAACGATGACAGGAAGAAGAATACTTTTGGGTGCTTTCTTGTGGATGACGTTCCTCTGTGGAGCCTCTGCCCAATGGAGGGCCTATCCGAGCTATAATGAACCTACGGAGATAGAGCAGGCAGGCGACGGCATGCTCTATGTCCTCGCCTCCGGCGGACTGTTCAGCTATAACCCTCAGGATCAGGAAGTGCAGACCTACGACAAGACAACAGTGCTATCCGACTGTGACATCGCTCACATCGCCTGGTGCAAGGCCGCCAAGAAACTCGTCATCGTCTATAGCGATTACAACATCGACCTGCTGTCGGCTAACGGAGATGTTCTTAACATGCCGGCTTATATGAACACGTCCATGACTGTGGATAAGTCGGTATACAGTGTGGATATCTCCGGAAACGATGCTTATCTTTCTACGGGATTTGGCATCGTAAAGCTCAATGTATCAGACGGTTCATTTGAAGACACCTATCAGCTCGGCTTTCGGGTGGACTACTGTTATACCGACAACGATTATATCTACGCAGCCAGTTCCTCGAAGGGTCTCTACCGTGCTTCGCGCTCTTCCAACCTCCTCAACCCCAATGTGTGGACCCGCATCGGCGAATTTGTGGTGCGCCCCAAGACCATGGACGCTGATCAGCTCGCTACCGTCAACAAGATCAAGCCTGAAGGACCGAAGTACAACCACTTCGGCTTTCTAAAAATGTATAATAATAAACTATATAGCTGTGACGGAGGTTTTGATATCATCAATGAAAGAAACTATCCTGGTGCTATCCAAGTATTAAACAATGGGACATGGATAATCTATCAAGACGATATCACCAAATCTACAGGTATCAATTACCAAGACGTGATGAGCATTGCTGTAGATCCGCGCGATGAGAACCATGTCATGGCAGGAGCAAGAAGCGGTATCTATGAGTTTGAGAATGGTAACTTTGTCAAACTATGGAATGATGAAAACTCACCCATTGAGAGTTTCAATAACCAGAGCAAAGATTATGAGATGACTTTAACTGTCATGTATGATTCGGAAGGAAATCTATGGACATTGAACAGTCAGGCCCCCACACAATCTATCCTCGAATACACCAAAGACGGACAATGGGTATCTCACAAGCACAGCGAGCTGATGAAGCTCAAATATCTCTTTTCCGAACCACAGAGCCTCGGTATGATGCAAGGACTAATGACTGACAGCCGTGGATTGATATGGTTTGTGAACAACTACTGGGGCACTCCTTCTTTCTATGCTTATCAGGCAGATAACGACGCGCTTAAACCCTTTCTCACACCGTATATCAATGAGGATGGCACGGAATTGAGCAACATCAACTTTGTCAGGTGTATTACGGAAGATAAAGATTATAACATGTGGATAGGAACCGATAAGGGACCCTTGATGCTAACCTCTGATCAGATAACAGCTTCCTCGCCTGTTTATACGCAAGTGAAAGTTCCTCGTAACGACGGTACCAACTATGCCGATTATCTGCTTGCTAACGTGGACATCAGATGCATCTACATTGACAAGAACAACCGAAAATGGTTAGGAACATCAGAAAACGGACTCTATATCATCGATTCGGACAACATTACCACCTTAGCTCATTTTACAAAAGACAACAGCAAGTTGCTATCCAACAATGTACTTGCCCTGACAGCCAATGAATCAACTGGTGAAGTATTCATAGCTACCGACAAGGGACTGTGCTCCTACACTTCCAATTTTGCCGACAACAGCAATGGAATGACGAAGGACAACGTGTGGGCTTATCCTAATCCTGCACGTCCCGGATATTCCGGTGCAATCACTGTCACCGGTTTGGAAAACGGAGCCACAGTAAAGATCGTAACAAGCAACGGCACCTTAGTAAACGAAGGTTCCGCTTCCAATGGTGAGTACAAATGGTATGGTATTGACCTTAACGGAAAAAAAGTCGTTAGCGGTATTTATATGGTAGAAGTAGCAACAAGCGAAGGCGATAAAGGTGTAGTATGCAAGATAGCAATCGTAAGATAATAACAGCCATCATAATATTATTTACGCTCCTACAATTCATCATCTTGCTCGTCTTCGGATACACGCCCTATCCTGACAGCAATGGATATATATTGTTGGCTAAGGAGTGTGTAAGAGCAGAAGAACCTTATCCGGTTTCCTCACAGCTTAACAACCTTCCATTTATATGGAATGTAGGAGCCATCAATTTCGTAGCACTGTCGCTCAGACTCTTTAATAGTATCATGCCTCTTCTATGCTTGTATTCACTATTAAAAGGGTTGTCGGCATGGCTTGTTTACGAAATAGCCAAGATTCTCTTCAAAGATACAGGACGTGTAGCATGGATAGCATTGTTACTCTATATCCTTTATCCGGCCAACTACGGAGAGTCTACCTCACTATTGTCAGAACTGCCCTTCCTCTTCTTTATTCTATTGGGAATTTTCTCCATACTCAAACAACATGGGCTCGCAGGAGGAGCATGGATGGCTATCGCCAACTGGATAAGACCCATGGGAATAGTCTTTCTTGCCTCTGCTGTCTTCTTTCTTATCTTGAGAAAGAAACGCTATGATGTATTGAAGACTATAGGAGGCTATTTGATCATTGTTGTTGTATTCTCCGCTTTTACTTATCATCGCACGGGCTATTGCATTTATCAGGCTAAGACAGGATGGATGGCTCTTTTGCAATACAGTGTGGATCATTCACCCGAAGATGATGCAGACTACACCCGCGCTGAGGGATACAATGCCGTCCAAAAAGACTCCATGTGGAGAGAAAGAACCATTGAGTGGATAGGAAAACACACAGGTGAATACATCAAGCAGATGCCTGCCAAACTCGTAAAGACTTATGTGTCAGACAATGTAAACTTCTGTACCTTCCTGCCCGACAAAAACAAGACTAAATATATGTATGAGAAGATAAGCATGCCTGTTTTGTTCCATCACTTTCCTCACTACAGCATCGTGCAATGGCTCACGGTCTGCAACCTCATTTATTACTATCTGTTGTTAGTCCTTTTCCTTGCAGGCTGTATAGTAGCAGTCAGAAATAAGAAGGGTGCAGAAATAGCCTTGCCATTAAGCATCATCATTATCGGTACTGTTTTGCTGCTCCTTGTGGGGCATGGAGAAGCACGATTTCACATACCTTTCATGCCCTTCGTTATCATGGTGGCAGCACTATTCATCAATACCAACATCACTAATAATAAATATATTGCTAATAATAAATATGAGTAAAGAGCAATCCACAAACATAAAAAGGCAATAGGCGAAATCATAAATGAAAAGATTCATGTATCAGCAAAGCTGGTACAGACAGGCAGCATTTGGATGCTTCTACTAATTATCGTCATCAAAAGCCTTTTCAAAACAACCCTTGCAGACGGCATCTATGCCTTTCTGCTCATCATACTATTCAAAAGAATAAAATTGTCCAAACATCTAAAAGCATTTCTATTGGTAATGGGAAAATATTCTATGCAGATATGGATGATTCATACCATAATCTGCGTCTATCTTTTCCATGACTTAATCTATGGCTTCAAATATCCTATTATTATCTATTTAGTCCTACTTACCTTGTCTTTTCTGTCCGCCTATTGCATTTCCAAGCTTTCAAGACTTGTCAGGCTTTTCTAATCCTCTATCTGATATTTGCTGTCTTGCATATAATGCATTGAAAGACAGCAGATCCGGTAAATGTTATACAACCATAGCCGCGGGTGATTGCCTGACAATCTTTGCGTGACAGCATCCTTTGTCAACCGAGTTATCCACATCGTTATCCACATTGTTATCCGCAACAGGTGCCATCGTTGTAACCGGCTGACGAGTGTGAGCAGGCCGGAATAGCCTTGCAGCTCCTCACGGTAAGTATAGAGCGTCAGCATGGCTTCGCGGGTCTTCTCCAAGTAGCGGGCATTGGGCTCGAAGCGCACAAAATAGAGTGGATTGTCGATATGGAGGATGCTTACATGCTTTTCCGCCAGACCTTTCCCGAAGAGCGTGTCTTCATAGCCATACGTCTTGATCTCCCCACGGAAAGGATGGTCGAGCATCGTCTGTCGGCGGATCATGAAGTTGCCCGAATGGAAGTTGGTGTAAGGATTCTGATTGCGCTTCTGCACCGATGACTTGCGCTCAGCCCGAAGCTCATTCTTACATCGCAGATTAGACCGGTCTATATGGTTCTCATCCACCTTCAAACTGCCTACAACGACCTCCGCCTTGCCGATATACTCCACGTAGACGGCAATGAACCGTGCTGAAGGCATCATTCCGGCATCTATATATATTAATGTGTCGAAGCACGCCTGATGCGCGAGAAAGTTCCTGATAGCGGCTCTGCCTATATTTTCCGGATACTTGATCAGCCGGCAATGGTCTATCCCGGCTACCGCATCGTTGACAGAAGCCGAGGATGCCGGAGAACCGTCGTCGGCAACAACGATCTCCCAAGGCATCTGCAAGCCACGGCACTGATGGTAGAGCTCTTTCACTTGCTCTACGCACGAGTCGCAGTAGACGGGTATAAGAATAGACAGACCTTGCATTGGTTTGAAAGCTTTCTCATGCAAAGGTACAAATTTTACCCGATGTTTTGTCCACAACATCTTATTATTATCTAATCTATTTTTAATAAAAAAAGAATAATCTAAGAAGATGATTATAGGCTGTGGATATGTTGATACTGAAAAGATAGAATATTTGGTGTTTTCATTATCAACCTGAGGGTGCTCATTATCCATGTGTATTATTCATATTAATAAGCCTGTTTATAGCTTGTTAGGGAGTTATCAACAAAAAGTGTGCAGTGTGGAAAACATGCAGAGGGATAACTTTCGGGTTTGAAATAGGGTTGAAAAGTCTTTGATACGGATGTTACAAGCCTGTGGATATCCTCTGGTCATGGGGATAAAAAGAAAGGTTGTGGAAAACACATGGGTTATCCACAACCTTTTCAGGTCTTTATCCACAAGATTATCAACGTTATTAACGTTACAGGTTCTTCTCTACCCGTTCAGCAATCATCGCTGGTGTGATATTGTAGAGGCAGGCATAGTCACCGCGTCGACAAGGTTTGTTTCCGAAGATAGAGCAGGGACGGCACGGGAGAGAGACCTGCACGGCGTTGTCCTCCTTCTGGTTCCACCCCATGAAGCCGGCATAGGGATGGGTGGCTCCCCAGACGCTCACCACGGGGGTGTTGACGAGCGAGGCAAGGTGCATGTTGGCGGAGTCCATGCTCACCATGACATCGAGATGACTCATGAGGATCAGTTCTTCATGCAAGTTGTTGAGATAGTTGCTGACAATGGTACAGTTTTTATTGTCAGACACCAGTTCAGCCATCTGTTCTTTCTCTTTCTTTCCTCCGAAGATGAAGATGCGGGCTGAGGGATGTTTCTTGATGATAAGGTCTATCACCTCTTTCATCTTGTATAACGGGTAAGCCTTGCCTTCGTGGGCGGCAAATGGTGCAATGCCTATCCATTGTTGAAAGTCTTTCTTCTCACCGATGGCTGCAGGCAGTTCTCGCAGGGAGCCTTGCCCGGTGGGGAAGATCGACTTGAAGTCGATACGATGGATGGGATAGCCTAAGGCAGCAAACACCTCTTTATAATTGTCGAACGACGTAGGGATGGGTTGAAGCACCTTGTTTCTCTTTGCCGTGAGTTTCAGCCTCAGTTCATGGTGCTTGTTGACATGTGCCACGTGGTTCTGGTCGAAGTTGAACCGCATACGGAGATAGCTCGACCGGAGCACGTTGTGCAGATCGGCTACAGCCGTGAAGTGCTTTGCCGCGAGTCGCCGATACAAGGCGTTCAGACCCTTGATGCCCTTATACTCCTCTTTGATGTCAGCCTCCATGAAGTTGACATTCGGAGCCAAATCTTCGAAGAGAGGCCGCGCAAAGGGCTGCGAGAGCATGGTGATGCGCAGCGCCGGGTACTCTTTTGAGAGAGCGTATATGATCGGTACCGTCATCGCCACGTCGCCTAAGGCAGAGAAGCGAATGATAAGAATGTGATCAGTCTTCACTTCTTCTGATAGAGTATTGGGTTCGTGCTCGGGTCGTTGTACATCTTCATCTGCCGGTACACCTTCATGTATTTCTTGCCTTCCTTGATATCTTCCAACAGTTGGTCGATAGCGAGGGAAAGGTCTTTCTGCTGCTCTAAGAGCACATTGAGCTTGCCTTTGCAAAGTTCCCGGTGCTCCGGTGTGGCATCCTGTCGCTCTGTCTGCTCCTTCATGTGATAGATCTTCAGGGCGAGGATGGACAGGCGGTCGACCGCCCAGGCGGGGCTCTCGGTGTTGAGACGTGCATCCGGCAGCGGCGTGACATCGGAGAAGTGTTGGCGGAACCATGAGTCGATCTGCTCCACAAGATCGGTGCGGTCCTGGTTGGAACGGTCGATGCGGTGCTTGAGCTGCATACCTTCCTGCGGATTGATGTGCGGATCACGGATGATGTCTTCCATGTGCCATTGCACACAGTCGATCCAGCATTTCAGGTACAGACGATTTTCTATCGTGTCGTGACTATAAGGATTGCTGATAGGGGTATCGATATTGTCCTTGACATGGTAATCTTCAATTGCCTTATTGAAGATCTCGTTGCATTTCTGTGTAAATGACATAGACATAATTATTGAATGCTCTGTTTTTTAGTTATGTGCAAAATTAATAACTTATTTCGAACTGACCAACCAAATAGGGAACAAAAAACTTGGCCGAGGTGATATATATCAACAAAACGAGGAAAATAATGCACAATTGCATACTTCTTGTGCAGTAAAAAGTCACTTTTTCAACTTTTTATTTGCGTAATTGCCAAAAAGTTGCTTACTTTGCACACGTTTTTGAGAAAAAATAAATTTAATTCAAATATTAAGATTACAATTATGTCAGACATTGAATCAAAGGTAAAGGCAATTATCGTGGATAAACTTGGTGTGGATGAGGCAGACGTGAAGCCTGAAGCAAGCTTCACCAACGACCTCGGTGCAGACTCTCTCGACACCGTAGAGCTCATCATGGAGTTCGAGAAGGAGTTTGGTATCTCTATCCCTGACGACAAGGCTGAGACCATCCAGACTGTCCAGGATGCCATCAACTACATCAACGATAACGCTAAATAAAGACTTTTGGCGTCACGCCCAGCGTTTAATGATTGCCATTAAACGCTTTTTTTGTATAAACGAAAGGTTTCTCTATAAATGGAATTGAACAGAGTAGTAGTAACAGGACTTGGTGCCCTTACTCCGTTAGGAAACACGGTCGATGAGACGTGGAAGAATATCTTGGCGGGCAAGAGTGGCGCAGCTCCTATTACGCTTTTTGATCCCTCTAAGTTCCGCACGCAGTTTGCGTGTGAGGTCAAGGGCTTCAAGGCTGCCGACTTCATCGACCGCAAAGATGCCCGCAAGATGGATCGCTGCACACAGCTCGGTATGGTAGCAGCCATGCAGGCCGTGGCCGATTCGAAGATGGATCTTGATACGATAGACAAGAACCGCGTAGGTGTCATCTATGGCATTGGCATTGGCGGTATCCAGACTTTCCAGGACGAGGTGATGTACTATGGACAGCACCACGACGAGGGTCCGAAGTTCAGCCCATTCTTTATCCCCAAGATGATTTCCGACATCACAGCGGGTCAGATCAGTATCCATTTTGGATTTCATGGTCCCAACTATGTGACGACGAGTGCCTGCGCTTCTTCTTCGCATGCCCTGGCCGATGCATTCAACCTGCTGCGTCTCGGTAAGGCGGATATCATCCTGGCCGGAGGTGCTGAGGCGGCTATCACAGAGTGTGGTTTAGGTGGATTCTGCTCGATGAAGGCGTTGTCTACACGCAACGACGATCCTGAGCATGCCAGCCGTCCGTTCAGTGGCAGCCGTGACGGTTTCGTCATGGGTGAAGGTGCTGCTTGTCTCATCCTCGAGACCCTGGAGCACGCCAAGGCGCGTGGTGCACATATCTATGCGGAGATGGCAGGCGAGGGCATGAGCGCTGATGCTTACCACATCACGGCTTCTCATCCTGAGGGCCTCGGTGCCAAGCTCGTCATGGAGGCTGCACTCGAGGATGCCGGCTTGAAGACATCGGATATCGACTATGTCAACGTGCACGGCACATCCACACACGTAGGTGACCTCTCTGAAGCGAAGGCTATCAAGGATCTCTTCGGAGAAGATGCTTATAAGTTGAACATCTCTTCTACAAAGTCGATGACAGGTCACATGCTTGGTGCTGCCGGTGCTGCAGAGGCTATGTTCAGCGTGCTGAGTGTGGTCAATGATGTTGTGCCGCCAACGATCAACCATGAGGCTGGTGACGATGATCCTGAGCTCGACTATAAGTTGAACTTCACGTTCAACGAGCCGCAGAAACGTGAGGTGCGCGCCGCGCTCTCCAACACGTTCGGCTTCGGTGGTCACAACGCTTGCGTTATCTTTAAGAAATATGCTGAATAACTTTATGTTAATCAACATAATAGACAGAATAAGGCTCCCTTTCCGAAAGGATAAGGAGCTTTATTCTTCATTATACGCCATCATCGGCTTCTATCCCCATAACATCACTTATTATAAGACGGCGCTGCTGCATAAGAGTATCCGACACCGTAATAATAAGGGCAAACCCATCAATAATGAGCGGTTGGAGTTTTTGGGGGATGCCGTGCTCGACTGTGCCGTGGGCGACATCGTCTTCCGTCATTTTCCCGGCAAGCGCGAGGGGTTCCTCACCAACACGCGCTCAAAGCTCGTACAGCGTGAGACGCTCAACAAACTGGCTAAGGAGATGGGTGTCAGTGATCTCATTCTTTCCAGTGGGCGTTCCAACACGCATAACAGTTACCTCGGCGGCAATGCTTTTGAGGCGCTTGTAGGCGCATTGTATCTCGACCGTGGCTACGATGCTTGCATGACCTTCATCAAGAAGCGGATCCTGACGAATATGATCAATATCGACAAGGTAGCTTACAAAGAGGTCAACTTCAAGTCGAAGCTCATCGAATGGACGCAGAAAAACAAGGTAAAGCTCGAGTTTAAGCTTATCAAAGGAGGCAAGGACAAGGACGGTAACCCCGTATTCAGTTATCAGGTTCTCCTGGAGGGTGTCTGTGGCTGCAGTGGTGACGGCTTCTCGAAGAAAGAGAGCCAGCAGAAGGCTGCCAAAGATACGCTCGACAAGCTCAAACGCGAGCCGCAGTTCATCGACAAGGTGTTCGAAGCCAAGGGTGAGCGCACGAAGATGGAAGAGGAGCCTGTCAATGCCATCCCTGATACGGACGAGACGCAGGCATTCATGAAGCCCGTGGCTGATGCTCCCGTGGAGGATAATGACAAGCATGAGACCGCTTTCCGTGAACATGTCTTCTCCGAAGCGGAGAGTGCGGTAGAGGAAGCGCGCACGGATGCGCTTTCCGAAGATGCTCCTTCCAACAAGAAGGACAGCCGCGAGGATATAATTGCGGCAGCTGAAGCAGCAGCCTTCGAAGAAGATAATTAAGAAGAGTAATCAACATATTTTTTGAAGGGACAGCCTTTACGGCTGTTCCTTTTATGTTTGATTGACCACCGTCATAAGTTTGCAGTGATTGTCTCTAAGGAATCTCTGCAAATATTATTCACACCAACCAACAAGAAACCTTATTTAATCTACACCTCAATACGATGAGGATCGTAGAGTCTCAATAACCTGTTTTCGTCACTTTTATATTGAGACCCAATGCTGCCCTTGATTATCAGGCTTTTCACGCAGAGCCGCAGAGCTTATTGAGCCGCAGAGATGATACGTGTGAGAGGCTAAGATCGCTGAGAGGCCTTTGGCCTTATGAGGAGAGCGCAGAGAGTCGTAGGTCGGTGGAGTCAGCCCCAGAGGGTCTGAATTTTTCATAACCCCAGTCTAAGCGAGTGAAGCAAGCGCAGACTGGGGACTGTTGGCGGGTGGTTGTGAACTTACTGCCAGCCTCGGAGAGGCTGAATGCATCTTAGATGCGTAGCAAGACGGAGCCCCGTGGTTACGCGCTTCGCGCATTGTGCCTCTCCGAGGCTGGCAGGGTGTGAAAAGAATGCCGTCTGTTCATTCCTGGTAGTAAACTCAAGACAATGGCCTATCCGGAGCGGTACCTGCATGATCAGAATCAGCCGTCACGCAGCGTGAAACATCGAAATCGCGATTGATATGGAATCGCGGGCCGATTGCAGTGCAAACGGCCTGCGATTGCGGTTGAATCGCAAACCACCGTGAAACATTTTCTCTTTCAACAAGGGCGCGCATTGCCGTGCGCGGCGGGCGCAATCCTAACAACTAACAACTAACAACTAACAAT
>ULTQ01070283.1_pt1 | contig 17319 bp, 17 predicted proteins | sample 1957731 | NCBI WGS metagenome assembly ULTQ01 (sample SAMEA4835738, study PRJEB28245) | human gut metagenome | biome: gut microbiome; material: fecal sample | place: Denmark | collected 2008 | reverse complement strand
GCGACAGCCTCATCGAGCAGTTGCGGATCCATGTTCCACGTCTCCGGCTCAGAGTCGACAAAGACCGGCGTCGCCCCCTGGTAGCACACCGGATGGGAGGAAGCGCAGAACGTGAAACTCTGACAGATCACCTCATCGCCGGAACCCACCCCAAGGGCGATGAGCGCCAGATGCACGGCCGATGTGCCGGAAGCCAGCGCCACGACCTGCTTGCCGTTCAGATCGTCGTAGCCCTCCTGCCACAGCGCGTCCGGATTGGCGTCATGAGCCTCGATACATGCCGGGTAAGGCTCGCCCGCCCACGTCGGCACCGAAGGCTTTGAAGTCACGAACCGCTTGAGCTCGGCTTCGAAAGCATTGACATTCGGACCCAAGGGCACCACCCAGTTGGTGTCGAATGCCTCTTGTATATACTTCATCTCATTGCCCGACATGTGAGCCAGGCACAGAATAATCCTTTTCTCTCGTCTTTGCATGATTTGTTACTTATCCTTCTTGCTCATCATCTGCTCAATCTGAGCATCTGAGAAGCCTTGTTCCTTCAATATGCGTTTCAAATTATTCAACTGCGCTGTTTGTGTACTCAACCGCTCATCCTGCTCCTTGATCTTGCCGTCCTGCTCCCTGATCTTGCCGTCCTGCTCCTTAATCTTTTTGTCACGGCTCATGATGGCAGTGTCACGGTCCTCGATGGCTGAGTAATACTCATCCTCCACATTCATATTCTGACGCATCTGAGGATTGGAAGCGGCGGCCGTGAGACGGTGGACAATATAGTTCATATCACTGCTGCCGGTATATCTCGACTCATCGAGACAGAGCAGATGAGGATCGTCCTTGTCGCGCTTCGTCTGATCCAGCACACTGAGCACCTCGTCAAGGCGGTTGTTGATAACACCATGGAGCAGCGGGATCTGAACGATGATGCTGTCATGTACAAGACTCTCTACAAAGGGATCCGGCATGCCTTTGGTCACCTCACGTCCGTCATAGTCGTAAGCCTTGTGGCTTACATAAAGCACAGGCACGTCAATGTCGCCGACCCGGTGACCCATGATATAGATGGTCACCATCGGATAGGCGAAACCCTTATGGCTGCCCTCCTGTCTGTCGATATTGTTCTTGTCACTGTATTGGGCGCCAAGATACTGACGGAAACGAAGGGTCTCCGTCTCTACCCACGTCTTCTGAAGTTCTATAAGGATGAGTTTCGTCTCGTTCTCACCCGTTCGGATACGGGCACCGAAGTCGATACGGAACATCGAGATCTTGTCGTTGGTCTCGTTGGCATACTCGTGCGGACGAAGCTCAACACTGACGACTTCCTTCTTCAGCAATGCCGACAGCACGGTCCTGGCTACACGCTCGTCCTCCATGAGATATTTGAACACGGAGTCGTAAATAGGATTGGCTACGTATATCATATCTGACATCTTTAAAACCTGTGTTGCAAAGATACTGTTTTTATCCTATATTGACCATCGGCAATAAGATAAAAATTGTTTCTAAATCTGCTCACCACCATAATTCATCTTCCTGCCAAGAACGGTGCAGGCGATCATCTCTATATCTTTCCAAAAAGAATAATGATGGAGATAATAAAGATTCAAACGTACTTTATCGGGATAAATCACCTCATCATTGTACTTCTTGGGGTCAGCAACATTAAGAAGCATGTATTCCTCGTCACGATATTTCAGACTGGCCGGCCCGGTAATTCCTGGTCTCAATTCAAGAATCTCCCGATCCTCTCCTTGCAGTTTGTCGGCATATCCAGGCACATCCGGCCTTGGCCCCACAAAGCTCATATCGCCAATAAACACATTCCACAGTTCGGGCAACTCATCGAGCTTGTACTTCCTCAGCTTCTCTCCCAACGGAGTGATACGATTCTGTTCAGCCGCAGCGATAGAAAGACTATCCGAAGGAGCTGCCGACATAGAGCGAAACTTAAAGATTGTAAACAACTGTCCATGCCTTCCTACTCGTTTCTGTCGAAAGATCACAGGTCCACCCGGCATCCTCTTCTTGATGAGGATAGCAACAATCAGAAACACAGGACTCAGACAGACAAGACCAAAGAATGAGACGACTCTGTCAAAGAGATATTTTGCCTTCATATTATCTCGTAAAATAGTGTTATGGATTTAGTTTCCGATTCTTAATGAGTTTCTCCAAATAGTAACAAGCTTCACCAAGGATTGCCTTCTTGTCGTCAGCGAAGAAGTCATCAAAAGCATCAAAGCCACGACAGGAAAACACCCGCTTCATCTCTTTCCGATTCCATTTCATGGACAACACCCTTCCGACGAGTGTTATAATATCACCCAATAGCCATTTTGTTCGTGTTCCTACTCGTACATTTACAGGTTCGTCATAGCTTCCCTTAGTGGCCAAACAATAGAGTATCCAAGGGATATCAAAACCTGCGGCAATAGGAGTAGCCAACCCTCCTGTAAAGCGGGCGTTGGTTTCAATATAGGCTGTTCTGTTATGACGCTTATCTACACGAAAGTCCATTCCGCAGACACCATGAAAATCGATGGCATCCAACATTTTTCTTGCTTCCTGCTCTAACTCAGGCATCGCTACTATCTCTCGTTGTGTCGTCGTACCTCCTCCATCAGTTTTGGTCACCAATGCACGATAGACTGACGTCTTACAAAAACCGTCCCAGCGCACGCAGTCGACACTATAGTCACAACCTCCTATCCATTCTTCCATCAACGTATCTGTACCCCGATACGCTTCAGCCAAACGATGCAACTCCTCGCGATTCTTAGGAAAGAACACACTTTTGGCCGAGTTGCCAATCACGGTTTTGAAAACGACTGGATATTGATTTATTTCTTCCTCAGAATGGTACACTTTAGGTATAGACACTCCGCTCTTCTTCGCCAACGCCGTTGATGTTGCTTTATTTGCAAGCAGGAGCAACATTTTCTCATCTTCATAAGGGATAATAAGATCTTTAGGAAACTCTTCACGATGACGCATGATAACCACGCTCTCATCATGAGTTGGAAGAAGCATCGTTGGTTGTAGTCTCACTACCCATTCTTTAAGACAATCTATGAAATGTTTTTCATCAGTAAAAGGATCTGGATAGACAAAATGTCCCGCACAATAACGCGACATACTACAGATGTTGGTACGGGAAGTGTCTGCTGCCCATACTTTTAATCCATGTTTTGCAAGACTCCGCAGTATGTTATAGCCTACACGGTTCCAGCAATAAGTTACAATAACATCGCAATTGCTCATGCTGCCCTCCTCTCGTCGAAAACATCATAGAGTCGGGCAATAGGAGTGACTACGCTATCCCCCCCTATACCATGATCATTGATTACTTCTATATACATATCATCATTATCCATTTCCTTAATAACCTTACATTGACTCGCTGCGACAGCACTCTTATAGGAAGCGATGTTGTCTTTCGACACTGTCTCAAAAATGCGCATACCCAAGCCGAAGCCGATACGGTTCATCACACGGTTCATCAACGTGCCGATACCCTTTCCCCGCCAGTCAATGTCTACCATCCTGCCCCGGAAACATTTCCCCCAGAAGAAACTCCGGAGAAAGAAATAACCCACGATAGTATCGCCTTCCTCCAATATATAGGCAAGGAAAGCACGATTTCCTTTCAGCCTTTCAATGCTCTGTCTGTCAAAACCATGAGGACGGAAGAAACGGAATGCTTCTTCGGGCTGACGGTCAAAGAACGCTACGACAGCATCAGTAGGGCAATCTCGTAACGGTACTATTTTATAGGGAATAGCTTCATTACAATGACGGACGATTTCCTCACTCTTACTGCCATAGCGAAGCGCAAAGAACCATCCGTTGACAGTATCTATGCTATTCCATAGCCAAGGAAAATCATCGCGTAAGATATGAGCTAATTGGTAAAGCATAGTCTTATTGCTTATATATAACCTTCCCGTCTCTGATGATATTGTTCCTGAAATCCTCATTCTTTATATGATCCCATACACACACGTCAAAGAAATAGGGGATCCGGGATTCGTACAGGGCGGTTTTAAGATTGACGACATCTGAAGATGTTATCTGCGCTCCTTTAAGGCAGATATCAATGTCGGAGCCTCTGCCATAGTCGCCGCGGGCGCGCGAGCCATACAGCACGACCTCCTCAATGCTGGGGATATTACCAAGAATGCCCCGCAGCTCATCGATATATTGCTCTTTCAGTCCATATTGCATGATTAAATTCTCTTTTCCATCTTTGCGGCAAGTTCTTTCAGAATCGGATAGAATGTTGTCAGGATCTGGTCTATCACATTCGTCTCCGTTTCCTCATCATAGACATGAGCTGTGGTGTTCCTGCTTTCCAACATGTCAAACCAAGGCGCTGCATTGTCGATTAGTCCAGAAACGACAGCTTGTCGGATAACATCTCTTGAACCCATCATCTTCTCTGTTCCGCCTTGGTATTCAAGATAGTTTTTCAAGACCTTCCATGCAAGTTCCTGGGTATATTCAAATCTTTGAATCATCCCATCTTTTTCAAGCGCAGACAGTCCTCTATGGTGGTATTGCTCCACTGTTTCTGTCAGACGGGCTAACGCCTTCTTATAGGTGCTTAGCCGCTGTATCCATCTTATTTCTTTATTTTCCATATCTCTTCACGTTAGACAGCCTTCTTGGTGTTGGCAGTGCAGAGCGGTCACTCCAGTGAACGATAGAACGCTAACAGGGCGTTCCACACATCGCGCTGCTCATACCGCTCATGGACCATCCTCGGGGCATTGGCAGCCATGCGCGTCACCTCTTCCGGATGGTCCAGGAACCACTCCATGGTCTCGGTGAGCGCAGGCGTGATGTCACGCCACCTGCCCCGCCGGTCGAGCGGCGATCGGATGATCTTACCGTTCAGCCCGTCCTTGATGATCTCGTTGGACCCACTGATGTCGGTCACGATAGATGCCAGGCCCATGGCCCCCGCCTCTATCGGCACATTGGGGAAACCCTCACGGTAGGACGGGAAGACCAGGGCATCGGCAGCCATGAGGAACGGGCGGACATCATACTGCGCACCGACATATTTCACGGTTTTGTCGGTGAGGAAGAACTGACGTACGTCCTCGGGGATGGCATCGCCCTGCTCCATGTTTCCCACGAGCAGCAGCCGAAGCTCAGGATGACGTTTCGCAAGGGCTTGCATAGCCTTACACAGTTCCTGCATGCCTTTATCATTGATGATGCGACCGATGAAGATAAAGACGAAGTCGTCGGGCGCGAAGCCGAGTTGCTGCCGCTGCCGGGCACGGAAGGCCTCAACGGCGGTGTCATCGACATTGGCTGCCGGCTGTTTCGTGCTGTCGGCAACGGTCTGACGGCGTGAGAACCACTGCGTGTCCCTGCCGTTGATATTACCGTAGTGGAGCACGCGGAGCGGCTTGCGTGTGATATGGTCTTCGCGCAGAGCGTGGAGCACGCCGTTACCTTCGGGGATGATGTTGGTGGCAAAGGCGCAGGTCAGCCGCTCCATCGTCTTAAGCAACCACCGCATCGGTCCGTGTGCGCCCTGGTAACGCAGTCCCGTGACGAGATAGACGCGGTGGGGCACGTGTGCCGCCCAGGCTGCGACCATGGCAAGGAGTGAGCCTTTCGGCGTGTTGGCATGGACGCACCAGGGGTGCTCGCGACGGAAGAGACGGTAGAGGTCACGCAGCGACCTCAGGTCTGCCATCACACTGATCTGGCGGTGCATGGGCACGTTGACGACGCGTATCCCCTCACGCCGGGCGACAAAATCGAGACATCCGGTGTCGGAGGCCACGCCCACGACGTCATAATACTGGTTCAGGAACTGCAGTTGTCCACGCAGCAATCCCTCCAACGATATATCTGCGGTCGTTAGCCGCATCAACAGTTTCTTATCCATCAAAACAAATAGTTTATACCAGCAACTTCGCTCAACTTATCTTTATCAACGACTTGGCACGCCGGTTTATCACACGGAAGGTGCCAGTGCAGGGATGGGCTTCATGCCCTTCCACAAATAATGTTCGACCTATTATTCAAAATGGTTGGCGTCATTTTTCAACGGTTGGTGTCATTTTTTGTGGAAGGGCATGAAGCCCTTCCCTGCACTGGTTTCTTCTCACACGGATCTTAAGGATTTTAAAGATGGCTACGCTTCGCTACGCGGTAGGGCGAGTCTGTCTCGGAGTTCTTGACACGCTTACCAGTCTCGGAGTTCTTGACACGCTTACCAGCCTCGGAGAGGCTGAATGCTTCATAACCCCAGTCTAAACGAGCGAAGCGAGCGCAGACTGGGGGTTCCTGCTGGCACCCAATGGACTGATAACCAGCCTCGGAGAGGCTGAATGCATCTTGATGCGTAGCAAGAAGCGAGCATCGCGACGTTGCTATACAGAACCACATCGTTACGCGCTTCGCGCATAGTGCCTCTCCGAGGCACGGCGTCAGGTTATCCGGCTCGCTACCTACATCCCCAGTCTGCACTCGCTCCGCTCGTTTAGACTGGGGTTATGAAGCATTCAGCCTCTCCGAGGCTGGCTCCTGTGGCAAGTACTTCGCGGCTGGCTCTTGTGACAAATACCCCAGGGTATGCAGCTCTCCGTGTAGCCGCCATGCGGCATAACCCTCTTTATAATCTTTAAAATCCGTGTGAGAAAAGGAAGGTGAACGTGCTGGAAAAGGCTCTCGCAAAGGCGCAAAGTACACAAAGGAAAATCTTGATAATGCGTGTGAGGAGATATTTGTCTGCGAATAACACAAAAGATAACGCAGTGAAAATCCGTGAAAACTATCGATCTCGGTGCGCCTTTAGACGCAAATAGTCCCTGCACAAGGCACATTATGTTGATATTCAACACTATGCGGCCGATGCACAGGTTATGCAGCTATAACTGCAAAGTTAAAAGAAAAAAAGCATACAGCCAACAAAAAGGGCAACAAATTATGTTGCCCCAGCTGTTCTCAAGCTTTTCACAGCTTATGATCGCCCAGGATGACCTGATGCCGGTTTGGCTGCCGCCTGGTGTAACTGACGTGCAGCCAGCGTGGTCTGGGGTCGTGGAGCGGCTCGATGATGAGCTGGTCGAAGTCGAGGCGCTTGACAAACTTCACCGCCTCACGCCAGTCGTCGAACGTGGAGAGCAGGATGTCCGCTGCCTCGCCCCGCGTATGCTGCGAGCCCCCCACTCCGCCGACAGCGTTGTTGACTCGCCGCGAGCGGTAGCCGGACGTGATGTAGATCGCGCCAAAATGGTGGCGCATCGGCTCGAGGATGTTCTCGCAGAGTGCGCGCAATGCCTCTATCTCTTTCTCGCCCGGCGTGTTGTCGAGGCCGCGGGCCGTTGCCTCTCCCGATCGCGTGAACTCTATCAGACGGAAGTGAGGTGTCAGATAAAACTTGTTGGGTGACAACGTGTTGGAAGATGTTGTCCCGTTGGAAGGGTCGGCAGGCGTTGATGATTGGATGTCGTGCTCTATTGCACGCACTGCGGCATTAATGGATTGTGTAGTCATAGTCTTAATATTTTTTGAAAAGAAATCGCACATTATTATATTAACATTGCACACCCTCCCTGAAGAGGGAGGCGTAAAGTCAGCCTTGTCTCCCGTCACCCCTGCCCAGGGCCTCCCTCACTCTCTCAGCCAAAGGCGGCTGACGTTTCACCCTGTTACGGATGCGGAAGACGATGGATTGGGGATAACGTGGCGGCTGCCAACCCACCACCGGGAAGACCCTGTTGGAGAGAAAGCGGCACGATGCCGCCATGCCATGTCCGTCTGTGAGCACCCGCTCCTCGGCGGCTTCCATGATGAGTTCCATCAGGCACCGCTTCGTCGAATGCCACTTCACGCTGCCCGCAGAACGTGAGAGCAGATCCTTCACGACGGCCGCAGCATCAAAACCACAGTTGGATGATAGGTCAGAGAATTTTCTGTTATCGTTCATTTGATTCATATTTACGTTCATTTCTGGAGAAATGCTCATGAGTTCTTTTCATCTCCTTTTCAACCGCAAAAGTAAGAAGTCTCGTGCGATCGTGCAAGAAAGAGCCCTCTTTTTTAAGAGATAAACACAGTGTTTGAAACGACATTTCGTAATGGAGGATATTTGAAAGGTTAGTTAACAGTTCTAAGACTTCTAACATGGCATGGGAAGAAAATAAGATTTGCCACCCGTCTTCAGCATAAGGGAATTATTGGCTCAAAGGCGGAAATCCGTGGCCGGACTCTAATTTTTCTTTACAAAAAGTAAAAAGTCAGGACAACGGGAATGGTGCGAAAGAGAACACGAAAGGGAGGCATGAGAGACGAAAAACGGGATTGGAAAGCACGAAAAAGAGACAGAGAGCCGACCTTACTACGGTTATGTCACCGACATTTAACGGTTAGGTAACCGACCTAACCGTTGAATGTCACTGACCTTACTACGGTTAGGTACGCTACCTAACCGTAGTAAGGTCAGTCATTTGGAGCGACAGGAAAAGTCTTTCAATAGTGAAAGATATATAATCATTTGATTTACAGCTATTTACAAACTCGACCCATAATCGCGTTCTTTTGAGCCAACCTCCTCCTCGCTCGAAAAGAATCGATTCTCAGAGGGGGTTGCAAAAAATAAATCTTGACACTTACTCCACTTAGCCCCATCGCTAAGATTTATCTGTCCGTCGAATTATGATGTCCAGCCACGGAAATCAGCTCTAAGCACAAAAGACACGTACCATTGTCAAGGCCAACCCACCGTTTGCCCCCAGCGAGCGCAAACTGATCAAGGCTGGCAGCAACTTCCTTCCTGAGAAGCCGTGACCTTACTTCTTTCTGATGATCGTCAGGCCGTCGCGTATCGGCACAATGACCTTCTCCACGCGGTCGTCGTTGGCAATATAGTCGTTGAAACGACGGATGCCGAGAGTCTGACTGTCTCGGTCGTAGGCAGGATCGATGACATGTCCGTCCCACAGCGTGTTGTCGGCGAGGATGATGCCACCTTTGTTCAATAAGGGGAAGAGGGCATCGTAGGTCTCGACATACGTGCGCTTGTCGCCGTCGAGAAACATCATGTCGAACGTCACGCCGAGCCTCGGTGCCTCCTTCACCGCGTCTCCGATACGGAAGTCGATGAGGTCGGCGACCTCGGATCCTTCAATCCACTTGCGCGTGAAATCCTCCATCTCATCGTTGATCTCATAGGTAAAGACCTCCCCCCGCCTCTCCCCTTCAGAGAGGGCAGCCAGCCCTTCCGCCATGCAGATCGCGGAGTAGCCGGAGAAGGTGCCGACCTCCAAAATCGTACGGGGCTGGAACATCATCACGAGCATCTTCAGCAGCCTGCCCTGGAGATGACCTGAGGCCATGTGGCCGTGGACAGTGTGGATGTTCGTGGCCCGCCACAACCGATAGAGATAGTCGCCCTCCGCATCGGAGTGGGCGGTGGCATAGTCGACGATAGCTTCCGGCTCAATCATTGTCAAGCAATCCTCTGACAGCAAGTTCATAGCTCCGCAGTCCGAAGCCGCAGATGACTCCCTTGCAGCCCGCACTGATCATGGACTTATGGCGGTACTCCTCGCGCTGATGCACATTGCTGATATGCACCTCCACGACGGGGCAATGGAGCGAGCGGATGCAGTCGAGCAGCGCGATGCTCGTGTGAGTGTAGGCACCGGCGTTGAGCACGATGCCCGCACAGTCGGTGGAGAAGCCCACCTCCTGCATCTTGTTGATCAGCTCGCCCTCAATGTTGCTCTGGTAATAGCAGAGCTCCACATCGGGGAAGAGCTTCTGCAACTTCGGGAGGTATGCCTCGAAGCTGCTGTGCCCGTAGATGCCGGGCTCACGCACGCCCAACATATTAAGATTGGGACCGTTTATTATCTGAATCTTTCTCATTTCTGCGAACAAATTATTAACTTTGACACAAAATTAAAGATAAAGCGTGACATTGCAAAAGAAAACAGACAATAAAACGGTTCTTCTTCAATTTAGTTGAAAGTTTTTTGTTCCAACGATTGAATGTTGCATCAATATTCCCAGCCTCGAAGGAGCTGAATTCTCCTTAACCCCGGGCTAAAAAAGCGCAGCGACCGCAGCCTGGGAATTGCCGACGGGAGCAGATGAACTTACATGCAAGCCCATCCAAACTTACGTACAAGCTCGGTAAACAGTCCATGGTCCTTTATAGGAAGATGAACTGTTATAGATTCTTGCGTGTCAGCGTCAAGGTTATAGCCTGCCTCGGGAAGCCTTTCTTCCGGTAAAGTGGTGTACTCCAAAGGCGATATACTAAGATGGTCGTCATTGTCGACAACCTCATAGTATTCTCCCTTCACTTCAGGAGAGACAAACAACTGCCGCAAGTCAACCTTTCCTGAAAGAAAGTCTGTTAACCTTGCATTAGATATCTTCACGGCAGTATACTTGGGCGTTACATCATCTGCATATAGTAAACAAATATACCGTGCGTCAAACCTGTCGCGTGCTATGAAGAGTTGTGGCTCGTCATAGTAATCTAATATCTTATCAATTTTTAGCTCGTTGTTCATTGCTATTCCTCCACCTTGGCTTGTTTTACATCAAAATTATTGCTACGCCACCATGAATAATGCGAATCCCGAAATGTCTAATTCTTGTACCAACTTCACCACATAGAAAAGAAGCGGAACGAAATGAATAGGCTGGATCCTTCGCTTTTCTGCCAACAAATGACTAACTTTGACACAAAATTAAAGATAAAGCGTGACATTGCAAAAGAAAACAGACAATAAAACGACAAAAAAGTTGTCACTTGAGGCTGACCTCGTGCGTCGTTTCATGCGCTACCTGAAGTTGGACCGCAACTACTCCGTCAACACCCAGGAGGCTTACAGTCACGACCTTGGCTACTTCATGCGGTTCCTTCACGAGCACGGGCTGTCGCCGTTGGAGGTGAAGCTCGAAGACCTCGAACAGTTTGCCGCCTCGCTCCACGAATATAACATCGGCGCGCGGTCGCAGTCGCGCATCCTCTTCGGTGTGCGGTCCTTCTACCGCTACCTCACGCTCGACGGCTTTCTCGAGGTCGACCCCACGGAGCTCCTCGAGTCACCCATCCTGCCCAAGCATCTGCCGACCTATCTCTCTACGGAGGAGGTGGACCGACTTGAAGACAGCATCGACTTAGAGACCAACGAGGGACAGCGCAACCGCGCCATCATCGAGACGCTCTTCTCCTGCGGGCTGCGCGTCTCGGAGCTGACGAACCTCAAGCTGTCGGATCTCAACCTCGACGAGCATTTCATCCGCGTCATCGGCAAGGGCGACAAGGAGCGGCTCGTGCCGATCTCCGACCGCGCCATCCATGAACTGCAACTGTGGTTCGAGGACCGGAAGGAGATGAAGATCAAACCCGGCGAGGAGGATTACGTGTTCCTCAACCGCCGCGGCCATCATCTGACACGCGTCATGATCCTCATCATGATCAAGCGTCAGGCCCTCGCCGCCGGCATCAAGAAGACGATCTCGCCGCACACCCTCCGCCACTCCTTCGCCACGGCCATGCTCAAAGGCGGTGCCGACCTCCGCGTCATCCAGGTGCTCCTCGGCCACGCCAACATAGGCACCACGGAGATATACACCCATCTCGACGACGAGTCGCTGCGCAAGGAGATCCTCGAACATCATCCGAGGAACAGGAAGAAGCTTAATTAGTGTTTACTGAATAAATTATAATTCATTGATTTACAGCAAATTAGTTGTGAATTTGTTTGGCGTTTAAACATAAAATTTGTACCTTTGTAGTGTTAATAAGAGAAGAGAATGAAGTATACATCGCAAAACATTTTAGAGTGGAACTACTACCACTCAAAAATGGCAAGTTAATTTTTCAGTGAACACTAATTACTTTCCGGCCAAGTCTGCCGAACGCAGGGGCCGGTCTTGTGCCGGCCCACAAATAATGATCGACATATTTTTTTAAAAGGGGTTGGGACATTATTTTAGGGCCGGCACAAGACCACAAATAATGTCCCATGTTGTGCTTCAATACAAGAAACTCCATAATCTACTTTCTAAAACATTTTTCCCACAAAAAAGTTCTGTATTTCTTATATTTTTTGTACGTTTGCAACAGATTATTGAATAGCAGTTCAATTAATCTGACCGAAAATGCGAATCAGAATGAGACAAATAACATACATATTAGGAATAGTACTTAGTCTTTTTGCGCTGTATGGTTGTAGCAATAAGGATGATAACAAATATCTGAATGCCCTTGATACAGCATTAAAAGATTATCCTAAATATATTAGTCTTAAACAACACTCAATACAAGAGAAAAAGGACAAATTACCATTCACACGTTCAAAGGAAGCCAAATATAACCTCCTTATGGACATATATCGTGATTACCAAAGTTTTGCTTTGGACTCATCATTAACCTATATAAACCAGGCGATAAAACTAGCTGACGAGCTAGGCGATGAAGAAAGAATCATGGATACAAATATGAGTCTGGCATTTTTGTATAACTTTGCTGGAATGCATCACGAAGCTCTGGAGATATACAACAACACAAATATTGCGGGACATTCTTCATGGCTAAGGAGAAGTCATTTCTATCTTGGAATGAATGTTTATCGTAATTTAGCCACGTACTCCACAGACAAAAGCAAAAAGGCTGAATATACAGAACAGATGGACGTATGCCGTGATTCGGCTATAGCTTATGCCCCGGAAGATCTTATCCTAAAGACCGAGCGACTTAATGACAATGGGAAAACCAATGAAGCCATAGCCCAACTGTCAAAAGGCTTACCAGACAACCTAGCAACTAACGACGCAGGTCTGAAGTACTATGTGCTGTCCGAGTTTTATGGCAAATTAGGTGAAACCGACAAACAGATAAAGTACCTTGCAATGTCGTCAACAGCCGGTGTAAAGAATGCTGTGCGTGAATATGTAGCTTTGCGCAAGCTAGCTGTCCTGCTTTATAAGAAAGGAGACATTGACCGTTCATATAGATACATTCACCAATGTATAGAAGATGCCGAAGCCTGCAATGCCAGAATGCGCATAGTTGAAACCTCAATATTCCTTTCGGTTATTGATTCAACTATGGTGAAACACAAACATGAAAGCCGGAACATGATTCTTATTGCCCTGACCATTGTGGGTATTTTGCTCATTCTATTGTCAATTGCTTCTATCAGCCTTCGCAAGAAGATGCGAATAATACAGGAGGCAAATAACAAACTCAAAGAAATGAATGAGCAAATAAAAGAAGCAAACATTGCTCAGGACAATCTAAACAAACAGTTGTCTCTATCAAATAAGATTAAAGAGGAATATATAACGCACTTTATGCAACTTTGCCTTTTATATATAGGTAAAATGGAAGACTACAGGAAACACTTGAGCAAGGTCGCCCATAAGCACAACTTCGATGAGCTCTACGATACCATTCATTCCAATCTTTATCTAAACAAAGAGGTGGAGACATTCTATAATAATTTCGACGAAGCATTTCTACGGTTATTCCCTAATTTTATAAATGACGTGAATGCCTTGCTTCGTTCGGACTCACAGATAGAGCTCAAAGAAGGCAAGCGTCTGAACACTGAACTCAGGATTCTTGCATTAATGAGGCTGGGGATAACTGACAGTTCAAAGGTTCAAAAATTTCTACGTTGTTCCTCTTCTACTGTTTATAATTACAGGACAAACATGCGAAATAAGGCTAGGAAAAGAGACACTTTTGAAGAAGATATCATGAAATTATAAGAAAATGGCTTTTTAAGGCATCTCCATTTTTATCTACATAGCGAAAAGTTAATATGCTGTTTATCAACATATTAACTTTTTTACATTTCTCCATTTTCTCTCCATACGCTTTTATCTTATATTATTTTGATATAAATTTGCATCGCATGGTAAAATCATGTGGTAGGCAACTTTATGTTTATCTCGATGTGAATCGAAATACAGCATAACGAATCATTATAAAATAATGATATTTGCCTAGTACGGCATCATGTTGTGTGTAAACATTTACCTGCTTCATCATTCAAAATATATAGAGTGAATGCCATATACAATAATGATGCCTTTTGGAGCGACACTGTAACTTACATCATATATTAACTAATAAACAACAAGATGAAACAGGTACTAGTAAGAATGCCTCTAAGAATTTTGGCAGTCATTTCCTGCCTAATTCTCTCTATGAGTGCTTTTGCCCAGCAAATCTCGGTCAAAGGTCATGTCGTAGACGCTACAGGCGAAGGAATCATTGGAGCAGCTGTTCGTGTAGTCGGCCAAAGTGGAGGAACGATTACCGATTTGGACGGTAATTTTACCATCCAGGCAAACCAAGGCGACAACATTCAAATCTCTTATGTTGGCTACAAAGAGGTCGTTGTTGCAGCAGCGCCTTCTGTAAGCGTAAAAATGGTTGCTAACTCTGAGAATCTTGACGAGGTTGTCGTCATCGGTTATGGTCAGGTAAAGAAAAACGACCTGACCGGTTCCGTCACAGCATTAGGAGCCGACAAACTTGTCAAAGGTGCTGTAACATCAGCTACCGACATGCTCGTAGGCCAGGCTGCCGGTGTAAGTGTCATTACCGACGGTGGTGCTCCGGGCAGTGGAGCAACAATCCGTGTTCGTGGCGGCTCGTCAATGTCGGCATCCAACAACCCTCTAATTGTCATCGACGGTGTTCCTGTTGACGACGGAGGTATCAATGGAATGTCAAATCCGCTCTCAATTGTAAATCCTAATGATATTGAGACATTTACAATTCTGAAGGATGCTTCTGCTACCGCAATATATGGCTCACGTGCGTCAAATGGTGTGATTATTATTACCACCAGGAAGGGTCAGGCAGGACGTGTAAAGGTCAGCTACAGCGGTAACGTTAAACTGAGCACAAGAAAGAACGAAGTTGATGTAATGTCGGCCAACGACTTCAGAAACTTTGTTACTTCAAAATTCGGTGAAGGTAGCGCACAGGTAGCAGCATTGGGAAACAGTGATACCGACTGGCAGAAGGAAATATTCCGCACATCGGTCAGCACTGACCATAATGTCAGCGTCTCAGGTGCCGTACCACACATGCCTTATCGTGTATCAGTGGGCTATACTGACGAGAATGGTATCCTCAAGACTTCCAACATGCAGCGCTTGACTGGTGCCATTAATCTTAATCCACAACTCTTCGACAAACATCTGAATATCCAGATTAACGTAAAGGGTATCTATAATACCAACCGCTTCGCCGACACCGGTGCTGTTGGTCTGGCTACCCAATACGATCCTACCCAGCCTGTTTACATGGACGGATCAGAGTATGGTAACGGATATTTCATGTACCTTAACCAGACAAACGGCAAGCCTATCGACATAGGACTTACCAACCCTGTATCTATTCTGGATTCAAAGAGCGACAAATCAACTGTATATCGTAGCATCGGTAATATACAGCTCGATTATAAGTTCCATTTCCTGCCACAGCTGCGCGCTAACCTGAATCTTGGTTACGACGTATCAAAGGGAGAAGGTGATGTCATTATTCAGGATAATTCTCCTATGACATGGAGTTCAGGAAACTACAAGACAGGATTTGGTGAAAACACAAGCTACTACCAGCTTAAGAGAGATGAACTGCTTGAGTTCTACCTTGATTACAACAACACATTCGGTGTTCACAACATCGACGTAATGGCTGGTTATTCTTGGCAGCACTTCTATTCTTCTGACTGGACGAAGTATCCGTATTCTGCCAAATTCGCTGAAGAGAAAGGACAGGAATACTATAAAGACGGTATTGAAAACAGAACCGAGAACTACCTTATCTCTTTCTTCGGACGTTTAAACTATAGCCTTCTTGACCGTTATCTGCTTACCTTTACCCTTCGTGATGATGGTTCTTCACGATTCAGCAAGCACAACCGTTGGGGTGTATTCCCTTCAGTTGCATTGGCATGGCGCATAAACGAGGAGAAGTTCCTTAAGAACGTCAAGTGGCTGTCTGCCCTTAAGCTTCGTCTTGGCTATGGTGTTACAGGTCAGCAGAACCTGAACAATGGTGATTATCCATATTTGGCACGCTATTCTTACTCTAAGGCAGGAGCCAACTACTACTTCGGCAATACCGAGTACAGACTAATTGCGCCACAGGCTTATGACGAGAATCTTAAGTGGGAGGAGACCAAGACATGGAATGTCGGATTGGACTTTGGATTCCTCAAGAACAGAATTACCGGAACATTCGATTACTATTATCGCAAGACCGACAATCTGCTTAACACAGTTACTGCTCCGGCAGGAACTAACTTCAGTAATGAACTCCTCACTAACGTCGGAACTTTGGAGAACAAGGGTATTGAGTTCTCTCTGACAGCTCATCCTGTCGTTACAAAGGACTGGGATTGGACCATCAGCTACAATCTCTCATACAACAAGAATGAGATTACCAAGCTGACATTCAACGATGATCCATCCTACAAGGGTGTTATCCATGGAGGTATAGACGGAGCTACAGGATACAACATCATGATTAATGCCGTGAACCATCCATATAACTCATTCTATGTGTTCGAGCAAATGTATGACAACAACGGCAGACCAATAGAAGGCGCTTATGTTGATCAAAATGGAGATAACAAAATTGACGAAAACGACCTGATCGTTTACAAGAAGTCTGCGCCTAACGTATTCATGGGACTAAGCAACCAGATTTCTTATAAGAACTGGGATCTGTCATTCGCACTCCGCGCAAGTCTTGGCAACTATGTATATAACAATGTACAGTCGAACCGAGAAGCATGGGACGGCTCACAAATGTACGACCAGACAGGGTTCTTGAAGAACCGTATGACATCAGCTTGGGTTGACGACTTCAAGGCCGGTCAGTACCGCAGCAGCTTCTATGTTCAGAAAGCTTCATTCCTGCGTATGGACAACATAACCCTCGGATATACGTTCGACAAACTGTTCAACGAAAAGCAGAACGCAAGAGTTTACTTCACCGTTCAGAATCCTTTCGTAATAACCAACTACAGCGGACTTGACCCAGAAATCAGTGGTGATGGCATTGACAACAACCTCTATCCAAGACCAATTTCATTCCTGTTGGGTGTAAACGTTAATTTCTAAAACTAAAGACAATGAAAAAAATAAAATTTATTTCCATCATAGCTGCTGTCGGCATAATGACCTTCTCGTCATGCACCGACGACCTCAACACGGTGCCTATCGATAAGGACGACCTCGTATCGGATGTCGTCTTCGGCAGCAAAATAGATTCTTACACGGAGAGTCTGGCCAAGATAT
>ULTQ01033298.1_pt1 | contig 17331 bp, 16 predicted proteins | sample 1957731 | NCBI WGS metagenome assembly ULTQ01 (sample SAMEA4835738, study PRJEB28245) | human gut metagenome | biome: gut microbiome; material: fecal sample | place: Denmark | collected 2008 | reverse complement strand
CCATGGACTCTCCTTCGTTGATACGCCGGAGCAGTGATTTGATCTGTTGGGTAGTGTCAGTCACAGGAGCCTCCTGTATTTTTGATGACGGTTCATCAGACTTAGTATGATTGCCGACAACAGTAAATCCATTGTCTTCCAACGCTTTCACTACGGCTTCCATGCCGATGCCTCTCATGGCTGCTCCCTGACTGATCGTCATCAGCTTACCCACAGACATCCGGATGGCTTTCTTCGTGATCTCGCTGAACCCGAGCGAAGCCATTATATCGATGAGTTCCGGATGCGCCTGGGTAAGCTGGTAAACGGTCTGTGTGAGGTCTATCTTCTTTTCCATATCTTCTATAGTTCGCTCTTGATGCTTTCTGTCCAGCTCTCAATGCGGTTGTCAATGGCGTCCTCGTCCTCAGAGCTGTCAATGGCCAAGCCTACAAACTTACCGTCGACTACTGACTCTGAGTCGTCATAGGTGTAGCTGTCGGCTGCTACCTGTCCGATGAGTTTTGCGCCGCTGTCTTTCACGGCATCGTAGATAGCAGACATGCCACCGCAGAACGTGTCGCTGTATCCACTGGCATCACCGCAGCCGAAGAGGGCGATAGTCTTGCCCTTGAGGTCAGTACGCTTCAGCATCTCCACGCCGTCGTACCAGTCATCCTGCAATTCACCGGCACCCCAAGTCGAGGTTCCAAGCAGCAGATTGTCGTAACCAGACAGCGTGTCGGCATCGACGTCGGCTACATTCTTCACATCGCTCACGCCTAACTTCTGAGCTATCTTCTCAGCATACTCCTGGCAATTGCCGGTGGTGGATCCGTAAACTATGATTGTCTTCTTCATATTTCTGATTCCTTTCTTATTATTTTGTTGCAATGAACTCACCTTTCAATGAGTAGTTGTATTTGTATTTATGGGCAGGCCAAAGTCTGCCCTTGGTGTGTGCATGCTTACTCTCCCTGTTGCTCCATTTGTAGGAATCCCGGGAAGATGAGGTTGTTCTCCAGAGAGATGTGCTCTTTGAGATCTAGGAAGAACTGCCGGAGCTGCTGGTTCATGAGATGATAGGATGCGCAGCCGTCGGACGGTGTCTCGAAGTTGTGTGTCAGTTCAGTGATATGCTCCCACATCTCGCCTGTGGCATCGTGCTCAAGCATCATTTGTCTGATGGGGTTGGCGATGGTTCCGCAATGGCAGGGAGTAGCGGGCCGACCCTCTTCTTGTGCATGATACATCTCGTAGAGCTGTGGGAAGAGAATGTTCTCCTCCTTGGCGAAGTGGCTGTCGAGTTCCTCAAACGAGGCGGCTACAGCATCTCTTACGTCTAAGAGCTCGGGGTGATGGACACCATGTACGCTGGCTACCTTACTGACGAGTTGCATGAGTGCTTCGTGGTGAAGGTGGAAGTTGCGGTGATGCTTCTTCAGCACATAGTCGAGAAGCAGATCCAGTGGCCAGTTGGCGAAGTCGGGAGCGCCGCCGGTAGCAACCTCTTTCCCGTCGAGCTTTGCCAGCACGTCGTCGGCGTTGAGCCCTTTCTTCTCGCAGGCTGTCTGCAGTGTGTCCGAGCCGTGGCAGCAGTAGTCGATGCCCATCTGCTCAAGTGTCTGTGCACGATTGAAATCCTCGGCTACAATGGAGCCGACCGTCATGTCCTTTGTCAGTTTGCTGTTCATAATCGTATATCTTTAATTGTTATTTGTTTACTTGTCTTTTCGACTTCACTGACATAATTGCAAAAGTGATACCATTGTGGCACGATGTCGAAAATACAACTGCCGTTGGTAGCAAATGTTATCTCTGCTCTGCCATGCGGTTCACATAGGTGACCGTGCGGTAACAATTGTGGCCACACAATTAATAATAAAAAGACGGCACGGCTTTTGTGACAATTAGGTTAGAAGAGATACCAATAATATGCTGACAATGATGGCAAACAATGAAACGAATGATTTGAGGAGTGAGACGATGAGAGCCAACATTCGAAGAGGAGAACGTACAAGAGTGGTCATCGTGGGATGCGGATTGGGCGGTCTGAAGCTGGCCATTAGTCTGCGTCATTCAGGCTTTCAGGTGGTAGTCGTAGACAAAAACAACTATAACCAGTTTCCGCCACTCATCTACCAGGTGGCCTCGGCTGGATTGGAGCCCAGCAACATTGCGTTTCCTATTCGGCGGCTGTTTCAAGGCTATCCCCACTACTATTTCCGTATGGCTGAGGTGATGTCGATCGACGAAAAAGAAAAAGCTATTCAAACCTCTGTCGGCACCATTCACTACGACTACTTGGTGCTGGGCATGGGAGCAACGACCAATTTCTTTGGCAACGAGCAGATTGCGCGCAACGCATTCCCGATGAAGACTGTCAGCGACGCAATGGCTCTGCGCAACCATATCCTACATAATCTGGAGCTGGCGGAAACGGAGACAGACGCTGACAAACGGCAGAAATTTATGAATGTGGTCATCGTGGGTGGCGGGCCATCCGGTGTGGAGATTGCGGGCGCGCTCGCCGAGATGAAGAAATACGTAGTACCGCGCGACTATCCTGATTTGGCTGACCGGATGCATATCTATCTCGTCAACTCTGGTGACCGGTTGCTCAAGGCGATGGATAAAAAATCGTCAGCTACGGCAGGGAAGGAGCTGGTTCGCATGGGTGTTCATGTGCGCAAAGGTTGGCGAGTCACCGACTATGATGGTCGTGTTGTGAGAATGAAAAATGGCGAGACCATCGAGTCGGCTAATGTCATCTGGGTGAGTGGCGTGAAAGCCAACACCATAGCAGGCTTACCGGATGAGGCCGTGGGGCATGCGGGGCGATTGCTTTGCGACCGCATGAACCGTGTGAAAGGTATGACCGACGTGTTTGCTATTGGCGACCAAAGTCTTATCGAGGGTGATGCAGCATGGCCACAAGGTCACCCACAGCTGGCCCAAGTGGCATTGCAACAGGCCGAGAACGTGGCGCGGAATATCGTTCGGAAAGAGCATGGTCAGGACATGCGTCCCTTTGTCTACAAGAATCTTGGCACCATGGCGACCATAGGCCGTAAGGCTGCCGTGGCGGAGATAGGCAGATGGAAGTTCGGCGGGCTCACGGCCTGGCTGTTGTGGCTTGTCGTGCACCTGCGGTCGATTCTCGGCGTAAAGAACAAGTTCTTCGTGCTGCTCAACTGGCTGTGGAACTATGTCAACTACAAGCAGAGCCTGCGACTGATATTAAGGTCAAATAGGGAGAAATGAAGGACGGCGGTCGTCCGTTCCCGCCAGCTCCATATCTACCGCAACGGCAAGAAAGTGCTGGTACTGAAAGGGAAAGCAGAACCACAGATCGTAAGGGAAGATCCGATAGACGAATTAATCAAACAATGACAATGGAATCAAGAAAAGATATTGCATGTGAGTTCTTGGAAGAAGACCTTGGTCTTATTCGGCTATTTCGGTGAGTGCTCCTGTAGTGAAAACATCGGAGACTACAGATTTAACAACTTTTACATGTCCGACTATCACTTGTATTTCCGCATTTCCAACCAAAAGGTAAGTAAGCCACTTTCTGGTGCCTTCTTGCAGCAATTACCGAAAGTTAGTACTTTTGCAGTGTCAAAATAAAAGTAGAACAATGAACGAAAACATATCAATGTTACAGACCGCACTCAGATTCTTAGACGAACATAACGAAATTTCTTTTGCCACATGCGAGGGAGATCTTCCGAAAATTCGCATCTTTCAGATTATGCGACGTGAGGACCATATGCTCTACTTTGCCACTTCTGCTGAAAAAGCAGTATGGCGTGAACTGCTGCAAAATCAGCATGTGGAGTTACTGGCATACGCCGACAACATCTCAGTCCGTTGCAGAGGCATGGTGACCTTCGATGTAGAGGATAGCGTGAAGCAATGGATCTATGACCATAATCCCGTGTTGTCCCGCCTCTACGACAGTTGGGAAGGAATGGCTTTCTTCTGTTTGCCGATTGCCGAGTTGGACTACTACGATCTGACTCCTACCCCACCGGTCTTCAAGCATTTTAACTTGAAGACAGGTGAAGTCAGCAACGGTTTCGTCGGTACACGATTTAAAAACAAATAACGGAGTATCAAAGGAAAAAGGACCATGGACAGACTGGAGAATCTGAAAAATATCATCATGTATCTGATGACTGATGAGCATGTCAGCTATCAGATTCCTTCTTCACTCGAAGAACGGCAGCGAATGATGCGGGCACTGATGAACGTCTGGGAGCCCAAAGCCATCAGCAACGAGTTCAGGAAGATGCAAGATGCAGAGTTGCAGATGCAGCGAGCGGATAAAGGGGTGGTAGAAATTCATGACGAAGGACTGATCCTCTGGCAGGGTGATATTACCCGGTTGAAGGTGGATACCATCGTCAATGCCGCCAACGCTCAGGCTTTAGGATGCTGGGTACCGCTTCACAACTGCATAGACAACTGCATCCACTCTGCTGCCGGCATCCAACTGCGCAAGGAGTGTGCCGACAAGATGCAGGGAGGACTGTTAGCTACAGGTGATGCCTTCATTACGGAAGGCTACAACCTGCCAGCCCGTCATGTCATCCACACCGTAGGACCGATTATTCCGGATGGTGTCCCAATCCCGGAACAGGAAGAGCAGTTGGCTCAGTGTTACCGTTCCTGCCTTGACCTGGCCGAAAAGAACGGACTGGAGAGCATTGCTTTCTGCTGCATCTCTACAGGTGTCTTCCACTTCCCCAACAAGCTGGCAGCAAAGATTGCCATAGAGACCGTAAAATCATATCCACGACATGCACTTAAAACGATTGTATTCAATGTTTTCCTCAACAAAGACCTCGATATCTACCGGCAACTTCTCGGAGCGTAAAGAGTGGCTCAGAGAGCAAATAGCCCAAGCCGACTGTGTGCTGATTGGCGCGGGAGCCGGACTGACAACAGCCGCCGGCATCGACTATGCCGGTGAGGACTTCCGAAGGGAGTTCCGTGAGTGGATAGACCGCTACGGCATCACCGACCTCTATAGTGCCGGATTCTATCCGTTCAAGACCGAGGAGGAGCGATGGGCCTTGTGGGCAAAACACATCTGGTTCAGCCGTTACAGGACAGGAGCACTGCCGCTTTACAAGAGACTGCTGAAGTTGGTTGACGACAAGGATTACTTCGTCATTACCACCAATGTGGACGGTCAGTTTGAGATGGCAGGCTTCGATGTGGAGCGCATATTTGCCACGCAGGGCGACTATTGCTTTTTCCAGCCTGAATCAGGTTCACCCAAAGAACTATATTATAATAAGGGATGGGTGGAACGAGCGCTGCCTGCCATTCATGACTGCCGCATACCTACAGAACTGATTCCGCACACGCCAAACGGAAAGCCCGTCAGCATGAATCTCCGTTGTGACGATACCTTCGTAGAGGACAGTCTCTGGCACCGGCAAGCCAAACGCTACAACGACTTCGTCTACAAGGCATCCGACAAGTCGCTCCTGCTCCTTGAGTTTGGCGTAGGCTTCAACACTCCCGGCATCATCCGCTTCCCCTTCGAGCAGATGGCCGCACAATTACCAGATACTACCCTCGTACGTTTCAACCGCGACTTTCCGCAACCATCTTTACAAGGAATAAAAAATTACGTAGGTATCACAGAAGACGTTACAAAAATAATTTGAGACTGGATTCTTTCTTGCCAAAAGATACATTGAAGATACGATACGCAGCCCGCTTACTATTTGTTGTGCTCAAGCCACTCTGTGCGGACTGCATCTGGAAGATGCTTCACGGAAAAGTCCGAGAAAGTCGCGTTAAAGCCGTTTCCATCCGGACTTGCCCCCATCACTCCAACTCTTACAGGGCGGTTGGCCTCCATCCAAGCGTTGCGCATCATGGTGTATTCCTTGTCGTCAAACGAATAGAAAATCTCTATCGCATCTTTTCGGCGGACAGCCTTTATCCATATAAAATCTACAGGCTTGTTGAGGGTTATGACACTCCAGTCGGATGTGTGATGGGTCACCACGGTGCTGAGATTGAATTTTCCGTCGACATACTCTATTCCAGCTTTGATATAGTTCTCATGATCGATGCGAATCATCATGCCGGCCTGGTCGAAGCGCGCCTTATAATCGCCGGACACCTTCACCTTGGCCTCAAACTCCCCGCCGTATTCGGCATAATAGAACGGAGCGTCATCAACGGTAAACCCATAGTGTGAGATACGCCAGTAATCACTTTTGGGAGTGACCGACATGGTGAGCTTATTATTAGTGATGTTCCACTGCGACGGTTCGTTGAACCAGTTCATCTTTTCAAGTGTCTGTGCCGATACTGCCAGACCCGACAACAGAATGAATGCTGTTATAAAAAACTTCTTTACCATATATGTTATTTTATAGTCTTATCTTGTCTAATAACCATTTTTTATGGTTAACTTTGCAAAGGTAATCAATAGTTATATAGTGTGCAATGGCTATAAATAACCATTTTTATCATGAGCTGTCTCAAGAAACTTAATCAACTTCTTAAAAGTCAATCCTTTAACGGTGGTACAATAGATATCAGTCAATTGCTTGATTATGCCAAAAACATATCTCAGATAGAGAATGTCACGGTTGTAATCAGCGATATGCGGTGTGGCATAAGTCGGATATTCCCTGGAAAGTTCGGCATCGTTTTGGGAGTCTCAAATTACGTTGAAGAGAATTCTATTTGGGAGAAAGCCATCCTCAACCTGATGACAGAAAAGCAACGTGAGGAAAAGTATCTTGCCGAACTTCGGTTTTTCAACTTCTTGCGTCATGTCCCACGCCATGCCCGTCCTGACTATTATCTTGTATCAAAATTGCGAATGGAGGCAGCAACGGGAGACACAATAGATGTGATTCACCGGATGTATTATATTTACGCCGACGATTCAGAGACTGTTACCCATGCATTATGCTTGTATGGCCGTCCAACCTTTGACTTCATTGGCAAGAACAGGATCGTCAATTCATTCACGGGAATTTCTGAAGAATTGACAGCCTCCGGCGACTCGTCAATTCTCAGTCGACGTGAGAAGCAGGTGTTGACACTCATCGATTCCGGAAAGAGAAGTTACGAGATTGCGGATATCTTATCCATCAGCAAAAACACGGTAAACCGCCACCGTCAGCAAATACTTGCCAAACTGCAAGTGAAAAACTCGATGGAAGCATGCCGTATAGCAAAGACAATGAAGATCATTTAGATCAATTATGTACAGATGACCAAAAACAACGAATGTGAAACTCAGTCCGTAACATTTCTCTTATCTTTGGTCAGCATTCACTGAATAGCCATAGAAATGCCAATGGAGTCGAAAGCCTACGTCCTTAGATTGCATAACAAACTCCTTAATTCTGTCAATAGCAGGCTTGGCCTTTGTCTTGGCCTCGTTTATCCAGTTAACCATTGAGTCCTCGCTTATCGAAAGATTACATACTTCAAGCAAGAAGTCGGCAATACGCCCATAAGGTAATTGCCCCGACAGATATGGGTATTGATAACAAGGTCATCCGGTTTGTCTTGCAGAGCAAGATTGTTCACCTCGAGATAACGCTCTGCTTCTCCTTCAAGCGTGAAGCCGGTGCCCGCCATTGCCTTCCAATAATCATCGTCGATGATCATTCCCCAAGTGCAGTCGTCGAATTGCAGATTGCCGACAGCTTAGCCTCATCCGTCATGACAAAACATCGTTGGCAGTCGAGCATGGCAAAGTGCTTTTCAATAATGGGGTGATCCGACTTGGTGTGTCCAAACACCTGAAAGCTGTATCCTCCCTGACTTTCTGTCGGCCAGCCAAAGCTAACGTGTTCTCTGACATCGGACCACAACGGGCTCCCGGTCAGATTTGTGCCCATCCGGGTCGGTCCTATCTCGGCCAACGCTCTCCAGCCACCTTCTGTCTCTTTCAGACGATTGAGGTTTGCTGCGCTGAGATCACCGACCAAATCTTTGTGTCTCGAATACCAATCTTCAGTGACACCGGCATGGCTGAATAGAATTTTCTTGTCCCCTACCCGGCCTTCGTAAGCTATTTGCAAAACTGGGCAAGCAGTAAGGAGCGACTTTATGTCGCTGACATGCTCCCTGCTTTTCCTGCTACCGCCTCCATAAACAGCAAAAATACTGCTCATATAGTGCGCGTCATGATTGCCGATAAGCATTGTTGTGCAGTCCCATAGCTCATGGTCAGTTATGAAGTCCATTATCTCGTGCCAATTGTCAATGGCATCTGATTCTGATATCCTCTCGTAGCGATAAGGGTCGAAGTAATCGCCAAGGAAGATAATGCGCTCTGCCTTGTCACAGTATTTCTCCATGGGGGTTCTCCAATATTTCCGTCCATGGATATCAGGGATGATGAGGTATTTGATATTCATACAAAGGCTCCTTCGTTCACGCACTAATTATAATTCCGCTGTGCTCATCAAGCATCCCCCGGCATCCGTCCTCAATGAGGTCGAGGGCAAGTTCAAAGTCTTCACCGTCGCCATAGTATGGATCGGGAACCGAGGTTCTATCCTTATATTTGATGAAATAGTCGGCCATGCGAATAACCTTGCGGCGCTCAGCGTCGTTGTGCGCCTTACGGCAGATGTCATGGTAGTTTTCATCGTCCATGACCACGATGAAGTCAAAGTCGGCAAAGTCGTGACGGGCATCAAACTGGCGCGCGACATGGTTAATGTTATATCCTCGCTTTGCGCCATGAAAGCGCATGCGCTGATCAGGCAGCTGCCCTACGTGCCAAGATCCTATTCCTGCAGAATCGATATAAAACTTAGCGGTAAGGTCTGCGTCATCGACGTATTTCTGCATGATAGCGTTGGCCGCCGGGGAGCGGCAGATGTTGCCCAAGCAGATGAAAAGTATCTTAATCTTGTCCATAATCTTATTTAGCGTTTGTAAAAGTAGCAATTATTTTAAGACTAAAAGCGCAAATCGGGATTTTTTTTATTCTAAAAATTACTTTTTGCTTTTTTCCCCTGTTTTCCTTCTGTCTTTCGTCTCATAGCGCTTACCGCAGAAACGGTTTCAACACGATGGCGAGGAGACGGGAGAAAGTCCATCCTCTGCCTTTGTGTTGATCAGATCTATCAGCGCCTTGGCCATGCGAACCTCTCCGGGATGGACATATTTGTTTTCACGGGTCTCCATTTGTTCCCTATTAGCTGTATCTTTTCTTCTTTCAAGAGGCTTTTTTCGGTCAATCCAAGTGATCGACCCTATTGCGGTGAGGCAAACCAGTTTTCACATGTCAAAATTAACCTATTCCGCGCTGTTATAACATAAATTGCCTATCGTACGGCAAACATCGTTAAAGATTGACGGGAAATAACGCATTGCGCCGTCAAAAGACTATCTTTGCATTGCACAGTGTAAGGAAGAGCAGCTGCTTTACCTGCCAACAATGTAAAACAACAACCATTATAACAGAAAGGAATTGACATGAACATGAAAATCAACAAGGACATCAAGAGCTACATCCGAGACCTCACCAGTCTGGTGTGGAACTATATTCACTATCGCACCGCCTATCCCGCCAACGTCGTTCTCGCCGTTCAGCGTGAGTTGGCCTACAACATCTTTGAAGTTCCGGAAAACTGCCGTGGCTGCGACTTCTATGCACCAGCCCTCTTGCTCACCCGTAACGACCAAGGCGCTGTCGTGCCCAACCGAACGATGATCAGAACCATTGCCAACAGGTATTACTGATAAAGCTTACACTTGAAAGGCAATATATTCGTGTAACTTTTGACTTTTCACAGCTGAAAAGCAGGAGACTCGGTATCCCGCCGTGTAAGAACATGCGGCGGGACGCAGCACCTCCTGTTACAAACCCGTAAATAACGGTTTTGTCATATAGAAGAGAAATACATTCTTACCGGTTCCAGAAAACGGGAAACCTTTTGCGTACGCACGATATTGGTCGTCGGCGGGTTCTTACTGTAGAACACAAAGATGCGCCGCCGGGACCGCGAGAGTGCCACATAGAGTTTACGCGCATCCTCCGCCATGAGCTTCCCGTTGTTCTCATTGTGGTAATTGGGGATACGGCCGTCGACAACATCAAACACGATGACGTTATCAAACTCCAGGCCTTTTGCCTTGTGGATGGTTGAGACAAACACCTTCTCCTCCATCGTCGCCGATCCACACAGGTCGGCTTCCTTGAAGGTAGAGATTTCCATGATATGGTGCGCTAACTGCTCCATCAGCGAAGGCTCCTCCGCCTGATGGATGATGTCGGTTGACAGGAAACGGAAGAGGTGGTCGACCTTTTCGATGGGTTTGATCCAATGAGCCTGCTCCAAGGCATGATAGAACAGCTGAAGTTCCTCCACCAAAGCCGGAGAGCCAGCAGCATCCGCCTTCCTGACGTAGAGCCTGTCCTTGGACGAAAAGTAATAGTCCGCGTAATTGCGGCGCAACCGCTCCGCATATTTCACGGTGGTCGGCTGCCGCAAGAACGTCTGCTGCTGTATCGCCTTTTCACGACCTTGGGTGAGACAATAGTTGACCAACGAGACTGTGGCATTGACATCATCGTCGGCTAAATGAGAATTCTCCCCCTGGAGCCCCAACTCGGCAAGCAGCGCTTTCAGCTTGTAGACCTTGAGATCGGGGCGCAAGAGCCTGATGAGCTTCAAAGAGTCGAAGCATACAGGGTGGACCTCTTGCCAACGAACATCAGGCAGGTACCTTCTCAGGCAGAAATCCATGATATGATAATCAAACACGGCGTTATGCGCAAGCAACGGACAATCTCGGGCAAAGTCGAGGAATGCCTGCAGCCCTTCCGCGGGCGTGAGCAACTTATTGTGCTCACGCTCCTCAATAATCGGGTTCTCGATGTCGCCAAGCATCTTAGGGATGGGACGGCTGGTCTGCAGATAAACGGAGAACTTGGCGACGGACCGTCCGTGATGGATTCGCTCAGCCGCAATCTGGATGATGTCATCCTCAAAGACGTTCAGCCCCGTAGTCTCTGTATCGAAAATGATCAGGTCGGTCTCTTCACAGGCCTGCAAGAATCGTTGCAGATATGGCTGGTCCTCACGCAGCAGATCGGACGGGGCAAGGGCTGCCATGCGCAGACGATGGACAAACTGTCGGGCAGAAGCGGCTGTGGCACATACTTTCAATCCTTGAAGAATCTGTGCCCAGGCCAGCACGTTCAATTCATTATTCAGTATGCTAAGATGCGCAATAAGAAGTTTCACCTCCGGGGTCGAGAAAAGATCCGTACCCGAGATTTTGAAATGAGGAAGACTGATTTGTGTAAGGGCCTCACTGACCTCGTCTGCATCACGGTTGGAATTGACAACGATTGCTGTCGTAGCCTGCGGGGTCTCTTCTAAGAGTTTCCTGGTCATTTTAGCTACCGATTTGTACTCGGCCCATATATTCTCCGTCGCACAGACGCGCAGCACCACTGGCTTTCCATCGTCGCCTCCACTTTGAACAGGAGAAGGCAACAATGCCGGATCGGAATGGAGATTGGCGATGGCATAGTCGTTGAGCATCTGCACGATCTGTGGGGGCTGCCGATGGTTGATATCCAAATGGTGTATATTTCCCTTGCATTCTTCCTTGAGGATGTTGAGCGTGTCCAATTTGGCACCCATGAAAGAGAATATGGCTTGTTGTTCGTCCCCCAACCACATGCACATTCCTTTTCCTCCCTTAGGGATGGAAGAGAGCTCCTCTATTATCTCCAACTGCAGCCTGTTGAGGTCTTGCACCTCATCTACCTGAATCCACGGATAGCGTTTGAAAGAAGGATCACCCTTGAGCGCAGAATAGGTAAGTTGCAGGAGATCTTCGAAGTCGAGCAGGTTATTTTGCTTTTTATAAGCAGTATAGGCATGTGCATACCGCATCTTCATGAGACCCTGCTCAGCCTGATGCTTGAGAATAACGGGAAAGACAGGTTGGTTGATGAGATCGAGGTAATAATCCGTATGATCATAGACATCTGTCATCAGCGCTGCATCGAACGGTTTGTGCGTAGCCTTGGCGATAGCTTTCAGTGCAGCGATGTCCTCGGGAGTGACACACTCAGGATGGATTCTCAACACCTTAGGTACCCCGTGGATGATGTCGTACATCAGGTGCGAGAAGAACATGATCTGTGCATGCGCCCGTTTGCGTCGGAAGTCACGTCTGACGAGATCTTCGTCCTCATTAAGGTAACGCGCCAAAATACTGTCTGTTGTGTCGTCATCGATGATGGCGCTCTCCGCCGGAACGATGCCATTGGCGAAGAGGAAACGGGAACAGAAGCGATGGACGTTTCCTACAAACACATTCTCCGTCTCTTTCACTCCCACCCGTTCATTGATACGTTCGCGCATGCCCCGTGCCGCACGGTTTGTGAAGGTGAGACACAACATATCCTCCGGCTTGACACCCTCAGCGAGTGCCTGACTGATCCGCTCGGCAAGGATCTGCGTCTTGCCACACCCCGGAGGAGCGAGAACAAGATGTTTGCCGTCTTTGAGTGCTAAGATCTTCTGTTGAGAGGCATCGGGCTGCCATGTATCATGTGTTTGCATACGGGAACGATTATTAAAATGCGGGGGCGGTCATCTTTGGCCGCCCCCCGCATAAGGTTATTTGAAACAAAACTTATTAGCAGCTGCACTTCCAGGGCTTGAGCTCCTTGAAGAAGTCATGCCCCTTGTCATCAACGAGGATGAAGGCCGGGAAGTTCTCCACCGTGATCTTCCAGATAGCCTCCATGCCGAGCTCCGGATACTCCACGCACTCGATGCTCTTGATGCAGTCGTGACTCAGGATAGCAGCTACGCCACCGATAGTGCCGAGGTAGAAACCACCGTGTTTCTTGCAGGCCTCCGTGACGACATCGGTACGGTTGCCCTTACCGATCATGATCATGCTGCCACCGTGACTTTGGAACTCATCCACATACGGATCCATACGGTTTGAGGTCGTCGGGCCCATGGAGCCGCAAGGATAGCCTTCCGGAGTCTTGGCCGGTCCGGCATAGAGCACGGGGTGGTTCTTGAAGTAGTCGGGCAGCTCCTCACCGTTGTCGAGGCGAGCTTTCAGCTTGGCGTGCGCGATGTCGCGTGCCACGATGATCGTGCCGTTGAGGATGACACGGGTCGAGACCGGATACTTCGTCAGGATGGCGCGGGCCTTGTCGATACCCTCGTCGAGGTTGATGACGACGCCACCATTCTCACCCGGCTTCTGCAGGTCAGCGGGGATGAGGTTGCCGGGGTTCGTATCCATCTTCTCCAGCCAGATACCGTCGCGGTTGATCTTCGCTTTGATGTTACGGTCGGCAGAGCAGCTCACGCCGAGGCCGATAGGACAAGAGGCACCGTGACGGGGCAGACGGATGACGCGCACGTCATGGGCGAAAGCCTTGCCGCCGAACTGTGCGCCGAGTCCGATCTTATGTGCCTCTTTGAGGAGCTTGGCCTCGAGGTCGAGGTCACGGAAGGCACGGCCCGTCTCGTCGCCGGAGGTAGGCAGCGAGTCAAGATAATGAATGGAACCGAGCTTCACGGTGAGCAGGTTCTTCTCGGCCGATGTACCGCCGATGACGAAGCAGATATGGTACGGTGGGCAGGCTGCCGTGCCGAGGCTCTTCATCTTCGATACGAGGAAGGGCAGCAGGGTGCCTTCGTTCTGGATGGTGGCCTTCGTCATGGGGTAGAAATAGGTCTTGTTGGCTGAGCCGCCACCTTTGGCGACCATCACGAAACGATATTCCTCGCCCTCGGTGGCCTCGATGTCGATCTGTGCCGGGAGGTTACACTTGGTGTTCACCTCGTCGTACATCGTCAGGGGAGCGTTCTGCGAGTAGCGGAGGTTGTCCTGGGTGAAGGTGTTGAAGACACCCTTGGAGAGAGCCTCTTCCTCGTCGAAGCCAGTCCATACTTGCTGGCCCTTCTCACCGTGGATGATGGCTGTACCGGTGTCCTGACAGAAAGGCAGCACACCTTTGACGGCAGTCTCTGCGTTGCGAAGCAGTGTCAGTGCGACGTACTTGTCGTTGTCGGAGGCCTCAGGATCGTTGAGGATAGCAGCCACCTGCTCGTTGTGTTTGCGGCGCAGGCAGAACTCCACATCGTGGAAAGCCTCTTGGGCTAACAGGGTGAGGGCCTCAGGAGTAACCTTCAGGATCTCCTTGCCTTCAAATGTTCCTGTACTTACGCCTTCTTTTGTCAGCAGACGTTACTCGGTATCGTCTTCTCCCAATTGGAACATGGGAGCGTACTTGAAATCTACTGTTTTTGCCATAATTAGAAAAATTAAAAGCCCTTCCCCTTAATCCCCTCCCCAAAAGCCCTTCCCCTTAATCCCCTCCCCAAAGGGGAGGGGTTGGTATGTTTCAAGGGATGCAGAGGCCAAGGGGGTCAGGTCTAATGTTTGTATTATACTTTTACTATTGTTTATTTATATTGTTTATTTATATCGTTTATTCGTTTATTTATACCGTTTATTTATTATCTAAAATATATGTTTATTAATTGTTTATCTATGTAATCAACCCCTCCCCTTTGGGGAGGGGATTAAGGGGTGGGGCTTAGAATCCGAATATTTCTTTCGTCGTCACCTTCTTCACGGCACCCAACTTCTCCAACGCCTTCATGTCGAGCTCCTTTTCGTCGCCGAGGATGAGATAACGGTAGGGTTTGTTGGAAATGTTCTCACGGGCGAAGTTGATGACATCGTTAATCGTGAGTTTCGGCAGCGTGTTGTATATCTTCTGGTTGATATCGTAGCTCACGCCAAGTTTCTTGGCATAGAGCCATGCCCAGAAGACGTTGTCATACGTCGTGCGGTTTGTGGCAAGCGTCTTCATCAGACTCTGCTGTGCGAGCTTGAATCCTGCCTCACGGGCGGGGGTGTTGTTGAGCAAGTTGTTGAACTCGTTGATGCAGTCCATCATCTTGTCGTTTTGCGTGATGATGTAGGTCATGAAGCTCTCTGTGTCAGCATGCGGGTGTACGGTAGGCGCATTATACTGAGCTCCGGCGGAGTAGGCCAGGCCACGTGCCTCACGCAGCTCCTGAAAGACAATAGCATTCATGCCTCCACCGAAATACTCGTTGAAGAGCGCTTCGATGGCCGCCTTCTCCGGTGTCCACTTCTTAGCCTCATCATGATACATGGTCATGTAGATGTTCTTGGCATCGTAGGGAGCAATCCACACTTCCGTTTTGTTCGTTGTCTGGTGCAGATAGGGCTTGGCAGCAGGTGCAGTCATAAATTTCTTGGGAGTGACATGCGTGCTACTGATAATACCATCAACCTTCTTTAAGTCAGAAGGTCCGAAATACATCACGGTAGCCTTGTAGTTGTTGAGGTTCTTCAACTTGTTGAGCAGCGCCTGGGGATCAGTGCCGCGAAGCTGCTGCTCCGACATCGTGTTCAGCTGTGGATTGTAAGTGCCATACTCACCCAATCGGCGCAGGGCCGTGAAGTTAGCCCGCTGGTTCGCCTTATTGTCGGCACGCGCTTTCAGCAAAAGACCAACAAACTGGTCGTAGCTGTCCTTGTCCGCCTTGGCTCCCTGCAGCACTTCCTCAAGCAGCTTGACGGCTTCCGGCATATTACTGTCGAGTCCGCGGAGCATAATGTCGATGGCATCATCTGAGACGGAGACGCTGTACGAGCAAGCGAGCTTATAGAACAACTGATTGAGCTTCTCATTCGTGAGCTTGTCTGTTCCGACATAAGAGAGATAATCGGCAGCTGTCTCATACTGGTTGTCGCTCTCACTGCCGAAAGGATAATGATAGGTGAGAGAGAAGAGGTTGTCATTGGTATTCTTCTTATAGAGATACTCGAGTCCTTTCTTCGTGTGAGTCACCGTAAGATCGCGCTTGAAGTCGACAAACTTTGGCTGGATAGGCATCGGCTTCGATTCGACAACAGCCTTGAGGAAAGCACTTTGCTTATCGTTGTTTGTGGGTATCGGCGTTATCTGCGGCTTCTCAATCTTATGGATCGTCGTGTCGTTCCCCTGAATTTTGAATACCGTGACATAACCATCGGCAAAGAAACGGTTGGCAAAGTCGACAATCTGCTGCTTTGTCATCTTCGAGATCCGGTCGATGGCATTGACTTTATCGGCCCATTTCTCGTCGTTGATGAACGCATCGACAAAGCGGTTGGCACGTTTCTCATTACTGCGGAGGCTCTGGTAGAACGAGAGCTTCATGTTGTTGACGACCGAAGGCAAGAGGTCGTCGGAAAACTGTCCTTTTTTCAGCTTGTCTATTTCCTTGAACATCAGCTGCCGAACCTCTACCAGTCCCTGTCCCTCTTTCGGGGTGCCCTGCAAAAGGAAAATGCCGTAGTCATGATCCGACTGCAGTTCGGTTTCTGCGCTCATGACCTTCATCGGGTTGTTGAGATCGAGGTCGAAGAGTCCGGCCTTGCCGTTGTTGAGCAGATGGGAGATGACGTTGAGCGTATCGGTCTGCAAATCGGCAGCGGCACCGGTACGCCAACCGACGATGACGTTGGGTGCCTCCAAGCCTACAACGGTCGTGTCGATGTTGGCAGTAAGCTTAGGCAGCGGAGCATACTCGGGGAAGGACAGCCTGTCGTTTCTTTTCCAATCGCCAAAATACCGGTCAATGACCGCAATGGTCTTATCAGGATCAAAGTCGCCGGCCAGACAGATGGCTACATTGTTTGGAACGTAATATCTGTTGAAATAGTTTTTGATGTTCGTGATGGAAGGGTTCTTCAGATGCTCTTGGGTACCTATCGTTGTCTGTGTTCCATAGGGGTGATGGGGGAAGAGTTTCTTGCTCAGCGCCACCCATTCCTTCTCTCCGTCGTTGGCAAGCCCGATGTTGTATTCCTCATAAACGGCCTCAAGCTCAGTATGGAATCCACGGATGACCATGTTCTTGAAACGGTCCGACTGTATCCGGGCCCACGTCTCAATCTCATTGGCCGGGATGTTTTCCTGGTAGCACGTCACGTCCTCTGAGGTGTATGCGTTGCTGCCTTCTGATCCGATGGCCGCCATCATCTTGTCGTACTCGTTGGGGATATTGTATTTGGCAGCGAGCTGTGAGATGGAGTCTATCTCATGATAGGCTTTCTTCCGCAGCGCCGGATCCGCGATGTGGCGGTAGCGCTCGAAACGGTTCTCGATGGAGTCGAGCAGCGGGGCCTCTGCCGCGACATTGCTGGAACCAAAATGGGTGGTGCCTTTGAACATCAGGTGCTCAAGGTAGTGAGCCAGTCCTGTGGTCTCAGGCGGGTCATTGCGCGATCCGGTCTTCACGGCGATGTAAGTCTGCAGCCGTGGTGTCT
>ULTQ01073983.1_pt1 | contig 17504 bp, 16 predicted proteins | sample 1957731 | NCBI WGS metagenome assembly ULTQ01 (sample SAMEA4835738, study PRJEB28245) | human gut metagenome | biome: gut microbiome; material: fecal sample | place: Denmark | collected 2008 | reverse complement strand
TCCTACACGACCTTCGCGTACAGCGACATGAAGGTAACCCGTCAGGCGGATTCGGACAGCTACGTCGTGACGCTGACTGTCACCAACACCGGCAGCGCTGCCGGCCGCGAGCCTGTGCAGATCTACCTGCAGAAGCCTTACATCGAAGGCGGCCTGGAAAAGGCCTCCGTCGAACTGGCCGGCTTTACCAAGACGAGGCTGCTTCAGCCTGGCGAGAGCGAAACGGTTCGCGTTACGGTAAACGGAGAATTCTTCCGCACCTATGACGCGGTGGATGCTCAGACCTACGTGCTGGATCCAGGCGATTACTACCTTGCAGCAGGCTACAATGCACATGATGCGCTGAATAACATCCTTGCCAGCCAGGGCTTCTCTCCCGAAAGCACGGGTGGCCGGATGACTGCAGCAGGCAATGCTTCTCTGGCTGCTGTGGCCCTGCACCTGAATCAGCGGGATGCTGTTACCTATGCGGTTGCAGCTGAAACAGGCGAGCCGATTACCAACCTGTTTGACTTTGCGGACATCAACCGCTATGAGCATCGCGGGGATAATCAGGTTACCTACCTGTCCCGTGCGGATTGGGCGGGTACCTGGCCGAAGAAGCCAGTGAAGCTTTCAGTTGCCAACGAAGGCATGATGAGTGACATGGCCAGCCATAAGCCGCTGCCCAATGATCCCGAGGCGGTTTCTCCCCTGTACAACATTGACAGTGGCAGTCAGCTGATTGCCATGCGCGGTCTGCCCTATGATCACAGTACCTGGGATATTCTCCTGGACCAGCTGACCTATGAGGAACAGGCGCTGCTGGTGACCAACGCTGCTTTCGGTACCAGCGCGTTGGACTCCATTACGCTAAAGGAAACCAAGGCCAGTGATGGCCCGACGGCTGTGTCTGCGTCCATCACCGCAGTGTCCTTCCCCAACGAAGGCATTTGGGCTTCCTCCTTTGACGTGGAGCTCATTGAACGTATCGGTGACTTCCTGGCAGAGGATGCGCGGCTGAACGGCGTTGATACCATGTATGCGCCCGGCGTCAATATCCACAGAACCCCCTTCGGCGGCCGTGCGCATGAGTACTTCTCCGAGGATCCTCTCCTGACTGCGTATGCTGCCATGGCTGAGGTCAAGGGAATGCAGAAAAAGGGCGTCATCCCTGTACTGAAGCATTACGCCTTCAACGATGAGGAATCCGCCCGCAACGGTATTGGTATCTGGTTGAATGAACAGGCTGCTCGTGAGATTTACCTGCTCCCCTTTGAGTACGCGATGCGTCCCTCCATGGGTGCAGGTGCGTTAGGAGCTATGTCCAGCTTCAATCGTGTTGGTGCACTCTGGACCGGCGCTTCCAAGGCGCTTCAGCTTGATATCAGCCGGAATGAATGGAATTTCCAGGGCTACTTCATTACGGACATGGCATCCTCCAATGGCGCGCTGTTCATGACCTTTGATGACGGCGTATTCAACGGTACTGATCTGTTCCTGGGCAGCGGCAGCAAAACTGCCTTGAAGGAATGGAAGAGTAATATCCCCTTCCGCAACCGTGTGCGTGAGGCTGTGCATCGTGTGTTGTATGTTACCGTGAATGGTAACGCAGTCATGAACGGTGTTTCGCCCAGTTCCCAGGTCGTGCTTGTAACGCCCTGGTGGGCTATGGCTTTGCTGGCGGCGATTGCAGCCTCGGCTGTCATTGCACTTGGTAGTGTTGTGGTGCATATCTGGTTCATCCTGAAAGATAAGCGCAGCAAGGCATGACGCATGTGCCGCGGAAGAGCTCCGTTTCGCTGGGCCTGATAGATCAAATGCACAACTGATTTCATAGGATACAAACAAGCAGCCCCGCCCCTCTTCTGTTCAGAGACGCTGTAGGGGCGGGGGTTGCCTTTGCGTCAGTATGGAGGATATGCTATGAACGGAAAAATTCATCAATTGGCAAAGCAGCTTACCCTGGCGGAAAAGTGCACTTTGTCATCACTGGCAAGATCAATCCCGGCGGCAAGCTGAGTGAGACCTTCCCGGTGGCCTACGCCGATTTACCCGTCAGCCAGTATTATCCCGGTACTGAGGCCACCAGCGAATACCGAGAGGGTCTCTATGTGGGCTGCCGCTACGCCACCACCGCAAAGAAGGAAGTCCGCTTCCCCTTCGGCTTCCATCAGCCTGTCCGGCGGGAAGGTCATCCGTCCTGCCCGGGAGCTGAAGGGCTTCGCCCGTGTCCATCTGGAGGCCGGAGAGGAAAAGGCCGTCACGATTCCCTTTGACGAGTATACATTCCGCTACTTCAACGTGCAGACCAACAAGTTCGAGGTCGAGGGCGGTGCGTATGACATCCTGATCGCCGCGTCCAGCGAGGACATCCGCTTGCGCGGCACACTGGAGGTCAGAACCCCATCTGCCGCATGGTCGCCAAGCTCCTCGGTAGTATGATTGACAAGGCCATTGCGAGCGGCAAGCCCGATCTGAATCTGCTCTTCATCTACAACATCACCTTCCGCGGCATGGGCAAGATGATGGGCGGCATGATCACGATGGAACGCATCCAGGTGGATCCGCGAGGGCGGTTTGTTCGTCATCGTCAGCAATGTCGTGACTGTGTTTAAGTACCTGATCCTGACCTTCCTGCCCTTGACCTTCAAAGGTCTGTGGGCGGTAGATTTCGGCTGGCCGGGCATCGAGGCTGAAATTTCCGGTCAGCCCTTCACCTGGAATATCTTTGGTTACGCGGTCAAGGAAGGCGGCGCAGTGATGGGTGGTCTGGGCTACTTCATTGCCTGCATGATCGCCATGGTCATCAGCGAGGCCATCAATTTCCCAATCCAACGCAGCTTCGTGTTCCGTAGCAAGCGCCCCGTCAGCCCGCAGATCGCGTGGTACGTTGTGGCCTTCTGCATCGTGACTGTGATCGTCAACTCGATCAACTGCATCTGGGTGGATGCGGCTGGTCAGTGGGTCGCACCCTGGCTGTACAACATCGGCACGACGGTGTTCAATGGCGGCGTTTCGATGGTCGTGTTTTTCTTCGTGAACAAGATTATCTTCCCGGAGGGTGAAGCCGCAAAGTAACAGGAAGCTTAGAATGTACGCCCACCATGTACCTCATACATAACCGCAATCTCTCCAAAACAAAGCTATCCCCCAGAATCGCGAAGATTCCGGGGGATTTTCTCCTGTACGCCCGGCAGGAGTCGAACCTGTGACCTTCAGAGTCGGAGTCTGACGCTCTATCCAACTGAGCTACGGGCGCTCATCAGCTTAACTATTTTACCACAGCAGGGGAGGATTGTCAAGCGAAAATGCGGAAAAATCGCGGGAAGGGGATCGAAAGGAAAGCAGAAAGGTATCCGCAAGGGCGCGAAGCAGGGGAAAATCAGCTATCGAAAAATATCTGCCACATTTTCTGCGCATTGAGGGAGATTTTTTAAAGAAATGCCGCTTGCCCTCTTCTCAAACGGGCAAAAAACTGTTACAATAATACAAGAGCAGAAGATGCTCAAATCACGAGAGGAGAATGAATCCATGAAGAAGCTCGTTTCTCTCATCCTGGCGCTGGCGATGGTGCTGTGCGCGGTTTCCTTCGCGTCTGCGGATGAAACCTACCGCGTGGCGATGATTACCGACTCCGGCGACATCACCGACCAGTCCTTCAACCAGACGACCTACGAGGCCTGCAAGGCGTTCTGTGAGGCCAACGGCGTCGACTTCAACTACTTCAAGCCCACCGGTGACTCCGACGCGGAGCGCATCGCGCAGGTCGAAGCGGCCATCGACGAAGGCTACAACGTCATCGTCATGCCCGGCTACCTGTTCGCGGCGACGATTGGCGAGTGCCAGCCGACGTACCCGGACGTGAAGTTCATCGCGCTGGACGTGAGCGAGTATGACCTCACCTCCAACGGCGTTGACCTGAGCAACGCATCCAACCTGTTCTCTGCTGTGTATCAGGAAGAACTTTCCGGCTACATGGCGGGCTATGCGGCAGTGAAGATGGGCTACAAGAAGCTCGGCTTCCTCGGCGGCATGGAGGTTCCGGCGGTGCAGCGCTTCGGCTACGGCTTCGTGCAGGGCGCGAATGACGCGGCGGTGGAACTGGGCATCGCGGCGGACGTCTCCTGCGAGTACGTCTACGGCGGCAAGTTCATGGGCGATGCTGACATCACGGCGTACATGGACAACTGGTACGCCACCAAGGGCGTGGAAGTCGTGTTCGCTTGCGGCGGCGGCATCTACACCTCTGCGGCGGAAGCGGCTGCGAAGGTCGGCGGCAAGGTGATCGGCGTTGACTCCGATCAGGCTCCCATCATCAACAAGTTTGCGGAAGGCATGACGCTGACTTCTGCTATGAAGGGCCTGGCGGCGACGGTTAAGACGCTGCTGACCGATACCGTTGCGGGCAACTTCGACCAGTACGCGGGCAAGGTGGAGAACCTCGGCCTCGTGTCCGGCGACGACCTGACCCTGAACTACGTCGGCCTGCCCGTGGAGACCACGGAATGGAACGACACCTTCACCGTGGATGACTACACCGCGCTGGTGAAGGCGATGGTGGATGGCAAAGTGACCGTTTCCAGCGACATTACCGCGCGTCCGGAAACGACCATTGCGGTCAACTACAACGGCAACATCAAGTAATCTCACCTTCCGGGGGATGGCAACGTCCCCCGGATTCTGACAAGAGCTTCCGCCGGGGGAGTCCTCTGCCGCGCGGAAGTTTTTGTCAGAATCAAACGCATTTTCGGCGCACACGGGGAATCATCCGCCGCAAAATCGGCGAAATCAATGGGGAAAACAGAACATCAAGGAGGAAATGCTTCATGGAGAAACAGCGCGTTCAAACGCCGGACGAAAGCACGCCTTATGCCATCGAAATGCTGCATATCACCAAGCGCTTTCCCGGCATCATTGCCAATGACGACATCACCCTCCAGCTGCGCCACGGCGAAATCCACGCGCTGCTGGGTGAGAACGGCGCGGGCAAATCGACGCTGATGAGCGTCCTTTTCGGCTTGTATCAGCCTGAGAAAGGCGAAATCAGGAAGGATGGCGAAACGGTGTCCATCCGCAACCCCAATGACGCCACCGCGCTGGGCATCGGCATGGTACACCAGCACTTCAAGCTGGTGGAGTGCTTCACCGTGCTGGACAACATCATTCTGGGCGTTGAACCGACGAAATTCGGTTTCCTGCAAAAGAAAGAGGCGCGGCAGAAGGTGCTGGCGCTGTCCGAGCGTTACGGGCTGCACGTCGACCCCGACGCGAAGGTGGAGGATATCACCGTTGGGATGCAGCAGCGCACGGAAATCCTCAAAATGCTCTACCGCGACAACGAAATCCTGATTTTCGACGAGCCGACCGCCGTCCTGACGCCGCAGGAGATTGACGAACTGATGCAGATTATGCGCAATCTGGCGGCGGAGGGCAAGTCTATCCTCTTCATCTCCCATAAGCTGGCGGAGATTATGGCGGTTTCCGACCGCTGCACGGTGCTGCGCAAGGGCAAGTACATCGGCACGGTGAACACGAAGGACACCACGCCGGAGGAACTGTCCGCGATGATGGTCGGGCGCAACGTCAACTTCCACGTCGAGAAGAAACCGGCGCAGCCCGGCGAGGTCGTGCTGAAGGTAGAAAACATGACCGTCGCGTCCCATGTGCACAAGAACAACGCGGTCAAAAATGTGTCGCTGGAGGTGCGCGCGGGCGAAATCGTCTGCCTTGCGGGCATTGATGGCAACGGTCAGACGGAGTTCGTGTACGGTCTGACGGGCTTGGAACCGCTCGTCAGCGGCAAAATCTACCTGGATGGGCAGAATATCACCCGCGCGTCGATTCGCCGGCGCTCGCTGGACGGCATGAGCCACATCCCGGAGGATCGCCACAAGCACGGCTTGGTGCTGGATTACTCGCTGGAGGACAACATCGTTTTGCAGCGCTATTTCGACCCGGAATTCACGCGCGCGGGCTTCCTGCGCCGCAAGAACATCCGCGCCTATGCCAATCGGCTGATTGACCAGTACGACATCCGCTCCGGGCAGGGCGCAACCACCATCGCCCGCAGCATGTCCGGCGGCAACCAGCAGAAGGCGATTGTCGCGCGCGAAATCGACCGCTCGCCGCACCTGCTGATTGCCATGCAGCCCACGCGCGGTTTGGACGTGGGCGCGATTGAGTACATCCACAAGCAGATTATCGCCGCGCGCGACGAGGGCAAGGCGGTGCTGCTGGTTTCGCTGGAGATGGACGAGGTGCTGGACGTGTCCGACCGCATTCTCGTGATGTACGAAGGCGAAATCGTCGGCGAGCTTGACCCGAAAACGACGACGGCGGAAGAAATCGGCCTGTATATGGCGGGCGCGAAACGGGAGGTGCGGTAAAGATGGCAAACGAACCTAAGAAAGTCCGGCAGCGCAGGTCGATGCTGCAAATTCCCGGCGTGCAAACGATTCTCTCGTCGCTGCTGTGCATCGTGCTGGGGCTGCTGGTTGGCTTCGTCGTGCTGCTGCTGATTGACCACGGCGTGAGCGAAAAGACGGGCAACCTCAACGCCATTGATGCGATTCTGGTTATCATCAAGAACTTCTGGAAGTATGGCAGCAGCACCGCGCAGATGAAGTATCTGGGCAACACGCTGGTCAAGACTGCGCCGCTGCTCATGTGCGGCTTGTCGGTGCTGTTCGCCTACAAGGTGGGCTTGTTCAACATTGGCGCGGCGGGTCAGTACGTCGTGGGCGCGGGTGCGGCGCTGTACTGTGCACTGGCGTGGAACATGCCGTGGTATGTGTGCCTGCTGGCGGCGGCGCTCGCGGGTGCGCTGCTGGCGTGCATCTCCGGCGCGCTCAAAGCATTCTGCAACGTCAACGAGGTCATCTCCTGCATTCTGCTCAACTGGATCAGCCTCTATGCCGTCAACAGTCTGCTGTCGCTCGTGAAGGACAGCAACACCCCTTACACCGTCAAGCTGAGCGTGGGCAATCCGAGCGCGCTGATGCCGTCGCTGGGGCTGGAAAAGCTGTTCTCCAACAACCGCTATGTGACCATTGCCATTCCGCTGGCGATTGTCATTGCCGTGCTGATTTGGGTGCTGCTGAGCAAAACGAAGCTGGGTTACGAGCTGAAGGCGACCGGGCTGAACAAGAATGCCGCGAAATACTGCGGGATGCGCGAAAAGCAGAATCTCATCCTGACGATGGGGATTGCGGGCGCGCTGGCGGGCATCGGCGCGGGCTTCATGTTCCTCTCTGGCTTTGAGGAATGGGCAGTGGCGCAGTCGGCGGTTCCGGCGATGGGCTTCAACGGCATTGCCGCGGCGTTCCTCGGCGGTCTGCACCCGATTGGCACGATTTTCGCATCCTTCTTCATCCAGCACATCACCTTCGGCGGCGCGTATGTTGACCGCGCCATCTATTCTTCGCAGATTTCCGACCTCATTTCGGCGGTCATCATCTACATGTGCGGCTTCGTGCTGTTCTTCCGGCAGGTTATGACGCGCCTGGCGGAGCGCAAAGCGGAAGAGAACCTGCGGAAGGAGGCGAATCTCAAATGACACTCTTGCTGCAATATATGCTGATGTTTGCATCAGTCCTGCTGCTGGTGGCGCTGGGCGGCTGCTTCTCGGAGCATTCCGGCGTGATTAACATCGGGCTGGAGGGCATCATGGTTTTCGGCGCGCTTGGCGGTGCGCTGATGATGAAGTACATGCCCGACGGCACGGCGGTCGTCGTGGTCATCCTCCTGACGACGCTGATGGCGATGATTTTCGGGATGTTGTATTCGCTTCTGCTGGCGGTCGCGGCGATTAACTTCAAGGCAGACCAGACGCTCGTCGGCACGGCGATGAACCTGCTCGGCACGGCGGCGGCGACGGTCATCGTCAAGGCCATCAACATTGCCGAAGATGTGTCGAATGTGTCCTCCGCCATTACCTACATCAACGTCAAAAAGGCGTTTCTGGTGGATATCAATGGCTTCGAGTTCAACTGGTTCATGCTCATGGCGGCGATGCTGCTGGTGATTTCGTATGTCCTGCTGTACAAGACGCGCTTCGGCCTGCGTTTGCAGGCTTGCGGCGAGCATCCGCAGGCGGCGGATTCCGTGGGCATCAACGTCTACAAAATGCGCTATGCGGGCGTGATGATTTCCGGCGTGCTCGGCGGCTTGGGCGGCTTGGTGTACATCACGGCGGGCGTGAGCGAGTGGAAATTCGAGAACGGCGTGGCGGGCTTCGGCTTCCTTGCGCTGGCGGTGATGATTTTCGGGCAGTGGAAACCCTTGCGGATTGCGCTGGCGGCGCTGCTGTTCGGGCTGTTCCGCAGCCTGAGCAACGTCTACACCGGCTTTGACTTCCTCGCGCAGCTGAACCTGCCCAGCACCTTCTACAACATGCTGCCGTACATCATTTCGCTCCTTGTGCTGGCGCTGACGAGCAGCAAGTCCCGCGCGCCGAAGGCGGAGGGCATCCCATACGACAAGGGAAGCAGGTAAGGAGAGTGCCAATGTTCCCCTGCGACGTGGAAATCACGGACTTTCGCCTGCACACCGCAAGCGGCGCACCTGTGCTGACACTCTCCTTTTGTGCTGATGGCAAAGTGCAAACGCTCCGTTTCCTGTCCATAAGCGACGTGACGCTGCGTTTTCCCGCCATCCCGATGCAGATTTGCGGCTTCGAGATTCGCGACCACCGCGCGGACGGCTGGGATGCCGACCAGCGCTACGAAATCAGCGACTTCGAGGACGGCGCGCTGCACTTCTTCTGCCGCGAAATCGAGACCGAAAACGGCGAACCGCTGTCGTGATGCTGGCAAAATGGAAAACGAACGCCCTGCCGGGGTGAAAAATTCCGGCAGGGCGATTTTTATGCAAAAGTGTTTTGAAAACCAGAACGCAAGGAAAAGCAGTCAAGCATGGACGCCACCGCCGTTCTTTCCTGCAAGAAACTTTTGCGGCGGGGGGGAGTCCAGAGGGGGCTGAAGTCCAGACTTGCACCCTCTTTAGCCCCCTCTGGGCGCTCTTTGGAACCTTTTTGTCGCAACAGAAAGTAACGTCTTCGCCTCCGCAGAGGCGACGGGAGTGGCGGATGAAATCAAGATTGGTTTTGAAATCGAGCATGGGGAAGATGCTGCGAAAGGCGCATCAGTCGCATTCCAAATCCCCCCGAAACACTGCATGGCAGCGTGTGCAGCGCATTGTCACCCAAACCCAAGTGAACATATCGTCGGGATTCGCAAACGCCGCGAGTTCCTCCGCCTCCGGGTACTCAAAGCACAACCGCAGCTGAAACGCCGCATTCCGGCACTTCGGGCAAATCGCCGGATGCAGGGGAATCGGCGCGGGCGGCTGCCTGTCATCCAGCACATTCGCATAGCCGTCGCATCGGCTGTAAAAAAGCGGAACGTCGCCGTCTGGCTGATGAAGCGCAACGCAAAGCACGTCCCCATCCGCCAGAAGCTGATTTCGCCCGAAAAGCCCGCGTTTCAGCCTTCCACAGAGCTGAATGTGCAGTTCTTTCGAGCCGTTCAGCACAATCGCACAGCGGACGCGGCTGGCTGTGTCGTCCACATCGCGGCATAGGGGCGCACGGCGGCGGGAAGCAGCATGAAACATCCTCCTATTCCAAAAGCGGCAGGGGATTCCTCCACCTGCCGCCAAAGTTCCCTTACTTCATCCGTTCTTCCAGTTCGGCGCGGCGGGCTTCATAGCCGGGCTTGCCGAGCAGGGCGAACATGTTCTTCTTGTAGGCTTCGACGCCGGGCTGGTCGAAGGGGTTCACGCCCAGCAGATAGCCGGACAGACCGCACGCCTTCTCGAAGAAGTACACCAGATAGCCGAAGTGGTAGGCATCGGCTTCGTCAATCTCGATGATGATGTTCGGCGTGCCTCCGTCCATGTGCGCCAGCAGCGTGCCCTGATACGCCTTGCTGTCCACAAACTGCACGGACTTGCCCGCCAGATAGTTCAGACCGTCGATGTCCTCGTCCGCCGCCTCGATGACCAGCTCACTGCGCGGATTCTTCACCCACACAACCGTCTCGAACAGGCTGCGCGTGCCATCCTGAATGAACTGCCCGATGGAGTGCAGGTCGGTGGAGAAGTTCGCCGCCGTCGGGAAAATACCCTTGTTGTCCTTGCCCTCGCTCTCGGCGAACAGCTGCTTGAACCACTCGCCGGTCATCATCAGCGCCGGCTCGTAGTTCACCAGAATCTCGATGTTCTTGCCCTTGCGATAGAGGATGTTGCGCAGCGCGGCGTACTTGTAGGCGGGGTTGGTGTCCACCGTGCCCTCCTTGCAGCATTCGCGCGCGTCCGCCGCGCCCTTCATCATCGCGGCAATGTCGATGCCTGCCGCCGCAATCGGCAAAAGCCCCACCGCCGTCAGCACGGAGAAGCGTCCGCCGACGTCATCCGGCACAACAAAGGACTCGTAGCCCTCAACATTCGCCAGATTCTTCAATGCACCGCGCGCCTTGTCGGTCGTGGCGTAAATGCGGCCCTTTGCACCCTCTGCGCCATACTTTTCTTCCAGCATCTTCTTGAACACGCGGAAAGCAATCGCGGGTTCGGTCGTCGTGCCGGACTTGGAGATAATGTTGACGGAGAAGTCACGGTCGCCGATAATCTTCACCACGTCATTGATATAGGAAGAAGAAATGTTGTTGCCCACGAAGTAGATTTCGGGGATGCCCTTTTCACGCACGCCGTTGTACATCTGCCCCTTGCAGAACTCAATGGCCGCGCGCGCGCCGAGGTACGAGCCGCCGATGCCGATGACCACCAGCACATCGCTGTCGCCCTGAATCTTTTTCGCCGCCTTCTGGATGCGGGCAAACTCTTCCTTGTCGTAATTCACGGGAAGGTCGAGCCAGCCGAGGAAATCACTGCCCGCGCCCTTGCCGGTCAGCAGTTCGTCATTGACTGCATTCAGCAGGGTTTCCATGTTCGTCAGTTCCGCAGGCTTCACGAAGCCGTTCACGCCTGTGGTTTTCAGTTCCATAGCCATGAGAATATCCCCCTCTTTTTGTGTCAAGCGGCGAAAGGGAAAGACCAAATGCCGCTTCTGCGTGTATTATATAGCGTTTTGGGCGAAATGGCAAGCCTTTTTTGCGTTTCTGATGGCGCGGAGGCTACCTCATCCGCCTTCGGCACCTTCCCCAGAGGGGAAGGTTTGGTGTGCGTCTGAGCCGCAGCTGCCGAAAAAAGCAATGCAGCGCGAAAGCCGCCCCGCCTTCCCCTCTGGGGAAGGTGTCGCCGCAGCGACGGATGAGGTCGGAGCAGCACGCGGGCATAGTATGAGAGAGCGCTCAACTCAATCGCGCGGAAGGGTCAAGGGACGAAGTCCCTTGTGGGGGCAAGGGGCAACGCCCCTTGGTCTCCCCCCAATCAGCACGCGAAAACAGTATGAAAGTGCGCTCAACTCAATCGCGCGAAAGGGAGTCCAGAGGGTCGAAGACCCTTTGGCGGGTGCAGGGCAGAGCCCTGCCGGAGTCCAGAGGCAGCGCCTCTGGGGGTCACTCCTTCAAGATGAACAGCACCCCCAGCGTGCCGGGGCCGCAGTGGCAGGAGATGACGCCGCCGGCGCGGGTTTCGATGACCGCATCGAAGTAGTTCAGGCTCGTCAAATAGGTGCGGACTTGCTCAACAACCTCCGGGTCGCAGCCGGAATGGGTGATGAAAACACGCTCCGGGCGCGCGCGGAGCAAATCGTCGTGCAAATCGTGCGTGTAGGCAGGGATGCAGCGGGCGAGCGAACCGCGGTACTTCTTGTCCACCAGCATTTGACCGTCGCGCACGACAATCTTCGGGTGCAGCTTCAGCATACTGCCCATCAGCGCCGCCGCGCCGGAACAGCGCCCGCCGCGGTGCAGGAACGTCAGCGTATCGACGACAAAGGACGCGCGAACCAGCGGAATCAGCGAGGTCACATGCGCCACAATTTCCTTGGCGGACTTGCCTTCCTGCGCCATTACCGCCGCTTCCATCACCAGCAGACCGATGCCGGTGGAAAGGCTCTGGCTGTCCACGACGTGGATGCGGTCGGACGCGCCCAGCTCCGCCGCCGCTTCCACCATGTTCGATCCCGTCGCGGACATTTTGCCGGAGATGGAGAACGCCACAATCTCGCCATACGTCTCCAGATACTTCTGGAAAACTTCTTGAATCGTCCAGACGTTCGCGCAGGCAGTCGTCGGCGCTTTCTTTGTGCTGTCCGACCAGCGGAAAATTTCTTCCGATGTGATGTTCACGCGGTCTTCGTACTGCTGGTCGCCCAAGCGAACTATCAACGGCACCAGCGTGATGTTATAGCGGTCGAGCAGATCCTGCGAAAGGTCGGATGTGCTGTCTGAAATGATTTTGACCATACGATTTTCACTCCTGTTCAAGGGGAATATATACACATTTTATCATTTTCGATGCGCAGTTGTCAACCGATTTTGCGGTGTCTCAACAATCGTTGCGAATATGGAAACAATAGGAAACTTGCATTTGCACACGGAATGTGCTATGATGGGGAACAGAAACGCGAAGGGAGCGTCAAAAGGATGCAGAAGTGGGTCAGCGTGTGGGGAAATGCGGTCAGCATTGCGGAAAATCGCCCGGAGCGGTATGCCAAGGAGATTACCTTGCGCTATCCGATTACTTTGCCGTTTTCTGGCAGCGACGTGCGCCTGACGTTCGATAATTACTGCGGCACGGAGCCGGTTACGCTGGAAAAGGTGACAATTTTCTGCGGCGGCGCGTTTCACCCGGTCACGTTCGGGGGCGAGCGCCGCGTAACGCTTCCGGCGGAGGGTAATGCGATTTCCGACACGCTGGAAACGCCCGTAACTGCCGGGGAAAAGCTGATTGTCAGCTTCTATTTGCGTGATTTCACGCTCATGCGCAGCGTCGTGTTCACCTGCGGCGCGCTGTCCGGCGGGCTGTACGCCAACGGCGACGAAACGGAGAACCTGAATATTTCGATGGACACATCCCGCAAGACGCAGCTGACCTACTTCCTCAGCAATGTGTCCGTGCGTACTGCGCCGGAGAACCGCGCCATCATCTGTTATGGCGACTCCATCACCGCGCAGGATTGGCCGGATGATTTGCAGCTCCGTTGCCGCAAAGACGGCTTTGAGCATACCGCCATCATCCGCCGCGCCACCAGCGGATCGCGGATTCTGCGCGAATATCACTGCCTGACGTACGAATCCTACGGGCTGATGGGCGCGAAACGCTTTGCGCATGAAGTGCCGACCGACGGCGCGGATGCCGTTATCATCCAGCAAGGCATCAACGACATCATCCACCCCGTCGGCACGCAGGTGAACCCCTTCCGCCCGATGAGCGATCTGCCGACGGCGGATGAGCTTATCAGCGGACTCAAGACGTACATCCAGCAGGCGCGGGGGATGGGCTTGCGCGTCTACGTCGGGACGCTGCTGCCCATGGGCGGATGGCGCACCGACGCGCCCTTCCGGCAGGACTTGCGCCACGCTTACAATGATTTCATCCGTATGACCGAGTTGATTGACGGCTGCATTGACTTTGACCGCGCCTTGCGCGACCCGGCGAACCCTGATTTCTTCCTGCCCGAATACGATTCCGGCGACCACCTGCACCCAAGCAAGGCAGGCTATCAGCGGATGGCGGCGGAAATCCCGGCAGAAATGCTGAAATAAATAGGAAAGGCGTTTTCGGAACGTGTGCATCCGAAAACGCCTTTTTTAGGGAATTTGGTTGATTTAGAAGAGGCCATCCAGCAGCTGCGTCAGTTCAATCGTACCGAGGGTATCCGGAATGACGGGGGATTCAGGCGTGCAGAGCAATCCCGTCAGGGATACCTGCTGCCCGGCGGCATCGGTGAAGGTCAGCGAACAGCTGGTGTCGGAAAGCGCGGCGAAATCCAGATGGAAATCTCCGTCCGGCAGGGAGAGCAGCAGGCTGAAGCCAGTTGCCGTTTCCGTCAGGGCAAGGCGGTATGCCGTGCTGCCGTACACGCCGGTGCAGATCAGACCGTTGAGCGCGGTGCGGACGTGGGCGGTGAACAGGTCGAAGAAGGATTCACCGGACATGGTCAGATTCCGCATGACCATGTCTATGCCGTCTGACGCGTGGGTAATGTCCAGCACGAAGAAGCCAGTGTCAGCGGGCAGAAGGTAGAACAGCGGCGGACAGGAGAGTTCGGCATGAATGCGGTCGGGCGTGTACTCCAGCGAGAAAACGTCCGAACTGGATTCCTTCAGGCGGATGCTGAACGTGTCGCCAATGGAGATGACGGACAGGCTGTAACCGCCGTCAATGCCCGCAATCAGCAGTCCGCTGCTGCAAGTGACGGAGAACGATGTCCCATCGTCCGCATAATAGCCGTTCAGCGCAAAGTCACTGATATTCCGCCAGTACAGGCTGCCTTCCCAAACAGTGTCAAAACCGTCGTCGGAAAGCGTCAGCGTGTAGTGCCAGCTGTATTGTGCGGTTTGCTCATAGGTCAATTCTGCACGCCAGTCTTTTCGAGACCAAACGCCACCTTGCGCCCCAAGTCCTTGATGGGTGAGCACAAGCGAGCCGCTTTCGGTATCAATCTGCCCATAAAGGGTGAAATTGGGAATCAATGCGTTATCATAGGCACTGGAAAGCAAGTCGTATGCGGCATCAGAGTGGATGAGTGAACTCAACAAATTCCAATATTCGCGGGAGAAGTTGAAATCGTCCACAATGGTTAAATGGTCGAGGTCAGTCCAAAGCGACGCTACAAACGCATTCAGCGGCTTAGACGACAAGGCGACCGTCCCGGTCTGCGTGGTGACGTACAAGTCGCTGATGATGCGCGCAAACGCGGGCGACTTCATCAGCGTCATCAAAAACGTATCGGTGGAATCAAAAGGCGCGAGCATCTTGTTGACATCCTCCGCCAACAGCCCCAGCACTTCCGACGGGGAGCGCCCATCCAGCAGCTTGAGCGGCGTGGTCAGCAGCGCCGCATCTACCGGATGGCCTTCCACCAGCAATTGCGCCCACTGACCGCCCGACTGCACGCAAAGCCCCTTGTCCGGCGAAAAGGCGAGGTCAATCTGGCCCGAAGGCAGCGTCAGCGAGCAGAACGGCGTTTCGCCTAAGCCAGCCGTCATCCGCAGGGAGAGACCGTCGCCATAGGTGGAGGTCAGCGCGAGGTCAATGCCCTGCGGCGTTTCCGCCAGCGCGCTGGGAAGAAAAAGGGCAAGAATCAGCAGCAGGGAGAGGATTTTCCGCATGAAAAACACTCCTTTCGATAAAGAACAAACGGTTTTGCTGCGTACAGGATACAGCATTTGGTGCGCTTTGTCAAGGAAAATGACAAATTCCGCGTTCCGCATTGTTTTTTTTGTTTTGTTTTCTTTTTGTCCTTTCCGCTTCCCGGTCTTGACACGCGGCGAAGGATACGGTACACTTTTCCATGTAGAAACGCTTCGGCTTTTGCGGAAGCGAGTAGTATTTGAAGGAGGTTTCCCTGTATGAAGAAGATGTTTGCGGTTTTGCTGGCGCTGTGTATGGTGCTGACCTGCCTGACGATGGCGAGCGCGGAAGAAAAGACGTATCACGTCGGCATTTTGCAGCTGGTGCAGCATGAGGCGCTGGACGCGGCGACCAAGGGTTTCCGCGATGCGCTGACGGAGAAGCTTGGCGACAAGGTTGTTTTTGATGAGCAGAACGCTTCGGGTGATACGGCTTCCTGCGCCATGATTGCCAATGGCTTTGTGGCGGCGGAGGTTGACCTGATTATGGCGAACGCGACGCCCGCGCTTCAGGCGGCGGTCAGCGCGACGGCGGATATTCCGATTCTCGGCACGTCGATTTCCCACTACGGCACGGCGCTGGAAATCAGCGACTGGAAGGGCTACACGGAAATCAACGTTTCCGGCACGAGCGACCTCGCCCCGCTGGACGGTCAGGCGAACATGATCGTGGAGCTGTTCCCGGAAGCGAAGACGGTTGCGCTGCTCTACTGCTCGGCGGAAGCGAACAGCGCCTATCAGATTGGCGTTGTGAAGGCGGAACTGGAAGCGAAGGGCATCACCTGCAAGGAATACGCTTTCACCGACTCCAACGACGTTGCGTCCATGGCGCAGCAGGCGACTGAATGCGACGTGCTCTACATCCCGACGGACAACACAGCCGCTGCCTACAGCGAAACGATTGCCAACGTCGTCGTGCCGGCGAAAGTGCCGGTTATCGCGGGTGAGGAAGGCATTTGCCGCGGCTGCGGTGCCGCGACGCTGACCATCAGCTACTATGACCTCGGCTACAAGACGGGCGAAATGGCGTATGAAATCCTTGTGAATGGCGCGGATGTTTCCACCATGCCGATTGCTTTCGCGCCTCAGTTCACCAAGAAGTACAACGCCGCGAACTGCGAAGCGCTGGGCATCACCGTCCCGGACGACTACATCCCGATGGACTAATCAATCGATACATTTTGCGAAGCCATAGGGCATTTCGCCTTATGGCTTCGCTTGCGTTATAGTAGGAGGAAGATTCCGTGGAAATTATGAAGCTGCTCAACGCCTTGCCCGGCGCGGTTTCTCAGGGCGTCATATGGGGCATTATGGCCATTGGCGTCTACATTACTTACCGCATTCTGGACGTGGCGGACTTGACGGTGGACGGCTCTATCGCCACTGGCGGCGCGGTCGCGGCGGTGCTCATCATCAGCGGCTGCAACGCGTGGGTGGCGCTGGTGGCGGCGTTCGTCGTCGGGATGCTGACGGGCTTGGTGACGGGCGTGTTCCACACATGGATGGGGATTCCTGCCATCCTATCGGGCATTCTGACGCAGCTTGCGCTCTATTCCATCAACCTTGGCATCATGAGCAACAAGGCGAACACGGCGGTGAATGCGAATAAGTATGACCTGCTGGTGTCCCTGCGCAACGTGCGCAATTTTTCGCTTGACAACCCAATTCTGCTGCTGCTCATGATTACCGCGGCAGTGATTGCGCTGCTGTACTGGTTCTTCGGCACGGAGTATGGCTGTGCACTGCGCGCAACGGGCGCAAACGTCAACATGGCGCGCGCACAGGGCATCAACACCGGGCGCGCGAAGGTCGTCGGGCTGATGCTGTCCAACGGCTTAGTGGCGCTCTCCGGCGCGCTGCTGACGCAGTATCAGGGCTATGCGGATGTCAGCATGGGGCGCGGCGCGATTGTCATCGGCTTGGCGGCGGTTATCATCGGCGAAGTGCTGTTTGGCAAGATTTTCCGCAATTTTGCCACGAAGCTCATCGCCGTGTCCATCGGCGCCATCATCTACTACATCGTCATGCAGGTGGTGCTGTGGCTGGGTCTGCCCACGAACTACCTGAAGCTGCTCACGGCGCTGGTTGTGGCGATGTTCCTCGCCGTGCCGCACTGGAAGAGCAAGCTTTTTACCGCCCGCAGCGCTCGAAAGGGGGAGAAGCAGAATGCTTGATATCAATCATATTGCAAAGACCTTCAATCCCGGCTTGATTACCGAGAAGCGTGCATTGGCGGATGTTGACCTCCATCTGGCGGAAGGCGAT
>ULTQ01085936.1_pt1 | contig 17776 bp, 3 predicted proteins | sample 1957731 | NCBI WGS metagenome assembly ULTQ01 (sample SAMEA4835738, study PRJEB28245) | human gut metagenome | biome: gut microbiome; material: fecal sample | place: Denmark | collected 2008 | reverse complement strand
CCCGCCACCACTTCCTTCACGTAGCGGATGCTCTCCAAAATTTCCTTGCGCTCTTCGAAGCTCAATTCCGGCGTGTAGCCTTTCTTCTTTTTGATTTCGTCGTCCGTGGTCAACACCACCACGACATCACCGATCTCGGCTGCTTTTTTCAGAAGCCGAACGTGGCCGTGGTGAATCAACGTGGCCGACATATCGACCATAACGCGCGGGCGTGCAGCAGTGCAAGCAGTCATATGGGCACCAATTTCGTCAAAGATTCAAAGCGGCCCAAAACAAAAAACGGCCACGCTCTTTTCCTCTTCCTGAGAAAAAAGAGCACGGCTTCGAAATTTTTGGGCTAAAGAATTTGACGCAAATTTTACGCCGACCTTTCGGATCGTTCGACTTTTCGGCTCAAAGCAACGTTGCCATGTAGTACGGCAAATACCACACGTCGTCCTGCTGTTTGATTTCGCCGTGATGCAGAACAATGGCCTCCCCGATGCGTTTTCCGAACTTTTCTTTGAAGCGCACAAGCGATTTGATGCTCGATGAGCCCGAAGACTTGACCTTAATGGGAACGATCTTTTTGCCTTGCCGAATCAAAAAGTCGATTTCCATCGTGGTCTTTCTGGTTTCCGGATTGCGCTCCGCGTAGAAGTAGGCACGATGTCCGTTTGCCTTCAGACACTGCGCGACAACGTTTTCCACCAACATACCTTCGTTGACCTGCAGTTGGTCTCGAAGGACCGCTCTGTAGAGTTCATTTTCCAAATATGGCCTATCCGAGAAAGCAAGTGAAACCAGAAGTCCGGTATCCGAGAGATAACACCTGAACACGGGATCGGCCACGGCAAAATCATCGGTCCCGTCGATATTCTCGAGCGCACAAAGCCGGTTGGTGAGCATCGAGGCATCAAGCCAATGGACAGGCTTTTCATACTCTCGCCAACGCGCGTTCGGTGTGGCATGCGAAATCATGTACCTCTTATTGCGGCGCATCAGTTCTGATGGAATGTGCGCGTAGAACGCCTGCAAGTAGTCGCAGTTTTCCTTACTCTGCTCGCGCATTCCATCTTGCCAGAACGACAAGATCCGTTGCTTTTCAGAATCCGCCGCGCCGTAGTCCTTGCCGTTGATAAAAGCCTGCACGACCTGCGGCATACCGCCCACCAGCATGTACTCGCGAAACGAACGCATCATCCCCTGATGCAACGCGCCCATCGGCTTTTTGCTGTCAAAGTGTTCTCGCATGAGCGGCATCGTAAATGTGTCCGTCCCCGCCCACAAGAACTCTTCGAAATCAAGAGGATGAACCTCGAGCGTGTACTCCTCGGACGGAATCAGGATGTCTTTGCTTCGTTTCGTCATACTGGCAAGCGATCCGGTTTCCAAGTAGTCGTACCGTCCGTCTTCCAAAAGCGTTTTGAGAGCTTGCCGAGCCTGTGGAAAAAGTTGAATTTCGTCCAGGATGATGAGCGACTTTCGACGATACAACTGCGTCTTGTACTCGAACTGAAGCTGTGCGAAAAAAACATCCAATCGCGCAAACCGTTGACAAACAAATCTTTGACAACTTGGTCAGCTTGATCGAAACGAATCAAGATGTAGCTCTCGTAGGCTTCGCGTCCCAACTTCTCCGCTAGCGTTGTCTTGCCTACACGTCTGGCACCTTTGAGGAACAAAGCGTAGTGCGGCGCGTGCTGCTCTTTCCACTTGAGCATTTCTTGGAAAATTTTTCGCTCGAACATCATCGCAAGCCCTCTTTTCACAAATGCGCACCTACTTATAGGCTCATTTTTCACAATTGCGCCACCTGGCTTACACAAAAAAAGCCTGCGGCGACCTCAAAACGCTTCGTCTCGAAGTTTCCGCAGGCTGTTGACACAGGTTCGGCGCTTTCACGCCGAACCTGATCCTACCGTTACCACATGTACTTGAAGCCGAACATCGCACCGGTCGATTCGTAGTCGTCCGAACCCGTCTGATGGTGGCCTTCCAGCCACACGTTCACGTTGGTTGTGAACTGTGCTTCGAGACCCAAGCGGAATTCGGCAAACTCGGCACCGTTTTGAGTGCTCGTGACGTCGCCGTACTTCGTCGACATCGTGGTGGAGTAGTCCCCGTTGTTGTAAACCCAGTTGGCTTCGGCATAGGCCTGCCAAGCAGGACCCGTACCCAATGTCGTCTGGATCTTCGTGCGGGCACCCACACGCACCAGCAAGCCGTTGTCAAAGTCGGACGAGTAGGTTTCGCCCAAGCTCGACGTCCAATCGTCCGGATCGCCGAAGTTCGTCCAGTACGCACGAACGTGCGGTTCCAAACGCCATTCGTAGTTGCGACCGCCGTCGGTAATGCCCTTGGAGAGGAGCTGATCCCAACTGGCTTCCGCCGTGAGGCTCAAACCGTTGACATCGTAGTCATCCTGACCGACTTCACTGTCGAAGCGGTTCCAACGCAACTGCAATCCGAGGAACGGACCACTTTCGGCCTTGCTCTCTGCCGTCATGTACATGCCGGCAGAGTAACCGCGGAACGAACCTTTCGAGCTCTTGCCGTCCACATTCGACGAGACGTCGAAGTCGCCGTCGGCAAAGCCGGCAAGCACACCCCAACGGAACGTCGCTCCGTCGGTTTCACGCTTAAAGAGGTCGGTACCCAAATGCGTGGTGTAGAGGTTGCCGTCGGCATCCATCTGTCCGCTTGCATTTGAGAACTTCGTCCAATCGCCACGCTGGACCATCCAGAACGAAGACTTACGCTGTTCTCCGGTCACCGGATCCACGTAGAGCGTTTCACCGAGGTGTCCGCGCAGACTCAAGTCAAACGCCTGAGCTTGCATGAAGGCCAGTGCGGAACGCGTACCGGCGTTGACGTTTTCCACGTCTTCCGTATCCCAGGGCTTGTCACCCGGATCGGTAACGGACGACTGCAGGTAGTACTCGTTCTGATCAGACGACCACATTAAGCGATACCAGAGATCGCCGATCTTGATGGTGTCCTTGAGCTTAAGGCTGTCGCCCGATTCGCCCTCGGCAACGCTGACAAGACCCAGGTATTCGAGTTCACCGCCGGTACTTACCGAAGTGTCGTAGTTGACGTCGATGAAGCCCGTACCGTCGATCTCACCCTTGATCGTCACGTGGTCGGACTTGGAATTGTCCTTGCCCGCGATGATCGCGTTGAGGTCGAGGGTGCCGCCGTCGGTGATGTAGTCGCCTTCGATCACGAGTTCATTGCCGATGTAGTTCGAATCCGCAGGCGTGTCGCCCGAAGAATTCTTGTTGCCGACATAGATCGTGCCGTTGTTGGTGACATTGTCCGAAACCGTGAACTGGACGGTGCTCGAACCTTCGGAGGACGTCCAGCCGCTCGAGACAATCGAGTTGTAGCCGTCAACGCCGCCGAGATAGAAGGCGCCGTCGGACGCAACACTGAGTGAGCCCACGCCGCCGAAGCCGGCAGCCCAGGCGCCGCTCTCGACCGTGAGGGCCGTGTCGTAGACGGTACTGTCGCCGGCAGCGCCAAAGATGATGCCGCCTTCGGACGACTTGACCGCACCCGCACCGAGCGATTCGGCGGAGAGTTCAACAACGCCCTCGCCCGTCTTCACGAACGTGATGCCCGAGGTCATCGTCTGCGTGACGTCGCCCACCGTTTCGCGGTCGGCATAGTCGAGGATGACCGTCGCACTGTCGTCGGCCTGAGAAGCAGTGCCGCCAGCCTCAGCGTAGTCGCCCGCCGTCGTGATCGTGGCATCGGCCGCGCCGAGCGAAGCGATCGAATCCGTACGGATCACCGTGCCGTCCGAGAGGACGAACGCACCGTGATAAGCGTTGTTCACTGCTTCGAGCGAGAAGTCGCCGGTCATGCCCACAACCGCGTCGTCACCCTGGTCGGATTCGAAGCTACTCGCGACGGTCACCGTGTCGGTGACAGTCGAAAGCAGGTTGTATACGGCACCGCTGCCGACCGAAACGCTGCCCGTGAAGTTCTGCGCCTTGTCGGCCGCAACGTCAATGTCGACGTTGTCGTTCAAGTGAAGCGTGCCGCCGCCCGTGAGGGTGCCCGCGATGTTGGACTCGTTGGCCGCATCGGTCACCTTGAAGACGCTGCCGTCCTCGAGCGTGACGGTGCCACCCGACGCAACCTGGATGCTGCCCGCATCCGTCTTGTCGGAACGATTCACCAAAGTAGCGTTGTCGGAGATAGTGACAACCGTCGTATCGCCAAGACTGCTACCGACATCAATCGTCAGCCGCGTTTCGGACTTACCGTCACCGACAAACGTAGTCCCCTTATAGGTATTGTCACCCTTAAGTGTCAGCTCACCGTCCGCAAGAGCGAAATTACCGGCGCCCGTGATATCAGCCTCAAAGGCGGCCGCATTTTCGTAGTCCTCGTCAGAGGCGTGCGCCCCCTTGAGCGCAAGCGTTTTGCCGCCGCTCACATCCACTTTCGTGAGCTGATAGGCAACGCCGAGAATGTCGCGGCCACCCGATTCGGTCGTCGAGAGATCGAACGTGTAGTAGCCGGTGGCGATTTGGTCGTTGCCGTTCATAATCGAAACGCCGACCCCACTTCCCAGATCCACAATCGGTTTGCCGTCAGGTCCAAGAAGTACAAGATTATTGTTCGAAAGATCGATCTCATCGGCTTCGGCAATGACAAGCGCAAGGTCGTCACTGCGATCGGCAGACGTCACGTCCTGAACATTGAGCGAGGAACTTCCCGATTGTCCCGGATCGAGTTTCCCGTCAACGTTGAGCGTGACGTCGCTACCCTTGATCGTCAGGTTGCCTGCAACCTCAAGCTGAGCGTCGCTCACCGTACCCGGAGTGACATCGCCTTCGAAGACGACGTTGCCGGATTCAACCGAGATATTGCCACCATGGATGACCTTGCCCTGATCGTCCACAACGAGCGTCGGACTCTTCGCGGGTTCAGCATCACTTCCGCTCGAGCCCTTGAGATACAGGTCTGAACCTTCCAGTTGCTCAAGATTGCTGCCACCGGAAGCAAGTTCGAAACGACCATTCTCAATCGTAACGTCGCCGTTGAAGTAATCGAGACCGCCCGAAATCGTCACGTCGCTGTCCTTGCCGGCGGAGAGAACGAGGTCGCCCTCGCCGATCACGGCAGACGTCCAGTCGAGGCTGCCTTCGGTCTGCGTGAAGCTGCCCGTTGCGCCACTGCTGAGGACAAGGTTGCCCGATCCGATGCGGTCGGCGGCTGTTTCGCCCTTGTCCATCGAAGCTTCGAGCGCCCAGTTGCTTTCGACGCGCACGTTGCCCGTGAACCCGGCGTTGCTGCCGCCGAGTTCAATCGCGCCCGTCGCGTCGTCGCGACCGATCACCACCGTACCGGAGCCCGTGAGCTTGTTGCCGACAAGGCTGCCGTCGGACGCGTTTTCGTCGGCGATAACGAGCGTGTAGTCTTCGCCGATCGAAATGTCGCCCGTACCGAGACCGCCGACATCAGTGACAGTGCCCGTGCCGGAGAACTCGAGCCTCAGCTGCGACTGGAAGCCGTCGTTCTTGCCGGTGACGATCATGTCGTCGGTAATCGTGACGACGGAGTCGGCCGTACCGGCGAGCGCATCGTCTCCGCGGGCTTCAAGGATGCCGAGGGTCTGATCAAATTCGCCGAAGTCAACCTTCGCACCGGATTCGACATTGAGACGATACGTATTGCCGAACGCGTTGTCCTCGGCCGCCTTCACGGTGACGGAGCCCGTGACCGTGGTGCGTCCCGTGTAGTCGTTCTGCGTAGCATCGGAACCGTCGCCAAGCGCGATCGTCGTGCCGGAAACGCCGGAAAGCGTCAGGTTGCCCGAGCCCGTGACAAGAGCGGTCAGATCCGAATCAGACCCGGCTTCATCATTCGTGATGAGCAGACCTTGCGCGTTTTCCGAATCGATCAGTTCGATCTTCGAGACGTGGTAGTTGAGATAAAGATCCCAAGTCGAAGAATCGTTCTGTTCAACGCCGAAGACTTCGTTATGACCGCTGCTGCCGAAGCCGCGCGTAACGATCGCCACATCGCGGCCGTCCTGCGTCAGCGTTTGTTCGGCATCGGAATTGACCGTGTTGAGCTTCAGGTAGTCGTTGAGCAGATCCGTGAAATCGGCTTCGTCGCTCGAGGAGGCCCAGATCGTGTCCGCGTCGGAACCAAGTACGACATCGGCCGCATTCTGGATGAGGTCGATCTTCGCGCCCTCGTCGGCGATGAGCAGTTCGGAGCCGTCGGTGAGCGTGTTGGTCGCGCCCGCATCAAGGTTCACGAGCGACTCAGACTGGATCTCAAGCGTTGCGCTCTTGTCGGTGTCGCCCGCAAGCTGCAGCTGACCGCCGAGGCTTTCGTCCATCGAGGTCATGTCGTAGCGCAAGCCGCCGAAGTAAATGTTGCCGCCATTAAGAGTAAGCGCTCGGACGTGCTTGTCGATGTAGCGGTTGATCTGGTGATCAACCGTGCTCACGTAGAGGTGGCCGTTTTCTTCAACCGAAATTCGCGAATTCATCGCCGCAAGCTGATTGGCCGTGTAGTCAGTCTCTGCGTCGCCGTCGTTGGCATAGGCAAGCGAGTAGCCACCGTTCTCAAGCACGATGTTGCCCGAGAACCCGGAAGTCTGATCGTCGGCGAAGCGGAACATCTTCTGGTTCGCCTGTGCCGTACCCGAAAGATTGATCACCACGTCGCCCGCTCCCGTCACCGAATTGGTGATCTGCGATACAACGCGGCTCGCGCCGCTCGTTGCGTCAACCGCAGCGACAACTTCGAGCGTGCCGCCGGCGGCAATCTCGGTGTTCCCCGTGCCGAGCGAAGCGGTGTTGCCGGCAGAAAGGACGGCTCCCGACTCGACGCTCGTTATACCGGTGAATCGGCTGTTGGCGCCTTCGACCGTGAGCTTCGTACCGTCGCCGGAGACGGCAAGTTTGCCGCCGCCCTGGCCGAGCGCATCGTTGCCGGCGATGACGTTGCCGTCCTCGCCGCCCGCAACCGTGAGAACCGCGCCGGCGCCTTCACCGGAACCGGCAACGAGGTTGAGGGTCGCACCCGACTGAACGTTGAGGCCGTAGACCGTCTCTTCGCCGAGAATCGTCGCCGAAGCGCCGCTCACGACGCCGGTGGCGCCTTCGAGGCGCAGTTCGGACGTTTGGCCGAGCGTATGTCCGGCAGAACCGGCAACAAGCGCCGCACCCGCAGCCACGGACGTGCTGCCCGTGTAGTCGCTGTCCTTATCGACGAGCGTGACTTCGCCTTCGGTGATGCGCAGATTGCCCGTGCCCTTGAGTGCGGCCGTGAGCTCGTTGTCGTCTTCGTCGGCGCTCGTGCCCGTAAGCTCAAGCGTCTTGCCGTCGCGGATCGTGACCTCGGTGAGACCGTAGGAGAGCTTCAGACCGGAACCGGAGCCGTCCTTGTCGAGGACAAGCTTGTAGTCGTAGGTGCCGGTGGCAACTTCTTCGCCGTTGGCGGCGTTGCGAATGGCAATGTCGAGCTTGTTCTCTTCAACATCATTGCCGTCTGTCTTGAGATTGAGGTCGGCCGTATCGCTCGAAACCTGACCCGCAATGAGCGTCGCGAGTACCGCGCCGCCGTCCTGACCGGTCAGATCCTGTGCGGTGAGCGGACGATTGATGAGATCGCCCTGCGCATCTTCGACATCCGAAGCGTCGGCGTAATCGTTGATATCGAGGTCAACGGTCACATCGCCCTCAAGCGTCAGCGTGCCGCTGCTACCAAGATTGATGCTCGCGACTTCGCCTTCGCCCGCTGCGCCCGGCGTGCCGTTCTCAAAGGCAACCGTGCTGCCGCTGTTGAGCGTGATGTTCGAGACGGCGCCCGAAACGGCGTCGGAGACATCGATCCGCGTGCCGGCGTTGGCAACAAGGCTCGAGCCGCGATTGAAGGCGTCGCCGTGCGCGTCAAGGTCGAACGTGACGTTGTTGAGTTCGAGCGTGCCGTAAATGTTGGCATCTTCAAAGGCGAGCGTGCCGCCCGAAGTCGATTCGAAGCTGACCTTGCCGGTGCTGCCGATGGTAAGAGCGTTGCTGACCGTGGCGCCGCTTTCGATCGCGAAGCCGGCAGACGCACCGCTCCAAACGGCGATATTGCCCGTGAAGTTGGGTCCGGACAGAATATCGTCGTTCGCAAAGGAGACATTGGCGCCCGAAGTCACGTAGATGTTGGTGAGCTCGCCGCCCGTGATCGCATTGTCGATCGTGCCGTTCGCTTCGCGCCCCGAAATCGTGAGCGTCGTCATACCGGCGAGTTCGACGGCACCGTGGCCGAGAGAGAGCTCGTCGCCGATCGTCACGTCGCCGTTGAACGTCCAGTGAGCGTGCAGGTTAGCGTTGGCGCCGTTGATGATCGCCGTACCGTTGACGGCAAGATTGGCCCCCTCCGTGCTCTTAAGCGCATCGTCGCCGAGCGCAAAGAGCGCGCCCATCGACTGGTCGTGACCGGCAAAGTCAACGGAGCTGCCCGCGTCAACGCGAAGCGCCTCGGTGTTGCCGAAGCCCGAGTCGGTCTCGAAGACAACCCGAGCATTCTCAGTGAGCCACGTCTTGCCCGTGTAGGTATTTTCATCCCCTGCAAGCGTTATCGTGCCCTTGTCGTCGGCACCCTTGAAAACGATGTTGCCGGCCGCGTTGCCGTTCTCACCGTTCTTGATGAGTGCGTCAAAGACAGACGTCCCGTCCGCTGCCGCATTGGCCGTGATGGTAAGACCTTGCCAGCGAGAATCATCAGCGTAGTTGCTGCTGCTGACATTGCCGGTTTCGTAGAGCAAACCAAGATCGGAGACCTTGTAGCCGATCGAAAGCGTGCCGGACTCGCTGTTGTACGTGAAGTTCTCGTCGTACGTGCGAACCGTTTCGGCAACACTCACGTAGCCGGAGCTGCCGCTGACTTTCTGCTCAATTTCCTGCGCGGTCCCGTTCGCCGGACGTTCGGCGTGGAGATAGTCGCTGCCAATCACCGCCGAACCGCTCACGGTTTCGGATGCATCGCCGTTCACAAGAACGAGATCACCGATGCCGGAGATGACAGTGACGTTCGCGCCGACAGAGCCGGCGTTGAGAATTTCGGAGCCGCTGTCGGAAATCTGGATGGCATCGTCCGTCGTGCCGAGGACGACGGTGGACTGCCGGTCATCAGCAGTTCCCTTAGCGCTCTCGAGCGTCAGAGTGCCCGAACCGCCGAGGTTGATCGTCGAGTTGAGGCACCCTCGCCTTCTTTGTAGCCGATAGACCCGGCTTCGATCGTGCCGCCCGCCATGGTGAGGCCGCCGAGCTTGCGTTCGTTCAAAGAACTCGTTCCGGTGCCGTCGCCCACGAGGTTGACGATACCGTTGTCCTCGAGCACGAGCGTGGCCGACTGGAGCGGATCGCCTTTCGCTTCAGTCGAGGTGAAGAGACTCGTAAAGTCGATCGTGCCCCGGTTGAGAACGAACGCACCGTTGAAGCGGGCGTCTGCCTGATCTGCAGCAAAGTGGAATTGATCGGTGGCACCGGCCAGCGTGATTTCAACGGTCCCGCCTGCCTGCGTTCCATCGGTCTTCTTACCGTTTCGGAAAACGCCGTAGAAGAGTGCGTCGCCCGTCTGCGTCGATTCGATGGTGAGCAGCGAATCTTCAGAGACGACCACTTCGTTCTTGGCCGTACTGTTGCCGAAGAGACCGTAGTCGTTGGCTTCGATATCAACCCAGGCGCCGCTTTCGAGCACCAGGTCGCCGAAGAAGCTTGTCTGAGACCCGTGGATCGTCAGATCGGCATCGGCATCGACACCCTCATCCACCTGGCCGTTGCCGACAACCTTCAAGTCGCCCTGACCGTGGAGTTCGCCGTAGAGATGATTGATCTGTTCGTCCGGCGTGGTGTCGTCAGTCGAAGAAAGGATCGTCAGCGTCACATCGCTGCCGGTGCTGGTCGTGTCCGTGGGACCAATAGCCAGCACGCCGCCCGAAGCCAGCGTAAAGCCGCGGACCTCGTTGTTGCCTTCGATGTACGTATGGGCACCCGACGCTGTCGTCAGACGTGCAGTGTCGCCGAGCGTGCCGACTTCCGCATAAAGCGTCGCACCGCTCGAAACGGTGGTCGTTCCCGAATAGTCGCTTTCGCCGGACTCGAGGTGCACCGTATTTTCGGCAATTCGCAGATTGCCATCGCCCGTGAGGTAGACGCTAAGCGTGCTGGCGTTGCCCGAGGTGTTGTTCTCGTCGCCCGAAAGAACGAGCGTCTTGCCTTCGGTGATGTCGATGCCTTTGAGTTCGTAGTCGAGAACGAGGTCGGTTTTGTCAGCCGACGTAGCGAAGCCGTAGCCGTAAATACCCTGCGCCACAGTGCCCGACTCGTCGTCCGTCCCCGTCTGCGAGATGTCGAAGCGGATGGTCCCGTCAACAGATTCGTTGTTGTTCACGGTCACCGTACCCGAAGCAAGCGTAATCTCCTGCTCCGTATCGACGATCGTGGTCTGCATGCTGCCCGCATCGTCCTGCGTGAGGAGCGTACTCGAATCGACCCTCGAGTTGCCCGTATCGAGGTTGATCACGAAGCCTTCCGAGAGGCCGAGCGAACCGGCCTTAAGATATGAACCGCTCCCGTCGGCGCCCGGAACGCCAAAGCCGTCAATCGTGAGGATGCCATCCTTGGCAAGAACTATGTTCTTGCTGCCGAGGTCGGCCACGCCGTTCACAACGGCATTGGCGCCGCTTCGGAACGTGATCGACGTAATGTCCGAACCTGAGAGCGTGGCGAGCGTGCCGTTCGCTTCGTCCTCAACAAGCTTGATAGTCCAATTGTCGAGCGTTAGGCCGCCGGAAAAGTCCGAAATCGATTCCTCGGTAAAGCGGAGTTCCTGCTCGTTCTCGTCCTCGCGCGCGAGGGTGAGGCTGCCCGCCCCCGATACCGTGCGGTCCCAGGTCCAATCAAGCGTACCGGTGCCCGAGGTAAGCGTGAATTCCGCATCGCCCGCAAGCGCAATGAGGCCCGAGCCGATGTGGCTGTAGATGTTGCCCGAAGCCTTGACGCGGCTGTCTGCATCGACCGTAAGCCCGCCCGTGAGCAGGTTCTGCCCGTCAAGCTCAACATCTGCGCCCTCGATAATCGCGAGAGCACCCGCGCCCGAAAGCGTATTCACGAATGTGCCGCTCGCTCTGCTTCCCTTGAGCTCTAGTGTTGCGCCCGCTGCGAGAGTCGCGTCGCCGTGGCCGAGCGCATCGACATCAAGGATGGCGAGCTTGCCGCCCTGAATTGCCCAGTCCATGTGGAAGGCGTCGTTCTTGCCCGCAACGGTGCCGCCGCTCATAACCGTGAGCGTATTGCCCGCATCGGCTTCGGAGATGAGAGCTCCGGTGGGGGTGCTGCCAATGTTGATTGTATTGACGGTCTGGTTCGTGCTACCGAAGTCGACAAAGGAATCGGCCGCAACGTTGAGAACCGATGCGGTCTTGATCACGTCGTTTGCGCCCAGAAGCAGCGTTGCACCGCCCGCAACCGAAGCCGAACCCCTGAACGAGTTGTCCGTGTTCGTGAGCGTGACTTCTACGCCATTGCCCGAAACAAGGAGCGACCCGCCGCCCAACGAATTGTCGCTGTCGGCAATAACGAGGCCGATCGTCCCGTCCTCGGAGACCGTGTAGGTCTTCCCGTCGTAGATTCGGAGCGTTTCGTTTGTGAGGCCGAGACTGAGATCGTAGAGATTGTCGTCCTCAGCCATTTCGGAACGGAAGCCCGAGAAGCTCCCTTCAAGCTGCGCGACCGGTTCGCCGTTTTGACGCAGCGTCTGCGCGAAGTCGCCCGAGTTCGAGCCGTTCATGACGAGCATGAGATTCTCGAGTCCGGTCATCGAATCGACATTGGTGATGAGCGCAACCGAGCTGTCGCTCGAGAAAGCAGCCGAACCCGTGTTGTCGTCAATCGCTTCAAAGCTGCTATTGACACGGATCGTCGTGGAATCGGCCGCGCCGTTGACCGCGAGCGATTCGCCGCCGAGGTCGATCACACCCGTGCCCGCACCGATCGTGCCGAAGTCGACGATCGAGTTCTCAAGCGTCAGACCGTGAATGTCGCGGTTGTCCACGCCCGTCGTGCCGTTCACTCTCAGATAACCCTGCGCAATGTCGAGCGCGACATTGTCAAGCACGTCGTTGCCCAAGACGCCGAGATCGTAGCCGACGTTCGTGAGCTTGAGTTCGCCCGAGAAGGCGGTCGTCTGGCCGACATTGAAGGCAAACATGCCATTCGTGCCGTCCGTGCCGCCGCCCGTCACGTTGACGACGCCCTTACCCAAAAGGATGTTCGTGAGTGCCTTCGAGGCGTCGACCGTCACGTCCAGCACCGAATTCTCGTTCGCGAACGTCATCGTGCCCTTGCCGAGCGAGCCGCTCGCGCCGAGTTCGATCGTCGCCCCGGTCGATGCCGTGCCGAGCGAGATGGCGCCCTCGTAGTTCGCCGAGTCAGCCTGAACGGTCATCGTACCGCTTTCAAGCGTGAGCGAGCCTCTCCCCGTGAAGGACCCCGTCACGGTGCTGTCGGCCGAGCCCATGATCGAAAGCGAATCGTTGAGCATCACGGTGCCCGCAACGTCGAGACCGCCGATCCGGTTGGCACCCTCGTTGACGAGCGACATACTGGCGTCGACATCGACGAGCTTCGCTGCGCCAAGAGAACCTTCGTGAACCGTGAGCGAGCCGCTCACAACATGCATCGTGCCGCTGAAGCCGCTGTGCTCCGCAGTGGCGTTGTTGTTTTCGGTGAGCACAACATCGCCACCCGTGACTTCAATCTCAGTCGTTGCGTCACCCGTGACGACCGCTTCGAGCGTCGTGTCGTCGGCACCTTCTCCGTTAAGCCGCAGCGTATTGTTGCCAATGATGTCGACCTGCGTGAGCGCGAAGGCAAGACCGAGGCCGTCGGTGCCCACATTGTCGTCGTCCACATCAAGGACATAGTTGTACGTGCCGACCGCAACCTGATCGACGCCATCGTTGATGGTAGCCGTAACCGTGGAAGAGCCGTTCACGGAAAGCGTCAAGTCGTTTTCATCGCCCGTGATGGTGCCTCCAACCGTAATCAGCCACTGACCGATGCTCGCTTCGTCGGCCGCAAGAATCCCGTCGACATTCTGAGAGCCGACCGACTGCGCCGCGTCGCTCGTAATCGAAATCGTGCCGCCCGAACTGATGTCGAGGCTATCGACAACGAGCTGACCGAACACATCCGTACCGACGCCGAGCCCGGCGGTGCCGTCGAAAACGAGCGTGCCGCCGTTAAGAACCAGAGCGCTGTCGGTATTGGTGCCGGCAAGCGAAACGGCACGCTCCCCTGTCCCGACCGTTACCGTCGCGCCGGATTCGAGCTGCAGCGCTGCGTTCGTGAGGGTGGTTTCGTTGGCTGTGCCGACTCCGAGTGCAAACGTCGCGTGGTCAAGAATCAGCTTGCCCGTGAAGTCGCTGTTCGCCTGATTGAACGCAAATGCCTTGTCGCCCGCCGTCACCGTGAGCGTGCCGTCGCCCGTCAATGCATTCCCGAGCGTCCAGTCCGAAACCGAATTGAAGATGGCTGCGCCCTCAAGCGCGACGGCCCCCGTACCGAGGTGGTTTGCAACCGTGTCCGAAGCACCGGCTTCAACGCGCAGGATGCTACCGTCCTCAACGTTCCAGGATGCGACGAGCCCTGTATTGGCGCCCGTAATGGTCGCGTCGGACCCGACAAGCGCAATGGTGCCCGAACCCGAAAGCACGTTGTCGAACTCGTTCGTCGCATCCGTGCCGAAGCCGCTCAGTTGAAGCGTCGCATCTGCTCCGACGTTGATCGCTGCAGAGCCGAGCGCATCTTCGTCCCCGAGCGCGAGCGTGCCGTCGCCCGTGAGGTTAATGCTGCCCGAGAGATCCGTGTTCGCGCCGTCAACCGACCCGGTCGCGCCACCCGCGAACGCAACGTTGAGGATGACGTTGCCGGAGAGCGCACCTTCACCCACGACATCGAGGTTGTCGATCATCTGTGTTGTCTGCTCCGTGCCGCCGAAGATCACGTGACCGCCTTCGCTCACGCTGAGTGCGCCGTAATTCCCACCATAGCCGCCGAGCGCGTTGTCGGCCGAGACAGTCAGCGTGCCAGTCAGCGTGTCCGAAGCCGTGACGTACGTGTCGCCCGTATAGGTGTTGCTCTGCGAGAGCTCAACCGCATTGACGACCGTGAGATCGCCGATGCCGGTCACCTTGTACGAAATGGTGCCGCTTTCGGAGATGACGTAGCCCGAACCGTCGTGCGCGAGGAGCTCGAGCTCGGCGTTTTCAAGTCCGACCGTCAGGTCGGCTCCCGCAAAGATGAGATCGCCGAGTATGCCCTTCAAAGCCGCTACGTTCTGGCCGCGCTGCGTGATGAGGCGTCTGTAGCCGCTTGTGCCGTCATCAAGACTCACGGTAATTCTGTCGAGATCCGTACGGGAGAGGGAGTCGTGGTTACCCACATCGGAAACGAGGACGAGCGACGAGCTGCCGCTGCCGAATGCAGCGCCGCCATCGTCGTTCTCGATCGCGGCCATGCCGTTGTTATCGAGCCGGAATGCCGAATCTTCTGCAACAGTCAAATTGCTGCCGTCAAGCTGAATGTGGCCGACCGCAGAACCGAAATCGATCACGCCGCCCGAGAGCGTCAACCCGTCGAGCTTGTTGGAATCCGCATCCTGGGCGATTGTCACAAGCGCCCCCGCCCCAAGCACGAGCGCAGCATTCTCGAGCGTGTCGTTGCCGGACGCATTGAAATCGTAGCCGACACCCGCGAGCTTGAGCGTGCCGTCAAAATCACCGCTAAACTGAGCACTGCTGAACGCAAAGACGGAAGACGCACCTGTGCCGCTGACGTCGATGACGCCGTATCCGTCGGAACTCGTCACGGTATTCGTGAGGGGCTTGCTCCCCGAAACCGTCACGTCAAGCTCGGCGCCCTGGAGAAACTTAATCGCGCCTTTACCGAGACCGGCATCGTCGTCCGTGAAGGCAATGATGCCGCTGTTCTCAATGGTGCCGCTGTAGTCCGAATTGGCCGAGCTGACGTTGAGCCTGCCACCCAAGAGCGTCATCGTGCCCGACCCCAGAACCTTGCCGTCAATGCTCGAAACCGAAGCCTCACCGCCGTCAATCGTGAGGTCGCCCGTCAAATGAAGCGTGCTCGTCGCTAGTTGAACCTTGAGGACGTCCACTTCATTGTCGTCCACATATGCCGTACCGAGGACATCAAGCAAATTGGTTTTCCCGAGCGTGTTGACTTGTGCATAGAGCGTTGCGCCGTTCTGAACGGTGGTGCTGCCCGAGTAGCTGTTGCCGCTATTTGTGAGCCGGACGGTATTGCCCGAAACTTCGATGTCGCCGCTGCCCGTAACAAACGCGGAGAGGATACTGTCTGCATTGCAGCCGGATGCGTCGCCCGCAACGCCCGAAAGCGTGAGGACGTTCCCGTTTTCGATATCAACCTGCGTCAGCCGGTACGTCAAATCGACGCTATCGGCGTCGTGCGCAAGACCGAATTCGTAAGTCGCCGTGCCGACGTCGGTGATCGCAACCGTCTGCGTGACATGACCGCTTCCATCGGCGCCTTCAAGCGCAAACGTGCCGCTCACGCCGCCCGCAGCATTGATGAGCGCCTGAGAGAGCTTGTCGTTGTCGGCATGGAGCACGTCGGATGCGTTCATGGTGCCGGAGCCGGCTTGATCGTCCGCCAAGGCGTCGACGGCAATCGTTGCGCCGTGTTCGGCTGCGACGCGCCCGACCGTCACACCCTTGTAGTTCGAATCCCAGGGCGTCAGATCGCTGAAGGAGATCCGGCTGTCCGAACCGGCGGTGAGGACGTCCGCGTGGTCGCTCGCGCCCGTGTAGTCCGTCGTCACGGTGAGCTGCGCGCCACTATCGAGCGTGAGGTCGGCACCGGCGACAGTTTTGGCATTGACCGTTTCGTCGCCGTCAAGCGTAAGGATCGCGGACGAAAGCTTAAGAGTGCCGGTGAAGTCGTCGGCAGCGGTCTTAGCTTGGTCGAAGGCAAATGTGCCGCCGTTCGCGGAGATGCTGAGCTCGCCTGTGCCGGTAAGCTTGTTCGAAAGCGTCCAGTTGCCCGAACCGTTTAATACGGCCGATCCCGTTTCGTCGATACTGACCGCACCCGAACCGATATGGGATGCAACGTCGTTTTCAGCGAGGAGGCTGCCAAGAACAAGGAGATCGCCAGAAAAGTCATTGCTTCCCGTCAATTGAACGACGGAATCCGATTCGACCGTGACCGAACCCGCGCCCGTGATGACGTTCTCGACCGTGGCATAAGCGCCGTCGGTCCCGGAAACGCCGTCAATCACGAGCTCCGCACCGGTGCCCGAGAGATTCGCAGTGCCGCTGCCGAGCGCGTCGGCACTCCGGATTGCAAGATCGCCATCGAGAACGACGACGGTCCCGCTGTAGCCGGCATTGGCCCCGCCGATCACGCCGCCCTTGTCGAGCGTGAGTGAGCCCAAACCGGCAAGCGCTTTGTCGTAGAGCGCTTCAATTTCGCCCGCATACTGATTCGTTGTGCCGAAACCGACCGTTGCGCCGCTTTCAATCGTGAGCTTCGATGTGTGGCTAGCTGAAGTGCCTAAAACATGACCAGTTCCGAGCGTGAGTCCGTCGCCGCGGATGATCGTCGCGCCGGTGTAGTCGTTGGTGCCCGTCCAGGTCAGCGCGCCGCTTGACGTAATGTCAACGTCGAGCTTTCCGCTCAGCTTGTTGTCAAACGTACCCTGAGCGTTCGTGAGCACGAGTCCGGCATTCTCTTCGGTGCCGCCCTCCTCAACATGCGAGGTACCCGTAATCGTCATGCCGCCCACGCCATCGACATGGTCAAGCGTCAGCGTGTGGCCGTCGGCGAGGGTCAGCGCGCCGGAGAGGGTGTCATTGGCGCCCGTAATGGACGAAGTCTGGTAATCGTCGCCGTAGTCGCGATCGGGAGCACGGGTGCCAAGTGTTAGATCGACCTTCCCGGTGAGCGCATCGTCGCCCGAAACAGCGATCGAACCGATCGACTCGGACCCGGAAGCGCCGAAATCGAGATGGGCGCCGTTTTCAACCGTGACCTGGCGAGACATGCCGAGCGAGCCGTGCTTTCTAAGCGTCACCGTGCTACCGCTCACATTCGTTTTGCCGGTATACGTATTGGGCGCTTCGTCCTGCGCACCGGTGCCGATAAAGAGATCGCCCACGAGGTTGAGATCGCCCGCTATGACTTCGCCCTCTTCGTTCACGTAGTCGCTCACGATCGCGCTCAGCGTTTTGTCAGCGTCCGATGCGCCGGTGGTCGCCTGAAGCGTCAAGCCGCCGTCGTCGGTGTCGGCGAGCTGAATGCCCGTCATGCTGTATTCGGAGGAGATGACGTTATGATCCGTATCGACATTGATCTTGCCCGCGCCCCAGGTCACGTAGGCCTTGAGGTCGCCGCCCTGGCTGTATTCGGTCGTGCCGCCGGAAACGTTGTTCGAGCCCGTGATGACGTTCTCGAGGTTCGCTTCGTCGGTTGCGTTCGTGTACTCCAAGAGCGCCTGCGTGAAGGGCGAGTTGTCGAGCGAAAGAAGGTCGGAATTGTCCGTGAGATCGGCGTTGATGTCGAGCGTGAGGCCCGCGCTGTCGCCGTCGCTCCCGTCGAGAACGGTGAGGTTACCGACTGTAAGGAGCGGCGTGTCTTTATCGACCGAAGCGAGCTCGATGCCCGTGAAGCTCAGCGTGCTGTCGGTGAGAACGACTTCGCCGAGACTGTTCGCCTGTTCGCCCGTCCCG
>ULTQ01025240.1_pt1 | contig 18192 bp, 26 predicted proteins | sample 1957731 | NCBI WGS metagenome assembly ULTQ01 (sample SAMEA4835738, study PRJEB28245) | human gut metagenome | biome: gut microbiome; material: fecal sample | place: Denmark | collected 2008 | reverse complement strand
AAAACTAGAAAATAAAAAAAAAAAAATCTGGGAGATGGGGGTTTTCAGTTCTGGCAAGCACTGGAGAGTATTCGGGAGTACTCGGGAGTTTTGGGGAGTATTGGATTAAATTGGCGTGGGGTGGGTGTGGTGGTGTGGGTGGTGGGTATGGGGCGCCCCACCCGGGTTGTGCATTGTATGACGGAAAAAATGCCCGTTACGGCGATGTTTTCCCACCAAATTGCCTGTTTTTTCCGCCCGCCCGGAAATTCCCGCCCGCCCCGCCGTGCTGCTTTCTTCCACCCAGCCGCCGGGTTGACTTCCGCCAGGACAAAACAAAAGCCCCGGAAGAATATCCCGGGGCTCGGTTTTGGGCTTATATCCTTAGATATCCAACGTTGCCAATGCTTTGACTTGCTCAAACCGCTGTTGCAATTTGTCCAGAATGGTGGCTTGCTGCTCTGGGCTTGCGTTGTGCCAGAAAGTGCGGACGATAACCTCTGGTGTTGCACCCCGGACGGACTCAAAATCCTTAACCCGGTAACCCTGGCCTTTAAGCACCTCAAAGATGAAGTCCTTAAATGCTTTGTTGCTACTTTGCGGGGCTCGTCCACTTCCTAACTTCCCGGAAAGTAAATCCTCAAGCGCCCGGTCAATGAGCTCTTTCTTCGGTGTGTCGGAATCTTTGGCTTGACTATTAACCCTGTCATTTAATTTCCGGCAACCGTATGAAAGTAGCACCGCCAGACTTTCTTCCGGAATATCAGCAATCTTGATTGTCTTTTCAATCCCAGCCCCGGCAAAATTAAAGGTTAATTCACCATTCAAAAGCTCAAAAATTTTGTTTGCGTCTGTCATTGTTTTAACTCCTATCAAATTAAATATTCATTGTTTCCATTTATCAAATGGACTTCCGCCCTTTTGATAATACTAACATACCCTCAATTTTTGGAAAAGTCAAGCACTTTTTGCGCCCCGGGAGCACTTTTTGCACCCCAACCTCATCACAAAATATTACAAAATGTTACAATCCCTCAGCCCTTTTTGCCCGGAAGGCCACCCCACCCGCCCCCTTTCGCGCGCGCGTTCTAGGGGGTATTACCAACTTCAGAAATGTGAAAAGAAAACCTGAGCCGTCTCAATTCCCAAAGCAAGAATTTCAACCAGCCCCAAGTCAAATCCCCTCCCTGCCCAAAGTGGACTTTCTACTCGGCCTCCCCTTGACAGCCCCGGCGCCCCGGCCTTATAATGGAAGAAAATAAAGAATTCAACCCTCCTCTGAAAGGAAATCCCAATGTCAGAATTTAAAACAAAGGGCAGGAAACTCTCCGCCCTGGAACTCGAAATCCTAGGTCCCATTGAACCTCAGGACCTCATTGCCCGGGAAGAAGGAGGCCTGCCAACCTCCGAGGCCCCTACCATCGCGAAACTCCGAGGCATCCACCACGAAATTGCTCAGCTCCTTGCCCAAGGCCTCTCGGAGACGGAAGTCAGTGCGATTACCTCCTACTCCCTCTCCAGGATATCCATACTTAAAAAAGACCCCTCGTTCAAAGACCTGGTGGCCTTCTACCAGAAACAGAAAACTGAGCAGTTCGCGGATGTGCAAAAACGCCTGGCAACCCTGTCCCTCGATGCCATCGGGGAAATCCAGGAGCGCCTTGCCGAGAAACCCGACTCCATTTCCACCTCCCAGCTCATAGAACTTTCCAAAGTTACTCTTGACCGCGCGGGGTATAGCCCTGTGGCCAAGAGCCAGAACATCTCCGTGTCTATGTCAGCGGAGGAACTTCGGGAGCTCCGCCAGGCCGCTAACCGAGGGGATGTCGAGGTGGTTCCCTCATTTGACAAGCTGGAGGTGAAAGATGGTTCACAGGCCTAGAGAAATCCACCGGGTGAGGGGACTTGAGCTCTGTTCCTGGTCGGACAGTCCTTTTGCCAAGGACTCCTCCAGGCTCAAAGGCTCCTTCGCCAAGGGGAAAACCTTTGAGCGCTCAGTGGCCCGGGCCTTGGGCCGGCTGGTATCCCCGGAGTCTCTGGTCTACAACCGCTGGATACACTTCAAGGATGCCACTGGCTGGCACTATGCCCAGGTAGACCTCCTCGTCCTCGCCCAGACAAAACTTTGGCTCCTGGAAGTCAAAAGAACCCAAACCCAGGATGCCTGGCTTCAGATGGGTCAACTTTATAAGCCCCTGCTCCGGGTGCTCTACCCAGACCTGGATATCATCTGCGTCCAGGTGTGTAAGAACCTCATCTATCCACCCAAGCATGAAATCCAGGCACTTCGGGAGGCCACAGACCCGGAGGTCTTCTACACCTATCACTGGTTTGGCGAAAATTTTCAACTTTAGGAGGGAAGAATGTCCACACAACTTGATGAAAAAGCTAAGAGGGATTTGAGGAGAGAGCTCTATCTTGACCCTCCCAAGTTCCTCACCACCATCCTATCCCACTGGTTTTATGAACCCCTGACCTGGATGCACCGAGGGTATCTAGCCCTGCTCCTCCGCCGGACGGACTTTCTGCCCAAATATGGCGAGGTGGATAAGATTATCCAGAACTTTGTGGCGAAAAGAGACCCCTGGAACGACGCCGAAAAGGGAACCCCTCTGTTCTTCTGGAAAGAGGATGGCACCCTGGGACTTCGCGTGGCCCGGAACCTAGAGATAATGATGCCTCGAGGCATTGGCAAGACAACCCTTGGCAACGGGGCTCACGTGTTTATGGGGTGCTATAAGGAGCGTGATTTCGTGCTGAAAATCGGCGAAACCGCCACGCACGCGAGCACACAACTCCTCAACTGCCGGAATGAGTTCGAGTATAATAATAAACTCATCTCTCTGTTTGGTCAGCTCAAGGGAGATGGGCGCTGGGCGGAGGATTCGTTTATCCTTTCCAACGGTTTTGTTATGGAGGCCACTGGACGAGGAGGCCAGGTCCGAGGACGGAACGTCAACGGACGGAGGCCGGATATCATTCACCTCGATGACGTGGAGAACAAGGAATCCGTGGCCACGCCGGAGCAGAGAAAGAAGACCCTTACCTGGTTTATGGGCGATGTGTTGCCAGCCCTTGGGGAACTTCAAACGGACTCTATGATATTCCTCACTGGCACGCTGCTCCACAATGAGGCCCTGCTGGTGAACCTAGGGAAAGACCCTACCTTTACCACTGTGGTTATGGGCGTGCTAGATGCCCAAGGTGAACCGGTCTTCCCGAAGTATATGAACCAGGAAAAAATTGCCCTCAAAAAGGAGATGTATTCCCGCCAAGGGGAACTTGGTACGTTCTACCTGGAACTCTTCAACAAGCTGGTCTGCGAGGACACGATGTCCCTGAGGCCCTCGGACATTCAGAGAACCCCTCTTGAGCGTCCACTCTTCCGTGCGCTCTGCCACGACCCTGCTATCTCCAAAAAGCGGTCTGCTGACCAGGCGGCCTTCGGGGTTGTGGGTGTGTATCCTGGAGGACGGTTCCAAATAGAGCTGGTAGAGGGTTTCCGAGGGATGGAGCCTAGCGAGGCCGTGAGGGAATTCTTCCGGCTGAGGGACATTTGGTCCAGGCCTCCCGAGGGTCAAAGTGAGAAAGTCCCACTGCTCTGTGGGGTGGAGGCTGTGGCCTATCAAGAGAGCCTTATCTCCCTTATCCAGGAAGAGATGTCCCGGCGGGATGATTTCTTCATGCTGGAGAAAATCCGCTACTCTACGGAGAAAAAGGCCAGGATTCTCGGAACCCTCCAGCCCAGGTACTCGGCCCACCTCGTGCATCATCGCCAGGCTTTTGGGGAGTACGAGTCCCAGATGGCGGAATTTCCTTCTGGCCACGATGACCAGCTTGACGTGGTGGCGATGTGCTTTGACCTCCTTGCGAACGCCTCCCGGGCAGCTGTATCCATTCCGGTTGACAGCGGGCTTGAGGAGTCCTATTATAAAGATGACGCGGGAGAAAGTGGAGGGCTTTAGGCTTTCCCCTCAAGGGTCAAGAGTCCAACATTCAAAGATTCAAATTGACTCTTGACTCTCCTCCCTTTTGACTATCAACCCCTCTGTGAAAGGAAATGCTATGCCTGTATCTGCGAAAGGCCTTCAGGGCCTCAATAACCAAATCCAACCTACAACCGGCCCGGCCTCAATTCAGTCCGCTCTTCAGGCCCTCTCCCCCGAGGACCAGGCACTGGTGGCTCAGGGTATTGACCCATTTGGTGGCGACCAGGGGATGATGGAGGGTCAACCTGCGGTAGTTCCTCAGGGACTCTCCCCGGAAACCCGTCTGGCTATGGGCGAGATGCTTAATCAGATGCTCTCCTCCTTCGGTCAGCCCACCAACGAGGCCGATGCTGCCGCGATGACCTCCATTCAAAATGCCCTTCAGGCCCTGGCTATGGGGAATCAACAGGGAATGTAAACTATGAACGAGATTGAAAGAAAATTTATTTCCCCTGGGAGTGACACCCACGAGAAGCTGCTCTCTCGCGTCCGGGCTCAGATATCCGAGTCCTACTCGAAGATGAGCCAGTTCTATGGGCGTTGGAACCAGAGGGAACTTGAATATCAGGCTTATGTGCCGATTCAAGAATGGGACTCCATCTACAAGAAAAGCTGCCAGGATAAATCCCTGGCAGGAGTGAAGAAACAGGACGCAAACATCATTGTGCCCTATTCTTTTTCCTCCATCCGGACGATTGTTACCTACCTCGCCACGGTGTTCCTAGGGAGGAAACCTATCTTCACTGTGGGCACCTACAATGCAGACTTCGTGGAGAACGCCCGTAATATGGAAAAGCTTCTCCAGTACAACGCGGAGCATTGCCGCCTGGTTAAGGAATTTACCCAGTGGCTTTACAATGGGGAAATCTATGGGCTTGGGATTTTGAAAACCTCCTTTATTACGGAAACTCAGCCCCGGACTACCATCGTCCAAGACCCACTCACCGGCAATCCTATCAAAACCCGCACGGCGAGGACTGTCTATCAGGGTAACAAGGTCGAAAACATTGACCCGTTTATGTTCTTCCCTGACCCGAGGGTGCCTATGCTGGATGTTGCTCAGAAAGGGGAGTTTGTCTATTGGCGGAGTTTTGTTGGGAAGTTCACCCTCCAGCGTGCAGGTGAAACCTATGCCTGGCTTGACCACATCAAGGGAATGTCCACACCCCGCTCTGGGAATCCCTCACTCCGTAACCTAGCGGCCAACGGAAATGACCTGAACCTCCAATACGACTTCTCGACTATCGACCGGGGTTCTCCTTGGGTTCAGATAGATGAGGGCACCGTGGAGCTGATTCCAGAGGAGATTGGACTGGAACTTCCTGGGGTTGACCCGAAGAAACCTTATAAGTTCTTGGTCACCCTAGCTAATGAATCCCAGTTCATTCGGTTTGAACTTTTCTCCCCTGACCATCAACAGCATCCTGTTGTGATTAACGAGCCCTATGCCCTGGGCAATGGCTTTGGGAACTGTGGTATTTCGGACTATCTAGCTCCGTTCCAGAACTCCATCTCCTGGTTCCTTAACTCCCACATTTTCAACGTCAAGGGTGTGGTGAATAATAGCTTTATCTATGACCCCTCTATGGTGGAGGAGAAAGACCTCAAGAGCGACAAGCCAGGGAAGTTAATCCGGATGAAACCTAGAGCCTTTGGCGTAGACCTGAATACTTACTTCAAACAGATTGTGGTAAGTGATGTTACCTCTGGCCACGTTGGGGATATGCAGAATCTTATGCGCATCGCTAATGACATTTCCGCCATCACTGATAATATGCGGGGTCAGCAGGATTCCGGTGGACGCAAAACTGCTACTGAAATTCGTGCCACTATTGAGGCCGCGTCCTCCCGTCTGGCCTCCCACGCGCAGTTCATCTCCGGGGCAAGTGTATCCCAACTGGGTAAACAGATGTCCTTGAATTTGCAACAGTTCCTCTCTGAGGATTTCTGTATCCAGGTGGTTGGGGATGATGGTTCCTCTTTCCCAGTGAGCATCAACCCTGAATCCGTGGTTGGGGATTTCTACTTCCCAGTTCACGATGGGTCGCTGCCATTGGACAAGGTTGCCCTGTTTGACATCTGGCAACAGGCCTTGACTTTTGTGGCTGGAAATCAGGCTCTTGTCCAGCAATATGACGTGGGTAGGATTTTTGAGTTTGTTGCTCGACTGGGTGGAGCTGAGAACATTGACCAATTCCGCCTCAATCATATGCCAAACGACCAGGTACTTGCCCAAGTGCAGGCTGGTAACCTCGTCCCTGTAGGAGATATTGCCAATGCTACACAAGCTTTTTAGTTGGTGGCGAGGGCGTCGGCTGAGGGGGAGTCTTCTCTCCCTAGCCAAAGGGCGTTCCCAGCCATTTAGTAAAACCGAGATGGAAATGTTGGTTGGACTTCTGACTGACAAAAGATTTCCTCTTTTTCTGGAACTTCTGGAGTTGACAGTCTCGGATAAACTTTATATATATTCTAGTATAGATATTTCCACGGACGATGGTCGTGTGAGAGCTATCAAAATTCAAAACTATACACAAGGGGTTCTGAGTGTTCGCGACCTTGTGGAGAGTTTAATTGCCCAGGCTGAGACCCAGAACTCTCGCCTGGAGGAAGATAAGGAATAGGCAATATGAGTGAAATAGAGAATGGAAACCAGGAAGCCACTGCTCCCGCTGGGAACTCGGTGGATGACATCCTGGCAACATTTGACTTAGAGTTCGGTTCGGAATCCCAGACCCCACCTCAAGGTACTCCCTCTTCTGAGGGAAGTTCTGAGAGTCAAGGGGAAAACTCCGAGCCTTCTAGCCCGGCATCAGACACCTCTTCGGAGGGCCCTGGTTCTACAGGTGCTGAGTCCCCTGACTCAAACGGTTCAACCAATTCTACAGCTACTTCTCCTGTAGAACCCACGAGCACCACTCAAGAGGGGGCGGCAGGACAACAGCAGGGAACCCCTAAGGAAACCCCTGCCACTCCTGCCCCGTCTGATGCTGAGCTTAGAACTTTGATGATGCAGATACTGCAAAATCAGCAGAACCTGCAGAGTCAAAAAGAGCCGAAAGGGAAACCTGACAAGGGGGAACCTGAGGAGGACGAGGACACCAAGGTATTTGCTGAGAGGAAACCTCAAGATTATACCTACAATATTTCTCCTAAGCTCTATGCTGGCTTATTTGGCCAAGACGCAACTGAGGAAGAACGGATTGCGTGTTTGCAGGCTTTTGCCTCAGGGATTTCAATGACTGTTCACAACAACATTCTGAAATCTTTAGGCTCCTGGACAAAGGAACAATTTCAGGCCATTCCACGTGCTGTGGACTATCTGGTATCCCACAGGGAAAAGGAAACCTCTTCTAGAAATACTATCCGGGAGGACTTTTTCAAGACTTTCCCTGAGCTCAACAAACCTGAACTTACTCCCATCATTCGGAGTACCATCCAGGGTGTTGCTCAAGAAACAGGTGCCAAGGTCTGGAATACCCAGGTGAAAAACCTCGTTGGGCAGAGGGTTAAACAGCTTCTTGCGGCATATGCTCAGAGTGCTGGTTTTGTTCCATCCCCTGCGAAGAACCCACCAGCCCTGACCCCGGCGAGCCCTGCCCCGGCGAAAACCACAACCCCAGACCCGAACTCCACAGATGCAATTTTGGATGTTTTAAATTCTGATTATTAACTTTACTAAGGAGACCAAAAATGGCTATTACTGGCTTAAGAACTACGGAGAATTTCAGTCCTGCTGAAGTTCGTCCTAAGGACTGGCGTGAGGGTATCCTCCTCCAGTACCCGAATGGAGAGTTTCCGCTTTTTGCGTTGACCTCTAAGATGAAAAAAGAATCTGTAACTGACCCGGAATTTAACTGGTTTGAAAAGCGCCTTGACGCGCGTCGCCTCCAGGTAAATGGCGCAGTTGCCTCGACGAGTACCAAGGCAGTTACCGTTGCCAAGGATGCTAAGGTTGTTGTCAAAGGTACGCTGTTGTACAACGAGGCTACCAAGGAAATCCTCCAGGTTGAGGCTGACCCGACATCGGATACGGCTTTGACCTTGACCCGTGGTGTTGCAGGCTCGACCGCTGTCAATATTGGGGATAAGAACCAGCTCCTAGTCATCGGCACGGCTTTTGAAGAAGGCTCCTTGCCGCCGACCGGACAGGCCTATGACCCGTTCAAACGGTATAACTATACTCAAATCTTCCGTCGCACGTTGGAAATGACTGGCACGGCTAAGGAAACGGAACTGAGAACTGGCGATGCCCTGAAAGAGGCCAAGCGCGAGGCGCTGGAATACATCTCCATTGATATTGAACGTTCGTTCTGGTTTGGTAAGAGATTCCAGGATACATTCAATGGCAAGCCGAGACGCTTTATGGGTGGTATTCTGGACCAGCTCCCTGCTGAGAATATCTTTGATGCCTCTGCTAAAACGGATGGCGTGAGCTATGATGATTTGGAAAGCTGGATGAAAGACCTCTTCAAATATGGCTCATCTGAAAAGATGGTGTTCTGTGGGGATTTGGCCCTGCTGACCATTCAGAAAATCATCCGTCAGTCTGAGGGTTCAACCTGGCGCTGGGAACCGAGCACGAAAGAGTATGGTATGTCGGTATCTCGCCTGACTACCCCGTTCGGCACGCTGGTCTTCAAGACCTGCCCGTTGTTTAGTCAGAGCACTTCCTCCGGCCTGGATACAGCTTCCCCGGTTTATGGGTTTGACTCCTACGCGTTTGTGCTGGATATGGCTCACGTTAAGTATGTCTACCTGCGCAACCGTGATTTGAAGTATGAACCGAACTTGACCGAGGTCGGAATGGACGGTGAGAAGTCTGGGTACATTGCCGAATGTTCTATTAAGATTGAACAGCTGGAAGACCACGGACTTATCAAGAACCTGGCCAAAGCCAAAGAGCGGGTTTACAAGACCGAGGCTGTTGGTGCGGCATCTGGTGGTGGTGTCGGCGGCTAATTCCGGTTTGGTTTGAAGCCCTGTGGTTAGTGAGGCCCAGGGCTTCTTTTGTGTTTTCATTTGGAAAGGGGACGGCTTATGTCTGATATAACTTGGCAAGAATTCTTTGATATGGTGTTGCTTGAGGCAAATAAGGGAGATACTCTGAAAGAGGTCATCCCTGGGAAGGTTTTTCAGGCTGTCCGCTCGTTGGAACAGAACTGGAGTTATAAGTGGAATGAAAAGCTCCTGGAATTTCAAATTGACCAGACTCTGGACAATCCAAATATCCTGGAACTTCCTGAGGACTTCAAGTCGGTTATCACCCTGAATATCTCCACCTCCGATTTCTCCTCCTGTATGGATACTCTCCAGGCCCTTGACCCGGAAAGTTTTGCCCTGAGTGGTGGAGGTTCGGATGCCTGGGGATATTGGATTCAGAATGTTCGGTGGCTTTGGCTCCCGAATGGCATCCAGGACAAGACTCGAGGCTTCCTCTGGTACAATGCATTCACACTGAAAAGTGAGATGACAGGGGATAGGACCTCACCTATTCTGAAATATGGCCAGGAGGCCCTGCTTGGGTTGACTATGCAGAATCTTGCTGCTTTTTGCCGGGAACCTGCCTGGAGAGAACTTTATGGCCCGCTGACAGAACTCGGCATTAAGACCCTGCACGTCGCGGATGCTGAACTTCGCCGAGCCACAGACACGGGAACGTTTGGAGGTTTGGATGGCTGAGACGGATAAACCTTGTAGCCCTTGGGACCCAATAGAACCTAGGGGTTTTTCCGGGAGGGAAGTTGGAAAATCTTCCGGGTTTCCAGTGCTTGTGAATCTGCTTCCCGGCACGGACACAAGCTGGAGGAATACCCAGGCTGACCTTCCCCATTGTTTCTCGGAAGAACAGAAAACTGAATATCTGCGGTGTATTGACAAGCCGGTTTGTGTGGATGAGGGACTTTTTAACACCACTATCGTTCTGAATAGGGATGATTTTGTGGGCTGGTTCAGGGCGGAAACCCGAGTGCAATGGATTCTCAGAGCACTGGCCAAAAGTGGGTTCTTGGCAGATACCCAACAAAGTCTGTTGACCTCCTTACGGGACGCTCTTTTTGGCTCAGAGATTCTTGACCTCAACGCCGTGCACTACCTCTACGGGCAGACTGAAATGAAGAATCTTGACAGCGTGGTTCTTTCTACCTATACTGAGCTCAGTGATGGATTGAAAGGGAAAGAAAGCTTTGTGCTTTTGGGTACTAAGGATATCCGTGAGGCGGCTAGGATTGTAGCAGACTACTACACAATGGCCAAGCAGATTATTGAGCAAGGGGAAGGGGTAGAGGTTGGAGACTTGATGAAAGCCCTGCCGAGTATCAAGCCGGAGGCCCTGCTCAATGCCAGGGAAAGTTCTACCTGGACTTCCCTGCTGGAAAGAGGCTCTGAGGTGATGACCTGCAGGGCATCTAGGGCATTGGCTCTTGAGACTGCTTTCGTTGAGAGCCTGCTTTCCCGAGGGCTTTGCCTGCTCCGGGTGTCCAAGCCAATTACATCTCAGATGCTTTCCTCTGACATCCTGCAAACGTTTCAACAAATTAAATCAACAGCTACCTGTAAGATTTCCACCGAGTTGCTTGTTGCTTTCGGCTATGGAGTTTCAGGTTATGGTATAGGAGAATATGGGTTATGAAAAAGAATTCTGTAAATTGCTGTGGCACTCTTGAAGCTATCGACCTGAAGACAGGGAAAACAGTTTTCAAAGTCCACAATATGTTTGTGCAAACTGGCCTGAATGAGATTGCTAAGTTTGTCTCGAAGAAATCTCCAACTGCACCAAGCCACATCGCAGTCGGGACTTCCAACGTTGCGCCGAGTTTGGCGGACGTAGGGCTGAAAGGCTCTCAGCTCGCAAGGATTGCCTTTGAGGAAGTTGAACAGACCAACGGCACGGTGAAATTTACTGCCACTTTTGCGGCGGGTGTTGGTACTGGTGTTTGGGAAGAAACAGGGATTTTCACAGCGGCAAGTGGAGGTATTCTCTTCAGCCGTGCGGTTACGGGAACCTACACCAAAAAGGACAAGGATGAAATTAAAATCATTTGGACTTATCAATTCAACGATGCCTCTGCGGCATAAGGAGGAAAGATGGACAGAACTGTTACTGGTAAGGTAGAGGTCTGGGAGGGGTCTTCCTCTTCGAGGAGACTCCTTGCTCGGGGTGCTAACAGGGTGGTTACTGGTGGGTTGGTGCTCTTGGCGCAAAGAATCCTCGAGGGGAATACCGTGAAACTCCCCTCGGAATTTCGCCTAGGAGATTCTGCTGCCATCACGACTGACTCGATGACTGGCCTTCAGGGGTCTACGGTTGCCACGATTCCCTGCACGGTTGAAAGGCGGAGCAATGTGCTCTCCTGGATGGGCACGTTTACCTACACCGGGCAGGGGACTAAGGATTGCCTGGAAATTGGACTTTTTCAGTCCCAGGCGGATGGCAATACTATGCTGGCACGGTTCTTACCTCTCCAGCAATTCACAATCAAGAACGGGGTTCCTATTCGGGTAACCTGGGAAATTAAAGTAGGAGAATAGAAGATGGACGGATATGAGAAGACTCCCACGCTTGGGCTGAATAAACCTGAAAAAGGGGACTTTGACTGGGATTTACCTTTGAATGAAAACTGGGATATCCTTGACAGGGTTGGTGGCGCTCAACTCCCGCTGTTAGCTACCATTGATTTGGACTATAAACTTTCTGGGGATGCGGCTATTGGCTGGGCATTGCAAGGGTCGACGCTGAGTGGGAATACCTATACCTCACTCTGGAATGCTATGAAAGCGGCCTTTGATAGAAGTACTGCCGCGAATGAGGAACACTATGGTAAGACCTACTCGGTGAGAACTGATGCTGTTACCGGGTGGAGATTTGTGACTGCAGATGTGTGGAGTAGTGCATTTCCTGCTTTTGGTGATTCTCTGGGTCATATGGTGGATACAGCTAATGGGGCTAAAACAATAAGATTGAGAACATCTTGGAATACTTATGATTTACCTCGAGGCATTGCAAATGTTGCTGGTACTATGCTTGATGAAAGCCTGCCAAATATTAAAGGTGAATTTGCATCCGTTGGTAATACTCGAGGTGTTGTAAATACGGCTTCAGGTGCATTTACAGTTAGCTCAAAATATAAAGGGCAATATGGTGGAGGTGGTGGTAGAGCTGAGGGTGAAGAATCAAATTTCCTTTTAGACGCTTCACGTAGTTCTTCTGCCTACAAAAATGGGGCGCGCCTTCGTCCGCAATCCAAGAATCTCCTGCGCTATTACAAGGTAGGCAACACCATCACCAACGTGGAGAATATTGACGTCGGGACTATTCTTGATTCCATCTCTGATATGGTACACGCGAGTGAGTTTGTGGAAACCAAGAGAATTGTAACTGCAACCTGGAGAAGTGGGAAGAACTGGTATGCGAAGTACTCTGATGGGTGGATTGAGCAGGGTGGACAGTTTACAATGTCTGGTACTGGCTATGACCTCACGTTCAATACACCCTTTACTACAACAGATTACACGTTCCTGGCTATTAGAACCGATGTAACAGGTGGGTATCAATACGATGCTGTTAACGGTTTCACAAACAGAACGGTTAATGGTGGCTACGTTTATTCCTATAGTAAAGGACTTAATGACTGGAGGGCTTGTGGATACTAATATCCACACCCAACCCCACCTATATTTGAAAGGAGAATCCTATGGAATATTTATATAAACCCTATACTGATGAGCAGTATGCGGATTTTGTAAACCTGCCTGAAAACTTAGGTAGGATTATTAAAGAAGACCCTGAAAAGGTTTGGTTCGAGGACCAGCCGGAACCCTCTATTGAGGAGAAGAACGAGGCCGTTAGAGCCACGAGGGAGATGCTCTATCGTGGGCATGTTGACCCACTGACCTCTCAAATCTCCCGCCTCAGAGATGAAGAACAGAGTCCTGAAATTGAACAGGAAATTCAGAGTCTTATCACCCAGCGGTCGGAGCTTGTTGCCAAGATTAAAGAGGAAAATCCCTATATTGAGGAACCCCTCCCTGACACTTCCGTGGTTAACTCTATCTTGGGAGAATAGTGATGGCAATTTATAAGGCTTTAGCTATTCCGTCCTATTACCGGCGGAATTGGAACGCAGGTGGTTGGTCCTGGCTTCCTCCACGCTTGACCTCCAACACCTCTAACACCGGGGAAATTCAGTTCGTTGACCCAAAACTATCAGGTGGTACGATGACTGATGCAGGGGTTATGACTTGGGGCACAGCGGCTATCCAGAGGTTTGACAAAGTGTGGACTGCTTTTCGAGGAGAACAGGCATCAAATAATGCCTGGATTATCAACAACGGGAGTAAGACTTTCACCGTGCTGGATATGGTCTTTCCAGGAGCTAAGGACATCACTGGCTTGCAAATATATTGCCCTGTGATAGGTGGCTATTATTCTAATGTTACAGGCGTGGCTTTCTATGATATGAGTTCAGGCTCTCCTGTTCTATTGAAATATGACCTTTCAACTACAAATAAATCAGGGACTAGGTCTTATAGTTTCACTAGAAATAGTGTATCTAAGCTGAGAGTGTGTATCCGTCCTGACACTGATGGAAACCGTTATCCATCTCTTGTTCAGCGTTTGGTTATATATGCTGGAAATGGTGGCAAGGCTCCTTATGCGGTATCCTGGGATGAGTATGGAGAATCTAATAGAACGACGGTTATCACCGGCTCAGGTGAAAAAAGCTCAACCTTGATGTGGTACGCCTTTGATGGGGATAACTCCTCGGAATGGGTAGCTGCTGATGGCCAGCGGGCAGGTGCTTGGCTTGAATACAGACATTCTAAACTGTTAATCCCTACCAAGGTGGTCTTCCGTAATAGGTCAAATCGTGTAGTCTACCCTGACCCACTGAGACTCCAGGGTTCTACCGACGGGGTGAACTATTTTGATTATGGGGAGTTTGATGGTTTCTCTTCTGAGAAGTCCGGTATCACTACTATCAATGTCAGCACCAACACCCCCTGCAAACATCTCCGCTTTGTTTTTGCAGGTGCTACCAATGGTTCTGGAGGTTCTGATTCTGATGAGGCCGGTTTTTCAGTTATTGAAATTTACGGTAAGGTCATCATCTCTGCCACCAAACTCCCTAACTTTATCGGCGCGGACTATGCCACCTACCAGTACAAAGTTCGCAAGGTAACCTCAGGTTCCAAGACCCGGTACCAATTCAAAAAGAACTAACAAAAGACCCTTGACAAGGAGCCTTTTATCTTGTATTGTAGGGGTGTTGAAACAAACTGAAAGGTGTTATAATGGATTCTGGAACAAACAATAGTTCACAGGCTAATCCGAATATTTCTATTCAGACTGGCCATTCACAACAAGTTGAGCCACTGATTGTGGGCAATGCGAATACAATCACCCGGGTGCTGGTTTTTGGGTTTTTCCTAATGCTTATCACCGCAGGCTGGCTCGTTTGGAGGATTGCAACTCTCCAGGAGAAAGTCCTTTTCCTCGAGGATGTTGTTATTAACAAGGTTTATACAATCTCGAAAGGAGAATAATCTATGCCTACAATATCTAGAAATTCAGGGAAAACCTCCACCTCAAAAGGGAAGTACTCTGGAAAGTCCTTCGGTGGAGCTAAAGGGACTCCCAGAGGCAGGATGATTGCATCTAACTCGGGAATCACCATCACCGTTAATAAGGATAAATCCTCTGGTAAGGGAAAGAAAAATGCCTAGGAAATATCAACCAGGATTGGAAAGTACAAAGTCCTGGTTGAAGTCCCACGAAAAAGGGGAAATTGAGGAGGTCTTGGAAAAGTCAGGCCTGAGCACCCAAAAGGCCAGGATGATTTTGAAAAGATACTGTGAAGAGCAACAGCGACTTCACGCCTCAATAGACCTGGGTATGAGTGAATCCTCACATAGTCATAAGATGACTGAAGCCTTGAACCGACTCAGGGCAACATTAAAATGGCTCGGACTGATTGATTAGGACTGGGTAACGGAATTGCATTTGGAAATGCGCCGTCCCAGCCCTCTTTTTATGCCCAGTCAAATTTCCTTGGGACTGTTGACTCTTGGCCCTTGCACAAATCCTCCACAATATTGACACAACAAAATCTAATTTTCGTGCCATACTTTTCTTGTAATAACAAAGGAGGCACAAATGTTTAATCTTCAATCTTTAGTAGCTATGGCCTCACAGGCTATGCTCAAGAAACTTATCTCTTCAGACTCAATGTATTCTCAGTGGAACACCTTTTGTAAGAAGTGGGGTCTTCCGCAGACTTCGCGGGCAGAGTTTGACAATCTTGTCAGCCAGTTTAATTCAACCCCAGCAGACCAAAAGATGGCCCAGCTCCAGAATGCAAACCCTGAAGCTTTTCAAAAGTTCCTAGGTGGGATGTTGAACAAGTGAGCCCTGAGTTATTACTCCTGATTAACTTTTTCTAGGAGAAAACTTATGACTGAAAACTATGATGGGTTCGGTGGTTCTGGAATCTTCTTTGCCTTTTTGATTTTTGCCCTGTTCGCCTTCGGAGGCAACGGCGGAGGTTGGGGCTGGGGAGGCCGTGGAGGTGCTCTGGGTGGAGCTGGTGCTGTGATTGCAGATAATGGAATCAACTCCCAGCTGGATAACATCCAGGCTCAGAACTTCTACAATTCCCTGAATAACGGTATTGCAGGTATTCAAAGTGCTTTGTGCCAGGGCTTTGCAGGTATCAATCAGACGGTTAATAACACCGCCGCGGCTGCTGCTTTGCAAACCTCTGCTCAGACCCGCGAGATTGTAAATGCCATTGTAACTGGTAATGCGGCCCTCTCCAACAAAATCGACCAGAATACAATATCTGCCCTGCAGACCGAGAATGCTCGCCTGTATGCAGATAAAAGCAATTTGCTCCAGTTGATTAACTTTGGCGAGAGATTCTGCGGACTTGAGAAACAGTTGGCTGCTTGTTGCTGCAGCACTCAGAATGACCTTAACCTCATTCTGTCCAAGCTTCCGACAAGTGGAACTGCGGCTGCGTAAATTTATATCAAAGGGGCTGGTGTTACCTTTCAGGCCAGCCCTGAATTTCAAGGAGACCTATGATGGGATGGTGTAGAGAACTGTGTGAGTTTGCCAAGGAAAAGAAAGTTGAAACTTCCAAGCATCTCACAATGATAGAAATACTGGCCGAGATGGCCGAGATGGGATATGAAAGTAATCCTGGGCACTGGGAACACAAGAGGGAAAAGGCCGAGAGCTTAATCTATGGTTATCACTTTACCAAGGACTGTGCGGAAAAAGCAGTAGCTCGGATGAAAAACAAGGATGGAAGTTCTGGTGCCTACTGGACTCTCGAGGATGTTGAAAAGGTTGCGGCCTCGATGGGTATAGATTGGGGATGTAAGAACTACAACATCTATGACCTTTATTACACGCTGAATATGGTGCGGAGCGACTACTATAAGGATGGCCAGGCACCACAGTATTATGCCGACCTGGCGTTTGACTTCCTCGAGGATAAGGATGCTCCTGAGGGGAAAGCCAAAAGATACTACCTTGCAATGCATTGTGCAGAATAATCAGGAAACCCTCCAGCCTGATTTAAGAGCCTGTTGATTTGAATATTGACAGGCTCTTTTTCTTGCTCCACGATAGGGGAGAAAGGAGATTCTAAGATGGTTGGTGCTTTACAATTTTTGATTGCAGGTTTGGCTGGTGGCTTTCTCAGGAGGCTGTTTGGTGGCGGCTGGAAAGAGGTGCCCCTCCTGAGTTCTCGTGGTGTGCAGACTGTGTTGATGGTAGCTGGGATGGGACTTTGCTTGGGGCTGGATATGTCCAACATAGCCTTGGGAATTCCAATACTCCTTTGGTTGCAATTTCAGTTTTGGTCTCGCGGACACGGATGCTGTTTTGACCTTGGCAGAGGAGGAGAGCCAGACTCCAAGACGGTAGAACGGTATAAAGAGAGATGGTATCATTATCCCCTGGATTGGCTCTATTCTAAGATTGGTGCTAAACCCTATGATTTCTGCTATGATTTTCTCTACATGTTGCTCAGGTACTCCTGTCCGATGCTCCTAGTGGCCCTCATTCTTCGTGACCCTATGTGGCTCCTTGTAGGCTTGCCTATCGCTAACATCTATGCTTTCTGCTGGTCGCTGTTTGAACTCTCTCCCTGGGTAGCAAATGTCCTGCCCTCCCCGTTTAACCGTTCCACAGCCTTGGCGGAATTCTTTTCAGGGTTCTGGGTTTTCGGGTGGTTGACACTCTGCTCAATTCCATCTTGACAGGTAGGCCTTTTTCCACTATTTTGGAATAAAAGAGGGAGACAACTATGCCAGGATACTTGGAAATAATTTGGTCGCTAAATGCCATTTTACTTAGCTGGATACTTTCGCAGTATTTTGCTCTGCGTAAGGAAATCCAGATGATTAACCTTAGCTTGGTCAAGCACTATGCCACAAATGAGGCGATTGAGAAACTTATAGGGAATCAGAATAAAATGCTTGATACCCTGACTCAAATCAAGATTGACCAAGCTACTATTTTTGAGAGGATTGAACGATTCCATGCAGAGAAGAAAAGAACCGTACAAACTGAGTCAGAGGAGCCAGGAACGATTGGTTAGCGTTGACCCTAGGCTGGTTGCCCTCATCCACGAGGCCCTGCATTATGTGGACTTCTCAGTGATTGAGGGACTGAGAACCGAGGAAACCCAGAAGACCTACCTGGCCACTGGGGTGAGTAAGACCCTCAAATCCAAGCACCTCAAGGGCCTGGCTGTTGACCTCTATCCCTGGCCCTGCCCTAAGACCCGAGATGGGCTAATTGACTCTGACTCTAACGATTGGAATATTCTGGCTTTCTATCTGGGCTACTGTGCCGGGAAGCTAGGACTTAATATAACCTGGGGTGGAACGTGGAAGTCCCTCGTTGATAAACCCCACTTTGAATTGGAGGATTAGAATGTATGAATTTTTTAGTTACGTTTCTGAGAACTTTGAGTCTCTTGCTACTATTATTGGTAGTGTGGTGGTTGGTAGTTCTGCTCTTTGTGCCCTTATTCCAGGTGCTGGTTGGCTGAAAAAGCTGCTGGCTATCCTGGCCCTCAATGTGCGTAATGCCACGCCTGAGGACATTGCCAAAGGAAAGAAAGCTGTTGACCTTGCGAAAGAATTAACCAAACCAGAGGAAAAGAAATGAGTGAAAGGTTAGTACGAATTGACGAGCTGGCTTCAGGCTATA
>ULTQ01076895.1_pt1 | contig 18498 bp, 10 predicted proteins | sample 1957731 | NCBI WGS metagenome assembly ULTQ01 (sample SAMEA4835738, study PRJEB28245) | human gut metagenome | biome: gut microbiome; material: fecal sample | place: Denmark | collected 2008 | reverse complement strand
AATGGCAGCGTCGAGCTCATCGAGCACATAGTCACGCACCTTGTCTGAGCTCTCGCGGGGCACCTGAGCCTCCTGCGCCGTTGTGTAGTTGCCGATGATAGGCACACCGCCGTAGCACATATTCATCACGAAGTAGCGATAGGCACGGATGACGCGAGCCTGGGCAATGATATCCTTCTTGGCTGCATCTGAGCTAAATGTAGCTTTCTCAGCGTTTTCAAGGAGCGTATTGACACGACGGATGATGGTAAATCCGTAGAACGACCAACCCGGATCACTGGGCGAGAAAGAGCCGTTACCGATGTTTCTGAAACCTTCCCACGGAAAGTTGTTATAGGCAAAGTCGGAAGCGCTATCCCAATAGAGAAGAGCACTGCCGTCCTCCCAGCCATCATAACAGCCGGTAAGGAACTTTTCTACATCATCCTGCGACTTCCAGGTGGAGCTTGGCGACATGGCGTCCTTAGGCACCGTAGTCAGGAAGTCGTTGCAGGACGTAAGGGCCAAAGCCGCAAATCCTGTCAATATATAGAACTTAAGATTTTTCATAATGATAGTCAACTTGATTAGAATACGATGTTAATACCGATGGAATGAGAGCGGATGAGTGGATAGGACGAGCCACGCTCACTGGTGGTCTCGGGATCCTGGTTGAAACCGAGTGCATCGATGGTGAGGAGGTTCTCGCCGGAATAGAAGACACGCACCTTCTCGATACCAACGCGGCTGAGGAGGCTCTTTGGCAGATTATAGCCGAACTGCAGGGTCTTGAGGCGCAGGTAGCTGGTGTTCCAAAGCCAGAAGTCGGACATAACGACCATCATGTCACTGCTGCTGGTACTGGTCTCGAAGACACGTGGCATCTTGGCATTATGGTTGTCCTCGGTCCAGGCGTTCTTCCAGTAAGTGGAAGGATGACCGGAGTCGCCTACGAACTCACCGAGCACCTCACGGTTGAAGACGTGCCTTGTGCCGGCAACGCCCTGCCAGAATGTGCTGAGATCGAAGTTCTTCCAGGAGGCACCGAGGGTGAAGCTGTAGGTGAACTTAGGCATATCAGAGGTTGACTCGTAGATACGGTCGTCGCTGTTCAGCTTGCCGTCGCCATTGGTGTCGGCATAGATAAGATCACCAGCCATGAACTTCTTGCCGAAGGGGTTGCCATATTTCTCGGTGAAGGCATCGGCCTCCTCCTGAGAATTGAAGAACTTACCCGTCCAGTGGTACATATAGAAGGTGTTGTACTGGTGACCGACCGCCTGGCGCATGTTACCATTAGCGATGTACTCCACAGGGTTGCCCTGAGCATCGACACCAAGGTCGAGGATCTTGTTCTTGTTGTAAGCGAAGTTGGCCGAGGCATTCATTGCCCAACCTTTGCCGAAGTTGTGATTGTAGTTCAACGAGACCTCGATACCAGTATTGCGCATGGCACCGATGTTGTCCTTGTAAGCACCGAGTGCAAACTCAGCAGGAGCCGAGACGTTCATGATAATGCCCGTGGTCTTACGATTGTAGAAATCGATGGTACCGGTGAGATCGTGGAAAATACCAAAATCAAGTCCGATGCCCCACGATGTAGACTTCTCCCAAGTGATAGTTTCCAAATGGTAACTGCCCTGATAGTAACCTGTGTTGAGCGTTCCGCCGAAAGGATAAGAAGCTCCGAGGTTGTAGGTGTTCATCCAAGGATAATAGTCGGAGAGGGCATCCTGATTACCAAGGCGGCCCCAGGAAGCACGTAGTTTCAAGTTGTCGAGCCAGCCGCGTGTGCTCTCCATGAAAGGCTCCTCAGAAATGCGCCAGGCTGCGGAGAACGAGGGGAAGTAACCCCACCGATGGTCTTTGGCAAAACGTGAAGAAGCGTCGCCACGGATGTTGGCCTCGAAGAGATAGCGATCGTTCCAGTCGTAGTTGAAACGTCCGAACCAACTGACCATGGAAAGCTCGCGGGTGTAGCCACCGTTGGTTTGCGTGGAAGCGTCACCGGCATTCATGTCGGTGAGCTCGTTGTTCGGGAAGCTCTTACGATAAGTGTTGTCCTCGTTATACTTATAGCGCTCCGTATGCCAACCGGCCATGCCTTTGAAATGGTGCTCAGCCACATTCTTGGTATAATTGAGGAAGGCATCGAAGTTCAAGCGGTGCCATTCGTAATTGTTCACGTTCAGGTGGTTGGGCTCTGAAGCCTTGTTGGGATTGTACTGAATGAACTTCTGGAAATATTCATAACGCTGCGTGTTGTCGACATAAGCTCCCTGCACAGTAAGCTTGAGGTCGCTGTAGATCTGCCAGTCAAGACCCAAGAGGGCATTGATATTCTGGTTCTTGCGCTTCACGTTCATGCCTGAGTCGAGCCAGGCCATAGGGTTACCGTCGGAGATGGTGCCATAGGAGCCATCCTCTTTCTTGTTGGGAATCCATGGAGCAATACGGTTGAGCAGACGAATGACCTGGTCACTGCTGCCGCCATAGTAGGCACTGCTGGCATCCGTATAGTTATTGTGAATATAAGAGAGGTTCATGTGAGCCGTGACCGACTTCGAGACATTGAGATCGAGATTGGTACGGAAGTTGAACTGCTCTCTGCCGGCATTGGGCAGCACACTGCTCTGCTTCAGATAACCGGCCGAAGCCATGTAGCGGGCATACTCATTGCCACCTGTGGCATTAACGCTCTGGCGATGCTGGAAACCGGTCTTGTAAGCAAGATCATACCAGTCGGTATTGGGATGACCGTATGGGTCGGAACCGTCGCGGAACTTCTGAATGTCCTCATCCGTGAAGACTGCTTTCTTTCCGGAACGAGCCAAAGCCATATTATAATAGGTGGCTGCGTCGGCCGAGTTCATACGGTCCATCAGCATGGTAGCATTTGAAATACCATAGTAACTGGAATAAGATACACGGGGCTTACCACTGACACCACGCTTCGTGGTGATAAGCACAACACCATTGGAGGCCTTCGAACCATAGATGGCCGCCGAGGCGGCATCCTTCAGCACAGAGATGCTCTCAATATCCTGCGGGTCAAGCGAATTGAGATTGGAAGTCTCTACACCATCCACCAGGATGTAAGGGCTGGCGTTGTTGAGGGTACCAACACCGCGGACACGGATGCTACCGCCATCCATACCCGGTGCGCCATTGGTTCCCGTAATAGTTATACCAGGCATGAGACCCTGAAGACCGGAGGTGACATTGTTGATAGGACGATTCTCAAGCGCCTTGCCGTTGATCTGCGCCACCGAACCCGACAGGTTAGCCTTCTTCTGCGTGCCGTAACCAACCACCACAACCTCGTTGAGAGACTGCTGGTCTTCAGTAAGACGGATTTTAAGCGGCGAGCCCTTCCAAGTAACTTCCTGAGTAGTGAAGCCTACATAACTAATAAGAAGAGTTGCATTCTTAGGAACGTTTGACAGGGAGAAACGGCCGTCGAGGTCGGTAACCGCACCGTCGTGCGTACCTTTTACCTGAACCGAGGCACCGATAATCGGTTCTCCATTGGCATCAGTAATGGTACCGATGCATTGGTTAGACACTTGCTCAGTCGAGCTCACCCCCCCCAGGGGAGTCGTTGTGGGAGAGGCCTTGGCCTGCACTCCAAGCGCAGAGGTGCCTAACAGCATTAACCCCACAAATGTTAAAGGTCTGTTCTTCATAGGTCTAAATAATGGTTTTGTTAAATTAAAAAAGATATACTGTTAGATTTATTTGCAAATATAGATGGTTTTTCTGATACTCGCAAACTTTTTAGGAGATTAATTTGAAGAAAATTACATATAACAACATATTCGTATCCTAATAACTCAGAAATACTATAAATATTACCGAATCTTATTTGCAATAATACATGTTCAGCAAAAACCTTTTACCAGATCTTATCACGGTTTGACAGGTCCTACTTTCTTTCTCTAACATGAGAAGAATAGTTTTTTCCTACCTTCTACATCTGACAGGAGAAGATAAGAAAAGGCTGAATCCCAAGCGCGGAATTCAGCCTTTATTTTTGATATTGGCCATCAACTTCTAACGGTCACCAATATTCTTTTGCCACAACCATTCCGATTCTCCCTACTCCTGGATCCCGTCCTCTGCCCATTCACATTGCTTTCTTCGTCAATGAAGTGAGCCAGCGGCGTACGGGAATATCATAGAAATGCAGGGCCATCCATGCCAAGGCGATGCTGCCTGCCACGGTGAGCGAGGCATAGCCCAGACTCTGGCCTAAGGTGTAAGTGCCGGTGCGGATAAGGTGGGCATAAAAGAGATAGAAAAGCGGATAGTGGACGATGTAGAGCGGATAAGAGAGATCACCCAAGAGACGGAACATAGCGGTCTGGCGCTTGCCGGCTGTTCTATCGGAAGGGCCGAGCCAAAGCAAGACGGGAAAAACGATGATGATGCAAACAGCCTCATACACTCCATTCCAGCACACCGGCGACTTACCGGGAATGTAAGGCACCATGAACAAAGCGGTCATGACGACCGTGGCCAACCAAAAGGCGCCTCTCACCCTGACGGGACGGAAGCGGCGAGAAAGGAGCATGCCAAGGGAATAGGGGAACAGCATCCTTGCCAATCCGCCCCAGAAGTTGACTCCGTCGAGCGTCCAGCCTACGCCAAACATGCCCGCCCCGACAAAGTCACCGACGGTCATCCATACCAAGACCACACCCAACAATACGGTGACGGCTGTCAGCATGCGGGTCGAGAGGCGATGGACAAGAAGGCCATAGAGGATGTTGCCTATATATTCGAAGAACAGCGACCACGCCGGGCCATTGAGCGGGAACATCTCGCCATTGCCCCGCACCTCGAAGGCGCTACCGGGCCAAGCAGGAATCATGAACATGGCTGCCAAAAGGGCGAGCATGGCCATGGACACGGAGACGTGACTGCCGTCCCAACGCTCGCAACCTTGGAGGAGGAAACATACAAGACCCACCACTGCGCCAAACACCACCATGGGATGGAGGCGGATGAGGCGACGGCGGAAGAAGTCGCTCAACGTAAAGCCGCGCTGCCAACGGTCGTCGTAGGCATAGCCAATGACAAAACCTGAGAGCAGGAAGAAAAAATCAACCGCAAGATAGCCATGATTGAGGTGGGCGATGATGCCGTCGCCAACGCCATTGACGGAGCCGGCAAAGGCATAGCCCTCAAAGATGTGGTGGAACACGACAAGCAGGGCAGCGACACCGCGCAGCCCGTCGAGCAATTCGTAGTGGGGTTTAGTATCTGCAAAGCAAAAGGCGGGACGCTTGCCGCACTGTATGGTATGACGCATGACTGTCTTTATATACTGAATGACAAATTATGTGCTAAGTTAAGACTATTTTCTTAAACCAACAAAAATCCATTACTTATTTTTATAAAAGAATATTTCCATTTAGATGGCGTTGGTCCTCGCGCATAGAGATGCCGAAGTTCTGCTTCTATTGCATGAATAGCGCCCTATATCCCGTTTTGCGTCATTTTCCCGCAAAGGTCGGGAATAGCAACTTTGAGGAAGGCGGCTATAATTGGATGGCTACCCATGTTCGTGCAGGAAAATGCATCAATAAAACAAAAGGCATTCACTTGCGAAAGTTGAGCCAATAACATCTGACCGCGATAACGAAAAAAGCCCCTGCCTGCAAAGTATGACTCTGCAAGCAGGGGCTTAATATGATTATTTGAATAGTTTATTTCTCCGTCTCAGCGGGCTGAGCGTAATCGAGCACGTTCTTCTTGTTGGCCTGCATACGCTCGTAGTCTTCCTTAGAGCCTACGATGAGCTTATCCCAAGCGCGCATACCGGTACCAGCGGGAATGAGGTGACCGCAGATCACGTTCTCCTTCATACCCTCGAGGTTATCGACCTTACCGCGGATGGCAGCCTCACAGAGCACCTTCGTGGTCTCCTGGAAGGAGGCGGCACTCATGAAGCTCTTCGTACCCAAGGCGGCACGGGTGATACCCTGCAGGATCTGAGTAGACGTTGCAGGCACAGCGTCACGCACCTGGACGGGTTTGAGGTCACGGCGCTTGAGGCTTGAGTTCTCATCACGCAGCTTACGGGCAGAGACGATCTGACCCTTCGAGAGGACATCGCTGTCACCGGCATCGGTAACAACCTTCTTACCCCAGATGCGGTCGTTCTCGTCGGCGAAGTCGAGCTTGTCGACAAGCTCCTGCTCGAGGAAGCTTGTGTCGCCCGGGTCATCGATACGAACCTTACGCATCATCTGACGGACGATGATCTCGAAGTGCTTGTCGTTGATCTTCACACCCTGCAGACGGTAGACGTTCTGCACCTCGTTGACGATATACTCCTGTACAGCCGTAGGACCTTTAATAGCAAGGATGTCTGCGGGCGTGATCTCACCATCGGAGAGTGCCGTACCGGCACGCACGGCATCGTGCTCCTGAACGAGGATCTGGCGAGACAGCGGCACAAGGTATTTGCGCTGCTCACCACTCTTGGAGGTGATGATGATCTCACGGTTACCACGCTTGAGCTTACCCATCGTGACCTCACCGTCGATCTCAGAGACAACGGCAGGGCTGGACGGGTTGCGGGCCTCGAAGAGCTCCTGCACACGCGGCAGACCACCGGTGATACCACCGGCATTGAACACGGAACGCGGAATGCGGACAAGCGTCTCACCGGTCGTGATCTTCTGGCCATCCTCGATATTGGCGATATGGCCACCCACCGGGAAGTTGTAGGTTCCCAGCACCTCACCGTTCTCATCCTCGACATCCACTGTCGGAACGATATTGTGGTCTTTCGACTCAATGATGATACGCTCGGTCATGCCTGAAGTCTCATCGGTCTCAGCCTTGTAGGTCTGACCCTCCTTGACGTTGTGGAAACGCAGCGTACCGGCATACTCGGAAACGATGACGGCATTGAACGGATCCCAACGGCAGATGACGTCACCCTTCTTCACGGCATCGCCATCCTTGAAGAACAACGATGAGCCATAAGGCACGTTGAGTGTTGCGAGGACGACATCGGTATTCGGATCGATGAACTGAACCTCGGCCAGACGGCTGACGACCATCTGACAGTCGATATCCTTCTCACCGCTCTTATCGACGAACGGCACAGTACGCAGACCGTCGAATTTCAGTTTGGCATCGTATTTAGATGTGATACTGGCATTGGCAGCAGCGTTCTCTGCCACACCACCGGAGTGGAAGGTACGAAGCGTCAGCTGTGTACCCGGCTCACCGATAGCCTGTGCGGCGATGACACCGACAGCCTCACCCAGCTGAACCATCTTGGAGGTAGCAAGGTTGCGGCCATAACACTTACGGCACACGCCCTTCTTACTCTCGCAGGTGAGCACAGAACGAATCTCAACCATCTCAATGCCGGCCTTCTCAATAGCGTCAGCCTTGTCCTCGGTGATTTCCTCACCCGCCTGGACAATGATCTCATTGGTATGCGGATTGACGACATCGTGGACCGATACACGGCCAAGAATGCGCTCAGCGAGCGTGGAGATGACATCATCGCCATCCTTCAGCGCACGGCACTCAAGGCCACGCAACGTGCCACAGTCATCCTCGTTGATAATGACATCGTGAGACACGTCGACGAGACGACGGGTCAGATATCCGGCATCAGCCGTCTTCATAGCGGTATCAGCCAGACCCTTACGGGCACCGTGAGAAGCAATGAAGTACTCCTGCACGGACATACCTTCCTTCAGGTTGTTCAGGATAGGGTTCTCAATGATGGAGTTGCCCTCAGCACCTGCCTTCTGCGGCTTGGCCATCAGACCACGCATACCAGCGAGCTGAGCAATCTGGTCAGCACTACCACGGGCACCGGAGTCAAGCATCATGAACACAGCGTTGAAGCCCTGGTCAGCTTCCGTCATGTGTTTCATCACAGCTTTCTTCAAGCTGTCGTTGACATGAGTCCAAGCATCGATAACCTGGTTGTAACGCTCCTTATCCGTGATAAGACCCATGTCGAAGTTAGCCTGCACCTCATCTACCTCGTCCTGTCCTTTCTTCACGATCTCTGCCTTCTCCGGCGGTACGATGATGTCGTCGAGGTTGAACGAAAGACCGGCGAGATAAGACATCTTGTAACCGAGGTTCTTGATACCGTCAAGGAAGGTACAAGCACGCGCCATACCCACCTTCTTAATAACGGCGGAGATAAGGTTACGCAATGACTTCTTGGAGATGATGCCATTGAAGAAGCCGAGCTCCTTCGGGATAATCTCGTTGACGATAATACGACCGACAGAGGTCTCCACCAAGTGCTTGATGGGACGGCCCTGCTCATCAATATCATCAACGATACACTTTACGAGCGCATGCTCCTCACAACGCTTCTCGTTGAAAGCGATGATAGCCTCTTCAGGACCATAGAACTTCAGTCCTTCGCCCTTAGCTCCGGGGCGGATCTTCGTGATATAGTAAAGTCCGAGCACCATATCCTGTGAAGGAACGGTGACAGGGGCACCATTGGCGGGGTTCAGAATGTTGTGGCTCTGAAGCATCAGGATCTGTGCCTCCAGCACCGCCTCGTTGCTCAAGGGGAGGTGCACAGCCATCTGGTCACCATCGAAGTCGGCATTGAACGGCGTACATGCTAACGGGTGCAACTGGATGGCCTTACCCTCGATAAGCTTAGGCTGGAAGGCGAGGACCGACAGACGGTGCAGCGTAGGAGCACGGTTCAGAAGCACGGGGTGACCTTTCATCACGTTCTCCAGGATATCCCAGATGACGGGCTCGCGACGGTCGACGATACGCTTGGCGCTCTTCACCGTCTTCACGATACCGCGCTCGATGAGCTTACGGATGATGAACGGCTTATAAAGCTCGGCGGCCATGAGCTTCGGCAGACCGCACTCGCCCATCTTCAGCTCAGGACCGACGACGATCACCGAACGGGCAGAGTAGTCGACACGCTTACCGAGAAGGTTCTGACGGAAGCGGCCCTGCTTACCTTTGAGTGAGTCGCTGAGTGACTTCAACGGACGGTTGCTCTCGCTCTTCACGGCGCTTGACTTACGGCTGTTGTCGAACAGAGAGTCGACAGCTTCCTGAAGCATACGCTTCTCGTTACGGAGGATGACCTCCGGAGCCTTGATCTCGATGAGTCGCTTCAAACGGTTGTTACGAATGATGACACGACGATAGAGGTCATTCAGATCGGAAGTAGCGAAACGGCCACCATCCAATGGAACGAGCGGGCGAAGATCGGGCGGGATGACAGGAATAATCTTCATGATCATCCACTCCGGCTTGTTGACATCCTTAGAGCCACGGAAAGCCTCGACAACCTGCAGCCGCTTCAGCGCCTCTGTCTTACGCATCTGGGATGAGTCGTTGCTGGCACGGTCGCGCAGCTCATAGCTCAGGCGGTCAAGCCCCGTAACACCTTTCTCGTCGGGCTCAGAGAGCTCGTGAAGAAGGTCGAGGACAGCCTCGGCACCCATCTTGGCGATGAACTTGTTAGGATCGCTGTCATCGAGAAGATCGTTGTTCTCATCGAGACGGTTGTCGACAATGTCGATATACTCTTCCTCTGTGAGGAGATCCATCTTATGAGATCCATTGAGATCCTCCACACCCTCAGCATCCTTCGCTCCGGCGAGACGACCCGGCTGAATAACGATGTACTTCTCATAATAGATGACGGCATCGAGGTTCTTTGTCGGCATACCCAAGAGATAACCAATCTTGTTAGGAAGCGAGCGGAAGTACCAGATGTGAGCCACAGGCACAACGAGCTCGATGTGTCCCTCACGCTCACGACGTACTTTCTTCTCTGTCACCTCCACACCACAACGGTCGCAGACAATCCCTTTATAGCGGATGCGCTTGTATTTACCGCAGGCGCACTCATAGTCTTTTGTAGGACCGAAGATGCGCTCGCAGAACAAGCCGTCACGCTCAGGCTTGTAGGTGCGGTAGTTGATTGTCTCCGGCTTGGTAACCTCACCATACGAATTTTCCTTAATCTCCTCCGGAGAAGCGAGACTAATGGTAATCTTCGTGAAATTGGTCTTTACCTTTGTATCTTTTTTGAAAGCCATATTCCTTATTTAGTTTGTGCGTATTTTAGCTTATAAGCTTTTATTCCATCTTCATGCTCAATCCTAAGCCACGCAGCTCGTGAAGCAGCACGTTGAGCGACTCGGGAATACCGGCTGCCGGCATCGGGTCTCCTTTGACGATAGCCTCATAAGCCTTGGAACGGCCATTGACATCATCACTCTTGACGGTAAGCATCTCCTGCAATACGTGGCTGGCTCCGAATCCTTCAAGAGCCCAGACCTCCATCTCTCCGAAACGCTGGCCACCGAACTGAGCCTTACCACCGAGCGGCTGCTGTGTAATTAAGCTGTACGGACCGATAGAACGGGCGTGCATCTTATCCTCAACCATGTGGCCGAGCTTCAGGAAGTAGGTGATACCCACGGTTGCTTTCTGGTCGAAAGGCTCTCCGGTCTCACCGTCATATACGGTCGTAGAGCAGAGGTTAGGCAGACCGGCCTTGTCGGTCCACTCCTTCAGGTCATCAAGCTTAGCACCATCGAAGATAGGCGTAGCGAAACGCACACCAAGCTTCTTACCGGCGGCACCAAGAATAGCCTCGAAAATCTGACCGAGATTCATACGAGAAGGCACACCCATCGGGTTCAGGACGAGGTCTACAGGACGACCGTCAGCGAGGAACGGCATATCCTCAGCACGTACGATCTTAGAGACGATACCCTTGTTGCCATGACGACCGGCGAGCTTATCACCGACCTGGATCTTACGCTTCTTAGCGATGTAGACCTTCGCCATCTTCAGCACGCCTGAAGGCAGATCGTCACCGATCGTGATGGCGAACTTGCGGCGGCTCAGCTCAGCATCCATCTGCTTCGACTTACGCATATAGTTGACGATAAGACGACGGATAAGGCCATTGATATGATCGTCATCGGTCCAGCCGTTGCTCTGTACACCGTCGTACTCGAGGTTCTTCAGCGCTGCAACAGAGAACTTGCTGCCTTTGGTGATGATCTCAGCACCTGTGTAATCCTTCACGCCCTGAGAGACCTTGTCCTCGGTGAGCTGCATGAGCTTGTCGACGAGCATGTTCTTCAGCTCATCCTGCTTGGCCTCATACTCCTCATCGATCTTCTGTAGCGTGACCTTGTCGCGCTTCTTCGACTCACGGGTCTTGATAGCCCGGGAGAAGAGTTTCTTGTCAATGACGACACCGCTCAGCGAAGGATTGGCTTTCAGGGAAGAATCCTTCACGTCACCGGCCTTGTCGCCGAAGATGGCACGGAGCAACTTCTCTTCAGGAGAAGGATCGCTCTCACCCTTCGGCGAGATCTTACCGATCATGATGTCACCGGGCTCCACACGGGCACCGACACGGATGATACCGTTGTCGTCAAGATCCTTCGTTGCTTCCTCGCTGACGTTAGGAATATCATTGGTGAAGACCTCCATGCCACGCTTTGTCTCACGCACGTCGAGTGAATACTCATCCACGTGAACAGACGTGAGAACATCCTCGCGGACCATACGCTCGGAGATGACGACGGCATCCTCATAGTTGTAACCCTTCCACGGCATGTAAGCTACGAGGAGGTTACGACCTAAAGCGAGCTCGCCATTCTCAGTAGCGTAGCCCTCGGTCAGGATATCGCCTTTCTTCACGCGCTGACCTTTGTTGCAGATAGGACGAAGGTCGATGGTCATATTCTGGTTCGTACGACGGAACTTAGGAATGCGATATTCCTTGAGTGCAGGTTCGAAGCTCACAAACTCATCGTCTTCAGTACGGTCATAAAGGATGCGGATAGTGGTAGCATCCACATAGTCGATAACACCGTCGCCTTCAGCCGTGATCATCGTACGGGAATCTTCGCAGACCTGCTTCTCCAGACCGGTGCCCACGATAGGAGCATCGTTGTGAAGCAGAGGCACAGCCTGACGCATCATGTTACATCCCATCAGCGCACGGTGACCATCATCATGCTCCAAGAACGGGATAAGACTTGCGGATACAGATGCGATCTGCTGCGGTGACACATCCATGAGGCTCACGTTCTCAGGAGTGACGACAGGGAAGTCAGCTGCCAGACGGCAGTGGACAACGTCACGCTTGAAGGTTCCATCCTCATTGAGCGGTGCATTACCCTGAGCGATGAGCTGTCCGTCCTCTTCCTCAGCCGTCAGATAAACAACATCTTTGTTGTCGAGATCCACCTTGCCGTTCTCCACCTTACGGTAAGGAGTAGAAATGAAGCCGAGCTCATTGATCGTAGCATAGGTGCAGAGCGAAGAGATCAGTCCGATGTTAGGACCTTCAGGCGACTCAATAGGACAGAGACGACCGTAGTGTGTATAGTGTACGTCACGCACCTCGAAGCCGGCACGCTCACGAGACAGACCGCCAGGACCCAGGGCGGAGAGACGACGCTTGTGCGTAACCTCAGCCAACGGGTTGGTCTGATCCATGAACTGGCTCAACGGGTTGGTACCGAAAAACGAGTTGATGACGCTTGAAATAGTCTTTGCATTGATAAGGTCTGTCGGTGTGAAGACCTCATTGTCACGCACATTCATACGCTCACGGATAGTACGACTCATACGGGCCAGACCTATGGAGAACTGGTTGGCGAGCTGCTCGCCCACCGTACGTACGCGACGGTTGCTCAAGTGGTCGATATCATCCACCGAAGCATTGCTGTTGATCAGCTTGATGAGATACTTGATGATCTCAATAATATCTTCTTTCGTGAGGACACGCACATCGGAATCGATGTCTAAACCGAGCTTCTTGTTGATACGATAACGACCTACATCGCCGAGGTCATAACGCTTGTCAGAGAAGAAAAGGTTCTGGAAGACCTCACGTGCGCTCGCATCATCAGCAGGGTCAGCATTGCGCAACTGACGATAGATATAACGCACAGCCTCAATCTCATTATTGGAAGGATCCTTGGCAAGCGTGTTGAAAATAATCTCGTAACGGCTTGCTGCTGCCTCGTCCTTATGAACGAGCACCGACTTAACACCTGAATCGAAGATGGCATCGATATTGTCTTCCGTAATCTCTGTCTCACGCTCAAGGATGACTTCATTACGGGGAACCGTAACAACCTCACCCGTATCCTCGTCGACGAAATCCTCGTTCCAACTCTTCAGCACACGTGCCGCGAGCTTCTTGCCGACAAGCTCCCGACGATGCTTAGGAGAAACTTCGATCTCCTCTGCGAGATCAAAGATCTGAAGAATATCCTTATCGCTCTCATAACCGATAGCACGAAGAAGGGTTGTTACAGGCAACTTCTTCTTACGGTCGATGTAAGCGAACATGACATTGTTGATATCAGTGGCAAACTCGATCCAAGAACCCTTGAAAGGAATGATACGAGCACTGTAAAGCGTAGTACCGTTAGCATGCACACCCTGACCGAAGAACACGCCGGGGGAACGATGCAACTGTGCTACGACAACGCGCTCAGCACCATTGATGACAAAAGTACCATTTTCTGTCATATAAGGAATCGTTCCAAGGAACACATCCTGGATGAACGTACCAAAGTCCTCATGATCCGGATCGGTGCAGTAAAGCTTCATCTTAGCCTTCAAGGGGACACTGTAGGTCAGTCCTCTCTCAAGACATTCATCGATAGAGTAACGGGGCGGATCGATATAATAGTCGAGGAACTCGAGCACGAAATTGTTACGCGTGTCAGTGATAGGGAAGTTCTCTGCGAACACCTTATACAGACCGTCGTTCTTACGCTCCTCAGGAGGCGTGTCGAGCTGAAGGAAATCGCGGAACGACTTCAGCTGCACGTCCAGGAAATCCGGAAATGGGTACGGATTAGGTACGCTTGCGAAATTGATTCTGTTGTTAACGACTTGTGACATAAATGGTAAGATACAAAAGGGTTAGAACTCACCTACTTGGTGAATCCTAACCTTTTATAATTTATACTAAATTGGTAGTCTCCGTCTCTTAAAGAGAAGAAACTAAAGGAAGTAATCTCAGATTACTTGAGCTCAACCTTAGCACCAGCCTCTTCGATGGCCTTCTTAAGGTTCTCAGCCTCGTCCTTAGACAGGCCTTCCTTGATCGTAGCAGGAGCGCTCTCAACGAGAGTCTTAGCGTCCTTCAGACCGAGACCGCAAGCCTCTTTCACAGCCTTAACGACCTGGAGCTTTGTAGCACCAACATCGGTCAGAACAACATCGAAGCTTGTCTTCTCCTCAGCTGCGGCCTCACCGCCAGCTGCGGGACCAGCTGCTACAGCAACAGCTGCAGCTGCGGGCTCGATTCCATACTCGTCCTTGAGGACCTGAGCCAACTCATTCACTTCCTTAACAGTAAGGTTTACCAACTCTTCTGCAATAGCTTTTACGTCTGCCATTTTATTCTCTTTTTTAATTATTCTTGTTGTTTGTTGATTCGACTTTATAGTATCGAAGACAATCTATATATTTGTCTTGAACCTTATTCAGGACGCTCGCCTAAAGTCTTAAGCACACCGTGGATGGTGTTAGCGCCTGACTGCAGAGCAGAAACGACATTCTTCGCAGGTGACTGCAACAGAGCAACGATCTCAGCGATAACCTCGCTCTTGCTCTTGATAGCAGCGAGCTCATCAAGCTTGTCAGCACCTACATAGAAGCCCTCCTCAGCATAAGCGGCCTTCAGAGAAGGAACGCCAGCTGCTTTGACCTCTTTATCCTTCAGCAGCTTAGCAGGAACATTTGCCGTGTTAGCAAAGAGAACAGCCGTGCTGCCTTTCAGTGTTCCGTAAAGCTCGGAGTAATCGATGTCCGCACTCTCGAAAGCCTTATGAAGAAGCTTGTTCTTCACAACGACCATCTTAATCTCGTTCTTGAAGCATTTACGGCGGAAATCAGAGGTAGCCTCTGCATCCATACCTGTAACATCAATGAGATAGAAGTGGGGATATTCTGTCAGCTTCTTGCCAAGTTCTACAATGATAGTATCTTTTTGTTCTTTCTTCATTTTACCAAACTATTAAAAGTTACATGTCGAGAGACTTGGGATCAATCTTGATACCCTTGCTCATCGTACTTGAAAGGAAGATACTCTTAATATATGTACCCTTAGCAGCAGCAGGCTTGAGACGGATAACCGTATTCAAGAACTCCTTGGCATTGCCATAGATCTGGTCGGCGGTCATAGAGATCTTACCGATGGAAGTATGGATGATACCAGCCTTGTCAACCTTGAAGTCGATCTTACCTTGCTTGACCTCTTTCACGGCCTTGGCAATATCCATTGTCACAGTACCGCTCTTGGGGTTAGGCATCAAACCACGAGGACCGAGGACACGACCCAAAGGACCAACCTTACCCATGCAGGAAGGCATCGTGATGATAACATCAACATCTGTCCATCCGCCCTTAATCTTCTCAACATATTCGTCGAGACCAACATAATCAGCACCAGCTGCCTTAGCAGCCTCTTCCTGATCAGGAGTGCAGAGAGCAAGCACACGAGTCACCTTACCGGTACCGTTAGGAAGTGACACAACGCCACGAACCATCTGGTTAGCCTTACGGGGATCCACGCCAAGACGCACATCAATATCGAGAGAAGCGTCGAACTTAGTCGTAGTGATCTCCTTGACAAGCTCGGAAGCCTCTTTAAGAGAGTATGCCTTTCCTACTTCAACCTTATCAGCTACTGATTTCTGATTTTTTGTCAGTTTACTCATTTTACTTAATCAAATTGAAGTTTGTTTACTTGCTCTGAGGAAATTCCCCGGAAACGTTGATACCCATGCTTCGTGCAGTACCTGCAACGAGTCTCATTGCGCTCTCAACGGTGAAGCAGTTAAGGTCAGACATCTTGTCCTCGGCAATAGCCTTCACCTGATCCCAAGTCACTGTAGCGACTTTCTTACGGTTAGGCTCACCGGAACCACTCTTAACCTTAGCGGCTTCCTTCAGCTGAACAGCAGCAGGAGGAGTCTTGATAACGAAGCTGAAAGACTTATCGGTGTAGTATGTGATAACCACAGGCAACACCTTGCCAGCCTTGTCCTGGGTACGGGCATTGAACTCTTTGCAGAATCCCATAATGTTGATACCCTTAGAACCCAGTGCCGGGCCTACTGGTGGTGAGGGATTTGCTGCTCCGCCCTTAATCTGCAATTTGATTAAACCAGCAACTTCTTTAGCCATTTTCTTTTGTAAATCTAAATAATTAAAATATAAAACCGGAAAGCAGCCCGTAACAACTACTCAGCGATTTTCTCAACTTGCCCATAATTAAGCTCTAACGGCGTGTTGCGACCGAAGATCTTAACCATGACCTTTAACGTGTGGCGTTCCGTATTGATGTCTTCAATGACACCCTCAAAACCAGAGAAAGGACCATCGGTAACTTTGATGGTCTCATCCAAAACATAAGGAACTTCCGACGTAGCATCTTTCGAAGACTCTTCAGTTGCACCCAACATCTTGTTTATCTGAGACTGAGGGACCGCACTTGGATGACTCAAGCCACCAAGAAAACCCAAGCAATTGGGCATGAAGCGTAACGCAGAAGCAAGGTCAGGAGTCATATTGGCTTCCACAAAAACATAACCTGGGAGGGAAATTCTTTCCTTCTCAACAATTTTGCCATTGCGGGAAACAGCATGTTTCTCCATAGGGATAAGCACTTGAGACACGTTATCCGAGATGAGTTTATTGTGCCTCATCTCGTTCTCAATGTACTCTTTAAGCTTAGCCTCCTTACCACTGATGGCACTCATCACGTACCATTTCTTGTTAGAATCAGCCATTGTCTTTTAGAGGATTATCCTGGGTAGATGACACCCATAAGGTTCTTGAACACCAAGTCCATCACGAAAACAATAACAGCGATGACAAGGGAAGCTGTTAAAACTATCACCGCGCTATGTTGAAGCTCTCGTGGTGTGGGCCATGTTGTCTTATGTGCAAGCTCATCAAAGCAAGCTTTGCAATAATTTCCAAATCTCTTACAGAGATTGCCTATCTTACTCATTATTATTTCTTATTTGCACGGGTTGGAAGGCTCGAACTCCCGACACCTGGTTTTGGAGACCAGTGCTCTACCAACTGAGCTAAACCCGTAGAAAGTTAGGAGTGAGTAGTTAGGAGTTAGGAGTAGAAACTGAAAACTCCTAACTATTAACTCCTAATTATCTTTATCCCTCCTCAGCTACGTCAGGAAGGAGCTTTGTGATCTGGCCAGAGCCTACTGTACGACCACCCTCACGGATAGCGAAACGAAGACCCTCATTCAGAGCAACCTTATAGATCAGGCGAACCTCGATCTCTACGTTATCACCAGGCATCACCATGTCAACGCCTTCCGGAAGAGTGATCTCACCGGTGCAGTCCATAGTGCGGAGGTAGAACTGAGGACGATAGCGGTTGCCGAACGGAGTGTGACGGCCACCCTCTTCCTTCTTCAGCACGTAGATAGAAGCCTTGAAGTGATCGTGCGGAGTGATGACACCCGGGTGCACCACAACCATACCACGCTTAACCTCTTCCTTATCGATACCACGGAGGAGCAGACCTACGTTATCACCAGCCTCACCCTCGGGGAGAGTCTTACGGAACATCTCAACGCCCGTGATGACAGACTTCTTGTCCTCACCGAGACCGAGCAGCTGAACCTCGTCACCGATCTTACACTTACCAGTCTCGATACGGCCTGTAGCAACAGTACCACGACCTGTGATAGAGAACACATCCTCAACAGGCATCAAGAAAGGCTTATCAACCTCACGAACAGGCTCCTGGATCCAGGTGTCTACAGCGTCCATGAGCTCCATGATCTTGTCTTCCCACTTCTTCACACCGTTCAGTGCGCCGAGAGCAGAACCACAGATGATAGGAGTATCCTCTTCGTATCCGTAAGAGGTAAGCAGATCCTGAACATCCATCTTAACGAGGTCAATCATCTCCTCATCGACTTCAGGATCGTCGCACTTGTTCAAGAACACAACCATACGGGGCACATTCACCTGACGGGCGAGCAGCACGTGCTCACGAGTCTGAGGCATAGGACCGTCGGTAGCGGCAACAACGAGGATAGCACCATCCATCTGAGCAGCACCAGTAACCATGTTCTTCACATAGTCGGCGTGACCCGGGCAGTCCACGTGAGCATAGTGACGCTTAGCTGTCTCATACTCAATGTGGGCGGTGTTGATGGTGATACCACGCTCTTTCTCCTCAGGAGCGTTATCAATCTGATCGAAGGACTTCACTTCCTCACCGGTGCCGAGGCGCTCGTGAAGCACCTTCGAGATGGCAGCGGTCAGAGTGGTCTTACCATGGTCCACATGACCGATGGTACCAATGTTAACATGCGGTTTGGTGCGCACATAAACCTCTTTTGCCATAGTTTAACTGTTTATTTGTCGTTTAATTAATCAATAACTTGATTTAGCTTTCCTCCGCGCCGCCGAAGCGGCAACTAAAGAGAGCTGTTACTGAGAC
>ULTQ01084921.1_pt1 | contig 18509 bp, 29 predicted proteins | sample 1957731 | NCBI WGS metagenome assembly ULTQ01 (sample SAMEA4835738, study PRJEB28245) | human gut metagenome | biome: gut microbiome; material: fecal sample | place: Denmark | collected 2008 | reverse complement strand
TGCCAGAATATAAAATACTTTGCCGAACGGACTACCATCCAGATGATGAGAAGCACCGCAGTGACCGTCATAAACCTGCGCACCTGCTTTTGCACGATCCGCTGGCGGACAGAAAGCCCCCAGGCGGCGAACAGACCGATATAGATAAAGCTGCGCAGATAGGAAAACAGCATCGGATAGAAGCTGCCCCTGCCCACAATTCGGAAGCAATATGCCAGTATCACGGCAAGTACAGCGATGCCGCTTATTATGATAGTGTTCTTTTTCTGTTCGGTCATAAACAGACCCCATTTCGCCTTCATTCGTTTTTGTTTACCATTGGGTATACCTTTTCAAATTAGATTATAGCATAAACCTGTGTATTTCTCAACTGCTTCTTACGAGGCTTTGCATAAAAGCCACACTTTTTGCCCCACAGCAGAGAAAAAAGGGCGGTCTTTGACCTGCACAAGTCGAACCGATTCCATCTTATACTCCGCCTTGATAGAGTTATTTGTCTTTCCTTTCTGTTGTAGTTATTCTGCAGTTCCTTGACATATTCATAGTTCGGCGAGTAATCTCCCCGGAACACCGAGTCGCCGTCTGCGTTCTGTTTCCAGGTACAGAACATAAAGCCGTTCTTTTCGCTGTAGGTTGCCGCCAACACAGTATCTCCGAAAGCGGCAAGCTGTCTGTAATCGGAGACATCGGCAGCTTGCATCTGCGGTGCGTGTTCGCAGAGTCCGACATATTTCCGCACCGTAGAGATCTCATCCTGAATATCTGCAATTTTACTGCGGTATTCATCTGAGATGTTTTGGTCGGCGTTGCTTAGAAATTGACCGTTGTATTTTATCCGGCAGAGGGGGATGCCGCCCGAGGACACTTTCATCCATTCGTTGCCGTCCATCTTGGTGCCGTACCGAGCTTTGAGGCGTTTGGCTAATTTTTTCTGTAGCATATTTGATTTCTCCTTTTCAGGGTAATAAAAAAGGCAGATAGATTTTTGCTTTCTATCTGCCTGTGTATCTGATATTTACTTTTCGGGAGTTCAAGTCTATCCGCAAAGGGAAAACGGCGATTTTACATCTGCGTTTCGGTACAGAGAAAAATCGCCGTTTGGGTAGCAAAAAAGCCCGATATATTCGGGCTTTTCGCAGGAGACATCTTTTTTGTCTCCACATTATGGCGGAGATGGAGAGATTTGAACTCTTAACAAATGCAGTATTTAAGCCATAAAACGGCTTACTGTGCAAAATCTGTGCAATGCGTTGAAATTTTGTTGCTTTTAGTAGTTGTTTTCAAAGTATGTATTCAGCTTATTAAGTGCCTCTGTTTTGTGCTTTTGTGTAAGGTGAGTGTAGATGTCTGATGTAGTGGAATATTGAGCGTGACCTAAAATTTCCTGAACATCCTTTATATTCAGATTAGCCCCAAAACAGATTGTAGCAAAGCCGTGTCGGGCAATGTGGGGAGTAAGCTCGGCCAGGCCTGTGGCAGTCTGATAGTCTTTCCAAAGTTTATCAAAGCGTGACTGTGTGTAATATTCGCCGTCACAATTAAAGACAATTTCATTTTTCTCGCCCTTGATTTTAAGTAACTCTGTTTCAAGACCTTTTGTAAGCAGTACATCACGCTTGCCTGCCTCTGTCTTCGGCTCTTTTATGTGTGGTGCATTATTTACATGATACAATGATTTTGTGATATGTATTATATGGCTTTCAAAGTCTATATCGCTCCATTTAAGAGCCAATGCCTCGCCTCGTCTGACACCTGTATTGAGAAAGAAAAACGCAAGCAATCCTCCCGGGGCAGAGATTGAATTTTTGATAATCTCGATTTCCTCGTATGTTGGGGCTCTGCGGTGCGTTCTTTTAAGATTCTTGCTTATTTGTATGTATTGGCAAGGATTGTTTGTTATATATTCATTTTGTGCGGCATAAGTGAAAATAAGGCTAAGTACGGATGCGTATGCTTTAACGGTTTTATATGCCCAAGATTTAGGAAACTTTGCTATATAGCGGTTGATTTCACGAAGTCCGATGTTTGTTATAGGCTCATCGCCAAAATAGTCAACAGCCCGTTCTGCTCGTGGCTTGTATGCCTTGACAGAACCTTGAGCAAGAGTTTCAAATGCATCAGCTTCCCATTCTTCCACAACAGCAGAGAACGGCATACCTGACTTAGTTTGCTCACTTTCTGGATTATAAGCAAAAATTTTCTTTTCGAGTTCTTTTTCAGTTCTTGCTCTGAATATGTGTCTTTTGCCGTCGTAGACGATTGATTTTTCATAAAGCCCGTCAGGTCTGCGGTAGTATTTTTGATTTGCAGATTTAGAACCGCACCAAGGGCAGAATTTAAAATCAGACTGCAAAGTCTTTTTGCATCTCTTGCATTTCATAAAAAACACCTCTGTATTCATTTTTTATTGACACAAAGGCTAATTTATCTTATAATAATTAAAGACTTTCCACAGTCTTGTATGGCCTTTGCGTCGTACACCGCTCTATCCTGTTGGCGCAGGGTAGGGCGGATTTTTTATTGCTTATGTACGGAGGCTTGTGGTGGGTTTGGGGCATTTTTAAATAACCCTTTATATATATAATATTTTATTTTTCTTATACGAAAGGTTATAAAACCCCTCAAACCCTCCTCAAGCCACCACACCAACATTACTGCAAAATGTAAACTCGAGTAAACATTTTCGCTTTATCATTCCAATTTGTCCCAACGTTGGGACATTTTCAGAATTTGTTTTGTCCATTCGAGTGGACATTTTCGCTGACTTATTTTGTTTACTCGAGTAAACATTTTCGCTTTATCACCCCAAAAAGGGAAATTGATTTCCTATTTTAGGGCGGATTTTTTATTTTAATAAATGTTACTGTAAAATCCTACGGCTTTGCATAAAAATTATAGTATCTTATTAAGGTCAATATCAAAGCCCATACTTTTTAGTTCTTTGGCAATCATAAATTCGTTTGCACTATCAGAATAAACAATGCCGTCTAAATCACCTGGTAATTCAATAGAGTTATCGGACTTAATCAAAATAGTGTTATTTCTTCCGAGAAGTCCCATAAAGTAACCCGCTTCAAATACTACATTCTGTCTTCCTCTTGTTTTTGTTTCGTTTTCTGATACAGCTTTACCAATATCATCAGGAGTAAAAAGGATAATAGCCGCTTTAGCTTCACTACCGTAATTCTCAATTTTTTCGATAATCGTACGGCTTGAATTTGTTTGCTCGTGTAGAATTATTGGTTTAACGCCCAATTTGTTTAGAAAATGAGCTACTTTATATTTGAGTTCGCTATCGTGGCCATGAACAATGAACACTTTATTATTGTCTATATGAATATTAGTTTTTGGCGCATTATCACTATCTTCATCAAGGTCGCTGAGCAATTCCTCAAATGTCGGAATTGTTGCTTTTAATCCATTAGAACACCAAATTCGTTGCTGTTCATCATCAAATAACGCACACTGAAAGTGTGTCTTTTTAAAGTTTGTAACCTCAATGCTGTCTTCGCCAAACTCGTTTGTTAAAAATCTAAGTGCACTTGCGTGCCAAGTTTTAAACTCGGGTAAATCGGCTGTTACTCTTTTATCTAACAGCTCGTTTGCAGTCTGTATTAGTTTCTTTAGTTTTGCACAACTATCCATACTAACATCTCCGTGTAAATATTGTAGCAAAGTCCGTTTTATGGGACTTTGCTTAGTTTTAAAATTTTTTATACTTGCAAATTGCGAACAAATGTTCTATAATGAATGTGTAAAGAAAAATAAAAAGCTTTGGGGTGATTCTATATGGATTATAAAAAATACATAATCGAATTAATAAAGAAAATCGACGATGAAAAAACTTTAAAGAAAATTTACAAAATCATTAATAGAATATTCGTGAGAGGTGGCTAATCGCCTCTCTTTTTATTTGTTTTTGTCAAAAACATCTTTAAGAAAATTTTTAAATACCATCTTATCCTCGTGGTTTAGCTTTAGATAAACTTCAATAATCTTTTTGTCAAGTTCATCAAGATTATATTCTTCCGATAGCTCATCAAGTATGTAGTCTTCATCATCCGAGAACATATCTCCTACACCTTCAGTAAGCCACATAAAGTTTACATGGTATTCTTTGCAAACTTGTTTGATAAATAATTCTTTAGGTTCAACAAGTTCATTTTCAATGTTCTTGATGACACTTCTCGAAACTCCAACACGCTCTCCAAACTCTGTTTGTGAGAGTTTTTTCACTTTTCGCAGAGTTTTAAAACGCTCGCTTATGCTCATTCTATATATCACCTCGCTGTAGAATTTATCTGATGTATTCATTATATACGGTATTTAATGGCTTGTCAACCCTAAAAACAAAATCTTTTTTATTAAAATAGGGTTGACAGACCGTATTTTTGGGTGTATAATGGGCTTACAGACCAACAAGGAGGTGAATTTATGATTTACGCGGACAAAACTATCAAGAGAGAAACAGAGCGACAGGATGTTAAATGCTTGTATGAGGAACTCTTGAAAAACGCAACAACAGAACAGAAAGAAAAAGCTTATATAGCAGCAACAGCGTTCTTGCTCGGTGCACAGCAGAAAACAGCTTAGGAGGAGATTTATATGGCTGACACACATACAGACGAAATTTTTAATGTGTACGGTGCACTTGATAATCTCAACAAGCGAATGAAATCTGTTGAGAACAAAGTTCCCGATTACACAGCAGATATGCTTGAAGTTTACCGAAATCTCGGTGCTCTTACAAAGCGTATCGCAGAACTTGAAAAAGTTCTTGCCGAACAGCAGAAAACAGCGTAGGAAAGGAGGCGGTTTTAATGAATTTAAATGCAGCAATTTATAATTATTTGCGAGATAAAGGCATCTCAAAGTCATTTGTCGCAAAGAAAACAGGTATTACACCCAATGCACTTAATTTGGCATTAAAATGCAAAAGAAAACTTACTGCAAATGAATACATTAAAATTTGCGATGTTCTGAAAGTTCCATATGATTTTTTTGTCAACAACCAAACAGATTAAAAGGAGGATAAAAATAATGACAGAATTAAAGAAAATCCCTACCGCCCAGTTGGTAGAAGAGTTGAGCAGTAGGGAAGATGTAGATAGCTATACAGCTACGGAGCCATATGGCTTATTACACAAAGCCGGAAATGTAAATAAATCATATCCTAAGGGAACAACCGTATTATTGATTAATCCACAGGGTAGTCATTTTGAGTAATGTATTTTATGTATTTTTTATAAAAATCATCAAAAACAACTATTACACTATCATTGGCATTCTTTTCGAGATAATCGAGCATTATAAATTTACAAACGCTCTCCGGAAAATTATTGTCAGCAATTATGTCATCAGCAACCCTGCAATCAACATCATTACCTAAAATAGCTTGTTTGCTTAACCATTTTTTAAAACTCAACATAATACGCAACTCGCTTTCAAATATTTTATATTGAAATTTTATCACATTTATATTAATATTTCAATATTTTATTTGAATTATGATAAAAAATATGAGCAAAACATAAAATTACGAGATAACCGTAACATAGCAAATCAGCTGTACAATAAGCAGGACTTTGCTGACACACAGAAAACAGCGTGAGGAGGTGAGGAGTTGCGGAACGATACTCTATCAATCATATTAGTTGTATTATCGATAGTATTGCTGATATGTTGCACGATCGTTCAAAATATTAATCAGAACACAATTAATAAACAAAAGGATACTATAGCCATTATGCAGGATACTATAGCCATTATGCAGGATACTATAGACACTCAAAAAGGCACTATAGCTACTATGCAGGAAATTATAGATATTCTTGAAGAAAGCAGGTGAAGAAAAGATGGAAGTAATAATAATTTTAGGACTGCTAATGCTTTGCACAGCTTTTGTTTCAGCAGTATTAGCAATAAAAATAGTAGCCGCCCATTTGTATAAAACAATAGACAGCTACCTTGATAAGCACGACGCTCAAATTATGGATCTGATTAAGTGGGCAAAGGACGAAGACAAACATCAATGAATGCTTGTCCAACAGGAGTAAGTGTTGTAACTCCTTTTTGAAGTTCAATCTTCAAATCAGTATTATTTGATTTGTTTAGATACTCTATATAATTTTTATAATATCTTAATTTGGGTAATAAAGCAATAAAATATCGAAAAGCAGGTGAGAAAATGGCAAAACTTAAACTTATTGACACAAAGGACAAGTTTCTTCTTGAAATTGACGGAACAGAAATTCCGTATGTTACAAGCTATCAGATTACCCGAACAGTAGGCGATGTGGTACTGCTCAAGCTGGCACTCAGCGTCGCCAATGTGGAAAAGGTTGAAATCGTATCAGACAAAATTACAGAGGAGAGCAGGAGGGAATGACATGGCAAGAGAAAAGCCGTTATTTCGAGACAACCTCGACAGGTTAGACGTTGCGTTTCCGGATAAGGAAGTTTTGCAGTATCGGGACATCGCAAAGTATCTCGGAAAAAGTTGCGTTACTGTTAAGCGACACTTTCAAAAAGACTATAACAAGAAACTCGGCGGAATCAGCAAGGCAGTCCTTGCAAGTATTTTGAGCTGATTAAAGGAGGCATAACCAATGGCACTCAGACACATTAAAACAAAACGCAGTCTTAAAAACGAGAACAAGCACTTACATAGCTTAGTCAAGCACTTGCAGATTGAGCTTGAGAACGCAAGGCTTGACCTTTGCATTAAGAATGACGCAATCAACGGTTACAAAAACGAAAACATAAGGCTTAGACAACGCATTAACAGTATGTATGCATATGATGTTTTCGGGGAGGAGGTGAAGAAATGAGCAATAAAAAAAGTGCCTGTGACACTGCGAATGCCACAAGCACAAAGAACAATAAGCCTAATTCAATTATATCCTCTGCAACAAAAAAAATCAAGTTGTGCAACGAAAAAAATCTTAAAGACCGTAAATCTAAAGCAATTCTTGAGCCGGTAAAGAAAATGCTCTGCGAATTTTCAGAGCAGAACGAGGAATTTGCAAGAGCCGTTACGGCTGCAGAGAACCTTGAAAACCTGATTGACGAAGTGGGAAAGAAGCTCCCCGCTGCAGTTTCCGACCTTGATGTGTATCAGCAGATTGTCGGTAAGATTTTTCCCGGAGCAAAGGTTACTTTCGCAATGCAGATACATATGTCCGAGTATGAGCTTGAAGAGCCTGATGTAGCAGAGCAGAAGACGGATCCGGTTACTCTTGACCTCGGCAATCTTATAGATTGGTAGGTGTCGGTATGATTAAAAATCCCGAATACCTGCTCGAGAATATTCCTGATATTACAGTTGAAAACGAAGAGCAAATAGTGCAGTATTTTCCACAGTATGCCTTTTATGAAAATAAAGGCAGGGACAGATGTGATTGCTTTTGTACAAGCTGTCGTTGCTGGCATCTTAATGAGCCGTTCGGTCTTGCACATAATCAAATTCACATATGCAACCATTGTGGTGAGACCGTCAAAGCAAAGGCTTTGCATTACGGCAGAAAGAAACTTGGAAGAAGTCGCAAGTTTGGATTTTGCTTTGCTCAGAGTGGCAGACTGTACATCAGATTTGTAACTGTTTATCAGAGATTTTCGGAAGATATTTACAACGAAAATCCTGTCGAAATGATGCCGCAATATTTTTTTCAAATGAATATCTGTATGTATATGAACAACACGCAATGCAAAGATTTGCATACAACTGGTACGGCAAAACATTTTATCCGATGAAAACAGACGGAATTATTCCTTCTGCTTCACAGGGCTTAGCGTGGTATTGGGGTCCGTCAGAAAAAACCTTGTATTCAGGCTGGGATTCAACCGTACTTTTAAATCTTGATGTAATAGCTGATACGGATCTTAGATATTCGTGTGCGGATGAGCTTTCAGATAGGCACACAGTTCACGAAATCTTAAAGTGGCTTAACTTATATGTCCGACACAACAATGCAGAGTATTTGATTAAAGGCGGATTTGATAGGATTGCAGACCTATTGATGAACGGTCAGCTAAAGCTAAACAAAATCCATTGGAAAGAAAACAATCTGCTTAAAATGCTTGGGTGTCGCAAGACGGATATACACAGCTTTGCCGAATATGACACAAACGAAATTGAGCTTTACCGCAACATTATTAAAGAAGAACCTAACATTCAGAACGCAAGCGGTTTTGTAAGCAGTCTGTCAAAGTTTGGGACTTTTGCCGTTAACGAAATTCACGATGCCGGTGTTAAATACAGGCAGATTTTGAAGTACGGCAAGAATCATCAGAGAGTAATGCTGTGGAAGGATTATCTCGACAACTGCAAAAGACTTCCCAAGAGAATTGAAGAGCTGATGCCTGCTCATCTTGAACAGGCTCACGACAGAGCCGTTGAAAAGGTTGCTTATTACACAAATAAGGCTGAAGCGGAAATGATAGCTAAGAGGGCAAAAACTCTTAAGCCTCTGTTGATGGACACGCAAAATCTTGTAATGCTTGCGCCTGAAACAGGCGAAGAAATTATTTCAGAGGGAAAAATTCTTAAGCATTGTGTCGGCGGATATGTAAACCGTCACGCAAGAGGTGACACAGTAATCCTGTTTATTCGGCATAAAGCGTCACCGTCAATTCCTTACTTCACGATTGAAGTAAATCCCAAAAGCCTGACGATAGTGCAATGTCACGGCTACAAAAACGAACGAGAGTCGAATTATAAAAAGCCACCCGAAATTGTTGAATTTGAACAGCAATATACTAAATTTTTGGAGGATATAAAAAATGTCAGAAATAACAGTAAGCGAACAGCATAAGCAAGCAATAGAGCTGCATCAGAAAATTCTTGTAAGTGCAAACCTTGCACAGCAGAACATATGGGATATGTGCAACGGACTTAAAACAATGCGTGACAACAAGCTGTACAAGGAGCTTGGATATCAGAACTTTGAGGACTACTGCGAAACAGAGGTAGGTTTTAACCGTAAGCAAGCACATAAGTATATTTCGATAATCGAAAATATAAAGCTTGAAAATGTCCACTCGAGTGGACATTTAGGAGTTACAAAACTTGCTCTTCTTGCAACAGTAAGCGAACCCGAACAGGCAGAAATTGCCGAAAAACTCGACCTTGAGAGCACAACGGTCAAGCAGTTAAAAGCAGAGATTGACAGGCTGAAGGGCGAAAAGCAGGAGGCAACCGACAAGAGCATTGACTATTGCAGACAGCTCAATAACGCTAAGAAAGACGCAGACTATTACAAGCAGCAGGCGGACACTTCAAAAGAAAGCTATCGCAATATTGAAAATCAGCTTGCAGAGGAAAAGAACAAAAATTTCAAGCTGACAAATAAAGTTCAGGAACTTGAAAGCCGCCCTATTGAGGTTGCCGTTGCAGAGCCGAGCGATAATGAGCGCAGACTGAACGAAACCATCAGAGCACTTGAGCGTGAGAACATCAAACGCAACGACGAACTCGAAGCAGAATATCGTGAGAACGAGAAAATCGTAAGGAAACAGCTTGAGGACGAAAAGCAAGAGGCTCTTCGCAGACAGAAAGAGGAGTATGAAGAAAGGCTGAAAAATGTTCAGACTGCCGACGGTACATCAGATGACAAGGATGTCTTTAAGGCATATTTTTCGATTGCATATGACAGCTTTATCCGTATGCTCGATTTCGCTAAGCAGTCACAGGACAAGGAATTTTTCAAGGGCAAGGTTGAACATTTAATAGAAGCACTTGCCACACAAAACATAAATCTTTAAGGGGGAGCAACAATGAAACTTTATGAACTTACTGAAAGCTTTGCTGAATTATTCAGCCAATTTGAAGACATAAACGAATATGAACCCGATACTGACGCAGACGGTCAGCCGATTGACGGCAACGGCGACATTATCGAAGATGTTGAGGCATACAAAGAAAAAATGCTTACAGCGTGGTTTGATACACTCGAGGGCATTGAGGGCGAATTTGACGAGAAAGCAGAAAGCATTGCGGTCTACATCAAACAGCTTAAAGCCGAGGCTAATATACTCAAGTTTGAGAAATCTGCAATCGCTAAGAGGCAGTCGCAGAAAGAGCGAGAGGTTGAAAAACTCGCTGCATATCTTCTTAACGCAATGAAAGTAATCGGCAGGAGCAAGGTAGATATGCCGCACGCAGTTGTATCAATCAGAAACAACGCACCGAGCCTTATTGTTGACAATGAAGCCGAGTTTGTCGGCTGGGCACAGGAGAACAATGACAGCTTGCTCGAATATATTATGCCAAAGGTCAAGAAAAATGATGTAAAAAAATTGTGCAAAAACGGCGAGGCTATCCCGTTTGTGCATATGGAAAGCAAACAGTCGTTGAGTGTTAAGTGAGGTGATATAATGATTAATTTTGATGATGTAAAAAGAGCAAAATCAAAGGCAAGGATAGCTATTACGGGTCCATCAGGCAGCGGTAAAACCTTATCAAGTCTGTATCTTGCTTATGGCATTACCGGTGATTGGACAAAGGTTGCTTTGATTGACACCGAACATGAAAGAGGTCGCTTTTATGCAGACAGAACAGACCTTAAAACAGGTACATTCAAATATGCATCAATGACTCCGCCTTATTCTCCCGATAAGTACATAGATTATGTTAAATCTGCTGCTGAAATTGTAGGTACTGACGGTGTAGTGATTGTTGACAGCTTTTCTCACTGTTGGGATAACGAGGGTGGTGTGCTTGATATAAAGTCACATATTGCTCAACAGCGTGGCAAAAATGATTACACAGCGTGGGACGAAGCAGGTAAGATACAGAATAATCTTGTAAATACAATCCTATCCGTTGACTGTCACACAATTATTACAATGCGTGCAAAAATGGCTTATGCTATGGAGGTAAATGACAGGGGCAAAACTGTACCTGTAAAAATTGGACTTGCACCGGTTCAGCGTGATAATACGGAATACGAATTTGATATGTGCTTTCAGCTTGACCGTTCACATTGTGCATCACTTTCTAAAGATACTACATTTCTTGATGATTGGTCAGGTGTTGTCACTCCGGAACTCGGAAAACAGTTGGGAGAATGGCTCTCAAAGGGTGCGGATTTGCCGAGATGTGCCGACTGCAATAAGGTTATTGTTGCAAGCGGTAAGTTGACGGCTGAGCAGATTATCGAAAAGTCAACAGGAAGATACGGCACAGCACTCTGTATGGGGTGCACTCAAATCAGATATCGAAAAGAACAGGAAGTGAATGCTAATGCAGCTTCGACCGTATCAGAATGACCTTGTTGAACAGGTAAGACAGGCTTGGCGAGAGGGTTACAAAGCTCCTTGCATTGTCCTTGGGTGCGGTGGCGGAAAGTCCTGCATTGTCGCAGAAATTGCAAGACGAACAACTTGGAACGGTAAACGGGTACTGTTCCTTGTTCACAGGAGAGAACTTGTTGATCAAATATTCAGAACCTTTGTCCGCTGGGGTGTGCTTATGGATTTATGTCAGATTGGTATGGTACAAACCTTTACACGCAGGCTTAAAAAACTTCCTAAGCCTGCGTTAATCATTACGGACGAAAATCATCACAGCCTTGCACAAAGCTACAAACGCATTTATGAATATTTTTCAGATGTTCCGAGGGTTGGCGTCACCGCAACACCTATTCGTCTAAACGGTGACGGCTTGGGTGATGTCAACGATAAGCTGATTGTAGGAGTAAGTACCAAGTGGCTCATTGAGCATAACTGCCTTGCCCCGTATGATTACTATGCTCCGAGTGTTGCCGACCTTACAGGACTGCACACCAAAATGGGCGAATATGTCGCCTCCGAGATAGAAAAAGCAATGACTAAAAATACAGTTTTCGGAGATGTAATCAAGTATTACAGACAGCTTGCAGACGGCAAAAAAGCGGTGTGCTATTGTTCAACGGTTAAGCATAGTCAAGCAACGGCACAGGCTTTTTGTGAGGCAGGCATTCCGGCAAAGCATATTGACGGAAGTACCCCGAAAGCTCAAAGAGAACAGATTATAAACGAATTCCGCAGCGGCAAAATTACAATTCTCTGCAATGTGGATTTGATTTCAGAGGGCTTTGATGTGCCCGACTGCGAATGTACAATTCTGCTTCGACCTACTCACAGCCTTACGCTTTACATTCAGCAGTCAATGCGATGTATGCGATACAGACCGAACAAAAGGGCGGTAATCATTGACCATGTGGGCAACTATGCAAGGCACGGAATGCCTGATGATGACAGGGCATGGTCACTTGAAAAACGAGAGAAAAAGAGTGTTAAAAAACTTGAGGACGAGCAGGCAACAAAGGTCAAGCAATGCCCCAAGTGCTTTTTTACATTCTCTGCACCGCCGGCGGGGCAGAAAGCCGTGTGTCCTCGATGCGGATATGAATTTCCGACAGCAGAGCGAAAGGTTGATTTTGATACTGCCGCAGAGCTTATAAAGGTTGAGGGCTTTAAGCTCGATCTCAGTTCACCATCTGATTGCGGCAGCTACAACGATTTACTTGTTTACGCAAAAACACACGGCTATAAGCCCGGCTGGGCGTATTATCAAGCACGAAAGAGAGGATTGATAGCTTGACAGAAGAACACGCTATACAGAATGAAATCCGCCTTGCAATTGCACCGTACTGCGATATTTTTCGTATCAATGTCGGGCAGGGTTACACAAAGGACGGACGATATTTCAGCACAGGTGTACCACCGGGGTTTTCTGACCTTTTCGGAGTAAGAAAGTCAGACGGCAAGGCGGTATTCATTGAGGTTAAAACAGCAAAAGGCAGAGCAACCGAAAAGCAGCATAACTTTTTACAGATGATGAAATTCAACGGTGCGGTAGCAGGAATATGCAGAAGTGCCAATGAAGCAATTAAATTAATTTTGGAGGAATAATCATGGGTTTTAAATCAAACTGGAACGAAGCAACACAGGGCAGCTCAATCAAGCCTGAGGGCGATTATGAGTGCCTTATCGCTAAGGTTGAGGAGAGAGTAACAAAGAATGGCAAAGAAAATCTGAACATCTCAATGGTAATCAGAAATGATGTTGAGCAGAACTATAAAAACGGATATATATTTGATACATTGTGGAAGAAGAAAGAGCCTACAAACGCAGACTTGCAGGTCAAGGGATACAGCTATGGTCAGATTATGGCACTCGGCAAGGCGGCAGGACTTCCCGATGGCAAGGAGTACGACAGCCTTGAGCAGTTCTGCGGTGAGCTTGTCAATAAGCCAATGCGTGTAACTATAAAGCACGAAGAATACAACGGAAAAACACAGGAGCGAGTAAGCTGGAGAAATCCTACAAAATATCCGACTGTAAAGCATATTCCAAAGCAGACGACGACCAATACAGCTACAGCCTATGCACAGCCACAGCAAAGCTATGCATCTGCACAGCCGACAAATCAAGGCTTTACGGATATGCCGCTTGATGATGATTTACCGTTTTAATTCAGAAAATTTTTACGGAAATTGCACTAATTTATGCAACTTTTGAATTTTAAGTCGGTACATATGAAATCCATAAGGAGGTATAAAATATGGGATTTACAAATTTTAACGATAAATACAGTGCAATTCCGCAGGAATTAAAAGGCTATAAAAATTGGGTGTGTTGGCAGGCATACCCTGATCCGAAGTCGCACAGCGGCATTTCTAAGAAGCCGATAAATCCAAGAACGGGTGGCTTTGCAATGCCGAATAACTCGGACACTTGGTCGGACTTTGAAACGGCAGTCAGAGAATCCGCCAAATATTCGGGCATAGGCTTTATGTTCTCAAATTCGCCGTTTTTCGGTGTTGACCTTGACGATATGCCGAATGACATTCAGGATTACCAAAACGGCGGAACTGACAACATAATCAGCGAGTTTGTGAACACTTTGCAGAGCTACACAGAATTTTCGCAGAGCAAAACAGGCGTTCATATAATCTGCAAGGGAACTCTTCCCGAGGGCAGAAGAAAGGCAAAGAATGATTCGGGCGGTTTTGAAATGTACGAGAACGGCAGATTTTTCGTTGTGACAGGAAACTACTGCTCGGAATACGGATACATCAACGATTGTACCGAGAGTGTTAAGCCGTTGCACTCCAAATATCTCGGCAAGACGGCAGAGCCTAAGCCGAACAGGCAGAACATTACGGTCAATTTAAATTCCGTTGATGACATCGTCAGAGCCGCCTGCAGCGCTAAGAACGGCAGTCTTTTCAAGGCTCTGTACAGCGGTGACTTTTCGGCTTACTCATCACAGAGTGAGGCGGATATGGCATTTTGCAATATGCTTGCCTTTTGGTGCGGCTGCGATGCCGAAAAAATGGACGCAATTTTCCGCCAATCGGGGTTAATGCGTGACAAGTGGGACAGAAAGCAGTCAGGTACTACATACGGAGTAATCACTCTGCAAAAAGCAATATCCGGCTGCAGTCAGACCTATAACCCTAAAAAACAAAATGATTATTCGATTTCAATAGGCAACGGCAAGGTTATTCAGACTGTTGACGAAGAAAAAATGCGTGCATATACATTTGACGATATGGGCAACGCAGAAAGGTTTGTTGACCTGTTTGGCGAAAATGTTCGCTACTGCTATACGGAAAAGAAATGGTATTTTTATAATTCAATGAGGTGGAGCGTTGACAATCTCGGTGTTATCTTAAGAATGGCAGATAAGTGCGTTGAGGCTATGAAAGCCGAGGCAAAGCTTTACTTGCAGGCTGATGAAGAGAGCGGCGGAGATATGGCGAAAGCATTTGAAAAGCATATGAAATCAAGCCGTTCAAATAAGTCAAAAAAAGCAATGTTAAGCGAAGTGGAGCACCACATTCCGATTTTGCCGATACAAATGGACAGATACAAAATGGCACTCAACACGCCAAGCGGAATTATTAATCTGAAAAACGGCGATGTAAAGGCACATAACCCCGAATATTACTTTACAAAGATTACTTCGGTCGATTGCGCCGAAGCTGCCGACTGCCCTCGTTGGCTTGCGTTCCTTGACGATATTTTTGCAGGCGACAAGGACTTAATCAGATACATTCAAAAGGCGGTAGGCTACAGTCTGACAGGCTCAACGGCGGAACAATGTGCATTTTTTCTTTACGGTACAGGTCGAAACGGCAAGAGTACTTTTATTGATGTAATAAGAGATGTTTTCGGCGATTATGCGGCGAATATTCAGCCCGAAACCATTATGGTGAAAAGCTCGCAGAGCAATGCGATAAACAGCGACATTGCACGATTAAAGGGCGCAAGACTTGTTACATCGGTAGAGCCAAATGAGGGCGTGCGGCTGAATGAGGGACTTTTAAAACAGCTTACAGGTGACGATACGGTAACAGCAAGAAAGCTGTACAGTGAGGAATTTGAGTTTAAACCCGAGTTCAAATTATGGATGGCGACAAACCATAAACCTATTATCAGAGGCACAGACACAGGCATTTGGCGAAGAATACATATGATACCGTTCAATGTGCAGATATCCGAGGACAAGGTAGATAAAAACCTTACGCATAAGCTAAAGGCGGAGATGACAGGGATTTTTAAATGGTGCATTGACGGCTGTCTGATGTGGCAGAGAGAGGGCCTGCAAATGCCCGCTGCTGTATTAAAGAGTGTGAGAGAGTACAGGCGTGAAATGGATGTTATTTCTGCTTTTATCGAGGATAAATGTACTCTTGAGGGCACTGTACAGGCAAGTATGCTGTATGCCGCCTATGCATTGTGGGCAGACAGCAACAACGAATATTGTATGTCAAATACCAAGTTCAGCACCGAACTTGCCAAACGATTTGAGAAGATAAAGGGAAGAAATTACAATTATTTCACCGGTATTTCTATTCGTTCTGAATGTTAGTGTGGTGGCTTGAGGAGGGTTTGAGGGGTTTTATAACCTTTCGTATAAGAAAAATAAAATATTATATATATAAAGGGTTATTTAAAAATGGCTTCAACCCACCACAAGCCTCCGCAGGGAGGAATATATGAAACCAAATTTTAAAGACAAAACAGAGTTTGCAAGGCTTGAGGATAAAGCTATTGACGGTCAGCTTGATTATACCGACTATCCGCCTGCCGAATACAAATACTTTTCAAAACTTGCAAAACTCGGTTACAACAACCGCCACAAGGGGTGGGATATGATTACTTGCCTGAAACTTCAACAGGAATTGCAGAGTGAGTACAGACAGTACCACGATGAGGGCGAGGAGTATTTAAGACTGTGTACGAGAATACAGGACAATATAAAGAAATCCGCCGATCTCGTTCGCAAGATGTACAAGCAGGCGGCAACCAAAGACGAAATGCTAAGCCTTGCGTTGCAGACGATAGAGCTATTAACAAATGAGAACGGATTTGTTAAAAGAATAAGCGAAAAGGTAAAGGAGATGAAAGAATGAAACAGCAGGCAATCTGCGAATTATGTATGCAAGCATTTGAAAAAAGAAGTGCAAATCAAAAATACTGCACCGAGTGCGGTGTTGAAATGCGAAAGCAACAGCACAGTGGAGCGATGAACATCCCTCGAAAACATATTTGAGCGAGTTTTTGAAGAATTATCCAAACACTTTGCTTAATGATGCTGGACTACCTAAAGATGTATGCTTGTATAACTTAGGATTAACTGATTGCAAAAAAGACCGTAACTGCGTTAAATGTTGGAATCAGCCTATTCCTATTGAGGACGGTGAAAGTAAATGAGAGAAATATTATTCAGAGGTCAAACTCGCAGATATGGTGAAAAAGTCAGAACTTTAAAGGAGTAAAAACAATGCCTTGTAAAAAATGCGGATTGCAATACTCAAGTTATTGCGTTGATTGCGTATATGTAAAAACAGGACTTAACTTAAACGATGAAGAATATCACGAGATTTTGAAATTAAGGAGTGAGCAAGAATGAAAGCCCATGGTATTTTGATGTTGATTGTCCTAATGAAAATCAGTTTAACGGCAGCTGTATTGACTGCACAAAACATTGGCTTGAAAGTGAGGTAGAAGAATGAAGGTACATCATTGCATAGATGTTTGTTGTGGAGGCCGTATGTTTTACTTTGATAAACATAACCCAGATGTAGCCTTCATGGATAACCGTAAATTTACTGATACTCTTTGTGACGGTAGAGCGTTTGAAGTCAAACCAGATGTTGTGGCCGATTTCAGGAATATCCCTTTTAAAGATGATACGTTTAATTTAGTAGTATTTGACCCACCTCATCTAATCAAAGTAGGGGATAAATCTTGGTTGGCAAAAAAGTACGGTAAACTTAACCCCCATACATATAAAGATGATTTATCTCAAGGGTTTAGGGAATGTTTCAGAATTTTGAAACCATATGGAATTTTGGTTTTTAAGTGGAATGAAACGGATGTTAAAACTAACGAGATAATTAAATTATCACCAATACCTCCACTTTTAGGACATAAAAGTGGAAAATTGAATAAAACACATTGGCTACTTTTTATGAAAAATGGTACTGAAAGTGAGGCAGTAGAAGAATGACCGCAAAAGAAATCAAAGACATAAACCGAGAAATTACGAGGTTAAAAGCTAAGATTGCACGCATAGCCGCCGAGGCTGACAATACATCGCCTAAGCTGTCGGATTTGCCGAGTGCAGGTCAAACATCTGACAAGGTCGGCAATGCGGTGGTGCAGATTGCAGATATTCAGAGAGAGATACAAAATCTTGAAATCCGCCGAAACGCAGCGCTCAACAGCCTATCTCGTGATGATTTTGTGGAGAACTGCTTATTTATGCACCTTAGCTTGCGATACAGCTGGGCGAAGATAGCGGTTGATACAGGCGGAATAAATACACCGGATAACATAAGAATTATGTGCAACCGCCACCGTTGGTAAAAGTTGTTCGGTTTTTCGGTTTAGGTGCAGTATAATATAAAATGAAGAAATCGATAATAAGAGGCATTTTGTAGTTCTCCTTTTTCAAAAATAACGGCAGACCGCTCTCGTTTGAGGGCGGTCTGTGTTGTGTGTGGTTATTTTATACAAATTATTACTTTCTTAATTGTGCGGTTTACAGAAAAATGTAAAATCTGTTGAATTGTGTCAAATAATATGATAGATTAGTGATATATTACAACTAAGGAGAGTTGCATATGAGCGAAGAAAATAAGGTAAAAACCTGTTTTGTTATAATGCCTATATCAGACCAACCGAAATACCCTGCAGGCCATTTTGATAAAATATACGAACAGATAATTGTTCCTGCCGTCAAAGAGGCGGAGTTTGAACCTATAAGAGCAGACAGTAATCAAATATGTGATTCGATAATGAAAAAAATTTTGAAAAATTTAGTTGAATGTGATATGGCAATTTGTGATTTAAGTTCAAGAAATCCGAATGTTATGTATGAATTAGGAATTCGACAAGCCTATGGTAAAAAAGTAGTTTTGGTACAGGATGATGCTACTGATAAAATTTTTGATGTAGCAGGAATTAATACTGTTTTTTATAAGAAAGATAGATTGTATGAAAATGTTATG
>ULTQ01040607.1_pt1 | contig 18581 bp, 16 predicted proteins | sample 1957731 | NCBI WGS metagenome assembly ULTQ01 (sample SAMEA4835738, study PRJEB28245) | human gut metagenome | biome: gut microbiome; material: fecal sample | place: Denmark | collected 2008 | reverse complement strand
CCCCTGCCGTTGCCGTACGGCTTGCCGAAGCCTGCGTGAGCCGGGCACGGGCTGCCATCCACCGGCTGTGCGCCTGCTCATAGCGGGTCTTGGCATTGTCGTATTGCTGCTGGGTGACGGCACCTCGACTGAGGAGAGCGGCAAAGCGGTTGTAGTCTTTCTTGGCATTGTCCATGTCTTCCTTTGCCTCACTGATACCTGCCGAGGCAACCTCCATGCCGGCAGCGGCCACGTTGACATTGTTGCCGGTGGTTCTGATGCCCGCGCTCACCGCACCGCTGCCCTGACGGGAACCTTTCAGTCCGGCCTCAGCCTGTGCCAATGCCAGACGGAACTCAGCGTCCTCGATGATGACCAGGGTGTCGCCTTTCTTCACATGCTGAAACTCCTGGAAGCGTATCTCTTTGATGAATCCCTGCACGCGTGTGTTCACCGGAGAGATGTTGCGATAGGTCATTGCGTTGTCGGTGTAGACGACATCACCCAAGTGGATGAAACGTGCACACACATAGATGGCACCGAAGACGAGCAGTGCGATGACCAATAGATTATACGACCGTAAAATTTGCTTTCTCTTATTCATGTCTGATTTTTCTCTTGATGTGATTCTATTTCCGTTCCTCAGGAACGAAGGTGTACCGGATTTACAGTTCGCCGGCGACGTATTTCATTTTGTAATAATAGTATGCGATATTGATTTTGGCATCCACCTCTCGCAGTTGTGCATCGAGCAGGGTGTTGCTGGCATCTATCATGTCGGTGATAAGTGCCAGCTGGTTGAGGTATCTGTCATTCACCACCTGGTAGTTCTCCTGGGCCAATTCCACATTCTTCCTTTCCGTGTTGTGCTCCACGAAGCTCTGGAGATATTCGGTGTAGGCGGCCTGCACCTGGTTGTTGAGTTGTTCGCGCGTCACTTCCTTCTGCAACACAGCCTGTTGCGTGGCGAGTCGGGCCTGATGCAGCTTCTTGTCGCTCTTGAAGAGTGAGGAGAGCGAATAGGTCACGCCGACACCGATATACCAGGTGTTGAGGTTCTTGTTGACAGGAGGCAGCTCGAAGGTGACGGGGCCGTCGAATCCTTCATGAGCCACCACGGCTATCTTCGGCAGCATCTCGCTGCGTGTCAACTTCTCCTGTTTGCGTGCCATGTCGATACCGAGGTCGCTGAGCTGCAGAAGCGGCGAAGATGTTGCAGCCTGCTGCTGCCAGCGGTCTTCACCCGCTTTCTCGTAAGCAGCGTTGGCAACGTCGTCGGTGGGTACGATGGAGTCGTTGACACTGATGTTCAGCGTGTTGCACAACTGATGGTTGGCTATGGCGCGATAATTGGCTATCTTTGTCAGTTGCAGCTGCAAGGTCTGCAACTGCAACTGATAGCGGGTGACATCGTTCTTCAATGCCACGCCCTGCCGCTGTCGGTCCTCGATGTTGGCGATGAGACGTTGGGTGAGGGCAATATTGCTCTTCACTACCTGCTCGCGATTGGCGAGTTTCTGCAATTCTAAATACTGTCCTATGGCGGCGAAGCGGAGGTTCTGGCGCTGCAGGGCTTTTTGTGTCTCAGCCTGCTTGATGCCTAACGCAGCGAGATCGATACCTGCGTTGATGGCTCCACCGGCATAGATGACCTGCTGAGCATCGAGGGCGAAGTTGTTGCCGAAATGCGGAGAAGAGAGTCCGTGGACGTTGGTAAAGTCACGGTCGGTAAGAAGCGCGTTGCCGATATAGCTCGCCGAGAGCGAGGTGTTGAGGTCCGGCAATCGTTGGGCGCGGGCACTCTCCCACCCTTTCTTGGCTGTGGAGACAGCAGCATCGTTAGCTTTCATGGTGCGGTTCTCTGTCTCAAGAATACCAAACATGTCATGGATGCTCAGTCGGTGGGCATTTTGCGCCGGGGCGCAGAGTGCTGAGGCAAGTGCTATGGTGAGCAATGCCTGTTTTGTTTTTATCATTTTTCGTCTATTCATTTGTATTCATCCTGAATTCTTCTACACAAGAAATGCGCAACAGATAAACGCGTTGGAATCAAGTGATATTCCAAGGTGGAGGAAGGTCCTCTTCTGGTTCGCGGGTGCAAAGGTAGGGACATTTTGCGAACTATAGTTCACGAAAAAAGCGACGAAAACATTCATTTCGGGAACAAAGGTGCAAAAAAGCGCATCTTTGTTCGTAACTTTGCAAGCATGAATAACAAGAAATGTCAGTTGAAAGAGGTGACCGCCTCTTCTTTTTCCAATGAGCCACAGATCTTAGGCTATGGGGAGTTATTATTATGTGACAGAGGCTGGGCGAGCGTGCGCATCGAATTCTCGCAGTGGACCATTCATGCGGGCAAGACCATTACTTTCTTCCCTACGGATATTGTGCAGATAGAAGATGTGTCGGAAGATTTTCATGGCATAGCGCTAGTCTATAGCGACGATATGCTGCGGATGGCGAGTCTGCATATAGAAGAGAGCGTCTATTTCTCTTTGAGAAACGACAGACTTTGCCGGGAGCAGCAAATTGTAGCGGACGTCATCAGACCCATGCTCACCATCCTGCAGCATTTCTTCTCCACCGACGGCTGTCGCGTGACTGATGAGATCGTCGTCCTGCAGCTGAAGAGCTTCTTTTTGGGTTTCTCCGATTTCCTCCGGCAGCATCCTGAACTGCGCCACCCCGATGTCGACTCGCAGCGCACCGATGAACTCTTTGCCAGGTTTATGAACATCCTCGAGCATGACTTCATGGAGTCGAAGGATGTTCAGTACTATGCTGACCGGCTCTGCATCACCCGCAAGTATCTTGCCGTCCTCGTAAAGCGGAAGACGGGCAAAACGCCGAAGATGATGATCAACGAATATGTTATCACCCGACTGAAGCTGCGTCTGCGAAATACCAATGACAGTATCCGCCAGATAGCCACCACTTTTCATTTTCCTGATGACAGTCTGATGATACGCTACTTCAAATCGCATACCGGGATGACGCCTGTTCAGTACAGGCGGTTGACGCATTCACGTTAATGATCCCTGTTATGGCATGCGTTTACGTCGTGTCACGTATGAGGCAGGATCGTGACACAACTGAGGCAGGATCATGACACAACTGAGGCAGGATCGTGACACGGTTGAGGCACGATCGCATCACGGATGAGGCACGATCACTTCAGCGGGTTCCACCCCTGTGCGGTAATATCAAACTCCTTGCCGTCACCCCGTGAGATAAGCCGGCATCCTAATTCTTCTTTTGTGATATAGCCTATCTGTTTGATTCCTTTGCTCTCAAGGGCATCGAGCTTTTCATGGTCACCGATCGGACAGGTGAAGAGCAGTTCGTAGTCTTCGCCGCCATTCATGGCACAGGTCGTGACGTTCATGTTGAACTCCTCCGCGGTCACCGCCGTCTGATAATCGATCGGGATGTTCTTCTCATAGATGCGGCAACCACAATGGCTCTGGTGACAGATATGCAGCAACTCTGACGAGAGTCCGTCTGAGATATCCATCATGGCTGTAGGATGAATGTTGTTTTCTCGAAGCAGCTCGATGATATCGCCGCGAGCCTCGGGCCTCAACTGTCGCTGCAGGAGATACTCGCGGCCGGCAAAGTCGGGCTGGAAATCGATGATCTTCATGCCTTCCTGCTGCAAGTGTTTTACGAGCGCGTCGTTGCCTTCCTTTTGTGCTTTTCTAATCTTTGCGTTGAGCTCGTCTATCTGCTTGTAATAGACGGTCTTCTCACGCTCCAACAGTTGAAGGCCCATATAGGCAGCTCCTAAGTCGCCCGTCACGCACACGAGGTCTGTCTCATTGGCTCCGTTGCGGTAGACGATATCCTCTTTGGCAGCCTCACCAATACACGTGATGCTGATGGCCAGACCCGTCAGTGACGAGCAAGTGTCGCCGCCGACAATGTCTACATTCCATTTATCGCAAGCCTCGTGAAGTCCGGCATAGAAGTCATCGAGGTCTTCAACCTTGAAGCGCTTGCCCAAGGCAATGCTGACGAGCAACTGTTGCGGCTTGCCGTTCATCGCGAAGACATCGCTGAGGTTGACCATGGCACTCTTATAGCCGAGCTGGGCCATGCTGTTGTAGGTGAGGTCGAAGTGTACGCCCTCCATGAGCATGTCTGTCGTGACGAGCACCTCCTTGTCGGGATAAGAGAGGACGGTGCAGTCGTCCCCTACCCCTTTCAGCGTGGAGGCGTTCTTTGGCTTGATGTCTTTCGTGAGCCGGCGTATCAAGCCGAACTCACCCAATTCCTTTATCTCCATATTAGTTATTCTTATTCACAACGTCGAATCATCTCACGGAAGATCTGAGCCATGTTCGGCTGGGAAGCATTGGCAGCCTCCTGCACCTCTTCATGACTCACCTCCACAGGCTTGTCAAAGCCGCCGAGGTCCGTGATGACACTGATACCAAACACTTTCATGCCACAGTGGCGTGCGACAATGACCTCCGGCACCGTGCTCATACCAACGGCACTGCCACCTAAGAGACGGTACATGCGATACTCTGCCGGTGTCTCAAAGGTCGGACCCTGTACACCTACATAAACGCCATGCTTTAACCGTATGCCTTCCTCCTGCCCGATCTTATCTGCCAGGTCGCGTAGCTCTTTGTCGTAGGCCTCGTGCATATCCGGGAAACGGGGACCCGTGGGGAAATTCTTGCCGCGCAACGGATGTTCGGGGAAGAGATTGATATGGTCGTCGATCACCATGAGGTCACCGATCTTGAACGATGGATCCATACCGCCAGCCGCATTGCTGACAAAGAGCGTCTTGATGCCCAACTCGTACATCACCCGCTCGGGGAACGTCACGTCCTTCATCGTGTAGCCCTCATAGTAATGGAAACGACCGTCCATCGCCATGATGTCTTTGCCGCCAAGCTTGCCGAAGATAAGTTTTCCGGCATGACCCTCAACGGTAGAGACGGGAAAATTAGGAATATCTTTATAGGCAAACTCAGTGGTGTCAGTTATCTCTGAAGCTAATTGTCCCAGCCCTGTTCCCAGTATGATTGCTGTTGTGGGATGGGCGGGCATCCTTTCGCTTAGCCAGGATGCTGTTTCTTGAATTTTTGCGTACATAACTTATTATCTTATTATTGAATAGTTCCTCGGCCTGTTCTTGCATGAACATCACTTCTATAGGCTGGACATAGAGTGCCTTCTTAACAGCCTCACTCAATCCGTCCGTCTGTAGCAGGCGTGTGGAGTCTTTCTCTGTGGTGATGATGACTTTCGGCGACTCCATGCTGGCAAAGGTTCCATTGATATTCTCTACATCTTTTGGTGTAAAGGCATGATGATCACCGTAAACCAAAGTCTGCATGGACCTGCACGTGCTCTCAAGGTCTTTCCGCATCTCTTCCGGCGAAGCTATCCCCGTGAGCAACAATACATTCAAGCCTTTAAGCTCTTCTAAATCATTCGTTCCTTGCCGTGGATAGAGCGGATAGCATTTTCCGTACTTCATCGTTGTGAAGAACAGTTCCTGATAAGGATAGAGGTTCATGGCTTTAGTCAGCACCCGTATGTCCATCGGCTTGAGATCCGCCGGACACTTGGTGATGATGACAAAGTCGGCTCTTCGCTTCCCCGACGACGGCTCACGCAATCGGCCTGCTGGAAGAAGCTTGTCATAGATGATGAGCCGGTGATAGTCGACAAGCAGCATGTTGATTCCCGGCTTGACATAGCGGTGCTGGAAAGCATCGTCAAGGAGGATGACATCCACGTCCTTGGTCTCGTCGTCGCGCGTCAGCCGGTCGATGCCCTCCCGGCGATTGGCATCCACAGCGACATAGATATCGTTGAACTTCCGCTTCATCTGAAACGGCTCATCACCAATATCCGCCACCGTTGATTCGTCATTGGCCAAGACATAGCCATGGCTCTTACGCTTATAGCCTCTTGAGAGTACAGCTACTTTGGCAACATTTTTCAAGAGACGTATGAGATATTCTACATGCGGTGTCTTTCCTGTGCCTCCCACCGTGATGTTTCCCACGGAGATAACAGGGATGTCGTAAGTCTGCTGATGCAGCAGACCTACGTTGAAGAGCCAGTTGCGTATCCGTACCCCTGCACCATAGAGCCAGCTTAAGGGCAAGAGGCACTCGTGAATTTTTATCAGGTCACCCTCCATTGATTAATCTTATTTATTCTTCGTTATCAGATATGGCAGACTCGCCTGCACCGGACCCATTGCTTTTACACGCTGCAAGAGCATGAAGGGTTCATAATAGATGCCAAGGAGCGTCTGGAGCTTCTCGTCTAAGAGGGTGCCCTTCGACTTGTCTGTCGATAACCACTCATCGAGGAAGCTCTGCTTAGCCGGATAGTCCTCGGCATGATAGCTCTTTAGTTTAGCGAGTTTAGCTGCTTTGGCAACAGCCTTGTCGAGTCCGCCGAGTTCGTCCACAAGTTTAAGTTTCAAGGCATCGGCACCTACGAACACATGTCCCTGAGCACGCTCTTCCACGGCTGCCATAGACAGCTTGCGACCTGCCGCGACACGCGATTTGAAGAGCATATAGCCCCGGTCGATATTGGCCTGCATCTTTGCGCTCTGCTCCGCATTGAACGGATGCGCCATCCAAAACCCTGATAGAGAAGACGCACCTGCCAAGCTGTTTCTGTTTGTCCCTACCCCATCATAGGTAATACCGATTTTCTGGTCCAGTGCCTCTGCATCTTCAAATATTCCAAAGATGCCTATTGATCCTGTGATCGTAGTGGGCTCAGCAAAGATATAATTAGCCGCGCTGCTGATATAATAGCCGCCGGAAGCAGCATATCCACTCATGGAGACAACGACCGGCTTTCCGGCTTTCTTCAGCATTTCAATGGCATGCCATATCTGTTCGGATGTGAAAGCATTGCCGCCGGGAGAGTTGACACGAAGCACGACTGCTTTAACCTTGTCGTCCTTGGCTAAATCACTCAGATCCTTACAGACATCATCGCCAACAATATATTCACCTGGGGAGAACGCACTCTGCATGGGCACGTCCTCTACAATAGTTCCGGAAGCATAGTAGACTGCTACTTCATCACCTTCGGTATCATTGTCTATCGACTGCATATCAGCAACGGTAGCCTGAGGAATGTCCGTGTCCTTATCGATTCCGAGTTTTTTCTTGATCACCTCTTTTATCTGATCGTAATAAAGCAGTCCATCGACGAGCTTACATTTTACGAAAGATTGGGGATCGTCGAGTGAGATAATATTGTCGGCATAGTTATTGAGCGCTTTGGCACTGATGCCCCTACTTTTCGATACCGCCTCCACCATCGTATTCCACTGATAGTTGACAAAACGTTGAGCCTGAGCCCGGCTTGGCTCACTCATCTTGTCCTCCGTATACATTTCGGTGGCACTCTTGAATTTACCACACTTGAAAGGAACGGCATGGAGACCTACCTTCTTATATAAGCCTTTGATGAAGGGGATATAAGTGCCACGCCCTTGCCAATCAATCAGTCCTACAGGATTCAAATATACTTTATCCGCAGCTGAGACAATGTAATAAGCAGTTGCGCCATATACCTTACCATAGGCAATGATCCATTTCCCGGACTTCTTGAAGTCGAGAAGCGCATCGCGCAGCTCCTGCGCCTGCGACATATCCATGCCCATCCCGTTCGACTCTATGTAGATGCCTTTGATCTTGTCGGAAGTCTTGGCTTTCCTGATAGCCGACAGCATATCGGTCAGTCCGGGATTGCCTTCCGTGTTGCCTTGTAATATGTCTTGGGGGCTGGGTTCACTGGCTTGCTCTTGCAAAGTTCCTTGAAGATTGAGCACCAGCACGCTGCCGTCCTGCACGCCAGCCGATGATCCAGCAGAAGCCATCGTGCCTACGATGCCCATAAGGCCGATGGTGACGGCTACCGCACTGAAGATCGTCACTCCAATGATGACGACGAGGACGTCTCTTAGAAAATGTTTCATGTCATTAAAGATTAATCGGTTTGTTTAATGCTAAAGAATAAGTTGTTGAAATATAATAGTTTATTCGTAGTCGTCCACAACGCTGTTCACAAAGTCCATCATAGGCTTTGCCACCTTACAGATGTCTGTGGCTTTCTTGGTCCAGTCTTTAGCTTCGAAGAACTTATCATCGACACAGTGCCAGGCACAGTAGTCCTTCATCTTGAGATAATCAAGAAATTCGTAGTCTTTTGGGAAGTCCTTCGGTGCTTTCTTCAGACAATTGATGCCAAAGCCCTTGTCGCTTGTCGGGAGCTCGCCTTCCCATGTCGACTCATTCGGATAACCAAAGAAGTGGATGAACTTTCCGTCTTCCACGCAACGGCGCCATTCGTCGATGTTTCCCATGATCTCGTTGCGCATCGCCGTAAGAATGTTTGTCGGGAGCCAATAGGAACCGATGGCGATCAGGCAGTGGCCAGGCTGTATATGGAGATAATAGCCCCCGCGCAACGACTTCTTGCCGTGCGCACAGATATAAGCTCCGAAATGGTGCTTGTAAGGCGACTTGTCGGGAGAAAACCGGATGTCGCGATAGAATCGATAGCAACAGTCTTTGGGCGTTAGGTGAGAGATCTCCGGGTCGAAGGTGGAGAGCGCTTTGATAAAGGCAGCTACACCCTCTTCAAACGCTTGCTTCGCTCGCTCATATTCGGCCTTATGCTCCTGAAACCAAGGGCGGTTATTGTTGGCTGCTACCTCAGAAAGAAAATTTTCTATCAGTTTAATATCCATATCGCAATTCTTTTCTCCTCTTTATATTATTCAAGCTTGCTGCCCGCCAACAGCTTGGGGCAGATGTCATTAAAGGGACATTTGTCGCATTTGGGTTTGGCACTCTGACAAACATAGCGTCCATGAAGCAAGAGCCAGTGGTGCGCCCGTGGAATATCATCTTTCGGAATGCTCTTCTCGAGATACTCCTCCACTTTCAAAGGCGTGTTCGCCGTGGCAGGCACCAATCCCAAACGGTGGGCTACCCGATAGACATGCGTGTCGACAGCCATCACCGCTTTGCCGAAGAACACGGCCTGCAGCACATTCGCCGTCTTACGCCCTACCCCGGGAAGTTTCGTGAGGTCTTCCGTATTATCGGGCACGACACCCTTGAAATCGCTCACGAGTTTGCGTGACATTTCTACGAGATGCCTTGCCTTGGCGTTGGGATAGCTCACGCTGTGGATAAATTCCAATAGGTCTTCGGGCTCTGCCTGAGCCATGAGCTCAGGGGTAGGATAACGTTGAAACAACGCGGGAGTGACCTCATTGATGCGCTTGTCGGTACACTGCGCGGAAAGGAGCGTAGCTACCAATAGCTGAAAGGCAGAACCGAACTGTAACTGGGTCGTTACCTCCGGTTGTGCCTCCTTAAAATAATCGATGATGTACTTATATCGCTCTTTCCGTGTCATAGTATTTCTTTATTGTGCAAACTTACATAAATTTTCTTGGAATTCACGCCTGTTGAATAAAAAAGTTTGTGCTATACCAAAAAATCTGCTCAAATACGCTGTGATGTACCAGTCTTGTGCCAGAAGTCACGATAGTCCCGTGGTTGTAAAACGAATGTCCCGCGACAGCGAAGCATGTTTTTCGCGGCCGCGGGAGGTATCCTGACTTTTCTACTTTTGTTTAATTGTTCTTAGCATCCTTTCCCATCGATACTGCAAGATGGTCCGCCCTCGTTGGGGTCGTACTCTTTCAGACCAACGTCTTCGGGCTTGAGGGTAACGGTACCGTCCTCTAAGACGAAGGCGGGGATACCGATGTCGCCAATCTCCTTGGAATGGTCGAACGCAGCGCTCTTGTCGCGAAGCCGCATGAAGGCTCCCATATATCTCACGTTCTCACCGATGTCGATGACTTTGAATCGCTTGTCGCCCTTGACCTGCTCGTCGACATAAGCGCAATAGGGGCAGGTGGGCATGCCATAAATCTTAATCATAATCTATATTTATTGAGGTGAATTTATTGATGCGAACTTATTTAGTTCGTAAGTACAAAGATAACTCTTTTCCCCCAACAAATGCGAAAGGTGAACCGTTTTTATGATTTAATAGTCTATTTTATAGCTAAAGGGAGCTGCTCAGTCATGCTCCCTCTTAATATAATGTGGATGTTGCCCGTCACCTAAGTCAGCGCGATAGTAGAAGTCGTCAACGGTGAAGGCCTTCAGATCCTGTGGCTTGACGATTTGGTTCTTGACGACAAACCGGGTCATGGCGCCACGGCAGCCTTTGGCGTACATGGAGACGGTCTTGAACTCTAAGCCTTTGTCAACGAGAAACAAGGGCTTGATGACGGTCACCTGCTCCTCTACTTTCTTCCAGTCGCACATACGCTCAAACTCTGCCGTAGCGAGGTCGAGGAGAATGCCATCATCGTCTCTCACGCGCTGGATGAGGACATCTGTGAGCCGGTCTCGCCACCAGGTCTGCAACGGTTTGCCGTGGCTGACGTCTAATCGGATGTTGGCCGGCATGCGATAGAGACGGATGCTGTCGAGGGGTCGGAGAAGACCATAGAGAAACGACATCGTCAGGACATGATCCTGGGCGAAAGAGAAGTCGGCCTGCGAGAAGTCGTCGGCTTGGAGGTATTTATAAGCCTGACCATAGTAAGCCAACAGAGCTGGCAGCGTTGTGCCACCGGAGAAAGACAGGAAGCGCTGGTGGTTCTCCAGTGCTATCGCCGGACTGCAATGGAAGAGTTTGGCAATCTCCGGAACGCTCTTCTCCGCCATCTCAGCTGCAATTGCTGTGGCTTCGGATAAGAAGATCGGAGCGGTGGTGAGCGAGGGCTGAGCCTTCACATCCGTCCGCATGATTTTGGCATCGGCAAGAATAATCTGCATAATAGGGTTTGTTGACAGATGCAAAATTACAGCAATGTGAGGTTCTGTGCAAGAAAAATGGCAAAAAGACGATGTACTTCCCGATAAAAACCCTAATTTTGTAAAAGTAATCATCTAAAGGAATAATGGAAGAACAACAAGACCGAGACGCTCGTTTCATGCGTCTTGCTTTGGCCGAGGCTGAGCAGGCTTACGCCGAAGGCGAGATACCCGTTGGTGCCGTCATTGTGGCCGGTGGTCGCGTCATCGCCCGTGCCCATAACCAGACGGAGACACTCCATGATGTCACGGCTCATGCCGAGATGTTAGCAATCACGGCGGCGGCTGACCTGCTCGGCGGGAAATATCTCAAGGACTGTACGCTCTATGTCACTGTAGAGCCTTGCGTGATGTGCGCCGGTGCCATTGGCTGGGCGCAGATAGGGCGTATCGTCTATGGAGCCGGCGACGACAAGCGGGGCTACACCCTTTTAGCGCCACGGGCTTTCCACCCGAAAGCGAATGTGACAACGGGGGTGCTCGAAGATGAATGCCGGCAGCTGATGCAGCAGTTCTTCAAGGGCAGAAGATAGACCATGATCTTGGAATCTTACATAAACTTACTGATATGACAAAGCAAACAATTATCGCGCTGCTTGCAGCCATTCTGACGCTGATGCCGGGAATGGTGTCGGCAAAGGAGAAGGTGGTGAACTATACGGAAGTGAAACACTATTTCCACATCAAGGACACCACCCTGCCCTATAACAAGTTGATTACTTCTCAGGCGGATTTCGACAAATATTTCTCGCCGGCCGCCGTGATGGGCAAGGACGGGGAGCCTACAAAGATAGACTTCCGCAAAAAGATCGTGGTGGCCATTGCGCTATCAGAGACAGACCGCGCCACGGAGATCAAGGATTTGAAGGTTGTCGACACGGGAAAGGGAGAGTATTCCGAAAAGAATGAGCTACACCTGAGATACACCGTCAACTATGGTCCCCGCCGTTCGTATGTCATCGAGCCGATGTATCTCGTTGCCATCGACGCTAAATATCGCGATTACTTAGTCTACGATGAAGGTGTTGTGATGCAGGCCGACGAGTCCTACTCAACCGATTTCCGCAACATGCACTACATTGGGTACAACGGACATATCGACCTCAGCATCGATTATCCTACGGCCCCAGGTCGCCTCCACAATGCTGTCCTCGACTATGAATCGGGACTTCTCAGGGGCGCTTCTGATTTCTTCACCTTCGAGGACAGCATCACCACACCGGGTTATGCCGGTGTTGAAGCTGATGCCGATAAGATGTTCAACTATTATATTGGTCAGATGACAACGAACATGAAAGGTATGGACAAGGCCAATGGCATGCCTTACCGACCGTGCTCCATGCAGTATAAGATCCTTCGCACCGACGAGACAGACCGCTATCTCACCTTGGAAGCTAACGGTTATGGCTATACCGGGGGCGCTCACGGTCAGAGCATGAGCAAGGGCGTTACCTTCAACAAGGCTACCGGCAAGAAGGCGGAGCTGGTGAAGAAGACGGTAGAACTGCAAAAGCTCATCACCTCCCGTTTGCCGAAAGACTTAGGCGAGAACTATACACAGGACAACCCAGTGCCGTTCCCTGCCAATGACATATTCTATAAGAATGGCACCATTGTCTTCCTCTACGAGTCTGACGAGATAGCCTGCCATGCGGCGGGACAAATCATGGTAACGTTTTATCCCGCTGAGATTCAGAAAGATCTCACCGAAGAGGGTAAGATTCTCACGGAGATGAACTAACCCTTCTCCAGACATAAAAATCCCTTTGTATGACGCTGTCGGTCATACAAAGGGATTTTTTTATTTCATCTTTACTTCATTTTCGAGTGGCTTTCCCTCGTTGAAAGCCTTGATATTATTGAGCGTTGTCAATGCGATGTTCTTCAATGCCTCTCGCGTAAAGAAGGCCTGATGGGACGTGATGATGACATTGGGCATCATGAGCAACAGCGCCAGGTAGTCGTCGTTGAGCATGCTGTCGGAGTGGTCCTCATAAAAGAACTTCGCCTCTTCCTCATAGACATCGAGTCCTGCCGACCCCACCTTGTGCTGCCTTAGCCCTTGTATAAGGTCTTCGGTGCGTATGAGCTTGCCTCGCCCGGTATTGATAATCATCACGCCAGGCTTCATCATGTCGATGGCATCTTTGTCGATCATGTGAAGGGTCTCCATGGTCAGGGGACAGTGGAGGGTGATGATGTCACTGTTCTCATAGAGCTCCGGCAGTTCGACCATCTTCACGTTATGTTCTTTGGCAAACTTCATGTCGGGATATTTGTCATAAGCCAGGATGTTCATGCCAAAGCCATGAAGGATCTTTATCAGCTCCCTGGCGATGCGTCCCATGCCGATGACACCGACGGTCTTGCCATACATGTCGAAGCCGAGGAGTCCCGAAAGCCGGAAGTTGCCTTCACGGGTGCGCTGTACAGAGCGGTAGACCTTGCGGTTGAGAGAGAGCATCAGTGTCACGGCATACTCGGCAACGGCATGTGGCGAATAAGCCGGCACACGCGCCACCATTATCTTGCCGTTGGCAGCCTTGAGGTCTACATTGTTGAAGCCAGCACAGCGGAGCACGATGAGCTTAACGCCATAGGCCACCAGCTTCTCTATGACGGGCGCCGTGAGGGCATCGTTGACAAAGACGCAGACGACGTCCTTGCCGTTGGCCAACTCTACGGTGTTCATGGTCAGACGCTCTGTGTAGTAATGAATCTCATAGTTGAAATCCTTGTTCCATGTGTTGAAAGAGTCACGGTCGTAACTGTGCGCATCGAAAAAAGCAATCTTAGTCATAGTCTTTAGTTTATGCATAGATGTATACTGTGCGCAAAGGTATGGAATAATTATGAAACGAAAGCATATTGTTTCGAAATTCTTTCATGTTCTTTGATAAATAGCAAATGGGGACCGCGGTATCTCCCCGTAGTCCCCCTTTGTTTTCGATATTACCGATACGTTCTATGAAATTTTCACTACCGACTTCACGATATCAGCCTTGTCGTTGACACTGCGGTCCATTGCGTTTTGGATGTCGTCGAAGTCGAAAACATTGGTGACGACGCCTTTCACGTTAACCTTTCCCGTGGCAACGGCTTCGATGGCCATGGGATAGATGTGTCGGTAGCGGAACACGCTCTTGAATGTCAGTTCTTTGTCGAGGATCTTACTGACGGGCAGCGTCTCTTCTCCCGATGCCGGATAGCCGACAAAGACGATGGTGGCACCTTTGCGTGAGATGTCGACAGCCTGGCGGGTACATATCTCCTGTCCACTGGTCTCAATGCAGAGGTCTACCCCCCGACCGTCGGTGAGCGCGTTGATACGGTCCAGCACGTTCTCCTTCTGGGAGTTGATGACCTCAGTGGCTCCGAGCTCCTTTGCCTTGTCTAATCGCTTGTCCATGACATCGACGACATAGACCCTGCCGACACCCTCGGCCTTGAGGGCCATCATCGACATCAGTCCTATGCATCCGGCACCGAAGACTACCGCTGTCTGACCGATGTGTGCTCCGCCCTGGTTGGCAGCATGGAAGCCGACGGCTAAGGGTTCTATGAGTGCGCCTTCCATCGTGTCGACATTGTCGGGGAGCTTGAAGCAGAGGTCTGCCTCATGGGCGACATACTCTTGAAAGACACCGTCGACAGGCGGCGTGGCGAAGAAGATGACATCGTTGCAGAGGTTGTAGTTTCCGGTACGGCAGGCCTCGCAATGGCCACAAGTCTTGCCTGGCTCCAAGGCCACACGGTCACCAACTTTCAGATGGCGGACATTCTTTCCAACCTCCACGACAGTGCCGCCGGGTTCATGACCGAGAACAAAGGGTGGCTTGACGACATAGTCGCCGATAGCCCCGTGCTCATAATAGTGGATGTCGGAGCCACAGATGCCCACGTATTCAAGTTTGACGAGCACTTCATCGTCTTTGGGCTGGGGAATAGGACGTGTTGTGAACCCCATTTTACCAATGCCGAGCATAACGGCAACTTTCATGTTTCCTTCCATAGTGATATGATTTACTGATTAGATGTTATGGTCTATTCGTGATTCTTTCTCTGTTGCAGTTCACTGAAAATCTTATCGTACGTCTTGCGGTTGAGCTTGTAGAAGAGCAGTACAAATCCAGTGAGAACCCATAGTATGCCGGGAATCGTGCTGAAGCAGTGGTGGATAATATTGAGGACTTCCTGGTTCTGCACGGTGTTGGCGACATATCCTGCGTCGGCAATAGCCCATGCCAGCAATGCTGTGCCTATTGCCATGCCAATCTTGTTGCCGAGCGACACAAAAGCATATTGGAAGCCATCGTTGCGGATACCTGTCTTCCACTCGCCATACTCCACGCAGTCGGGGATGATGGCATAGATGGCGGTATTGAATCCGGAGAAGAAGAACTGGGTCAGTATGGCGAAGAGGTAGAACATCAGCGGTGAGGAGTTGGGACTGAAGAAATAGAGCATGAATGTAGCTATACCTGTGCAGAAAGAAAAGAAGGCTGCTGCCCATCCCTTATTGTTAAGTTTCTCGAAGACCCATACAAAGCTTGCCGCCCCGATGATTGAGGGGATAATGATGGCGAGCGAATAGGTGGAGAAAAGGTTGGAATCACCTTCTACATATTTAAAATAATACACCAGATCAGCATTACGGCCATAGTTGATGATCCCGAAGAGCAGTTGTCCGGCCAGTGCGAGCAGATACGGAGTGTTCTGTCTGGCTGCACTCAGCTGAGTGCGTACAGGAATTTTCTGTTTCTTGGGTATTGCCACGACCTCTTTCGTATTGGCGAAACAGAAGATATGGCAGGCAGCGAAGATGCAGCCATAGAGGATAGCGACCAGTAGAAAGCCGGTTTTGATATCATCACCGCCAAAGAAATGAATGAGGGGGATCGTAATAATATTGATGATGCCGATAGCTGTCATGGCACTGACAGAGCGAAAGGTATTGATTTGAGCCCGCTCATCGATATTCTGTGTCATGTCACCACATAGCGTGCCATAAGGAATGTTCACACAAGTATATCCTAAAACGAGGACGCAGTAGGTTACTGACATATAGATGATTTTAGCCGTATTGCTCCATTCAGGATGCGCCCAGAAGGTCAACACCAGAACAAAGGCCGTCAAGGGAGCCGCTATCAGCAGCCAAGGGCGGAACCGGCCCCAGCGTGTATGGGTTCGGTCGCTGAGCTCGCCGATGACAGGATCATTGATGGCGTCCCAGAAACGACTGATAAGCATCAGTACCGATACGGCACCCATACTGATACCAAAGGCATCGGTATAGAAGATCATAAGGAAGTTGCCGACAAACATCCAACTGAAGTTGCAACCTACATCTCCCATGCCATAGGCAAACTTGCTCAGCAAAGGAAGGCGTCCTGATGGTGAACTGTTTTTCATATTGCTTTCTTGGTTTTGTTTTTGTTTTCTGCTGCAAAGTTATGTCCTTTTAAGCATGGGGAAAAAGAAAATCATCAGACTTTTTCCGCAACCGTTCCCGCAACCGATTGCGATAAGCGCAATCGGTTGCGGAGTATGCCGCGGATTCATTTAATGCTTCCAAAAGTTTTGCAGAACCATTAAATATAGTAACTTTGCAACATCAATCTATTTTTAAGCGCATCATGAGATATGTTACCATTTCAGATATCGCCAAGGCTTTGAATCTCTCCAAGTCTACTGTATCACGGGCTTTGCACGGTGATTTCATGAATGTCAGCGAGGAGACTCGCGACCTTGTCCAGCGCACGGCGATGGAGATGGGGTTTCGTCCCAATCTCTCGGCGGCCAATCTGCGCTCGAGAAGTACCCATGTTATCGGTATCGTTATCCCCGAAATAGAGACGTCTTTCTATCCTAAGGTGATAGAGACGGCGCAGGCTCGGCTGAAGGCGTTAGGCTACCGTGTCGTTTTTGCACAGAGCAACGAAAATGCCAGGGACGAGCTGGATAATCTGAACATGATGATAGACAATCATGTAGACGGTATCTTGCTCAGCGTCTGTGATGGAGCAAAAAACAAAACTTTCTATGAGTCACTGATAGCGCGGGGGCTGCCTTTGGTGTTGTTCGACCGTCATGTCGATGACATCGAAGCCCCTCAGGTCCTTAGCGACGACTACAATTCCTCTTTCTTTCTCGCTGAGGAACTTATCAGACAGGGTTGTACCCGGATTGTACATATGCGTGGACCTGTGGGAATCAGCAATTCCGTGGACAGGTTGAATGGCTACCGTGATGCACTTGCCAAATGGCATATTCCCTATCGGGCAGAATTGGTTGTGGAAGGTGGTGTAAGTTTCCGTGACGGTGAGATGACAGCCCTTGCCTTGCTTGACAGCGGCATCGCTTTTGATGGCGTTCATGCTTTCACGGAGATGTCGTTGTTGGGGGCGAAAAGTATTATCCAGCAACGGGGAAAGAAAATTCCGCAAGACATTCTTGTGGCTTGTCTCTCGGGAACAAACCTCTGTAAAATGGTTTATCCGAAGATTACGGCTGTGGAGCAGGACGCTGAAGGTATTGCTAATAAGGCCGTTGATCTTCTGTTCAGGCTTTTATCCGGAAAGGATGTGCCCTGTGCACCTGTCTATCTCTCTGCCCAGCGTATAGATAGGGAATCGACACATCGAAAATAGCTGGGGACGGCTTATCGTCAATAAAAAAAGGCCGGCATAAAGCCGGCCCCTTACATTATTATGAGATGATCAGCATCAACCGATCAGCTCAACACTTCTCTTGAGGAACTTGTCAAGTGCCTCGCCCTTGAGCATGCCGTTCTGGAGCAATGCCAGGTCGATGAGCTGATGAACAATCTTGTTATTCTTGGCATAGTCGGCAAGAATCTTGTTCTTCTTGTCGCGCTCGTCGTTGATGGTCTTCTCAGTCTTCTGGAGATCGTCTTTCTCTTCCTGGCTGATTTCCTCTGGCTTCTTGTTGGCCTGACTCTGATGCAGGGCGGCAAGACGCGCCTCCTGACCTTTGAGATCGCTGACGATAGGTTTCAAAGCCTCGTCAACGCTCTTGTTGGTGTCATCGAGTACCTCTTTCACGAGTTTGTGGTCGGAGTTGAGGACGACCATATAAGAGTCGGGCATCTGATTGTAGAAGCTCATGCCGGGCTGGAACTTGCTCATCTCCTTCATACGGCGCATATACTCGCTCTGCGTGATGACGACCGGAGCCGTGGTCTCACCAAGCGCCTGCACATCCACTGCATAGTTGGCTTTCTGTCCTTGTGGCATCTGAGAGCGGAAGACCTCTGTCAATTTGTCACGGTCATCCTTCTCCATCTCCTCTTTCTTGGCATCAGCCTTGACGATGAGGCGATCGATAATGTCGGCATCGACACGCGAGAAGCGGCTCTTCTCAAACTTCTGTTCAAGCATACTCACCATCGGTACATCGAGTTGACCGTCGAGCAGCACGACACTGTAACCTTTGTCCTGAGCAGCTTTAATATAGGTGTACTGCTCCTCTTTGTTCGTGGCATAGAGATAGATGAGGTTACCGTCCTTGTCTGTCTGGTTATCCTTGATGAGGGTCTTGTACTCATCGAACGTGAAGTACTTACCATCGACATCCTTGAAGAGCGCAAACTCTTTGGCGCGGTCGTAGAAGTCCTCCTGCGACAGCATGCCGTAGTTGATGAAGAGCTTCAGATCATCCCATTTCTTCTCA
>ULTQ01022183.1_pt1 | contig 19148 bp, 10 predicted proteins | sample 1957731 | NCBI WGS metagenome assembly ULTQ01 (sample SAMEA4835738, study PRJEB28245) | human gut metagenome | biome: gut microbiome; material: fecal sample | place: Denmark | collected 2008 | reverse complement strand
GACGTTCGACTGGACGGTGGGAGATGCCTCCGCAAGCGAAATTGAACTTGGCACGACCATCACTGTGCCGGTGACGGTGAAGAACACGGGCAGCGTCGCGGGCAAGGACGTGGTGCAGCTGTACGCCTCCGCGCCCTACACGCTGGGCGGTATCGAAAAGGCGCACAAGGTGCTTGTCGGCTTTGCAAAGACGAAGCTCCTTCAGCCCGGCGAGAGCGAGACGGTGACGGTCAGCTTTGACCCGTATTCTGCGGCGAGCTACGATTACCGCGACGCAAACAGCAACGGTTTCAGCGGCTATGAACTGGAAACGGGCGAGTACACGCTGTATGTCTCCCGCAACGCGCATGAATCCGAAAAGGCGATTGCGCTGAATCTGGCGGCGGATGTGCAGATTGGCACCGATCCGACGACGGACAGTGAAGTTGTCAACCGCTATACCGATTCCGAGGACTTCCTCGACAGCGACTGGCAGCTGGACACCATGCTCAGCCGCGCGGACTGGGAGGGCACTTGGCCCACGCCGCAGACCGCGCAGCAGCACGCGGGCACGGATCGCCTGTATGAGGAAATTCGCAGCGAAGAACACAATAATCCGACTGATTTTGATTCGGAAGAATACCCGTGGTTCGGCGAAGAACCCACACTGACCCTGCGCGACCTGCTGCCCTCTGCGGAAGCGGAAGGCTATGAGCCGGTTGTCTCCTATGACGACGAACGCTGGGAAGAACTGATGATGGGCTGCGACGAGGAAGAGATGATTGCCCTCATCAACAACGGCGCATACCACACCTTGGCGATGGAGAGCGTCGGTCTGCCGGCGACCATTCACGGCGACGGCCCGTCGGGCTTCACCTGCTTCATGAGCAAAGAGCAGGTCAACGGCACTTGCCAGTATGTCTCCGAACCCGTGATGGCGTCCACTTGGAACATCAACCTGATGAACGAACTGGGCGAAGCAATCGGCGAAGAAGGCACCATTGGCGATAAGACGACGGGTCAGCCGTATTCCAGCATTTACGCGCCCGGCGTCAATATCCACCGCAGCCCCTTCGGCGGTCGCTGCTCGGAGTATTTCTCCGAAGACCCGTTCATTTCCGGCATGATGGGCGCGGCGGAAGTGCAGGGTATCCAGAGCCGCGGCGTGCTGCCGACGGTCAAGCACTTCGTCGCGAATGAGCAGGAAACGCACCGCTCCATCGGCGGCGACCTGAGCTGGCTGAGCGAGCAGGCGCTGCGCGAAATCTACCTGAAGCCGTTTGAGTATACCGTCAAGCTGGGCGAAACCCGCGGTATCATGACCTCCTTCAACCGCATCGGAACGCGCTGGACGGGCGGCGACTACCGTCTGCTGACCGAAATCCTGCGCAACGAATGGGGCTTCAACGGGCTGGTTATCTGCGACTTCAACACTATTCCGCAGTACATGATTCCGCGCATGATGTTCTACGCCGGCGGCAGCCTTGACCTTGCGACGCAGCAGAGCGCCATGTGGACGGACTGTGACACCTCCGACGCGGGCGATGCGATTGTGCTGATGCGCGCGGTGAAGGATGTGATGTACGCGCTGGTGAACTCCAACGCCATGAACGCGGAGGTCATCGGCTACAATCTCCCGATTTGGCAGGAATACCTGCACTGGATTAACAACGGCGCATTCACCCTCGTGGGTGTCTGGCTGGTGCTGGCGATTGTGCGCACGGTGCGCTGCAACAAGCGGCAGAAGGCGAAAATCGCGGCGGCAAACGCGGCGAAGTAAGCTGATAAAATGGGCAGCCCTCTTGGATAAAAATCCGGAGGGCTGCTTTTTTATGTGCAGGGGAAATTTGCGTGGAGGCTTGAAAAGAAAAAGGAAATGTGATATAATCAATCTGCAAACAGAATAGTGGTTGATATTGGAAACGCACACTCCTATGGGATGATAACGAACAACACATCGTCTGCTGATTTGCTATCATTTTAGGGAGGTCTTTTTTTATGCCCAAGAACAAGTTTCAGGATGTTGTGCTGACTGCTATCATGGCGACCATCATGGTCTATGGCATGGTGGTTTACAATGTTGCGCTGGCGACAGGCGGACTAACTGCTGAAAGTTTCCTGCTTGCGCTCTATGAACTGCCTATTATGGTGCCCATTGCCTTTGTGCTGGAGTTTTTTGCCGTCGGGAAAATTGCAAGGAGGCTGGCGCTTACGGTCATGCGGCCGACGGATAGACCGCAGTTCATCACCTATGCCATTTCTATCTGCATCTGCTGCATCATGTGCCCGCTGATGAGCTTGGTCGCGACCATTCTGTTTAAGGATACAAAGACGTTTGCAACATGGGTGCAGACATGGGCGATGAATTTCCCGATGGCAATCTGCTACCAGATGTTTTATTGCGGCCCGCTTGTGCGCCTGATTTTCCGAGCAATTTTCCGCGAAAAGCAGCAGGAAGCCTGATGCATTGCGCATTGGCAGCCCTCTTGGATGAAGATCCGGAGGGCTGCTTTTTGTGTGGCGGAAGGGTCTCAAGGGCAAGAAGGTCATTTACATCCACGCGCTGAAGAACGCGCTGCTGCCGGTCATCACGCTGATGGGTCTTCGCATGGGCGGTATGCTGGGCGGATCGGTGTTCGTGATTCCAGGCATGGGGTCGCTGCTGGTGAATGCCATTTCCATGCAGGACATTCCGCTGATTCAAGGGTGCGTGCTGCTGATTGCACTGTTCACCAGCGTCGTCAAGTACGCTGGACACGCTGGCGATTCAGCGGGCGCTGGATGCGGCGAAAGGCAAAGGCGGCGTGGTCGTCGTGCCGGAAGGAACGTACCTGACCAAACAGGTGCAGCTCCGCTCGGACACGATGCTCTGGCTGGACAAAAACGCGGTGCTGCTGGCATCGCAGAATTACGCAACTTATCCGCATGTCGTGCCGTGCGAAAGTCTGGTGGCTGTGCGCAACACCGGGCGGGCGCTGGTCTATGCCGAGCGTGCGCGGAACATCAGCATTTCCGGCGGAGGCGAATTGAACGCGAACGGCCGCTGCCGCTTCAAGGTCAACGACCCGAAGGGCATCAACAAGCTGTACACGTCGCGCCCGGATAACCTCTATATGGCTTGCTGCGAGGATATCCGCGTGTCCGACGTGCGGTTCACCAGCGCCGCCTACTGGACGCTTGTTCCGCTCTCCAGCCGCTTTGTGACGCTGGAGCACCTGATGCTGGACTGCATGAACACCCCCAACCGCGACGGCATTGACCCCGTGGATTGCCACGACCTGAGCGTGCGGCACTGCTGCATTATGGCGGGCGACGACGGCTTCTGCCTGAAAACGGCGGACAGAATGGGCTGCCGGAACATCCTTGCGGAGGACTTGGTCATCCAGTCGCTGGCGAGCGCCATCAAAATTGGCACGGATTCTTACGCGAAGGTGGAGAACGTCACGGTGCAACGCTGTATCCTCAAAAATGTCAACCGATGTGGCATTGCGGTGGAAACCGTCGACGGCGCGGCGATTCGCAATTGCACCTTCGAGGACATTGACATGACGGACTGCGGCGGCCCGATGTACATGACCATCGGGCACAGAAACCGCAAAGCACCGCAGTTTCCGGTGCGAGTGGGGTCGATGGCGCACATCGTATTCCGGCGCATCGGCTATCGCGCACCGTATCTGTTCAGCCGCTGCAAAACGGTCTATGAGAGCCTGTTCATCGGCGACAGCGCGGAGAACAAAATTCGCGATGTGCTGGTGGCGGACTGCGATTTGCTGCTGCCGGGCGGATGCCGGCACGGCGTGGATGCGCCGCAGCCCATCGGGGAGAAGTACCCGGAGTACGACCGGCATGGGCTGTCCTCCGGGGCGGCGTTCACGCTTCGCTTCTGCGAGGATGTGCGCTTTGAGAACAATGTCATTCAGACGGAAAGGCCGGATGTGCGTCCGCTGGTGATGATTCACGATTGCTGAAAGGAGCGGTTTTATGGCATTCAAGCCTCATGGCATCGTTGTGCCGATTGTAACGCCTGTCACGCAGGATGGCAAGTTCAACGAGAGGGCGTATCGCGATTTGATTGAGTATCTGGCAAGCAGCGGGATTCACGGCGTGTTCCCCTTCGGGACGACGGGCGAGTTCTATGCGCATGATATGGGCTTCTACCGCGAAGTGCTGGCGGTGACGAAGGATGCGGTGCACGGGCGCATGGACATCTACGCCGGGGCGAACAATATCACCACGCGCGGCGCGGTGGAAATCGCCAAGGCGGTGGAGCAGGTCGGCGGCATTGATGCGCTGAGCGTCTTGACCCCCATGTTCGTCAGCCAGACGCAGTACGAGGTGTCCGAATACTACCGCGAAATCGCCTCCGAGACGAATCTGCCGATTATCATCTACAACAACCGCCCCAAGACAAACGTCACCGTTGAACCGGCAACCGTTGCCAAACTGGCGGAAATCGATAACATCATCGGCGTGAAGGATTCCACGGGCGACATGACGAATACAGAGGAGTATCTCCGTCTGACGCGCGGAATGGCCAACTTCCATGTCATGATGGGACGCGATACGCTGATTTACGCCGCGCTGTGCTACGGGGCATCGGGTGCGATTGCATCCTGCGCCAACGTTGCGCCGAAGATTGCGGTGGAGATCTATGAGAAGTTCCGCGCGGGCGATGCGGCGGGTGCGCTGGATGCGCAGTTCCGCTTCTCCGCCCTGCGAATCGCAACCAACATGGGCACGTTCCCTGTCGTGCTGAAGGAAGCGCTCAAGCTCATCGGGCACGACTGCGGCGACTGCGTGAAGCCCATTCAGCCGCTGAACGACGAACAGCGCGCGCGCCTGAAGAAAGTCCTTGTAGACATGGGGCTGCTGTAAATTGCTTTCCCGCCTGATTCAAACAGGCTGAAAGATAGAATTGCGTAATTTAGGAGGATTTTTGATATGAAGATTGCATTCATTGGTCTGGGCATCATGGGCAAGCCGATGGCGAAGAACCTCATCAAGGCGGGTCATGAGCTGTTTGTGTTTGACCGCAATCCGGCGGCGAACGAGGAAATGAAGGCGGCGGGCGCGAATATCTGCGCTTCTTCTGCTGACACGGTGAAGAACGTTGATTTGGTCATCACCATGCTGCCGAACAGCCCGCAGGTGAAGTCCGTCATGCTGGAAGAGGACAAGCTGGCGGATGCAATGCCCAAGACGGCTGTGTTCATTGACTGCTCGTCCATCAACCCGGTTGCGTCCCGCGAAATCGCGGCGGAGCTGGAAAAGCGCGGCATTGACATGCTGGATGCGCCTGTGTCCGGCGGTCAGCCCAAGGCGATTGACGGCACGCTGTCCTTCATGGTCGGCGGCAAGGAAGAAGTGTTCAACCGCTTCAAGCCCGTTCTGGCGAGCATGGGCTCGTCCGTGGTGCTGTGCGGCGGCATCGGCGCGGGCAACGTGACCAAGCTGTGCAACCAGACCATCGTGGCGGTCAACATCGCAGTGCTGGCGGAAGCGATGCAGATGGGTCAGATGTGCGGCGTTGAGCCCCAGAAGATTTTCGAGGCGATTCGCGGCGGTCTGGCAGGTTCTACCGTCATGAACGCGAAAGCGCCGATGATGATGGATCAGAACTTTGAGCCCGGCTTCCGCATTGATCTGCACATCAAGGACTTGAAGAACGTCGTTGATGCGGCGAGCGCGGTGGATGCCCCGATTCCGCTGACGCAGGCGGTGCTGGAGATGATGAAGGTGCTGCACAAGGACGGCTGCGGCGCCTGCGACCATAGCGCGCTGCTGAAGTATTACCAGAAGCTGACCGGCGAAGTGCTGCATCACTAATTCGCTGATAGATTCATTCTCGGCAGGCAGGAAAGATTGCTCCTGCCTGCCGTTTGTGGTATGATGAACCCGATGGAAGAAAGGAGAATCCGCTGATGAAAATGCTCTTTGCGTCCGATTCATTCAAGGGGTCGCTGACGGCGGTGGAAATCTGCGATTTGCTTCAGGAAGCCGCGGCTGACATTTTCCCGGATGCGGAAACGGTGTCGCTGCCCATTGCCGACGGCGGCGAAGGCACGGTGGATGCGCTGCTTTGCGCAATGGGCGGAAAACGGATGACGACGCGTGTGACTGGCCCGCTGCTCATGCCCGTGGATGCGCAGTGGGGCTTGCTGGGCGACGGACAGACGGCGGTGCTTGAAATGGCGCAGGCGAGCGGCTTGCCATATGTGCCGGCGGCGCAGCGTGACCCGCGAAAAACAACCAGTTACGGCACGGGCGAGCTGATTGCAGAAGCAGTTCGGTGCGGCGCAAAGTCGCTGCTGATTGGCATTGGTGGAAGCGCAACGAATGACGGCGGGCTGGGGATGCTCAGCGCCTTGGGCGCGGTGTTCACAGATCGGCAGGGAAAGCCGGTTTCCCCAACAGGCGGGGCGCTGGCGGAAGTCTGCCATGCGGATTTTTCCGGGCTGATGCCGGAACTTGCGGATTGCCGCATCACCGTGCTGTGCGACGTGACGAACCCGCTGCTGGGCGCGACGGGCGCGACATACACCTACGGCCCGCAGAAGGGCGCAACGCCGGAAATCTGCGCGGAACTGGAAGCGGGCATGAAACACTATGTGCAGGTCGTCGAAAACACCATTGGACGCGGCATCGCGGATTTCCCCGGCGCGGGTGCGGCGGGTGGATTGGGCGCGGCGCTGGGCGGCGTGCTGAAGGCGACGCTGAAAAGCGGCATAGACGCGGTGCTGGAGACGGTTCGCTTTGACGAGCAGCTCAAACAGGTGAATTTGGTTGTGACGGGCGAGGGCAGAATAGACGGACAGAGCGTGCAGTTTGGCAAAGTGCCGATTGGCGTGGCACGGCGGTGCGCGAAGGCGAATGTGCCGGTGCTGTGCATTTGCGGCGGTATCGGCGCAGGCGCGGAAGGGCTGTTCGACGTTTGCGAAAGCACGATTCAGACGACGGTATCAAAACCCATGGCGCTGTCAGAAGCGATTGAAAACGCACGGACGCTGTATCTGGATGCTGCCAAGCGCCTTTTCCGCGCTGTGCGCATCGGGCAGAAGTTGCACGTTTGACAGGTATCGACGCGCGTGATACAATAACAGCATCAAGCTCGATCAAGGGGAGAAAACGCCATGTTGAAGCTGCTGGTTGTCACGCCGAACCCTACGGTGTATGACGCAACCGTCCGCATTGTGCAGACGACGAAGTTCGATGCCGAGGTCATCCAGACCACGTCGCGGCAGGTGGTGGAGGACGTATCCAAAGCCATGGAGGGCTGCACAGGCATTGTCGTTGCGCGCGGCAATCAGGCGCAGCTGCTCAAAAAGCATGTGGAGTACCCCGTGTCGGAGATCACCTTTTCCGGGCAGGAAATGGCGGGCTTCGTCAAACAGGCGTGCGATTTGATACCGCATAAGCATCCGAAAATCGCCTTCGTCGGCTTCCGGCATATGTATTCCGACGTGGAGAACATCGGTGCGCTGGCGAACGCGGATGTGAAGGTGTATTATGCGGGCAGCTCGGACATGGTCGCGCAGGTGACGCGGAATGCCATCCAGGACGGCGCGGAAGCCATCATCGGCAGCGAAAACGCCTGCAACTATGCCGCGGCGCAGGGGATTACGACGGTGTTCGTCGACAGCTCGGACGAGTGCATCCGCGATGCGCTCCGCCGGGCACGGCTGGCAATGGATGCCATCAAGGTGGAGCAGCGCAGGACGGCGGAGTTCTCCTCCCTGCTGAACTACTCCTTTGATGCCATTTTGAAGCTGAATCCCGACGGCGTGATTGAAATTGCAAACACGGTGGCGGAAAACGCGTTCCACTGCACACAGGCGCAGCTGGTCGGCAAGCGCTTCACGGAACTGCCGGGCCTGACGCTGACCAGTGCTGTGTTCGAGTCGCTCAAGGAGCGGAAAAACCTGTATTCGCACGTCGTGATGATACAGAAGGAGCGGTATCTGCTCAATATCGCCTGCATTGATGTCAGCGGGCAGAACTTCGGCACAATTCTGTCGCTGTATGCGTTCGGCTCGGTGGATGACATGCAGGAGAGCATCCGCAAAGACCATGTGCAGCAGGGCGACGCCGCAACGCGAAAATTCGGCAAGTTCATCTCCCACGCGCCGAAAATGCGCCTTGCGCTGGAGAATGCCGCAATGTACGCGCAGTACGAGCTGCCGCTGCTGATTTGCGGTGAGCCCGGCACGGAGAAAACGCGTCTGGCAGAGTGCATCCACAACGAGAGCTTGCGGCGCGACAAGCAGTTCATTCAGGCGGATGTGAGCACCCTGCCGATTGCGAATCAAACCGAGCTGCTCTTTGGGCGCGCGACGAGCAACGGGCTTGTATACAATGCGCACAAGGGAACGCTGTACCTGCGGCATGTGGATTTGCTCACGCCCGAAAGCCAGCATCAGCTGCTGAACGTTATCCGCTATGAGCAGTACTACGCGCCGGGGCAGTCCAAGCCGATTTGGGCGTCTATTCGTGTGATTTGCTCAACGAACCGGGATTTGCTGGCCATGGCGAAGGCAGGCGAATTTCTGCTGCCGCTGGCGGACAAACTGAACGACTACCGCATTGATTTGCCGCCCCTGCGCGAATGTCAGCAGGATTTTGCCCAGCTGGTGGAGGAAAACATTGCCTTTGCGCGTGTGCACACGCGGAAACAGGCGACCTTCACGCCCGATGCGCTGAAGCTGCTGATGAGCTACTCGTGGCCGGGCAATCAGCGAGAAATGTCAATTTTCTTCGAGAAGGCGTTTCTGCTGACGCGCACCAACCGCATGGACGCGGATTTTGTGCAGCAGCTGCTGTACCCGGAGCGCACGGGCAGCGCACCGCAGCAGCAAGTATTGGTCATCAGCAGCGACGAGGAGCGGGAACTGCGCTGTGCCCTCAGCGAGCATCCGAACGACCGGGACGCGGTGCTGAAGCAGCTGGGCATCAGCCGTGCGACGCTGTATCGGCGGATGAAGAAGTACGGGCTGCAGCAGGAAAAATAAAGCTGTTTCCGGATTCTCCTGCGCCATCTGCCTGCACCGCTTCCGCACAGGCGTCTGGTCGTTCCGCTTGGCGCAGCACTTTTGCCGCTGACGAGCTTCACGTCAGCGGCAGTTTTTTATTCAGCAGGGCGGCTTTAGGCGGCTTTACATCCGCCGTGCAGTTTGTTATAATAGAATAACCAAACAATCGGAGGGCAGCCTATGACCATCGCCATTGTGGATGATGAATTGGAGACGCGCCAGTATATGCAGGGCTTGGTGGCGCAGTATCTGGCGGAAACGGGACGCATGGCGCAGCTGGTGTTCTACCCGGATGGGGCGTCGTTTCTCGTCGGGTGCGAGCATCCGGACATTGTGCTGATGGACATTGACATGCCGGGCATGGACGGCCTTTCGACGGCGGAGCAGCTGCGGCGGAGTCACCCGGACGCCATCCTGATTTTCACCACGCGTCTCAGCCAGTGCGCCATCCGCGGCTATGAGGTGGACGCCATCGGCTTTCTGGTCAAGCCGGTGACGCTGCCGGGGCTGACTGTGAAGCTGAACAAGGCGTTCAAGCGGGTGGAGTACCGGCAGTCGAAAATCTGCCTGAAAACGAAAGACAACATCCTGTTCTTGGAGAAAAACGAGATTTACTATGCCGAGGGCAGCAATCACCATGTCATTTATCATACGGCGCAGGGCGAATTCCCCGTCCGCTCCTCCCTGCAGGAGGCGGAGGAACAGTTGGGCGCGGAATTCAGCCGAAGCTCGCATTCCTATATCGTCAATCTGGGCTTCGTGACGATGGTCGGAAAGAACGATGTGACGGTTCACGGCGAGGCGATTCCGCTGTCGCGCGCGATGCGCAGGGACTTTCTGAATGCGGTCAACCGCTATTATGGCGTGAGGTGACGAAGATGCTGACGAACTTGGCGAATTATCTGAACAATGATTTTCCATTCCATATGTTCTTCGCGGTGCAGATTCTGCTGGCGGAGGGGCTGTTCGTTGTGCGGATGAAGTCGCGGCTGCGCCCGCTGAAAATTGTGCTGCCGGTGGTGCTGTGCTACTTGGTGCTGGCATGGTTTCATCCGCTGCTGGGGCATCGCTTTGCGCGCGTGGCAGCGATTTTTGCCGAATCGCTGCTGGTGCTGTGCCTGACGATGGACATTCCGACGACGAATGCGCTTTGTATCGGCATTTCCTCCTATGCGATTCAGAATCTGGCGTTCAAGGTTGGCGGATTGGCGACATGCTGGATGGCCAAGCCGCGTGATCCGCTGTTCTATCTGCTCTCCGGCGCATCGTTTGTGGTGGTGTACGCCGTGTGCTACCTGATGTTCGTGCGGCGCTTTCCGGAGAACGGAGATCTGAAGCTTGGCAACTGGAAGGTGCTGTTCCTGACGCTGGTGACGCTGCTGACGGTGTTCGTACGTTCTGTGTCGCTGCCGACGGATATTTCGCTGCTTGACCGCCTGTTCTCGATTCTCTCGGTCATTATGGTGATGGTGCTGATTTATCAGTGCATGTACGCCGACGAAATACGCCGTGAGAAGGAAATCATCGAGAGCCTGTTGGCACGGGAGGAATCCAGGCATCAGCTGCTGGGCAAGACGATAGACAGCATCAACATGAAGTGCCACGACTTGCGCTACCACATCGACACCTACCGCCGGGCACAGCAGCTGGATGAACACGCGGCGTTTTTTGACGAGGTGGAGCAGGAGATTCAGCGCTATGAGTACACGTTCCACACGGGCAATGCGGCGCTGGATTCGGTGCTGTCTGAAAAGAGCCTGTATTGCAGCGCAAATCACATTCTGCTGACGACGATGCTGGATGTATCGCTGCTCGCGCCCATTGAAAAGTCCGATATCTATTCCATCTTCGGCAATGCGCTGGACAACGCGATTCAGGCGGTGATGGCGGAAGCGCCCGAAAACCGCAGCGTCAATATCCGCGTCAGCGACGTGGTGGGCATGACGCAGATTGTCTTCGAGAATTTTTGCAGCAAGCCGCCGGAAATGCACGAGGGACTGCCGAAGACGGAGAAGGACACACAGTACCACGGCTTCGGACTGCGCTCCATCCGCTATATCATTGAGAAGTACGACGGGCATATGAGCATCGACACGAAAGACCAGATGTTCATCCTCTCGCTTCTGCTGCCGCGTCCGCAGCAGTCCGCATGACGATTTACGCACAAAAAGAAACCAGTTTCGACACGAATGCGTTTCGTGTCGTTTTTTTGTGATAGAATCAGCACATCAAAGGGGGCGCTGCGCCCTCATAGAAAGGGAAAGGTGTCCATGAAACGCACAAAACTCTTGGCACTCTTGACATCCATCTCCTGTATTCTCCTGACGATTGTTCTGGTGGGCAGTTACTTCACGGCTGCTTACGCCATGATGATCAACAAGGAACTGGGCATCGTGACCACGAGCGTGGTGACGGATGACCCCAGCAAGAACGCTACCTATTATGCTTCCAGCTTCCTGAAGGAAGACGGCACGCGTGACGATGATGCGCTGACCGCGTGGCAGAAGGCGCTGTGTGAGCAGATTCAGGGCGAAGGCTCTGTGCTGCTGACGAACAACGGCGCGCTGCCGATGGAAAAAGGACTGGGCGTGACCGTTTTCGGCCGCGGCGCAGTTGATACCATCTATGGCGGCACGGGTTCTGGTCAGGTTGATACCAGCAAGGCAGCGACAATGACCAGCGCGCTCACGGCGGCAGGTCTGAACGTCAACACCGCGATGATGGACTGGTACAGCGCGCAGATTGCGCAGATGAAGGAAGACAAGACCAACCGCTCCACGCCCGGCATGTTCACCGAATATGCGGACGTCCCGGCGGCGACCCGCATTGCCGAGGTTTCGGCGGACGCGGTGGCATCTTCCGGCGTGAATCTGGACGGCTACAAGGATGCGGCGATTGTCGTTATCGGACGCTCCGGCGGCGAAGGCGCTGACCTGTACACCGGCGAATTCACCGACGGTACGTCGTACTTTGAATTGCAGGATTCCGAGCGCGAGTTGCTCAAGTATGTGGCTTCGCAAGGCTTCAGCAAGACGATTGTGCTGATTAACTCCTCCAACGCCATGGCGATGGACTGGGTGAACAATCCGGAATACGGCGTGGATGCCTGCCTGTGGATCGGCGACCCTGGTCAGTACGGTCTGAACGCGGTGGCGCAGATTCTGGTGGGCGACGTGAACCCCTCTGGCCGACTGGTGGACACCTACTCCGTGTCCTCCCTGTCCTCCGCGGCGATTCAGAACTTCGGCTCCTACGTCTACACCAATGCGGATGAAGAGACGGGCACGGTCGGCGGCGTGACGATTGACGGCGTGCCGGGCGACAAGACGAAGGTGCGCTATGCGATTCACTATCTGGTGGAATCCGAAGGCATCTATGTCGGCTACAAGTACTACGAAACGCGCTATGAAGATGCGGTCATGAAGCAGGGCAATGCGTCCGGCAATGCGGGCATCTTCGCGTCCAAGGGCGACAGCTGGGTGTACGGCGAGGAAGTCGCGTATCCCTTCGGCTATGGCATGTCTTACACCACGTTTGAACAGGCGCTGGAAAGCGTGACCTACGACGCGGCAACCGACAGCTTCACCGTGCTGGTGAAGGTGACGAACACGGGCAACGTCGCAGGCAAGGAAGTCGTGCAGGTCTACGGTCAGCAGCCGTACACCGAATTCGACCGCGCGAACGCGATTGAGAAGGCATCCGTGCAGCTTGTCGGCTTCGGCAAGACGAATGTCCTCCAGCCCGGCGAATCCGAGACCGTCTCCGTGACGGTTGACCGCAAGGAATTGACGGTTTACGACGAACATGTCAACAAAACCTACATTCTCGAAGCGGGTGACTACTACCTGAGCGTTGGTCTGGATGCACACGACGCGGTGAACAACATCCTCGCGGCGAAGGGTTATGCCCCCATCGCACAGGAAACGCCGGCTGCGGAAGGCGCAGAAGAGGCGGAAACCGCAACGCTGACCGCGAACGGCGCGGCGGCGATGGATGCCCCTGGCGACGCGGCAAAGGTCTATAAGTTCACGGTCGACAGCGACGACAATGCGACGTACAGCGTGTCCGGCACGGGCTACAAGATTACCAACCAGTTCGGTGATGCGGACCTGAACAGCTACGGCGAGAAACTCGTGACGTACCTGTCCCGCAGCGACTGGCAGGGCACTTGGCCGGTTTCTTATGCCAGCCTGACGGCGAACGATGCCATCATCAACGGTCTGCAATTCAACTACACGGCGGAAGCGCCCGACGAGACGGTCATTACGGGTTCAACCGCGACGAACTACACCTTGGCGAACCTGATTGGCAAGGACTACGACGACCCGATGTGGGTGGATCTGCTCAATCAGCTGACGCTGACGGATTTGGCGGAACTGGTTGGCCACTCCGGCTACGGCACGCGGGCAATCGACTCCATCGGTCTGCCCGCGACGGTGGCAGCGGACGGCCCGCAGGGCATCAAGGCGACGTATGCCGGCAACAACTCCACGGTGGCGTATACCTCCGAACCGGTCATGGCGGCGACGTTCAACACGGAAATCCTCTACAATGTCGGTCTGTCGATGGGCGAAGACGCGCTGCGCTCCGACAACCGCGTGGTTGGCTGGTACGGCCCGGCGATGAACATCCACCGTACGCCTTACTCCGGCCGTAACTTCGAGTATTACTCTGAGGACGGCTTCCTGTCCGGCAAGATGGCGGCGCAGGAAGTGGCAGCGGCTCGCTCGAAGGGTCTGGTCGTCTACATCAAGCACTTCGCTCTCAATGACTTTGAGACGTACCGCCAGTCGGTTGCAACCTTCGCGACGGAACAGGCGATTCGTGAAATCTACCTGAAGGGTTTCCAGTACGCGGTGGAAGAGGGCGGTACGAACGCCGCCATGACCTCCTTCAACCGTATCGGCACGCGCTGGGCGGGCGCGCACAGCGGACTTTGCAACGAAGTTCTGCGCAAAGAATGGGGCTTCGTCGGCGTGACGCTGACGGACGCTGTTATGGCGAACCGCAACTGGATGGATGTTTCCATCGGTCTGGAAGCGGGCAATGACACTTGGCTGTCCTCCGGCGACTGGCTGGTGTCGAAGATTGAAGGCTGGGCGGCGGAAGACGGCAAGCTGCTGAACAACCTCCGCACTTCGGCGAAGAACTTCCTCTATACCTACGCGAACTCTGCCGCTATGAACGGCATGAACGAAACCAGCCACGTTGTCCACACGACGTCTTGGGTCGAGACGGACATGCTGATTGCGCGCATCGTGCTGATTGTGCTGACCGCGCTCTTCGGTCTCGCGATGCTGGTGTCCTACTTCATGGACGTCAAGAAGAAGGCGGCGCCCGCTGACCGCAAGACGGTTTCGATTGTCGCAGCGGTGATTGCGGTGCTGGCGGCTATCTTCTACATCATCATTGACACGGCTGCGACCACGAAGATGAACTTCGACGCGGTTGTGCTGGTGCTGCTCCTCGTGTCGGCAGTGTGCTACCTCGTCGCGGGCGTGAAGAAGATTGGTCTGCTGGCGGCGGCTGGTCTGGCGTGCACACTGGTTGCGTGGTTCCGTTATCTGGTGACGGAAATCAACTTCCGCATGGATGACCTCGTGCTGATTTTCGGCGGCACGTCCACCATCGGTGCGCTGGGCGTTCCGTTCATCCTCTCCTTCATCCTGATGCTGCTCGCCGCAATTTCGGGTGCTGTCCTGATGACGGGCGCGATGGGGTCGGAAAAGAAGTAATACTATTTCCAAATTCACCCGCGCCATCTGCTTGCGCCGCGAATTCTCATTTGGGAATAGTATAAGCCAGTCAAAAAACGTCCGCGCAGGGGAGTGAACGCTTCCCTGCGCGGACATGAAGACACTGCTGGGGAATGTGATATGCTCCCTCTATGAGAGACAGTAAAAAACCAAACTGTCAATCATGGAGGGAGCATTTTATGGGATATCAGCAAAAGGCAAATTCGGAAAGAAAAGCATGCGTGACGCAGCAGCAGAGGCAGGCGTAAGTCAGGAAACATTTCGGCGGTGGATCGTGCAGTATGAAGCAGATGGGGCAGCGGCGAGAGTCTCTGCATGATGGGGCAATTTCATACGGGATAATAAAACAGGGGGACAAGCCGCATTTCAGGCTTGCCCCCATTGCTTTGCTTACAGCAGCTGAATATTTGCCTTCCTGCACGCGTCCTGCACGTCCTGCGGCCATAGGCTCGCCTGCACCTCGCCCACATGCGCCTTGCGCAGCAGGTAGACGCACATGCGGCTCTGCCCGATGCCGCCGCCCATCGTCTGGGGCAGCTCGCCGTTGAGCAGTGCCTTTTGGAATGGCAGCTCCGCGCGCTCCTCGCAGCCGCGAATCGCCAGCTGACGGCGCAGCGCGTCCGGGTCAACGCGGATGCCCATGCTCGACACTTCCAGCGCAATGTCCAGCAGCGGGTCGTAGAGCAGAATGTCACCGTTGAGTGACCAGTCGTCGTAGTCCGGGGCGCGGCCGTCGTGCATCTGTCCGGAACGCAGCGCACCGCCGATGCCCGTCAGGAACACCGCGCCGTATTCGCGTACCGCCCGGTATTCGCGTTCCTTCGGCGGCAGGTCGGGATACAAATCCTCCAATTCCTGCGACGAGACGAACGTGATGTCGTCGGGCAATTCGGGCTTGATGTGCGGATAATGCGCGCAGACGAAGCCCTCCGTCTTGCGCAGGGTGAGGTAAATCGCGCGGACGGTCGCTTGCAGCGTCTCCATCGTGCGCTGCTTAGGGGTGATGATTTTCTCCCAGTCCCACTGGTCGACGAAAATCGAGTGGATGTTGTCGGTCGTTTCGTCGCGGCGGATGGCGTTCATGTCCGTGTACAGTCCTTCACCGGGCTGGAAGCCGTACGTTTTGAGCGCCTGACGCTTCCATTTCGCCAGCGAATGGACGATTTCCGCCGTTTCACCGGTTTCAAGAACGTCAAAGGATACCGGTCGTTCGACGCCGTTCAGGTTGTCGTTCAGACCGCTGCCGGGCGTGACCATAATCGGCGCGGACACACGGGTCAGGTTCAGCGCGCGGGCTAACTCCGTCTCGAAAAAATCCTTGACCAGTTTGATGGCGATTTCCGTATCCCGCAGGTTCAGCACGGGATTGTAATTCTTGGGGATAATCAGGTGCATAACGCCTTTCCTCCTTGCCGAAGCATAATTGCTAACAGTATAGCACAAAATTCGGCTGAAGCGAACCATTCTGCGTGTAAAAACACCGAAAAAGCAAAGACCGAAACCCTTGACAACGCCCGCCAAAAGCATTATACTGACCTTGTCCCGCAATGAAGGGGAACGCTGGAAGTTCCGTCTGTTCCAGAGAGCCGCGTGCTGGTGGAAGCGCGGTCAGACGCCTGTCAGCCGCTCGCCCCGGAGCGCAAACCGGACGAAGGGTTCGGCGAATGGCGCACGTTACGCGCAAGAGAGGTTCGGCACGTCCGGACAAGCAGAGTGGTACCGCGAAACAGCCGTTTCGTCTTTGCAGAATTTGCAGGGGCGGAACGTTTTTTTGTTCCGTCCGAGAAAAGCAGGGAGGAAGCATCATGGAATTCAAACCCTATGACCCTAAAGCCATCGAACCGAAGTGGCAGAAGCGCTGGGCGGACAGTCACGTTTTCGAGGCGAAGAACGACTACACCATGCCGAAATTCTACGGCCTGATTGAGTTCCCGTATCCGTCGGGACAGGGGCTGCACGTCGGGCATCCGCGCTCCAATACCGCGATGGACATCATCGCCCGCAAGCGCCGCATGGAGGGCTGCAATGTCCTCTTCCCCATCGGCTGGGACGCCTTCGGTCTGCCGACGGAGAACTACGCCATCAAGAACAAGGTTCACCCCGCCATCGTGACGAAGAAGAACATCGACCACTTCCGCGAGCAATTGCAGAAAATCGGCTTCTCCTTCGACTATTCCCGCGAGGTCAACACCACCGACCCGTCCTACTACCGCTGGACGCAGTGGATTTTCCTTCAGCTGTTCAAGCACGGGCTGGCGTACAAGTCCGAAATGCCGATTAACTGGTGCCCCAGCTGCAAGTGCGGTCTGGCGAATGAGGAAGTTGTGGGCGGCGTGTGCGAGCGCTGCGGCACGCAGGTCATCCGCAAGGTCAAGAAGCAGTGGATGCTGAAGATTACCGCCTATGCCCAGAAGCTGCTCGACGGCTTGGACACGGTGGACTTCATCGACAAGGTGAAGGTGCAGCAGCGCAACTGGATTGGCCGCAGTGTCGGCGCGGAAGTGGATTTTTCCCTGACCGTGCCGGGCGAGAAGGTGCGCGTTTTCACCACGCGCCCGGATACGCTCTTCGGTGCGACGTACATGGTCTTGTCCCCTGAGCATCCGCTGATTGACAAGCTGAAAGACCAAATCACCAACTACGACGCGTGCATGGCGTACCGCGCGGAAGCCGCGAAGAAGAGCGACTTTGAACGCGCCGAGCTGGCGAAGGACAAGACGGGTGTGCAGATTGAGGGCGTCCGCGCCGTCAACCCCGTCAACGGCAAGGAAATCCCGATTTGGCTGAGCGACTATGTGCTGATGACCTACGGCACGGGCGCAATCATGGCTGTTCCGGCGCACGACACCCGTGACTGGGAGTTCGCGCACAAGTTCGGCATCCCGATGATTGAGGTCGTCGCGGGCGGTAATATTGAGGAAGCAGCGTATACCGATATTCAGGACGGCGTGATGGTCAATTCCGGCTTCCTTGATGGCATGAAGGTCGCGCAGGCGAAGGAAGCGATCATTGAGTATCTGGAGAAGAACGGGCGGGGCGAGAAGAAGGTCAACTACAAGCTCCGCGACTGGGTGTTCAGCCGCCAGCGCTACTGGGGCGAACCCATCCCGATTGTGCACTGCGACAAGTGCGGTATGGTGGCGGTGCCGGAAGATCAGCTGCCTGTGACGCTGCCGATGGTGGACAACTACGAGCCGACCGATTCCGGCGAATCCCCCCTGTCCGTCATGCATGACTGGGTGAACACCACCTGCCCGTGCTGCGGCGGCCCGGCGACGCGCGAAACCGACACCATGCCCCAGTGGGCAGGGTCAAGCTGGTACTTCATGCGCTACTGCGACCCGCACTGCGAAACTGCCATTGCCTCGCCCGAAGCGCTTCGCTATTGGCTGCCCGTGGACTGGTACAACGGCGGCATGGAGCACACGACCCTGCATCTGCTGTACAGCCGTTTCTGGCATCTGTTCCTGCATGACATTGGCGTGATTCCCGCGCCTGAACCCTACCAGAAGCGCACCAGCCACGGCATGATTCTGGGCGAGAACGGCGAGAAGATGTCCAAGTCGCGCGGCAACGTTGTCAACCCGGATGATATCATCGACGAAATCGGCGCGGACGCTTTCCGCGTGTACGAGATGTTCATGGGCGCGTTCGATCAGGCGATTCCGTGGAGCACGCAGAGCGCGAAGGGCTGCCGCCGCTTCCTCGACCGCGTGTGGCGCTTGCAGGAGAACGTGACGCCCGACGAGGGGTACAGCGAGAAGCTGAACGCGCTCATGCATGAGACGATTAAGAAGGTTTCGCTGGATTACGAAGCCATGAAGTACAACACCGCCATCGCGCAGATGATGACGCTGGTGAATGAGATGGTTTCCGTCGGCAGTGTGACGCGTGGTGAACTCAAAACCCTGCTCCTGCTGCTCAACCCCGTTGCGCCGCACATCACAGAAGAAATGTGGGAGAATCAGGGCTTCGGCGGCACGATGACGTATCAGAAGTGGCCGACGTGGGACGAAGACGCGCTGGTGAAGTCGGAAATCGAAATCGCCGTGCAGGTTTGCGGCAAGGTTCGCGGCCGCGTGATGATTCCCGCCGACATGACGAAGGAACGCGCGGAGACGGAACTCCAGCAGCTGCCGGAAATCCAGAAGATCCTCGCGGGCAAGACCGTGACGAAGGTCATCTTCGTGCCGGGTCGTCTGGTGAACTTCATTGCGAAGTAACCCGCACAATGTAACCTGATTGCATACAATCATCGCCGCAGAGAAAGAAATTTCCCTGCGGCGAAATTTTTTGGTTCTTCACGGAATCTTGGGGCAAGAGCAGCTTGGGGGCGCGTCTGCGGACGCGCAAAGTTACTGGCAGGGACGCTTCGCTGCCTGCGCCT